>Ga0207645_10000379_pt1 | contig 36688 bp, 29 predicted proteins | sample KBSM53metaG_FD_184331 | JGI IMG/M metagenome (GOLD analysis project Ga0207645, IMG submission 184331) | Miscanthus rhizosphere microbial communities from Kellogg Biological Station, Michigan, USA - KBS M5-3 metaG (SPAdes) (version 2) | ecosystem: Host-associated > Plants > Roots > Rhizosphere >...
GGGTTAAACAAAAGAACCCCGGTCCAAGACCGGGGTTCTTTCGATTGCGTGCGCGAGGGGGGATTTGAACCCCCACGCCCTTTCGGACACTGGCACCTGAAGCCAGCGCGTCTGCCGTTCCGCCACTCGCGCGCAACTTCTTCCACTCGGATAGGGCCGGTTTCCCGGACCGCCAACCTCGTAAAAGCAGCGAGATCAAGCATAACGGACAATTGCCGGAAAACACCAATCGAGCTCCAGAGCCCCCTGATTGGGGTCGTTTGCCGGCCACGTTTGCCCCGCCGCCGGGCGTCACGCGGGGACCCGCCGCGGCCGTCCCGGCGGCGGTGTCCGCGCACGTCAGGGCGCGGCGGGCACTCTTTTTGACGTCGCCCCGGCGGCGTCCGTTGAGGCCATTCCCAGACACGCCCAGTAGTATCTGATGTAGGAGTGTCCGCTGAGCGCGGGCTCGCAAAAGTTGGAAACCGAGTTCCGGAACGAACGCTGCCCCGCAGCCACCAGGAAAGGAGAAGGACCATGGGATTGCTGGACAAAGTCGAGCGCGGCATCGAAAAGGCCGTCCGCGGAGTCTTCTCCACCGGTTCCCGCGCCCAGGTTGAGCCTGTCGAGATCGCGAGCCGCCTCCGCACCGAGGTGGACAACAAGGCCATCACGATCGCCGCGGGACGCACCCTGGCCCCTAACGTTTTTGACGTACTCCTCAGCAGCGATGACTTCCAGCGCGCCCAGGAATGGGGCACACCGCTCGCGGAGGAGCTGTGCGACGTCGTCATCAACCATGTCCGCAGCCAGGGGTACACCCTCCAGGGCCCGGTCCGGATCAGTTTCCGCCGCGATGAGGAGCACCGCGCCGGGAATTTCGACATCACCTCGCGGACCGAGAAAGCCTCCGCCCCTTCCGTCCCGGCTCAGCCGGGCATTCACGGCAACGTACCCGCGGCTCCGACACGCCAGCCGGCACAGCTTCAGCCTGTGCTGGACATCGACGGCCAGCGCTATTCGCTGAACGCGCCCTCAATCGTCCTCGGACGGTCCTCCGAAGCAGACATCCTTATTGACGACACCGGCGTTTCGCGCCGCCACCTGGAAATCCGGACTGGGCCTGGTACGGCCCAGGCGATCGATCTCGGCTCCACGAACGGCAGCTACGTCAACGGCCAAAAGATCGTGGGCAGTTCGGATCTTGCTGACGGCGCCACGATCATGATGGGACGAACCAAAATCATCTTCCGCCTACTGCCCGCCCACCCAGGCGGCCGCGCATGAGCGAATTGACCATCACAGCCCTGCGTTTCGGGTTCCTCATCCTCCTGTGGGTGCTGATCTTCAGCATCGTCTCGGCCATGCGCCGCGATCTGATGATCGGCCGCAAGGCGGCCGCCGGTGCCCCCACGGCACGCCAGGTGCGCAAGAATCCTTCCCTTGCCGAACCGCCGCCGGCCCCCGTCAAACAGCAGGCCCGGCAGCTGATCGTGACCGAGGGACCGTTGAAGGGCACCACCATCGCCCTCGCGGCGAGCCCCATCCTCCTGGGCCGGGCACAGGAAGCCACCCTGGTCCTGGAGGACGACTACGCCTCGGGCCGCCATGCCCGCCTGTTCCCACAGGGCAGCCGCTGGTTCATCGAGGACCTCGGCTCCACTAATGGCACGTATCTGGCAGACCAGCAGCTGACCCGGGCACTCCCGGTGGAGCTGGGCGTCCCCGTGAGAATCGGCAAGACGGTCATCGAATTGAGGCCGTAGCCGTGGCTGCCCCGGAATTTCCCGCAGACAGGGCCGAAGGCAAGACAACTGCCCCGAAGCGGCCGCTCATCATGCGCTACGCCGCGCGGTCAGACGTCGGCCGCATCCGCGCCAAGAATGACGACTCCGCCTACGTCGGCCGGCACCTCGCCGTCGTTGCCGACGGCATGGGTGGCCATGCCGGCGGCGATGTTGCCTCCGCCGCGACCGTCCTGGACATGATCCACCTGGACCATGACGACTACGATGGCGACGCCGGCACCGTCCTCGCCGACGAAATCCAGACAGCCAACTCCCTGCTGTCCGAACTGGTCCACATGAATCCCAAGCTCGCCGGGATGGGCACCACGGTCACGGCCCTGCTCCTCGCCGAAGGAAAGCTCCACTTCGCCCACATCGGCGACTCCCGGGCCTACCGGCTGCGCGACGGCGAGTTCGAACAGGTCAGCGTCGACCACACCTTTGTCCAGCGGCTCATCGATGAGGGCAGGCTCCGCCCCGAAGAGGCCGAAACGCATCCGCACAAGAACGTCCTCATGCGCGTGCTGGGGGATGTCGATGCCAGCCCGGAGCTGGATCTCGACACACTGGCTGTCCAGGCCGGGGAACGATGGCTGCTCTGCTCGGACGGCCTGAACTATGTGGCCGGCCACGTCGTGGAGCGCACCGTCCGGGAGACGAAGGACCTGGGCGAATGCGCCGAACTGCTGGTTGAACTCACGCTGGAGGCCGGCGCCCCGGACAACGTGACCGTGGTGGTACTCGACATTGCCGAGCCGACCCGCGATGACGTCCGGACCGCCGCCGTCGACGTCGTGCCAGCGCCCGCAGCGGCCGCCGGGACATCAGCGCCCAACGCATCGGCCGGGCCCCTGGCCGGCAGCACCGTTGGTGCCGCGAAAACCCCCGGCGGGTCCCTAAAGAAGGACTCCTCCACCCAGGACACCGGGTCCGCCGCGCTGGCCGCCGCGGCAGGAGCCTCGGGGCCGCCGCCGGCCGACCCGGCCCCAGGGTCCCCGGCCGACGGCACATCGCCGGCCGCCGCCGCACAGAAGGCCGCCGAGGGCAAGGAGCCCGAGACCACCACCGACCCGCATCTGGGCGAACACCTCTCGGCCGAAGTCCTGCGGGAAGAACTCTCCACGCGCCCGCACGAACTTGTCGGGGCCGCCGCCGCAGCGGCGGAATCAGGGTCCATTCCTTCCATCGCCGGACGCACCGTGGCCCGGCGCGCGGCCACGGTCCTCACGCACAAGTCCGAACAGGACCGCGAGGAGGCAGACGACTTCAGGCCCGCCGGACGGCCGCGCCGGTGGCTGACTGTATCCATTGCCGCCGCGATCGTCGCGCTGCTGGCCGTCGGACTCTGGCTTGGCTACGCCTGGACCCAGACGCGCTACTACATCGGCGAACACGATCAGCATGTGGCCATCTTCAACGGCGTCTCCCAGCGTCTCGGGCCCATCCAGCTTTCCACTCTCGAAGCGGTAACCGATATCAAGATGTCCGACCTTCCCGAATTTTCGCAGCAGCGGGTGCGCCAGACCGTGCCCGCCCGCGACCTCTACGACGCGCAGCGGATCGTCAAAAACCTGGAACGCACCGGCACGACCGCCCCGGCCGATGAATGCCTCAACCCGTCCCCCGCAGCGACAGCCGCCGGTGCCACCCCCTCCCCCGGCACCACAGCCAAGCCGGGCTCCACGGCGTCGCCAAGTGCCACAGCTTCCCCTGGAGCGGCCAAGCCTTCGCCATCCGCCACCCCGACTACGAATTGCGAGGGGGCCAAATGACACCCATCGACCCCGTGCCCAGGCCACGACGAAACGTGGAGCTTGTCCTCCTGGTCCTCGCCCTCGCCGTTGGGATTGGTGCCCAGGCACTCGTGGGCGTGGACCGGCAAAAAGCGTTCGACACCGACTTCTGGTTCCAGTCCGGACTCCTGGCGTTGGCCGCCCTCGCCTTCCATGTGGTGTTGCGGCTCCGCGCAAAATATGCCGACCCGGTAATACTTCCGCTCGTGGTCGCCCTTAACGGGCTGGGCCTGGCCATGATCCACCGGCTGGACAGGGTGGGCGAAGACACCGGCAACAACCAGCTGCGCTGGACCCTGGTGGCCATGGCGGTCGCGATCGCGGTCATTTGGTTCCTCAAGGACCACCGGATCCTGCGCCGCTTTACCTATATCTCCCTGGCCATCAGCGCCGTGCTCCTCATCCTGCCGCTGGTTCCCGGCATCTCCGCCGGAGAGGTCCTGGGTGCCAGCGTCTGGATCAAGATCGGTTCCATGACCTTCCAGCCGGGTGAAATCGCCAAGATCACGCTGGCCATCTTCTTTGCCGGCTATCTGTCGTCGAACCGGGACCTCATCCTGCTGGCGGGCCGCAAGATCGGCCCGGTGCAGTTCCCGCGGTTCAAGGACATGGGCCCCATGATCACCGCCTGGCTTGTGAGCATCGGCGTGCTGGTCTTCCAGCGTGACCTCGGATCCTCGATCCTGTTCTTCGGCCTGTTCCTCGTCATGATCTACGTCGCCACGAGCCGCATCAGCTGGGTGATCATCGGCCTCGTGTTGATTGCCGTCGGCGGCTTCGTCGCTGCCCGCGTGTTCTCACACGTGGCCCTGCGGATCGACGGCTGGCTCAACGCGTTCACCGATGAGGTCTACGGCCGGCAGTTCGGCGGCAGCCTCCAAATTGTCGAGGGCCTGTTCGGCATGGCCAACGGCGGCCTGGTCGGCACCGGCCTCGGCCAGGGCCGGCCCAACCTCGTCCCCTTCGCCAACAGCGACATGATCATCGCCTCCTTTGGTGAGGAACTGGGCCTGATCGGCGTCTTCGCGATCGTCCTGATGTACCTGCTGCTGTTCACCCGGGGCTTCCGCGCCGCGCTGGGCACCCGCGACGCGTTCGGCAAACTGCTCGCCACCGGGCTCTCCTTCGCCATCGCGCTGCAGTGCTTTGTGGTGATCGGCGGCGTGACGCGCCTGATCCCGCTGACCGGACTTACGACGCCGTTCCTCGCCGCCGGCGGGTCCTCGCTCCTGGCGAACTGGATCATTGTGGGTCTGCTGCTCATGATTTCGCACTCCGCGCGCGGCCCGGTGGATACAACGCCGCTGCCGCCCGGCCAGGAACCCGGTGCGCGCAAGAACTTCCCCGTGCTGCCTGCCAAACCGGCGCCGGATCCCCGAAACAGTCCCGACGCACCCACCGAGGCGGTGAAACAGCTGTGAACCAGGCCATCCGCAATTCATGGATTGCCGCCATCGCGATGTTCGTGCTGGTCTTCGGCGCGCTCAGCTATGTGCAGGTGGTTGGCGCCGACGAGCTTAAGGCCAACGCCTGGAACAGGCGCGCCATCCTGCAGAACTACTGCAACGACCGCGGTGCGATCATTGTCGGCGGCACCCCGGTGGCAGAGTCCGTGCCCGCCACGGAGAGCTGCAAATTCCAGCGGACCTACTCCCAGCCCGAGCTCTACGCGGGCGTCACCGGCTACTTCTCCAAGAACTACGGCCTCACCGGACTCGAGAAGTCGATGAACGATGTCCTGGCCGGCAGTTCAGATCAGCAGTTCCTGGACCGGGTGGGCCAGTTGTTCCTCGGCAACCAGCCCAAGGGCGCGTCCGTGGAGCTGACCCTGGACCCCAAACTCCAGAAGCTGGCCTACGACCTCATCCCGGACGGCATTCGCGGGCACATCGTGGTCACCAACCCGAAAACCGGTGCGGTCCTGGCCATGGTGTCCAAACCGTCCTATGACCCCAACCTGATTGCCACCCAGGACCCGGCCGCCGAACAGGCCAATTACACCGAGCTGAACCAGGTCCCCGGGATCAACCTGAACCAGAACGTCTCTGGACCCACGGGCGAGCTGCTGGCACCCGGATCGGTGTTCAAGCTCATTGACACCTCTGCGGCGCTGAAATCGGGCAAGTACAACAAGGACAGCGACCTGCCCAACCCGGCCGAGATGTCCTTCCCGGGCATCGACTACAAGCTGCCCAACTACGCGGGCGGCAACTGCTACACGCGCACGACGGCGTCGTTCGCGTTTGCCCTGCAGCAGTCCTGCAACACACCGTTCGCCAGCATCGCCCTGGACCTGGGGCAGAAGGCCATCGGGGACGAGGCGGAGAAATTCGGCTTCGGCCAGGACTTCGGCGACCAGCTCAAGCTGGACAGCGCCCCAAGCTTCTTCCCGAGCGAACCGCTGGACGACGCCGGGCTGGCGCAGTCCTCGATCGGCCAGCGCGACGTCCGCGCCACACCGCTGCAGATCAACACCATGACGGCGGCGATCGCCAACGACGGAGTGCAGATGCAGCCGAACCTGATCAAGGCCGTACGCGCCCCCGACCTGCGGACGATCAGCGAACCGAAACCCCAGGCCCTGCGCACCGCCACGAGTCCGGAGATCGCACGGCAGATCAACGAGTGGATGGTCAGCGTCGTCGACGACGGCATCGCACACCGTGCGGCCGTGCCCGGTGTCCAGGTGGCCGGCAAGACCGGTACCGCAGAACTCGGCAACGGCCTGAACAATTCTTGGTTTACCGGGTTCGCCCCGGCAAATGACCCGCAAGTGGCCGTCACCATCGTCATGGAAGGCGTAGACATCACCACTGGCGCAAATCTAACCAGTCCGAACGCGAAGAAGATTTTTGAGGCGGTGTTGAATAAGTGAGGCCTACTTCGGGAATCACCCTCGGCGGCAGATTCCAGCTGACCACGCGCATTGCGATCGGCGGCATGGGAGAAGTCTGGAAAGCCAAAGACCTGATCCTTGGCCGCATCGTCGCCATCAAGGTGCTCAAGGAGGAATACACGGGCGACCCCGGTTTCCTGCAGCGCTTCCGCGCCGAGGCACGCCATACCGCCCTCCTGAACCACGTGGGCATCGCCAACGTCTTCGATTACGGCGAGGAAGAGGGTTCCGCCTACCTGGTCATGGAACTGGTTCCGGGCCAGCCGCTGAGCAGCATCATCGAGCACGAACAGGTGCTGTCCCCGGACCGCACCCTTTCGATGATCGCCCAGACGGCGCGGGCCCTGGCCGTCGCCCACGCGCAGGGCCTCGTGCACCGGGACGTCAAGCCCGGAAACCTGCTCATCACCCCCGACGGCCGGGTCAAGGTCACCGACTTCGGCATCGCCCGCCTGGCCGACCAGGTTCCGCTGACCCAGACCGGCCAGGTGATGGGCACCGCCCAGTACCTGGCACCCGAACAGGCCACGGGCCAGACGGCCACCGGAGCCTCGGACATCTACTCCCTTGGCGTGATCGGCTATGAGTGCCTCACGGGCCACCGGCCGTTCTCCGGGGAATCCCAGATCGCCATCGCGCTGGCCCAGGTCAACGACGCGCCTCCGCCGCTGCCGGACACACTGCCCAGGCCCGTCCGCGCGCTGCTGATGTCCATGCTGGCCAAGGATCCGAAGAACCGGCCGGCCGACGCCATCAAGCTGTCCGAGGCGGCCGAGGCCATCCGCAACGGTGATATCGCCGCCGCACACGCAGCCGTACCGGGCATGCTGCTTTTCGAGGCAGCCACCGGGCCCATCACGGCCCCCGTCGACGTCCCCACAGCGGCCACCAGCGTTATTGGCTCCAGCGCCGCAGAGGACAAGTCGACGTCGGCGACGTCCGCGCTGCCCGTCGTGGGCGCCGCCGGTGCAGGTGCAGCCGCGGGCCTGGCAGCAGGCGCTGCCGCAGCCAGTGGCTACGGCGCCCGCAACGCCCTCAACCGCGCCGATGCCCTGGCGGCCGAGCGAAGCTGGGTGCAGGAAGAGGAGGAAGAAGACTACGACGAGCCGGAGGAGGAGCCGAAGCGCCGCGGACGCAGCCCGTGGACGTGGCCGCTGATTGCGCTGATCCTGCTGGTGGTCTTCGCCCTGGTCGGCGTGGTCCTGAGCCAGGCCGGCAGTCTCTTCCCCTCGCAGGGTCCGGCCGCGAGCAGTGCCACGTCCAGCATCGCGAAACCGAGCAGTGCCACGCCGTCGGCGTCGTCGGCTTCCCCGACCGAGACCCCCACCCCCACGCCCAGCTCCGCGACACCCACCGAATCCACCCCGGCCGCGGTCAACCTGATCCCGGATGCCTACCTGGGGCGGCCGTACAACGATGTCCGCAATGAGCTGATCGGCAAGGGGCTGCAAGTCACCGGTGTCGAGGTCGTCAACGACGCGACGCCAGGCACCGTCACCAACATCGATCCCTCCGGCGCGGTCCAGCCGGGCACCACCATCACGGTCAGCTACTCCAAGGGCCCGGAAATGGTCGAGGTCCCGTCCATCAAGGCGGGCGCCAGCGAAGCTGAAGTCCAGCAGGCAATCCAGGACGCCGGGCTGCGCTGGGCCAAGGGAGCCGACGTCAGTCCCACGAACAAGAAGGAAGATCCGGGCACTTTCGTGAGCTCCCAGCCTCCTTCCGGGTCCAAAGTGACCGCGGGAAGCGTCGTGACCTACCACCTCGCCAAGGCAACGGCCGCATCCCCTTCACCTTCAGCTACCAAGTCCGGACCCTAAACGATCATGAGCAATACACCCCGCACTCCGTCGCACAGGGAGGAACGCCCGGCGAACACGCAGCGCGTCCTCAGCGGGCGCTATGAGCTGGGTGAGCTGATCGGCCGTGGCGGCATGGCGGATGTTTTCCGCGGCCTCGATACCCGGCTGGGACGTACCGTGGCCGTCAAGCTGTTGCGCCCGGACCTGGCCCGGGATCCGCAGTTCCAGGCCCGCTTCAAGCGCGAGGCCCAGGCTGTCGCGGCACTCAACCACCCCTCGATCGTGGCTGTCTTCGACACCGGGGACCACGCGGTCCCCGGTGACCACGACGACAGCGTCCGGGTGCCCTACATCGTGATGGAGTTCGTTTCCGGCAAGACCATCCGCGACATGGTGCGGGCCAAGGACGTCACCATCGACCAGGCGATCGACTTCACCCTGGGTGTGCTGTCCGCGCTCGATTACAGCCACAAGGCCGGGATCGTGCACCGCGACATCAAGCCCGCCAACGTGATGTTTTGCCCCGATTCAAACAGCGTCAAGGTCATGGACTTCGGAATCGCCCGCGCCATTGCGGATTCGTCCGCCACCATGACACAGACGCAGGCCGTCGTCGGCACGGCGCAGTACCTGTCCCCGGAACAGGCCCGGGGCGAAGCCGTCGACGCGCGCAGCGACCTGTACTCCGCCGGATGCCTTCTCTACGAGATGCTGACCGGCCGGCCGCCGTTCATCGGCGACAGCCCCGTCTCGGTGGCCTACCAGCACGTTCGTGAGATCCCCGAGCCCGCCAGCAGCCTCAATCCCGACGTCTCCGCCGCGCTGGACAGCGTGTTGATGAAGGCCCTGCAGAAGAACCGCGCCGACCGTTTCCAGGACGCCGCCGCCTTCCGCCGCGCCCTGCGGGCCGCGCGCAGCGGCGTTCCGGTCACGGCGCCTTCCGCCAGCGAGGCCCCCACCGACCCCACCAACGAGGTTCCCCGGCACGACCCCCTGGCGCCCACGGCAGCCTTCTCCCTGACCGGCGCCAAGTTCCTCGACGATTCCCCCGGCGGCCGGCTCCGGCCCGCCGAAGAAACACCCGACGACGAGGAAGTGCTGCAGCCGGCGGGCACCGAACTCTATGGCATTGCGGACACCGGCAGCCTGCCGCTGGCGCTGCCGGTCGAACGCGAGCACACCCCGCGCCAGAAGACGCGGCGCCGTACCTGGATCGCGACGCTCGTGGTTCTCACACTGCTGGTGCTGGCCGGCGGCGGCCTGTGGCTGTACAACCTCATGAACCAGGCCCCGCCGCAGGCGACCAAGGTTCTGGTTCCCACGGTGACGTCCCTGACGGAATCAGAGGCCCTGCAAAGGCTGTACAACGCAGGTTTCAAGCCACAGCTCCAACGGCTGCAGCACGAGAGCATTCCCAAAGGCACCGCGATTGGCACCGTGCCGACGTCGGGGAGTTCCATGGACGCCAACTCGGACATCATCCTCAACATCTCCGAGGGCCCCAGCGCGATCACCATCCCGACGGACCTGCCCGGCCGGACCGAGGCGGCAGCCCGCGATCTTCTCCACCAAACGGGGCTGACTGGCGCCCTCACCACCAAGATGTCCAACAACCCCACGGTTCCGGTCGGCATTGTCATCACCACCAACCCGGCCCCGGGCCAGGTTGTGGCAGTGGCGGATCCGGTCGAAATCGTCGTCTCCACCGGCAAGGTGGCTGTGCCGCAGCTGATCGGGCTGCCGCTGGCGGAGGCGGAGGCGAAACTGAAGGAACAGGGCCTGGTGCTCAAGGCCACCGAAGTGGAGAACTCCCAGGTGGCTCCGGGCAAGGTGACAGGCCAGGCCGACGCCGCGGATTCGCTCGTCGAACAGGGCAAGACCATCACCGTGACCGTGGCGAAGGCACCGGCGCCGCCGCCCCCGCCGTCGCCCACGCCGACGCCGACGCCGACCAAGAGCGCGTCCAAAGAGGACGCGGCCCTGGGCGGACTGTTCCCCTAACCCGGTCGGGAAAGACCGAAGGTGCCGGCTATCGCCGCTCCGGCGCTTTCGGGGCCTGCCGGGTCAGTGTTTGATGAGCGGGCTCAGGTCCGCTGCCCGTTCGGCAGCGCCCGCCATGCCCAGTGACTCCAGCCAGTTGCCGAGCATCTGGTAGCCGCCTTCGGTCAGGACGGATTCCGGGTGGAACTGGACGCCGCACAGCGGGGCGGTACGGTGCTGCAGGCCCATCACCACACCGGTGCCCGTTTCCGCGGTGATTTCCAGGACCTCCGGGATGCTCTCGCGGACAGCGGCCAGCGAATGGTAGCGGGTGGCCGTGAGGGGCGAGGGGAGCCCCGCAAAGACGCTGGTTCCATGGTGTTCGACGAGGGAAGTCTTGCCGTGCATCAGTTCGGGGGCGTGCGTCACGGTTCCGCCGTAGGCCTCCGCCAGCGCCTGGTGCCCCAGGCAGACACCCAGCATGGGCTTGTCGTGGCTGCCGCACCACTTGATCAGCTCAATGCAGACGCCGGCCCCGGCTGGATTCCCCGGCCCGGGAGAGATAAGGACCCCGTCCCGCGCCTCGGCCATTTCGATCGCCTCGGCGAGCGTGACGTCGTCGTTGCGGACTACGGTGGTCTCCGCACCGAGCTCCTGGAGATAGCCGACCAGGGTGTAGACAAAGCTGTCGTAGTTGTCTACGACCAGGATTTTGGTTGTGCTCATGGGTGCCTTGCCGAACCAATCGTTGAATCTGTTAACTGGGTGAATTGCGCCAGCCAGGGAAAAAGGAACTGAACCATCAATACCAGTGCTCCGGCCGCCAGCACCAGCGCGGTCGCAATCCTGAGCCACAAGGGCCCGGGAAGGCGGCGGAAAAGCCAGCCATACATTCGTCAGCCTTCCCCGGCCGCGCGGGCCGCCCGGGAAATTTCAGCCGGCGGTCCAGCCGAAAGGGACTGCCACCGCTCCAGCAGGGCGTAGGCCACAAAGCGTTCCTCGGAGCCAAAGCGCGGGTTGCAGCTCGTCATGGTCAGGTAGCTCTCCGTCGGCGCGGCGCCCGGCCGCATCGGCACCGGCAACAGCACATCGGTCCGCGAGGGGAGGACTGTCTGGCTGTTCCGGAACACGTAGACATAGTAGCCCTCACGGGTCTGGACGTAGATCCGGTCCCCAGGCACCAGGGCGTCGATGTGGTCCAGGACGGCGCCGTGGGTCTGCCGGTGCCCTGCCACGGCGAAGTTTCCCGCAGCCCCTGGCATGGCCGTGCCCGGATAATGCCCGATGCCCAGGGTGTCCAACACCGCCGGAGTCGTGCCCTGAACGATGGGACGCGTGTAGCCGGCGCCGAAACGGGGAACATACAGGATGCCGATGGTCGCGCCCTCGGCCGGTTCGGGCGCGACGGCGGGTTCCGGGGCAACAGCCGACGGCAGAGGCGGCGCTGCGGGAGCGGCTGTTCCAATCCAGCGGGCAAAGTCGTGCACCGCCTCGCGCTGCCGGGCGTCGGAGTCCACATTCGTCCACCACAACTGCCAGGCCACAAAGAGCAGGACAATGATGCCCACGGTCAGGAGCAACTCGCCCGCGACGTGGATGGTGCGCAGGAGCAGCCCGCGGCGGCTGCTAGCCGTCCGGCCGGATTCCTGCTCCAACTCCAGCACTGCGGGTTCTCCTCCAAGACGGTTGCGGGGGTCCACGGCGTGGCCGGAACTACAGCTAGAATTGTGCGACACAAGAATTCAAGCTCGACCAAGAGCACGTTGGCCGGCGGGGGCTCGCTTCCTGCAGGATACCAAGCCACGTTGGCCGCTCTTGTTCCAGCCCGCCAAGGAGGATCAGTGCCCGAGTCGAAGCCGCGTAAAAGGACTGCCCGTGTGGCCCCGCAGACTTCTGCCGCGGAGGCCTACAAGCCCAATCCGGTCTGGTTCAAGCCCGTCATGTTTGGCCTGATGATCATTGGCCTGCTGTGGATCATCACGTTCTACATCACCGAGGGCGCCTTCCCGGTTCAGGCTTGGGGCTCGTTGAACATCGTTGCCGGCTTCGGAATCGCGATCATCGGCTTCCTGATGACCACACGCTGGCGTTCCTGACACCAGGCCCGCGCGGCGCACATCCCTGACGGGCCGGTACACACAGTGTGCCGGCCCGCCGCCGTTAACCCACAGCACTAATCCCTGCCCAGCGAAGGAATCCAGATGACCCCGGCAGTAAACGGCTCGACCATTGGCGACGACGGACTGGCGCGGCCGGCGTGGGCCTCCGTGGATCCCATGCTGCGCGAGTATTACGACTCCGAGTGGGGCATGCCCGTCCGGGACGAACAGGGCCTCTACGAACGCATCAGCCTCGAGGGATTCCAGGCGGGGCTTTCATGGGCGACAATCCTGCGCAAGCGGCCCGCTTTCCGCGCGGCGTTCAAGGACTTCGATCCGGAACTGGTGGCACGCTTCACGGACGCCGATGTGGAGCGGCTCATGCTCGATGCCGGGATTGTCCGGAACCGGCTGAAGATCCAGGCAACCATCACCAATGCCCGCGCTACTCTGGCGTTGAGGGACGACGGCGGCCTGGTTGACTTCGTATGGGCGTTCCAGCCGGACGCCACACCCCGGCCGGACTCCCTCGATGAGGTCCCCACCACCTCGGCCGAGTCCATCGCGCTCTCCAAGGCGCTGCGCAAGAAGGGCTTCGCCTTCGTAGGGCCCACCACGATGTTCGCGCTCATGGAGGCCATCGGAATGGTGGACACCCATCTGCTGGACAGCCACCGGCGCGGGTCATCGGGCGTCTGGCCGCAGTGACCCGTCGATGACCCGGCGAGGTCCCGCTTCGTTATCCACAGTTGTGCACAAGTCTGGGGAAACTTATCCACATTGTTCATAAGGTTCCGGGTCTTCATGCGGTTCAGCCGGGTTCCGAGGCCACAGCGGGGCGCAAAGCTACTGATGAGATCCCCGGCCGGTACTGAATTACACAGCTGTAAGTTATTAACACTGTGGATTTCCTGTGGACAAGTTCCCTGATCCCGGCAACAGACCGCGGATGGCACCGCGCTCCCGCCGCACGGCCGGCTCACGGCAGCCTCAGGGCCGGCTCGGGTCCGGCCGGCCGCCCGACATTGTGGCCCGTCCCGACAACAGCTTCAACTGAAGAGTTATCCACTTAATAACAGGCCACTACCCACAAGTTATCCACAGCTGGGGATAACAGCCGACCCATAGGAACCGCAACCCCCTCTGCCGGGCCATGAGCCGGGTTAAATCCCGCGGATGCTCAGACCATCAAGTTATTAACACTGTGAATAACCCTGTTGAAACACACACCGCGGCCGTCCGACGGCCCGTGGTGACCTGCCGCCGACGCGGGGGGCCTGTGGGGGGCGACGGCGCTGGGAGTGCGGCCTGGACGCGGCGCCGGCTGGAGGTCCTGAGGCACCGGTCCCTGGCGTGCCCGTGGCGCCGTTCTGTGGACTACTCCCTGGAGTGCCCGCGGCGCAGGGCTGGAACAGGGCTGGCGCCGCCCGGCGCCAGGCAACAGGGCTGCGCGGGCAAAGTTGTCCACTTACTCACAGGGCAACCCACAGAAGTTATCCACAGGTGTGGAGATCGGGTCGGCAGCATCGCCTGCAAGCTGGATAATCGCCAGCCCGGGCGGTCAGAGCCGGGTCGTCACAGTGAACTACACGCTTGTAAGTTATTAACAATGTGGATAACCGCTGTGGAAAACTCTCGGATCCGCACCTGGGAATTCAGGTGCGGGATCCGGCCCGGGGGTTACAGGGGGAAAGGTCCGCAAAACGGAGGGAACAGCCAAGGAACCCCAGCGAGAGAAACACTGGGAAAGAGTGAAGGGGGCCGGGCGTTCAATTGCGGCCGATTGCGGCCGGGGACTTCGGCAGGAGCGGGCTTAGCGCCGGCGCCGGCCATCCGCACGACGGACACGGCGGTCACCAAGGCCAGGACCACGGCGAGGCCGATGGCCTGCAGCAGGGTCTGCCGCGGGCCGCGGGGGGTGTAGGCAATGACAGCGGCGCTCAGGGCGCCGGTGACGAGGCCGCCGAGATGGGCCTGCCAGGCGATCTGCGGGACCATGAAGCCGATGACGCCGTTGATGGCAATCAGGACCAGGAGCTGGCGGACCTCGCCGCCGCGTTGGCGCTGGACCACCAGCAGGGCGCCGAACAGGCCGAAGATGGCACCGGAGGCGCCGACGAGGCCCACCGGGCCGTTCACCGGATACACCGGGGTCAGCAGGAGGAAGCCGACGGAGCCGCCGACGGCCGAGAGCAGGTAGATGGCCAGGAAGCGGGCGTGGCCCAGCAGCGGCTCAAGGATCTGGCCGAATATCCACAGCGTGTACATGTTCAGGACGATGTGGAGCAGGAATCCCTGCGAGTGCAGGAACGCCGAAGTGAGCATCCGCCACGGTTCAACGCCGGTCAGGGCGGGAGCGTAGGCCAGTTGCTGGTAAATCCCGTCGTTGGGGACTATCCACTGCAGCGCATAGACAAGGGCACACAGCGCGATGATCACGTAAGTGACCACGGGTTTGCCGGCGGTCACGGCGCCGCCGTAGACGGTCCTGACGGCCGGCGTCGTGCGCTTGGTTTCGTTGACACAGTCAACGCATTGGAATCCGACGGCGGCCGCCCGCTGGCAGTCGGGGCACGCAGGGCGCCCGCACCGCTGGCAACGCACATAGGCGGGCCGGTCCGGGTGCCTGGGGCATACCGGGACCTCTGCGGACGGCTCTGCCGCCGGAATTCCGTAGCTCATGGTGGTGGGTTAGAGCTTTTCGATGTCAATGCTGTTGATGGTGACATCCTCGACGGGGCGGTCGCCCATGCCGGTGCGGACGCCTTCGATCGCGTCGACGACCTTCTTGGATTCGTCATCGGCGACCTCACCGAAGATGCTGTGCTTGCCCTGCAGCCAGCCGGTGGGGATGGTGGTGATGAAGAACTGCGAACCGTTCGTGCCGCGGCCCATCTGGACGCCGGCGTTGGCCATGGCCAGCTTGTACGGCTCGTTGAAAGTCAGTTCCGGGTGGATCTCATCGTCGAACTTGTAGCCCGGTCCACCGGTGCCGCGGCCCAGGGGATCGCCGGCCTGGATCATGAAGTCCTTGATGATGCGGTGGAAGATGGTGCCGTTGTAGAGCGGCGTGCCGGTCTTGTCCTCGCCCGTTTCCGGGTGGGTCCAGGCCTTCTCACCGGTGGCCAGCCCGACGAAGTTGTCGACGGTCTTCGGCGCGTGGTTGCCAAAGAGGTTGACGACGATGTCGCCGAGGCTCGTGTGGATAGTGGCTTTTGCGGTTGCGTTGGCAGTCATAGGGCCCATTCTTCCATGACGGCTCCGCCCGCATAGGGCCGCGCAGTCAGTTCCGCGCTGGGTGAAATCCACTGGAAATCGGCCTGAAGAATAGCCGGTGCGTTCCTAGACACGTAGGCTAACTGCAGAACCGTCACATTAATCGGGAGGTAGTTGTGAAGAAAACGGATCGTATTGCCCGTGACCTGGAGCAGTCAGTGAGCACCGGAGTAGACAGCGCCAAGGATTGGGCGGCCCCGCGGGTTGAGGCTGCCGTGAACTGGGCTGTTCCCCGCCTGCAGCACGGACTGGACACCGCCTCTCCCAAGATCCAGGAGGGCCTCAAGTCGGCGGCCCACAATCTGGCCGGCGGCGTTGCCACTGTCACTCCCCGCCTTCAGGATGGCCTGGCCCAGCTGGCGCCGAGGATCCACGATGCCGCGGACAGCGCGACCCCGCGCCTGCACGAAGCTGTGGACAAGGCAGCCCCGGTCATCGCCAATGCACGCGACCGGGTTGTTGTCGAGTACCTGCCCAGGCTTTCCGACCAGATCGGGCAGGCTTCCGTGGCCGTCCACCGCACGTTGGAAAACGCCCCGGCCCACGTGGACGCCGTCGCACAGAAGCTTGTTGATTCCGGTGTTGTCACCGGCGTTCAGACGCAGGCCCAGGCCGTCAAGGGACACGCCAAGAAGGCAGGCAAGAACGCCAGCAAGAACATCAAGGCGGCCGCCACCGAGGTCACCAAGACGGCTAATGCCAAGCTCGCCAAGCAGCAGAAGCCCAAGCACCGCGGCCTGCTGATCTTCGGCATCATCGCTGCCGCCGTTGCAGCCGGTGTCGCCGCCTGGCGGGCGTCCAGGCCGGTGGAGGACCCTTGGAAGGTGCCGACGCCGGTAAAGCCCGCCCCCACGGCCGCCCCGGCTGGCGAATCGCTGAAGGACGCCGCCGACAAGGCCGGTTCCGCGACTGTAGCGGCAGCGGACTCCGCGGCTGAGGCATCCAAGGAGGCTTCCGATTCCGCAACCACCGCGGCGGACAAAGCCACGGAAACGGCCAAGGACGCCGCCGGCAACGCCGCTGACGCCGCCGACAAGGTTGCCACCGACGCCAAAACGGCCGTACGCAACATCGCGGCCAGCCTGAACAACGGCACAGACAAGCCCGGCAAGTAGAACCTGGCCGGCACAGGCCGGCTGAGTCGAGACCCTGCGCCGGGCAGTCCGGCTGCCGGCAGGTGTCCTGCACTCTCCCAAGGAGGGATTCCGCCACAGTGCGGGATCCCTCCTTTTGTTTGACGCGGGGTCCGCAGGCACGTCACGGTCCGGTTTCAAACACCAGGCTTGATGCTAAATTTGTGGTGATGTCACCCCATAGATCACCCCAGGATGCCTTGCTCCTTGCTCCACCGCCGGCTGTGTCTATCGTCATCCCGGCGTACAACGAGGAAAGCGTCATCCGGCAGTGTCTGATCGCCGCGGTCTACCAGTCGGTGCCCGCCCACGAAATCATTGTGGTGGACAACCTGTCAAAGGACCGCACAGCGGAAATCGTGCGGCAGATGCAGCTGGAGTATCCGGAGAGCCCGATCATCCTGCTCAGCCAGGACCGCGACCAGGGGCTCATTCCCACACGCAACTTCGGTCTGGACCACGCCACGGGCGATATCCTCGGCCGGATCGACGCCGATTCCGTGCTGGAACCGGACTGGGTGGAGCAGGTGCAGAAAGCCTTCGCCGACGAGTCTGTGCACGCTGCGACGGGTCCGGTGGTCTATTACGACATGCCCATGCGCCGGTTCGGGCTCAAGGCCGACGACAAGATGCGCCAACTGATGCTCAGGCTTGCCAAGCACCAGTATCATTTCCTCTTCGGGTCCAACATGGCACTGCGCCGCTCGGCCTGGGAGACCATCCGCACAGAAGCCTGCCGCGACGAGCGGGACGAGATGCACGAGGACATCGATCTGTCGCTGCACCTGGCCGACCACGAGCTCCGGATCCAGTACTGGCCGCAGATGATCTCGGGCATGTCGGCCCGGCGGCTGGAGGACTCGCCGCGGGATTACCGCTACTACGTGACGCGCTTTGACCGCACCTACAAGGCCCACAACGTCAAGAAGATGGCACTGAAGGCGCCCATGGTGGTCTTCTTCTCGGTCTACTTCCCGGCGAAATTGCTCCGTGCCATCCACACGGTCAACGTTCCCCAGCCGGCCCGCCGCGGCGGCCAATAGCGGCCAATGGCGGCGGCCACGCGGCCGCCGGGAGATGCGGCCGCCGGGAGCGGCCTAGTCGGTGCCGAGCTCCGCCAGCCGCTCTTCACCGGCTCCCTCGCCCGTTCTCCGGGCGGAGCGTGAGCCTCGCTGCCCCAGGACCACGACGGCGAGCCCCACCAGGATCATCGCCAGCCCCACGTAGGTCCCGGCCGGCAGCGTCTCGTCCAGGAAGGCTGCGGCCAGGAGCGCCGCTCCGGGGATTTCCAGCAGGATGATCATGGACACCAGCAGCGGGCTCATGGTCGCCAGCAGATAGTTGAACGCGGTGTGCCCCACCAGCTGTGCGCACACGGTAATGGCGAGGATCCCCAGCCAGCCGGTGGCTTCGAACCCTGCCAGCGGCTGTCCGGCCAACAGCGCCATCCCCGCCACAATCGCGGCGCACATGCCGTAGCACAGGGTCGTATAGACGCCGGTGCCCATGCTCTGCCGCGCCTTGCCTCCGGCGAGCGTGTAGATGCCCGCCAGGGCGCCGCCGGCGACGGCCAGGAGATCGCCCACAAGCGCCTCGGGCGAGGAGCCCATATCAAAACCGGTGATTGTCACGACACCGCCGAAAGCGAGCCCCAGCCCTACCAGGACCGGCCAGCGGAGCCGGACTCCCCGGAAGAGCTGGAAGATCGCGATCCAGCCTGACTGAAGGCACACCAGCGCAGTCGCCGCCGCGACCGACGTCAGCTGCAGGGAGGTAATGAAACACGCGAAGTGCAGGGCCAGGGCGACGGCAGCGGCGAGCGACCAGCGGAACTCGGCTCCGGTCACCTTTCCGAACTGACGGGGGTTGCGGACCACAACCGGACCGGCCATCACGACTGCTCCAATGGCGTTGCGCCAGAAAGCGATGGCGAGGGCACTGACCGACGTGGCGCCCAGCGTGGCGGCAATGAGGGGCCCCGACGAGGCCACACCCAGCACACCTACGGCCGCAAGTAAGAAGTTCACGCTCCAACACTAATGGGACGGACAGCAGGGGCCCTTACGGCCGCTGCTCCTTGACGGGTGCATACCGCGGTGCCAACCTTAAGGCGCGGTCTCACGTTCCGGTCTCGCCATCATCGAAGAAGGAGACCATCATGGCGTCAATGATCCGCAAGAGCCTGGACAATCCCGAAGAGACGCGCCCCGTTGCCGAGGGCATGGGTCAGGTGGATCTCGTCAACCTCGAGGCCGGCCCGGTTGGACGGGCTACATTCCTTCCGGGCTGGAAGTGGTCAGACCACGTCAAGCCGATCGCCAAAACTGACAGCTGCATGGCCAGCCATACCGGCTACACGATTTCCGGCCGCATCAAAGTCGTCATGGACGACGGCGAAGAACTCGAATTCGGGCCCGGCGACTTCGGTGTGATTCCGCCGGGCCACGACGCCTGGGTGCTCGGCGACGAGCCCTACGTGTATATCGACTGGCAAGGGATGGCGGACTACGCCAAGCCGAAGGAGTGAGTGGGGAAGGCATGAAAAAAGCCCCGGACAGCGTTTCCGCTGTCCGGGGCTTTTCCTATGGTGGAGGCACGGGGACTCGAACCCCGAACCCCCTGCTTGCAAAGCAGGTGCGCTACCAATTGCGCCATGCCCCCATAAGAAGCAACCCGACAATCATACCCTAGGTCCGGAGAGCTGATTTCCAGCTTCCATCCCCGGGTTCCGGGCTAGTCAACCGTATCGGTTGAATTGCTCCAGATTACTTTCCGGGCTTCGGATTCCTGCACTTTCCTGTAGAGGAGGACGCCTGCGACCGTGGCTGCGATAACCAGCAACTTCTTCACATGCACCCCGTTCCGGTTCTGTCATGGACGAACCTTCACTAACCTCTGCCAGAACCAGTACAGGTTCCGTGGGCGTACCAGGACTTGAACCTGGGACCTCTTCGTTATCAGCGAAGCGCTCTAACCGCCTGAGCTATACGCCCCGATGCCTCATCGGGCCGAGATATGACTGTACAGCACATCCCGGCCCGATCTCAAATCGAGGCCTTTTTCCGCGGGAATCCGCGGAAAAGTTCGGGAATTAGTCGTCCGTGAGGGTCACGCCGATGCCGCCGACGAGCGTCGCGGCAATGTTGTAGAGCACCGCCGAAAGCATCGACAACGCCGTCAGCAGCACCACATTGATCACGGCGATGATGGTGGCGAATGACGCCACCTGACCCAGGGATGCCACCTTCTTCAGTTCGAAGCCGCCGCCTTCGGAGCCGGCGAGGGTCCCGAGCAGGCTGTCCACCTGGTCAAAGATCCCGGTCAGGTCCAGGACGGTCCAGAGCACGATCGCCGCCACGACGGTGACGATTCCCAGCGCCACGGAGAGCAGGAAGGCCATTTTCAGCACGGACCAGGGGTCCACCTTGCTGACCAGCAGCCTGGCACGGCGCACCTTGGCCTTGGGAGCGGGCTTGATCAGCCCGGCAGTGCCTTGCCCGCCGGACTGGGCGGGGCGCTGACCCGGGACAGTGGGGCGCTGTCCGGGGACCGTGGGGCGCTGGCCGGGTGCGGCGGGCCGCTGGCCCGTTCCCGTGGCTGCGCCGGACACGCCGGGGCGCTGCTGCGGACGCGAGGGGGCGCCTACGCGCGGTGCGGCGGCGGGCTGCCGCACTCCGCTCGGCACGCCGCTGCTCGGCTTGGGATATGAGTCGGAATTACTCACTCGTTACCTCCGGTATTGTCTTCGTCCAGCTCGGCATTGCCTGATGACTCATCTGACTCCGGGGCCGGTACTGATTCTGCCGCTGCGGACTCCTCATGCAGTCCGCCATCTTCAGCCAACGTTACGTCATCGGGCGTGGATGCCCGATTTTCGGCCACGTCTCCGGCATTTTCACCGGCATCTTGACCTTCGGCCGGTTCCTCGACTTCGAGCCCGCGTTCGCTGTTGCGCGCGACGGCGATGATGCGGTCGTTCTTGTCCGGCTTGGCAAAGATCACGCCCATGGTGTCGCGGCCCTTGGCCGGCACGCCGCTGACCGACGAGCGGACCACCTTGCCGCCTTCCATGACCACCAGGACTTCGTCTTCCTCGTTGACAATGAGGGCCCCGACGAGGTGGCCGCGTTCTTCCTGGTACTTGCCCACCTTGATGCCAAGGCCGCCGCGGCCCTGGAGGCGGTATTCCTCCACTGCGGTCCGTTTGGCGAAGCCGCCTTCGGTGACAATGAAGACAAACGAACCGTCCTGCACGACGTCGGCCGCCAGCAGTTCGTCGTCCTCGCGGAACTTCATGCCGGTCACGCCCGAGGTGGCACGGCCCATCGGGCGCAGCGCATCGTCCGTCGCGGTGAAGCGGACGGACTGGCCCTTGCGGGAGACCAGCATGAGGTCATCGGTCTCGGACACCAGCTGGGCCGAGACAAGCTCATCGCCGTCGCGCAGGTTGATGGCGATGACGCCGGCGGACCGGTTGGTGTCGTAGTCCTCCAGACGGGTCTTTTTGACGAGGCCGCGTTTGGTGGCGAGCACCAGGTAAGGGGCGTGCTGGTAGTCGCGCAGGTCCAGCACCTGGGCGATGTGCTCGTCCGGCTGGAACGCCATCAGGTTTGCCACGTGCTGGCCCTTGGCGTCGCGGCCGGCTTCCACGAGCTCGTACGCCTTGGCGCGGTAGACCCGGCCCAGGTTGGTGAAGAAGAGCAGCCAGTGGTGGGTGGTGGTGACGAAGAAGTGTTCGACGACGTCGTCGCCGCGCAGCTGCGCGCCCTTGATGCCCTTGCCGCCGCGCTGCTGCGAGCGGTAGTTGTCGCTGCGGGTGCGCTTGACGTAGCCGCCGCGGGTAATGGTGACGACCATTTCCTCCTCGGGGATCAGATCCTCGATGGACATGTCGCCGTCGTAGCCCAGCAGGACCTTGGTGCGGCGGTCATCGCCGTGCTTGGCCACGATCTCCGAGAGTTCGGTGCTGATGATCTCGCGCTGGCGCTCCTCCGAGGCCAGGATCGAGTTGTATTCGACAATCAGGGCCTCAAGTTCGGCGTGCTTGTCCTGGATCTTCTGGCGCTCCAATGCGGCGAGCCGGCGCAGCTGCATGTCCAGGATGGCCCGGGCCTGCACGTCGTCGATGTCCAGCAGCTCCATCAGCCCGTCGCGGGCCGCTTCGGTGGTGGTGGACGCACGGATCAGGGCAATGACCTCATCGAGCGCATCCAGCGCCTTGAGAAGGGCCCGCAGGATGTGCGCTTCCTCCTCCGCCTTCCGCAGCCGGTACCGGGTGCGGCGGGCAATGACGTCCATCTGGTGCGTGACCCAGTGCCGGATGAAGGCATCGAGGCTGAGCGTGCGCGGCACCCCGTCGACGATCGCGAGCATGTTGGCGGCGAAGTTGTCCTGCAGCTGGGTGTGCTTGTAGAGGTTGTTCAGCACCACCTTGGCCACGGCGTCGCGCTTGAGCACGATCACCAGTCGCTGGCCGGTGCGGCCCGAGGTCTCGTCGCGGAGGTCGGCGATGCCGGAGATCTTGCCGTCCTTGACGAGTTCGGCGATCTTGATGGCCAGGTTGTCCGGGTTGGCCTGGTACGGCAGCTCGGTGACCACCAGGCACGTGCGGCCCTGGAGTTCCTCGACGTTGACCACGGCGCGCATCGTGATGGAGCCGCGGCCCGTGCGGTAGGCGTCCTCGATGCCCTTGTGGCCCAGGATCGTGGCGCCGGTCGGGAAGTCCGGTCCCTTGACACGCTGGATCAGCTCTTCGAGCAGCTCTTCGCGGCTGGCGGTCGGGTTGGCCAAGTACCACTGCACACCGTCGGCGACCTCGCGGAGGTTGTGCGGCGGGATGTTGGTGGCCATGCCGACGGCGATGCCCGAGGAGCCGTTGACCAGCAGGTTCGGGAACCGGGCCGGCAGGATGGTCGGCTCCTGGTTCTTGCCGTCGTAGTTGTCCTGGAAGTCGACGGTTTCCTCGTCGATGTCCCGGACCATCTCCATGGCCAGCGGCGCCATCTTGGTTTCGGTATACCGCGGAGCCGCGGCGCCGTCGTTGCCGGGCGAGCCGAAGTTGCCCTGGCCCAGCGCCAGCGGGTAGCGCATGGTCCAGTCCTGGATCAGGCGGACCAGGGCGTCGTAGATAGCGGTGTCGCCGTGCGGGTGGTACTGGCCCATGACTTCGCCCACCACGCGGGCACACTTGTTGAAGGAGCGTTCCGGGCGGTAGCCGCCGTCGAACATCGCGTAGAGCACGCGGCGGTGGACGGGCTTGAGGCCGTCGCGGACATCCGGCAGGGCACGGCCCACGATCACGGCCATGGCGTAGTCGAGGTAGGAGCGTTGCATTTCGGTCTGCAGGTCCACCTGCTCGACGCGGTCGGTCAGTACGTCGCCATCGAGGATGGCGCCTTCAAGGACGGGCTCGGAGCCGGCCGGCACCTCTGGTGTTTCGTCACTCATAGTCTATATTTTCCGTTTCAGGTATATATCAGTCCGGGCATATTCGGGGCTTGGCTGCCCTCTAGATGTCCAGGAACCGAACGTCCTTGGCGTTCTGCTGAATGAAGTTTCGGCGCGATTCAACGTCCTCGCCCATCAGGACCGAGAAGATCTGGTCCGCCGCCAGGGCATCGTCCATCGTCACCTGCAGCAGCGTCCGGTGGTCCGGGTCCATGGTGGTGTCCCACAGTTCCGTGTAGTCCATTTCGCCGAGGCCCTTGTAGCGCTGGATGCCGTTGTCCTTGGGGATGCGGCGGCCGGCGGCCTGGCCCGAGACCAGCTTCGCGTCGCGTTCCCGGTCGCTGTAGACGTAGTCGTGCGGGGCATTGGACCACTTGATCCGGTACAGCGGCGGCTGCGCGAGGTAGACGTAGCCGTTTTCGATCAGCGGGCGCATGTAGCGGAACAGCAGCGTCATCAGCAGCGTCGTGATGTGCTGGCCGTCGACGTCGGCATCGGCCATGAGCACGATCTTGTGGTAGCGCAGCTTGGCGATGTCGAAGTCCTCGCCAATGCCGGTGCCGAAGGCGGTGATCATGGACTGGACCTCGGCATTGCCGAGCGCTTTGTCCAGCCGGGCACGCTCGACGTTCAGGATCTTGCCGCGCAGCGGCAGGATGGCCTGGGTCTCCGGGTTGCGGCCGCGCTTGGCGGAACCGCCGGCCGAGTCACCCTCCACGATGTAGACCTCGCACCTCTCCGGGTTCTTCGAGGAGCAGTCGGACAGCTTGCCGGGCATGCCGAAGGATTCCAGCGGGCTCTTGCGGCGGGCGTTGTCCCGGGCCTTCCGGGCGGCCATGCGCGCCTGGGCTGCGGAGATCGCCTTGCGGATGACGTCCCGGGCGGGACCGGGGTTGCGCTCGAGCCAGTCGCCCAGGCCGTCGGTGACAACGCGCTGGACAAAGCCCTTGACCTCGGAGTTGCCGAGCTTGGTCTTGGTCTGGCCCTCGAACTGCGGCTCCGAGAGCTTCACGGAAATGACTGCCGTCAGGCCCTCGCGGATGTCGTCCCCGGTGAGGTTGTCTTCCTTTTCCTTGATGATGTTCTTCTCCCGCGCATAGCGGTTGATGAGTGAAGTCATCGCGGCGCGGAAACCCTCTTCGTGGGTGCCGCCCTCGTGCGTGTTGATCGTGTTGGCGTAGGTGTGGACGCTTTCGGAGTACGCGTTGGTCCACTGCATCGCCATTTCCAGGGCAATGTGCCGTTCCGTGTCCTCGGTTTCGAAGGCGATGACGTCCTCGTGGACCACATCAACCTTCTTGCCGGAGTTCAGGTGCTTGACGTAGTCCAGCAGGCCGTCGTCGTACTGGTAGACCACGGTGTGGAATTCCGCGGCGATCTCACCTTCGGTGGGGACGGTGTCCAGGTCCAGGTCGTCGTCCTCGGACGATTCCCCCGGAGCGCGGCGCTCGTCCGTCAACGTGATGCGCAGGCCCTTGTTGAGGAATGCCATCTGCTGGAAGCGGGCCCGCAGTGTTTCGAAGTCGAAGTCGGTGCTCTCGAAGATGCTGGCATCGGGGTAGAACGTCTGGGTGGTGCCGGTCTCGGTGGTTTCCTCGCCCTGGATCAGGCCGCCTTGCGGCTTGCCGCCGTCGGCGAAAGACATCCGCCAGACGTGTCCCTGGCGGCGGACCTCGGTGTCGACCCGGCTGGAGAGCGCGTTGACCACCGAAATGCCGACGCCGTGCAGGCCGCCGGAGACGGCATATCCGCCGCCGCCGAACTTGCCGCCGGCGTGCAGGATCGTCATGACGACTTCCACGGTGGGCTTGTGCTCGGTGGGGTGCATGTCCACGGGGATGCCGCGGCCGTTGTCGACCACCTTGACCCCGCCGTCAGCCTGCAGCACGATTTCGATGTGCGTGCAGTAGCCGGCCAGGGCTTCGTCCACCGAGTTGTCCACCACTTCATAGACCAGGTGGTGCAAACCGCGGGGGCCGGTGGAGCCGATGTACATGCCGGGACGTTTCCGGACAGCTTCCAGGCCTTCAAGTACGGTGATGTCGCTGGCGCCGTATTCGCGCGATGTCGCGGTCCCCGACGGCGCCGCTGCCGCAGCCTCTTGTTCCACCGCTTCCGCTACGTCTTCCACTGCCGGGATCTCTGCATTGTCGTTAGCCACAGGCGCTTTCGACTCCTCTATGTTCGTTGAAGGCCGGCGGTTGCCCCTTCCGTGGAAAAGGCTCCTGCCAACAGGCACGTCACTGACGACGCCGGGTGTTTCCGCTGACTTGGGGATCCCGTCCGCCGCACGCTGAAATTGCGTCGGAAACGGACTCAGTCAACGCTTCACCGGCGCCCAGTTATCTACACCGATTCTATCGTGTTATAGGGGCCAAACCTGCATTCCAGGGCGCCAAACGGGCGGGAAAGTGCCGCTGGGAGGGCGCTGGCTCCCCCTGCAAGGCTTTCGGGGTCCGGCCCTAGGGTTCCTATACGACTCCGGGAGGTTCAAGCGCCCTACACGCCGCTTGCGGATTTTTCAAGGCTTTTTGCAAGAAGTGCTTCAGATCCGGTGCCCGCCAGTGGGCCGGGGGCTATCCGTACGTGTCGCGGGGGCCCCGGCCGTTGACCGTCCGGAGGCCCTTGCGCCAGCTGGGGGCGGCGGGTCCGAGCACCTGGATGCTGGTCACAACGCCGTCGCCAAGCTCGGTCCGGAATTTTTCCAGCAGGCTGCTGCTGAGCAGCCGCAGCTGGGTTGCCCAAGCCGTGGAATCGGTCCGCACATGCAAGGTGGTGTCGGTAAAACTCTCAGGAGTGCAGTGCGCCGAGATCTCCGGGCCCACCAGCACGGCCCACTGCGCCATGACGGAGCCGACGGCCACCGGCGAGCTCCAGCCGCGTTCGGCCACGAGGCGTCCCACGACTTTTCCGAGGCCCAGCGGATCCCTGCCGGTGCCGTGGAATTGGGAGAACCCGCGGGTTCCCCGGGCCGCGCGGGCGGGTTTTTGGCTGGCGGCACCGGAGCGCGGGACCGCCCGCCGGATTTCGCCCCGGGCCGCGGCGGCGTCGCGCATCCGGTTCAAGGCGGCCTGTGCGGCATCGATATCGTCGGGGTCACGGCCGGGCTGCAGGCCGCCGTCGGTATCCTTATTCATCGATTTTCCTGCTCATCGATTCCTCCCGGGATGACCTTCACCCGCCGTCCGGTCAGCTCCGCCGGGATATCGTCCTCGACGGCGGCAGTGACCAGCACTTGCTCGGCGCCGGATACTATTGCCGCCAGTTTACGCCGCCGCTGGACGTCGAGTTCGGCAAAGACATCGTCCAGAATCAGGATCGGGGGCGAGCCGCCCGTGCGGGCATCGTCGAGCATGACGTAGTAGGAGGCCAGGCGCAGGGACAGGCACATGGACCAGGTTTCCCCGTGGGAGGCGTAGCCCTTGGCCGGTGCCGAGCCCAGCACGAGCTCAAGTTCGTCGCGGTGTGGCCCGACCAGCGAGATTCCCCGTTCCAGTTCCTTGCGCCGGGCTGCGGCGAAGGCCTGGATGTAGCGTTCGGTGAGCTGCTCGACGGAGAGCAGGCGCAGGTCTTCCGCCGGCGCCGCCTCATCGGCAGCGGTTCCGTCCGCAGGTCTGGAATCCGCTGGTCTTGAGGTGGCGCCGTCGTCGTCCAGGCTGTCCTGCAGCGTGGAACGGTACACCGCAGTGGCCTCCTTGGAGCCGTCGGTCAGCTGCGCGTAGGCGTTTTTCAGGTGCGGTTGCAGCCGGTCCACCAGCTCCAGGCGCGCGTGCAGCAGCTCAGCCCCGGCCCGGGCCATGTGCTGGTCCCAGACATCGAGCGTTGCCTCGTGGCCCGTGCTGAATTTTCCGGCGCGGGCCGACTTGAGCAGCGCGTTGCGCTGCTTCAGGACCCGGTCATAGTCGCTCCTGGTCGCGGCGTGGCGCGGCATGAGGCTGACCAGGAGCTCGTCCAGGAACCGGCGGCGGCTGGACGGATCGCCCTTGACCAGCGCCAGGTCCTCCGGCGCGAAGAGCACCGTCTGGCAGATCCCGAGCAGGTCCCGGGCGCGGACCGGGTTGCTCCGGTTGATCCGGCCGCGGTTGGCCCGTCCCGCGTTGATTTCCAACTCCAGTACGGTGGACTGCTCGCCACGGACCAGCTTGGCCCGGATCATGGCCCGCTCGGCACCGAACCGCAACAGCGGCGCGTCCGTGCTGACCCGGTGCGAGGTGAGCGTGGCCAGATACCCGATCGCTTCCATCAGGTTGGTCTTGCCGATGCCGTTGGAACCCACCAGGACGGTGACTCCGGGCTCAAGGCTGAGATCGACCTGGGCGTAGCTGCGGAAATCGGTGAGCGAGAGTTTTTCTAGGTACACGCGGGGTTCAGGACTTCACAGGCAGGATCAAGTGGCCGGGCAGGATTATTTGGCCGGCCGGGTCGCGTGGCCGCCGAACTGGTGGCGCAGCGCCGAGACCATCTTCATGGCCGGTGAGTTGTCCTCGCGGGAGGAGAACCTGGCGAACAAAGCAGCCGTGATCGCCGGGGCCGGCACGGCGTTGGCGATGGCCTCCTCGACGGTCCAGCGGCCTTCGCCCGAATCCTCGACGTAGTCGGAGATCGATTCCAGTCCGGGATCCTCGTCAAGGGCCTTGACCATGAGGTCCAGAAGCCAGGAGCGGACAACCGTCCCCTTCTGCCAGGCACGGAATGTCCCGGGAAGATCGGCGACGATCTCCTTGGCGGCCAGGAGCTCGTACCCTTCGGCGTAAGCCTGCATCAGGCCGTATTCGATCCCGTTGTGGACCATTTTGGCGTAGTGGCCGGCGCCGACGCCGCCGACGTGCACAAAGCTGTCGGCCCGCTCACCTGCGGGACGGAGCGCGTCGAAGACGGGGAGTGCCCGTTCGATGTCGGCGGCATCGCCGCCCGCCATCAGGCCGTAACCGTTCTGGAGGCCCCAGACCCCGCCGGACACTCCGCAGTCCGCAAAGCGGATTCCCTTTTCGGCCAGTGCGGCACCGTGCTTCTGGTCTTCGGTGAACCGGGAGTTGCCGCCGTCGATCACGAGGTCACCGGCGTCGAGCTTGGTGCCCAGTTCGGTGATCACGGCGTCGGTAATCTCGCCCGAGGGGACCATGACCCAGATCAGGCGCGGCGCCGGGACGGCGGCGATGAGTTCGTCCAGGGTGGTGACGTCGGCAACGTCGGGGTTGCGGTCAAACCCGGTGACCTCGATCCCGCCGTTGCGCAGCCGTTCACGCATGTTGAAGCCCATTTTTCCAAGGCCGATTAGTCCGATGTGCACGGGGATGAACTCTTTTCTGCGCTGGGGTGCTTCGTTGGGGACGGCCGTGATGGCCCGCAGGTGCCGTGCTCCGGAGGTCCGGGGCACGGCCGTGGCGGGCTAGTTGGGCAGCCGGACGGGCATGACGAGGTAGCGGTAGTCGCCCTGGTCCTCGCCCTCGGCGTCCTGCTGGGCCGTGATCATGGCCGGCTTGGGTGCGGTGGTGAAGGAGAAGCGCACGAACTTGGTTTCGATGACGCTCAGGCCCTCGATCAGGTAGTGCGGGTTGAAGGCCACGGTGATGTCTTCACCGGACAGCTGGGCTTCGAGCTCCTCGGAGGCCTGGGCGTCCTCGCCGGTGCCGGCGTCCAGGTGCAGCTGGCCCTGGGTGAAAGCGAGCCGGACAGGCGTGTTGCGTTCGGCCACGAGCGAGACGCGGCGCACGGCTTCGACCAGTTCCTGGGTCTGCACGGTGGCGTGGATGGGGGTCGAATCCGGGAAGAGCGAACGGATCTTCGGGTAGTCGCCGTCGACCAGGAGTGAGGTGGTGGTCCTGCCGCCGCTCTCGAAGCCGATCAGCCGGCTGTCGTCGTCGGCGAGGGCGATATTGATGTCGCCGCTGCTGCCCAGGGTTTTCGCCACTTCGTTGAGGGTCTTGGCCTTGACCAGAGCGCTCGTGGAGATGCCCGGCGTCGCAGGCTTCCACGGGACTTCCCGCATGGCCAGGCGGTAGCGGTCGGTGGCCAGGAGGGTGATGAGGTCGTCCTCGATTTCCATCCGCACGCCGGTCAGGATCGGCAGGGTGTCGTCCTTGCTGGCGGCGATGATCACCTGGGATACGGCCTGGGCGAACGAATCGCCGGGCACAGTGCCGCTGATCGTCGGCAGGGCCGGCAGCGGCGGGTATTCGGCCTCGGGCATCGTGGCCAGGTGGAAGCTGCTTCGGCGGCAGGTGAGCGTCACTTTATTGCCGTCGGTTTCGACCTCGACGGGGGCGGACGGCAGGCTGCGGCAGATGTCCGCGAGCAGGCGGCCCGATACCAGGATGGTGCCCTCGGCGCTGATGTCAGCGGGGATTTCGAGCCTCGCGGAGGTCTCGTAGTCGAAGCTCGACAGGCTGACGGTACCGGCTTCAGCCTTCAGGAGCAGGCCCGAAAGTACGGGAACGGGCGGCCGCGGAGACAACGACCGGGCGGTCCATGTCACGGCTTCTGCCAGGACGTCCCGTTCGACTCTGAACTTCACGGAAGGGTGCCGCCTTTCATTGCTGCTGTTAGTGCTGAAAATCGCTGAAACTGCTCAAGCTGCGGCGGACCTCGGCAGGGACGCCGAATTCCGTCAACAAGGGAATCGTCCGCCCACCCGGGCCCCATGGCCCGGTAGGAACCACAAAAGATGTCCGGGACGGACGCACTGCAGACAGCTTAGCCCCAAGGTGAGCGTTTCTCCCATCCCCGGGTTACATCGGTGTTGTTCGCGGGGCCGGTCTCCTGCGCCGGTCCGGAACGGGCCTGGGCGCTGCTCGGAGGTCGGAAGGAGATTGTTGTTTGAGGGAATTTCATTTTCTTGGGATTAGTAGTGTTAATAACTGCTGTGGAAACTGTGGATAACTCGATCCTGCCGTGCGAATCCGCGGTTAAGCCCTGTTCATGGACTGTGGGCGGAGCAGGTTTTAAACAGGGTGTGGATGGGGACAAGATTTTTGGCCGACTGGCCAATCCACAGGCGCCTTAAGGGTTTTAAGCCCATTAACCGCGGTTGTCCCCTTAAGTATCCACAGGGTTGTCCACAGGGCCCTGTTAATAAGGTAAGAGTGCGCCGGCCGATGGCTCAGGAATTGCGCTGCTGTTGCTTGATCCGGTTGGTCAGCTCGGTCACCTGGTTGTAGATGACCCGGCGCTCGGCCATGAGTTCGCGGATCTTGCGGTCGGCGTGGATCACGGTGGTGTGGTCGCGGCCGCCCAGCTCCTGTCCGATCTTGGGCAGGGACATGTCCGTCAGCTCCCGGCACAGGTACATCGCGATCTGCCGGGCGGTCACCAGCGTGCGGGTGCGCGACTTGCTGCAGAGTTCTTCCATGCTGAGCTTGAAGTAGTCGGCTGTCTGCGTCAGGATCTGCGCCGAGGTGATTTCCTGGGCACCGTCGTCGGTGATCAGGTCCTTGAGCACCATCTCGGCCAGGGCCACATCCACCGGCTGCCGGTTCAGGCTGGCGAACGCCGTGACACGGATGAGGGCTCCCTCAAGTTCGCGGATGTTGCTGGAAATCTTGGAGGCGATGTATTCGAGCGCATCGTCCGGTGCGGAAAGGCCCTCGCTGAGGGCCTTCTTCCGGAGGATCGCGATGCGGGTCTCCAGTTCGGGCGGCTGGATGTCGGTCAGCAGGCCCCATTCGAAGCGCGACTTCATCCGGTCCTCGAAGCCGGCGAGCAGTTTCGGCGGCTGGTCCGAGGTGATGACCACCTGCTTGTTGTTGTTGTGCAGGGCGTTGAACGTGTGGAAGAACTCCTCCAGCGTCCGGTCCTTGCCGGCCAGGAACTGGATGTCGTCGATCAGCAGCACATCCACGTTGCGGTACGTGGTCTTGAAGCTGGTGCCTTCATCGTCGCGGATGGAGTTGATGAAGTCGTTGGTGAATTCCTCGGAATTGACGTAGCGGACCCGGATCCCGCTGTAGAGCCGGCGCGCGTAGTGGCCGATCGCGTGAAGCAGGTGGGTCTTGCCGAGTCCGGAGTCGCCGTAGATGAACAGCGGGTTGTAGGCCTTCGCCGGCGCCTCGGCTACTGCCACGGCGGCTGCGTGGGCGAACCGGTTGGAGGAACCGATCACGAAGGTGTCGAAGACGTACTTCGGATTCAGCCGGCCGAATTCGTGCGAGGTGCTCGGCAGCATCGGCTGCGGCTTCAACTCAACGGTCGGGTCGGCGGCCAGGGAAAGTTCGACGGCGGGTTCGGGCTCTGTGTGCAGCGGCACCAGATCCGTGTCGACGTCGATCGCGCAGCGGATTTCGTCGGAGAACACGCTGCGGAGCGCGTCGTCAAGGGCTTCCTTGACCTGGGTCTGCAGCACTTCGCGGGTGAGCTCATTCGGAACTGCCACCAGCAGGGTGGAACCGATGAGCCCCTGTGCTTGGGCGAGGATGACGAAGCCGCGCTGCCGGGGAGAGACACGGTGGTCGTTCTCCAGGAGGCTCACTACCCGCCGCCAGGAACTTCCGACAGTGTTGGCTTGGTTGGCTTCGTCTACTGTCATCAATCAGTTCCTCAAACTTGCTGGCCTGCATTACGTGCATCCACGCGGTCCGGAGCTGTCCACCGGCCGGCTCAATCCACAGGGTTATGCACAGTCCGTGGATAAGGGGTTACTGAGACACTGTAGGGGATGAAAACGCCAGAAGATAGCTGGGTTCAGTCCTGTGGATAATTACACCGTTGTGGTTCTGAAATGGGGCGCGTGACGCACTTCATCCACAGGCTGCGGGAGCAGTTAGCCACAGCTGGGGATAGCTTGCGGAGCGGTCCCCGGTTTGACTCGGGAGGTTGGCAAGCCCTAACGTTGTGAAGTCCCATGTGTACGCTTTTCGCCTCATCTGCATCTTTCCTGACGCCCCGCGTCGTGTGAGATACGAGGGAAGCGGCACATACCAAAACTTAGCGTCGGCCAGTTCTTCCCCTTGATCGGGTGGGCGCACCTTTGATCCACTGGAGTAACTAACGTGAGCAAGCGGACTTTTCAGCCGAATAACCGCCGTCGAGCCAAGAAGCACGGCTTCCGCCTTCGTATGCGTACCCGTGCCGGCCGTGCCATCCTGGCAGCCCGTCGTGGCAAGGGCCGCACCGAACTGTCGGCCTAAATAACTGACTCGTCGGTCCATATCCCTGTGCGAGTTGAACGGTGCTAGCCACCAGGAACCGTCTGCGGACATCAACCGATTTTTCAACAACTGTACGTTCCGGTGTCCGCAATGGACGCCGGAACGTAGTGTTATATGCGGCAGCTCTCGCTGCCGATGAACCAAGCCGGATCGGATTCATCGTTTCCAAGAGTGTCGGGAACGCTGTTGTCAGGAACCTCGTTAAGAGGAGACTGAGAGAAGCCGGTGCTTTGTCGTTGCAGAAATACGGCAGCGGGTTCGCCATTGTGGTCCGGGCCCTGCCCGCCGCGGCGGGAGCCAGCTGGGACCAGCTGCTCGCCGACTATGACGCCGCTTTGGAGACGACCATGAAAAGGCTGGGCAACCGCCTTTCGCAGGCTGCTTCACGAGGTTCTAACGAGACGACACAGGAAGGGACCCCGCGTGCGTAACTCAACTGCCGCCGTCGTCCCTCCTGCAAAATCCGCAGCAGCATGGTTGGCCCGGGCAGTCTGGAACTTGCCGCGCAATGTCCTCATCCTGTTGCTCCTGGCGTACCGCAAGGTGATCTCACCGCTCTACGGCCAGGTATGCCGCTTTTTCCCCAGTTGCTCGGCCTATGCCCTTGAAGCGATCACCGTCCACGGCGCGGTGAAAGGAAGCTGGCTCGCAGCGAGGCGCCTGTTGCGCTGCCATCCATGGAATCCCGGCGGTGTGGACCATGTCCCCGCCGGGCATCGGGAATGGCCGGCGGGCCGCACCCCCACAATTGTTGTGCTGAACAATCCGGATATCTACCTGGCTGCTCAGCCTGATGGAGAAGGCCGCTCTGCGGCCTGACGAATAGGGAATCGTATGGACATCTTTGAAACAATTTTGGCCCCGTTCAAATGGCTGGTCTCAGCCATCATGGTCGGCTTCCATGACGGACTCAGCGCCATCGGCATGCCGGCGGCCAGCGGCTGGACCTGGACCCTGGCCATCATCGGGCTTGTGTTGGTCATCCGCGCCGCCCTGATTCCCGTCTTCGTCAAGCAGATCAAGGCCCAGCGCGGGATGCAGCTGCTGCAGCCGGATCTGAAGAAAATGCAGGACAAGTACAAGGGCAAGACGGACCAGCTCTCCCGCCAGGCCATGGCGCAGGAACAGATGGCGCTGTACAAGAAGCACGGCACCAACCCGTTCTCCGCCTGCCTGCCCATGCTGATCCAGATGCCCTTCTTCTTCGCGCTCTTCCAGGTGCTCTCCGGCATCAGTTCGGCTAAGGCGGGCGGCCATGGCATCGGCGCCATGAGCCCGGAACAGGTCAAGCAGTTCGACGAATCCACCATCTTCGGTGCCCCGCTCTCCGCCTCCCTGCTCCACGGCGGCGGCGGGAACCAGATGTCGGTATGGATCCTCTCCATCGTGATGATCCTGGCCATGACGGCCTCGCAGTTCATCACTCAGAAGCAGATTATGGCCAAGAACATGTCCGAAGAGGCCCTGGCCAGCCCGTTCATGCGCCAGCAGAAAATGATGCTCTACATCCTGCCGGTCGTCTTCGGTGTGGGCGGTATTAACTTCCCCATCGGCGTCCTGATCTACTGGACCACCACCAACCTGTGGACCATGGGACAGCAGTTCTTCGTGATCCGCCGGATGCCTACGCCGGGATCGCCGGCGGCCAAGGCTCTCGCCGAGCGCCGGGCAGCCAAGGGCCTGCCCGCCCTGCCCCTTTTGGGCGGCAAGAAGGTCGACGCCGAGGCAGCCGAAGCCTCCGCCGCGGCCGCCGTCGAAGCCAAGACCCAGCGCGTCCAGCCGCAACGTAAGAACAGGAAGAGGAAGTAATGTCCGCCGAGAGCACCGAACACGCTATTTCCGCCGAGTTTGACGAGGACCGGGACGACGCCCTGAGCGCGGCCGACGACTCGTCACAGGGTGCGGACGCCGGCACCGGCAAGAGTGTTTCCGCCAGCCGCCTCGAAGAAGAAGGCGACGTCGCTGCGGACTACCTCGAGGAACTGCTGGATATCGCGGACATTGATGGCGACATCGACATCGAGGTCCGCAACGGCCGCACGTACATCTCGATCGTCGCCGAAGAGGAAGCCGCAGGGCTGGACAGCCTGGTGGGCCGTGACGGCGAAGTCCTTGAGGCCCTCCAGGAGCTCACGCGGCTCGCGGTCCTCTCCGCGACGGAGAACCGCTCCCGGCTGGTGCTGGATATCAACGGCTACCGTGCCGAGCGTGCCGGCGACCTGCAGAAGATCGCTGAAGACGCCGTCGCTGCTGTGAAGGATTCCGGTGAGGCAGTTGCCCTGGCTCCGATGAGCGCCTACGAGCGCAAGATCGTGCACGACGCCGTCGCTGATTTGGGACTCGTGAGCGAGTCCGAAGGCGAAGGCGCCGACCGGCACATCGTTGTCTCCGCAGACTGAACCGTTGACTAGCTTGATGGTTGAAATTACCGCCCCGGAACTCAAGGCAGCAGAGTCCATCTTCGGCGACCGCCTGGAACTGGCGAAACGCTATGTCGAGCACCTGGCGACGTCCGGGACCGAACGGGGCCTGATCGGGCCCCGCGAGGTGCCCCGGCTTTGGAGCCGGCACGTGCTTAACTGCGCCGTCATCGAGAGCCAGATTGCCCATGGAAGCCATGTCGCCGACGTCGGCAGCGGCGCCGGCCTGCCTGGCCTGTGCCTGGCCATTGCGCGGCCGGATCTGGAACTGACGCTGATCGAACCACTGGAGCGCCGCGTCATCTGGCTCCAGGAGGTAGTGGATGATCTTGGCCTCGAGAACGTCACGATCATGCGCACCCGCGCGGAACTCGCAGTGGGACTCGTGAACGCCGACGTCGTGACTGCCCGCGCCGTATCCGCGCTGTCCAATCTCGCCGGGCTGACCATTCCGCTCCTGGCCGGCAAGGGCGAAGTCGTCGCCATCAAGGGCCGCAGCGCCGGCGAGGAAATCGAAAAAGCCGCCAAGGTTATCCGCAAACTGGGCGGCATTCAGACGTCCGTGGTGGTGGTGGGCGAAGACCTGCTTGAGGAACCCACCACCGTTGTGCGAATCGTAGTGAACAAGCCTCAAAAGATTACCTAGCACCGGCCCCGGTGCCCGGGGAGTCTGAGGGGAAGAGGTTAGGCTAGTAACCGGCAGTAAGAGCCGAATGAGAGTGAGCGTGTCATAGTGAGCAGTAGCGAAGCCTCCACACAACGGATCCCGCCGTTTGTGTCCCTGGGGTCCGCACGGGCGTTTACGGCTCCTGCAGTAGCTTTTGACTACTCCGGAAATCACACGGCTTCGGTTGCGAAGACGACCGGGATGGCCGGTGTTTCACGTGAAACATCCCTTCCGCACACGGGGAACGTGCTGGATTCCATCGATGATTCCAGTCCCATCGCCCGCGAACTCGCGCACGAAAACAAGCGCCGCGAGCGGTTGCTCGGCCGGCAGCTCCCCAAACCGGAGAAAACCCGGATCTTCACCGTTTCCAACCAGAAGGGCGGCGTCGGCAAGACCACGACGACCGTGAACATCGCCGCCGCGCTGGCGGCCGCTGGCCTGAACGTGCTCGTCATCGACATCGATCCGCAGGGCAACGCTTCCACCGCCCTGGGAATCGAGCACCACGCCGATGTCGACAGCATCTACGATGTGCTGATCAATGATGTCCCGCTGAAGGACGTCGTGGCCCCGTGCCCCGACATCGACAACCTGATCTGTGCGCCCGCCACCATCCACCTTGCTGGTGCCGAAATTGAACTCGTTAGCCTGGTGGCCCGCGAGCAGCGGTTGCGCCGCGCAATCGATGTGTATTCCAAGGAGCGCGCCAAGAATGGCGAGGAGCGGCTGGACTACATCTTCATCGACTGCCCGCCGAGCCTCGGGCTCCTGACGGTAAATGCGTTCTGCGCGGCAGGCGAAGTCCTTATCCCGATCCAGTGCGAGTACTACGCCCTCGAAGGCCTCAGCCAGCTCCTGAAGAACATCGAGATGATCCAGAAGCACCTGAACGCTGATCTGGTTGTTTCCACTATTTTGCTGACCATGTATGACGGCCGCACCAACCTCGCCGCCCAGGTGGCAGCCGAGGTCCGGGAGCACTTCCCGAAGCAGGTGCTCGGCGCTGTGGTGCCGAGGTCGGTCCGTATTTCCGAGGCGCCGAGCTACCAGCAAACTGTCATGACGTATGATCCTTCTTCCAGCGGCGCTCTGTCCTACCTGGAAGCCGCCGCGGAAATCGCGGAACGTTAGAATCTTTCAAGAATTGCACTAACCAGAGCCAGGTGAATCCCGGCTCTTCCACTGGAGGGATTTATCCATGAGCGATAAGCGACGCGGCCTCGGCCGTGGACTTGGCGCACTCATTCCAAGTTCCGCCGCGGC
>Ga0207645_10000383_pt1 | contig 36602 bp, 34 predicted proteins | sample KBSM53metaG_FD_184331 | JGI IMG/M metagenome (GOLD analysis project Ga0207645, IMG submission 184331) | Miscanthus rhizosphere microbial communities from Kellogg Biological Station, Michigan, USA - KBS M5-3 metaG (SPAdes) (version 2) | ecosystem: Host-associated > Plants > Roots > Rhizosphere >...
ATAATAAGATATATAAGACTAAGATCAAGTATAAGACTAAGACCAAGAATAATAGGATAAGAATAATAATAAGAAGTATAGGAAATATATAAAGGATAATAAGTATATATATGTATATGTATATATAGAGATATATAAGAATAATAAGACCACGAATAATACGAAAGAAAGTTTCACTGCGAAGTTTGTTGCTTAAAAGGGGGATCGTGGGTATGCATATAAGAGTAAGAATGAGAAGAGTTATTCAAAGGTAAAGGTAAATGTGTACGCCCAAAAGTATAAGACACGTTACCAATCGCACGTCACTGGCTCGCGCGCAAAAGTTACACGAACCAATTAACGCAATTCTGGTTAAAGATAAAATTAAGTTCATTTTGTGCAATAATCTGTCTTATCCAATAATTTTTATTCGTTTTGTGCAATAAATTGCACTATTTTGAAAAACACTCTATTCAACTTCTCTTTAAGATTTCCTAAAAAGGGAAACAGCGGCCCCTTGGGCTGCGTACCTACTCTTTGGTATGAAAAATACTGCCGCCCAATCCACCTTAAGAATTTCTAACTGAGTTAATGTTGTTGACTAAAAAGCCTCAAATGATAACATAGAAAATATAGGGAAAAATAATTATTATCGTTTTTAGGGGGATTTATGAAAAATATACTGAAAATAAGTGCTGTTGCACTTGCAATAGTAGCGCATATGGGGTGTTCAGGCATGATGACAGTGTATGATAAAGGAGCAACCTTTGATCGTCATAGTTCATTACGTCCCGAATTAAAAGGTATAGTGTATGACAACTTAGATCTAAAAACACAAGATTCCTACCTATGCACAGACAAGAAAAATAATGCCGAAGGAACCGAGAGATGGAAGCACAACTTTGTTTCTGCTTATCAGCTTCAAGATCCAAGTTTTGCGAGAAGTATTACAATTAAACCATTGCGTTTTTTGACGCGTGACTGGGATGGATTTGGTGTGATAGGGGTAATTGATCCCGCTTCAAAAGGATTCTATAGTCATAACGTATGGGAAGACTACCAGAATGGTACCAACAATCCTGCTCCCTTGCTTAATTATCGTGCTCCAGCGGGATTTACTCTGAATACACGGTCTTTTTCTGCTGATGGGTATATCGGAGAAGAAAAACGACTTAGTCGAATGGTACTTCATGCCGCAATGGGAGATACTGATAGGCTAAAAGCGTGTATTGATTCTGGTATGAATTCAGATAGCGACTTTCATCATCTGCATCTACGCCAAGTCGGACATGTTGCTATACATCAAAAACAATTACCTGCACTATCATTAGCTATGAAAGCTAAAGGCGATATCCTCGAAAAATTGCAGGGCGAATACGAAAAAAGAAAATACCTTAGAAGTGAAGTATGTTATTTTAAAGGTGGTATACTGAGGGCTTTAGAAAATAAAGATCTTGATGCGTTTCGTACTCTTATTGCAGATGCTCCATACGATATAATGATTCAACGTTTGCCATTATGTGCCACATGCGATACGCATGACACGCTCAGAGATGTTATTCTTAATGCACAAAAACAAGGACTTTGCACCCAAGAAGAAATCACTTTCTTTGATGCTGTAAAAAATGATAAATATAGAAGTCTTAATCCTAATAAACGTTCTGACGACCAACATTGCACTATTTTATAGATTTCTATTGATGAACATTAATCAATTAAAAAGTTCACATACAAAAAATCCCTATCTTTTGAAGATGGGGATTTTTTGTGCCGATGGTGCGGCCCTTTGGGCTGCGTGCCTACTCTTTTGGTATGCAAAAGTCCCTGTAAAAATGCATTTATATTCTTTGTAATAATTTTTTATGCGTGTATTATATTAAGCATATTTAATATTTATAAAATATTACGCAGATGGCTTGTTTTTCGGGTGATAGTGATGGTGTTCGAAAGCTTGTAGAAGTTGGTTGTAGGGAAGATGTATACTTAACATCTTGTATTATTTCGTATATGGATTCGGTCGACTGTCTCAAGGTTTTGCTAGATACCAGAGACAAGCAATCAGATATTGTTGATTCTCGATCACGATCAAACATTGCTCGCTTTCTTGATGAGCTATTTTTGCTCGATACTTGCAAACACAAAAGCTTACGAGTGTTAAAATTGTTTTTGGACGATAAAGATTTCGATATGGATAATATTCGTTATCGTGGCGGCTATGTGAAAAATCCAAGATACACGACATTGCGATCGTTTATTGATGATTTTAAGTTGCGGATTGAGGACAACCAAAAATCTCAGTATGTGGAAGTCATAAATACTTTGGAAGAAAGAATTCGCAGAGATGAGCCTCCAGCAGTAAGTAGGTTAAGTAGTCTCTTTGCATACCTCAATAATTTAGAAAATGCATTCCTATAGGAGATTTTCATGAACCAAAATACACTTAAAATAATTATAGTTTTATTGATCAAGAATGTTAGTTGTTTTGCTATGCTAGCGCCAATCGATCAGTCTTTAGATCTTGGTATCCAAAATGCAATTTTTCCGAAAGAGATTTTTATTGCTATTGGCGCTCCTCGGGATGAAGCACGGGATACGTTGCGCCCCGTATGCAGATTTCTTAGTCAAAAATTATCAATTAAAGGCTCTTATCTTAAAGAGCTTATAACTCATCCATTATTTCGCACCAATTCTAAAACTTTACGCTATTTGGCATTCAATGCTGCATGGGATGCTGATGACATTTTATTAAAAAGTCTGATGAGAAATATGAAGCAGCGAGACTATGTGTATCAATATGAACTAGCAGAAAGATGGAATTCAAAATTTGGTTTGGAACGTATGGTCCAAGCGAAAATGCCCGATCAATACAATGAAATAGATGAAGTTGCAAAAAGCTATGGATGTGATTTGGGATTTTATTTGGGTAGTAATGATTGTACTGAGTTGAAAATGGCTTGTTATAATAAAGATGTACAATTATTTGAGGAGCTTCTTAATAAAGACGGTATGAATCACGATTTGGAAAATATTTTATACATGGCGATAGATAAAAACAGTGCCGAATGTATAGGTGCCTTATTGTCATATATCAAAAATAAGATTGATATAGCAGAACCATTTGCTCGTTGTAAAATCTACCAAAATAATTTAGAAGTAGCTATAAAAAATCAAAAAGACAAAGCGTTCGAGGCGCTTATTGTAAATAATGTGTGGGTTGGTTTGAATTTTGTATATCCGATTGCCCATGGCGGAAGATTTACAGTACTCGATTGGATTGTTGAATATGTTAGGTTGCATAACATACCTAATGGCAATAATTATATTGAAGTATATGAAAAACATGGGGGTAAAAGATATGGCGATCTCCCTTGTATTATATCTTAAATCTCATTGCGCATAAGACGCAAGCGCCTTTTGTCTTGAAGAAAAAAATAAAATGCCTCTATTGTTTCTTTTTGTGATTGATATTAGTGCTTTATAATCAAAAAGCCAAAAATCATTTTGAGTTGATTGAGTTGAGCTTATCGATTAAAACCTTGGGACTCAAGTAATTCATTTAAATGTTGGTTGATTTTGTTTGCTTGTTTTTTTGTCGTTCCTTTTTAAACTTCGTAATCCAGGAGTCCTTGTTTTCAGCATATTATATATACAGCGCTGGTTAATTAGTTTAAAATAAGTAGCGATGAAAATGCATAGTAACTCATATGTGAGCGGAGAATTACGTGAACAATCTTTTGAAAATCAGTTGTATTATGCTCGCCATAGTTCAGTTTTCTTGTTTTGGGATGAGAGAATTTAAAGCAAAAGTAAATGGGCAAACACAAACCGTAGCAAAAATGGCTGATACCCCTCAAATCAATTTATTGATTTCTATTCCTGAAGACTTTCTGATAGATAAAGTAATTAAAGAATATTGTGTACCTCAAGAATCCGTATTAAAAAAATGCAAAACATTACTTGCTTTGAGGCAGACATGCAAGGTCTTGAAAAAGCGTTGTACTATAGGTGATTTGGGAAGATGGCTTGATAAAGTCAAAGAAGCAGAAACGTATTTTAATCAAATACCGTCTACTATTATTAAAAAAAAATCTAATATTGATGCGGTCGCAAAGGTCGATTATACAGGGGGTTATTGTCCGTCAAGACCGAGTTGTATAAGCTTGAAAGATCATTTTTATTATGCAAAAATTTTGTATCGCAAAAAAGATTGTGCTCAAGAATTGAGGACCAAACAGTTACTTGTTTTGGAACTTCTAGAAAACGATGAAAATAGTGCATCTAATTATTATATTACAAACATGTTACAGCCTGCAATAGCCGCTAATGAACCTGATTTTGCTTTAGATTTGGTGAAAGCGCGTCCTGCGAGTTTAATTTATAGAAAAAAAATAGAACAACTTATTCAAGATTATTTAGAAAATAAGGTTCGGGTGTTTGATTATCAAAGCTCAGAAGAAAAAGCTACATTTGCTAGAAACCTTCGTAATTGCTTGTAAAAATAAGCACCATAAAAATTATTTGGGCGGTAGATATTTATAGTGATAGATGGTTGATTATACAAATAGAGTTTGCGACTACAAACACAATTGCGCTGCTTTTCAAGTTTATAAAAAAATACTGCCTTGATAAAAACAATAACAAAACAGCCACTATCTCTTCTGATTTACTTTCGATTGATTTGTCCTTGGCTAGTTAGCAAATTGTTGCCTGGTGAGCCAATTCTGTATGCGTCTTTTTTCTGGGGGACTGATATTTTCTATATCCAGTACTCGAACTTAAATGTTTTATAAATCTGTGGTAAGATTGTAATTGTGTAGAATACTTTCTTGCGAGAGGCTTTATCTTTGTAAAGGGATAGCTATGTTTACTCGCAATGAGAAAGTTGTTTATCCTGGCCACGGAGTGGCTATCATTAGTTGTGTCATAGAAAAAAAAATTGCAGGACGTTCCTTGCAATTTTTTGAGTTGCGGTTTCTTAATAAAGATATGACAATTCTTGTGCCAACAGATAATGCAAGTGCAGTAGGCATTAGGCCTTTGAGTTCAGCAGAATACATTAATGATATTTTTAAAATTTTAGCTCAACCAGTAATGACCAAACAAATAGATGCGGCAATAAGTAACTGGAATAAGAGAAATAAAGAATATCAAGGTAAATTGCGTAGTGGCAATTTGCTGGAACTGTGCGCAATTTATAGGGATCTCAGGCACATTGAAGTAAATAAAGAACTTTCGTTTGGAGAAAAAAGCTTACTGCAACAAACTGAAAGTCTTTTGATTGAGGAAATTTCTATTGTTACTAAGATAGCTGTTTCTGATGCAGCAAAACAATTGAAAGATTTAGTGGCTTGCAAAATAAAACAAAACAACGAATCAGTAAGAAGTTTGTGATTAAAATGGTGAGTTTGTATGAATGCGAACTCACCATTTTAAATGTGATATAGTCATGGAGAAAAAGATAAAACAGCCTCGCGTACTTATTATTTATGGGCCAACTGGAGTTGGTAAGACCGATCTTGCTCTTGCTATAGCACAACAGGTTCCAGCAGAAATTATTAATATGGATGTGGGACAGTTTTATACTCCGCTTTCTATTGGTACTGCAAAGCCAGATTGGAAAAATAGTCCAATCCCACACCATCTTTTTGATATAATTGACACTCCTATCAATTATACCGTTAATCAGTATCGATCACTTGCTTATGAAAAAATTAAAGAAATTCATGCTCGAGGTAAGTTGCCTATTCTGGTGGGAGGGTCCGGGTTTTATTTACATGCGCTGCTCTTTTTGAGCCCAGTTTTTATCGGTGCCGATGCACCGCTGGCAGTAAGTAAAAATGTGGATCACAAAAATGGACCTGTCCGCCAAAGCTTTAGCGGCGGTGGATGGCAGCAACTTTATGAAATTGATCCAGTACGAGCTGAGGCTATCGATAAATCAGATACATATCGCATTGAGCGAGCTTTAGATATTTGGCACACCACCGGAAAATTGCCATCATCTTTTATGCCAGTTTATAAGCCAGAAGTTGATTACAAACTGGTTTTTGTGGAAAGAGACCGAGGAGAACTTCGAAACAGGATTAGTGCTCGTGTTCTTGAGATGTTTGAACAAGGATGGATTGAAGAAACAGAAAAACTTATCGGCACACCATGGGAACAGTTTATCCGGAAAAAAAATCTTATTGGCTACCGTGAAATCTTGAATTATCTCGCAAGTGAAAGAAGCAGCGCTGAGTTTTCACGAATGGTAGAGCTTATCAGTACGCAGACATCTCAATATGCAAAACGACAATTTACATTTTGGCGTAAGTTAGAACGTGAAATTAAAAAAGAAAAGCAGTATACTGGTGAAAGTATAGGGTGCCTGGAAACGGTAAACTTGACGAATGCAAAGATTGATTTATCATTAATCAACTTATTGATAGGTAAAAATTATGAATAAATGGGAAGATTCTTTCAAAAGAAGTGAACCATCTTGTTATTGCTCAAGCAACCAAGGTCTTTTTGTGCCTAATCGTCAACTGAGCCTTATCGTGGCTGGATTGCTTTTTCTTGGATTCTGTACTTTTATGACAGGATACTTTTTAGGCAAAAAAAATGTTGTTGAACAGTTTTCCGAAAAAATACAAAAAGAAGCTTTTGCTGATCAGGTGTATACAACTGTGGTGGCTAATGCACAAGAGCAAGAAAGCGATTTGCCGACTTCATTGGTTACCGATGTTGAGATTGCTCAGCTAGCACCCCAACCAATAGAAACAATAGAATTGGCAACTCATTCCGAACTGCCAACCACTTTTTATTATGGGCAATTAATTGGATTTGGGACAGAAAAAGCTGCGCATCTTTTTGTTAATAAACTGGCCTCAAAAGGAATAGATACGGAAATAAAAAAAAGAGTAAGTAAAACGGTAAAAGGTCGTACTTCTTATTGGTATCAAGTAGTAACTCCTGCATATTCCAATAAGAATGATTTAATTGTATTGGTTGATAGAATTGCAAAAGAAGAAAATATTAAAGATGCAAGCATATGTGCTTGCTCAGTAAGCTCTTAAACAGAAAAAGAACACAAAAGAAAGGCTCTAGTATGATTATTACGCTTCGTAATCAGATAAAACAAACAACATTTCGATATGTTGCGTTTTTTATATTCGTTGTTTTAGGTGCTGGTATGATTTCCATACCTTCACTGATGAGACAAGAAAAATCCAACGCATGGGTAGCTCAAGTTAATGGGGAACGGGTTTCGTATCAAGATTTTGCACGAGAAGTTGCAGAGCAGAGCGAATTTCTTGCGCAGATCCGTGCTCAATATGGTCAGTATGCTGATCTTTTATTCCAAGCAATGGGTTGGCCAACTGATCCTCAGATGCTTGCATATGAAGTTTTAATAAAAACAACTTTGATGAATCAATTGGTACGAGATCTTGGTATTAAAGTGGATGATCGCTATATAGCAGATAGTATCAATGATGCACAGTTTGCTCGCCGCCATTTGCAGCGCGTTTTGCCTGCATTTGTTTTTGATCAAGCTGGTGGGTTGGATACCGAAAAATTAACGATGTATCTTAAGCATCGAGGAATTTCTGTTAAAGAGTTTGAACATAAAGTAGAAGAAAGCCTTGCTCAGTTGCAAGCATTACAAATTATTGGAGCATCTTGTTATGTTCCTTTATTTGATCTTGAGCAAGAGTTTATCGCGCATAATGCCGGTAAACAATTTTCATACCTTACGTTTTCGTATGATTCATTTTTAGCTGCTCAGAAAAAAAATAAGATAAGCACAGAAGATGCACGCGCATTTTATGATAAAGAAAATATACAACGCCGTCGCTATTGGGTTCCTGAAAAACGAGATGGTATTGTATGGAAATTCAGCTCAAACAATTACAACATTTCCATTCCAGAAGAACAAATGACCGAATATTATGAAGATAACAAAGTAAGTAAATATGTTCTTGATCCTATTAAAGTAGAAGTGCGCCAAATCTCTGAAAAACAATTGGCTAACTATCCTGATCTGACGTTAGAAATGGTAAAAGATGAAATTGCCAATGATTCATCTTCTGCTTGGAATAAGAAATGGGAATCTCTCAAGCCATTTGCTCGTGGAGAAAGAAAAGGAGCTTTTGAGCGTGAAGCATTCCTTTTGCAAAACGAAGGTGAAGTCTCATCGGTTATAGATACTGCTGATGGAAAAGTTATTATTCAGCTTGTCAGACGCATCCCTCGTACTTATAAGCCATTTTCAAGCCTTCGCCACGAAATTAGAGATATTTTAACAGAAAAACAATTCAAGAAAAGTTTTGTTAAAGAACTCAAAAGTATTATCGACCAAGATAATACACAAGCGGTAGAAGCTCTCATTGCTCAAAAAACGGGCAAAAAAGATCTAGCTCTGGGCATTATTAAAAATGATACGCGTCTTTCCAAAGAGCTCTTTGACCTGAAAAAGGGAGAATATGGGGTATTTATGGAGGGTGATGCTGGATTTGTGGTGCTATTAACTGATGTTAAAGAGCGTCATTTACCGGAATTTGACTCCATAGAAGACGTTGTTATCGATGATCTTCACGAGGATCGTGCATACCAGGCAATGATCAATGCCGTAAACGAAGCTAAGGTGGCTGCTCAAGGCGCTTCTTTTGAACAATTAGCTAAGCAATTTAATGCTACCGTTCATTATACCGGCATGATACAACCAGATGACAATAAGAAAATACAGGATCTTGATAAAAAAGATTTGCCTGGCAAAACCATGTTAGGACTTGATAAAGTTGGCTCTGTATTGGTTCATAATGGCGATAGAATCAGTACTTTGATCAAATTAGATGCAATTGAAGCATATAATGAAGAGGATTTTAATGCGGGATTAAAGGAGCTAGAGCCCCTTGCCATCAACAATCGAACCAAGATGCACGTTGAGAGCCTTGTTGCTTCTTTGCATAGAAATGCTACAATAGAAACTAATGAATCAACACAAATAGCAGACGAAGAATATTCAGAATGAAAAAAAATACAACATCTATGGCGCCCGAAAACGCAAAAGATAAGAATCAAATCGAGCAATCGATGAAAAAGAAGATGCTCGAAGTGACCTTTTCCCAAATAGATAAGCAGTATGGCAGCGGAGCTGTCATGACGCTTGGAGAGTCTCATAATAACAATATAGAAGCAATTTCGACAGGATCTATTCTTATTGACCGAGCAATTGGTATAGGTGGACTTCCTGTAGGAAGGATCATTGAAATATTTGGACCAGAAGCTTCTGGTAAAACAACATTGGCTATGCATGTTATTGCTCAAGCCCAAAAGCGTGGTGGAATCTGCGCTTTTATAGATGCAGAGCATGCTCTTGATGTAACCTATGCTAAAAACTTAGGCATCGATGCCGATGAGTTAATTATTTCTCAGCCGGATTACGGCGAACAAGCTCTTGATATAGCAGAAATGCTTGTCCGATCAGGAGCTGTTGACGTTATAGTCATCGATTCGGTTGCTGCACTTGTTCCAAAAGCGGAACTTGAAGGTGATATGGGTGATTCCCATATGGGACTTCAAGCACGACTTATGTCTCAGGCATTGCGTAAGTTAACACCGGTTGTTCACAAGTCAAAAACGGTACTTATTTTTATTAACCAGATTCGACAAAATATCGGTGCTATGCCTTTTGCAAATAAAGAAACAACTACCGGTGGTAATGCATTAAAGTTTTACGCATCACTTCGTATAGAAGTGAGAAGAATTGCCAGCCTTAAAAAAGGTGATGTTGCAATAGGTAATCGAGTGCGTGTGCGAATGGTAAAAAATAAAGTAGCGCCTCCCTTTAAACAAGTGGAACTTGATTTATTATTCAGCGAAGGTATTAGCAAAGAACTTGATTTGCTTGATGCAGCCCTTCATTTTAAAGTGGTTACACAATCAGGATCATGGTTTGCCTTTAATGATGAAAAAATAGCGCAGGGGCGCGATCAAGTGTTGCAACAACTTAAAAAGCCAGAAATATATGAAGCAATCAAAATAAAAGTTATGGAATATATTAGGGCAGAAAAAGAAGTTGGTGGGGCAACAGATTTTGGTATTCAAGTAAAAGAAGATGCTGCGCAAGCAGATTTGGAATAATAGGTAGAGAAAAAGGTTCATGTTAAAAGACAAAAAAGAAAATGGTCCGTTAATTAATCAGCAAATCCGCGCTGAATATGTTCAGCTTATAACGGAGGATGGCGAAAACATCGGGAACATAAGCAGAAACCAGGCTTTACGTCAGGCAGAAGAAGCGGGGCTTGATCTTGTATTGATAGCGCAAAGTGGTAAAGAGGGTATACCGGTTGTTAAAATCATGGATTTTGGCAAGGTGTTATACGAGAAAAAAAAGAAAACGATTGAAGCAAAAAAGCATCAAAAAGTTATTCAGATTAAAGAAGTTAAGATGAATCCTAAGATCGGTGAGCATGATTATCAAACCAAAATCAAGCAAGCTGTACAATTCTTAACAACAGGAAAGCGCGTAAAAATAACGCTTTCTTTTAGAGGTCGGGAAATAGCAACAAAAGATATCCGTGGCGCAGAACTTTTTACCAAAATAGAAAAAAGTTTTGGAGAGCATGATTGGTCTCATAACCTCATGCAGGAACAAGACTCAAAAATGGGCAAAATGTGGTCACGTATTTATTATTTAAAATAAATCTATAGGGATAATTACATGGCGAAGATGACTAAAATTAAAATGAAAACAAATTCTTCTGCAAAAAAACGTTTTTCAAAAACGGGCGGAAAAAATATTAAACGTGGTAAAGCGTTTAGACGTCATTTGATGACGCGGGCGAACGCTAAGACTAACCGTCAATTGCGTCGTCCTACGTATTTTTCACCGGCAGATTTGCCAGGAATTAAGCTTTTATTACCATACTAATATAATTTAATAATCAATTTAGGGATTAATAATGTCACGAGTTAAACGCGGTATAGCAACAAAAAAAAGACACAAACGCTTATTAAAACAAACTAAGGGTTTTTGGGGACAACGTAAGAACATTTTTAAAAGAGCTCATGAAACATTGCTTCGTGCGTGGGCGTTTGCTTTTAAAAGCAGAAGGCTTTATAAACGTGACATGCGTTCGTTATTCATTTCTCGTATTACAGCTTCAGTAAGACCTCATGGAACATCGTATAGTAAATTTATCCATGGTCTTAAAGTTGCAAAGGTTGACTTGAATAGAAAAATGCTTAGTCAGTTATCAATATTTGAACCTGCAGCGTTTTCTCAGATTGTTGAGATAAGTAAGCAATAGTTTTCTTGACATTGCTTTGTATGAGTTACTAGACTAATTTCCAGGAATGAACACATAATGAGGTTACAAAAAGGAGATTTCATGGAAGCAGTTCTAGTCCTTGAAGAAAAAATAAAAGCTTTGATTGCATTGGTTAAAAGCATGAAAACAGATCATGATGCCTTGCAATCAAAGCATGATTCATTACAAAGCGAAAATGCTCAATTAAAAGCAGAAAATGATAAGCTTACTGAAGGTAATGCACAATTGACTTTCCAGTTGAATACAATAGAAAAATCAATGTTGAAAGAGACTGGACACGTTCAGGAACTTACAGAAGAACGTTCTATTACGCGTCTCGTTCTTGATGACTTAATAAAGAGTATTGATTCAATAGTTGAGAATGAAAATCAACCATGATGAATGAAAAAAAGAGTTATAAAGTACAAATCTTTGAAGAGCCTTATGTTCTTTCCAGCGACGAATCTGAGGCGCTTGTATTAAAAGCAGCGGAAATGGTAGATGGAGCGATGAAAGAAATAAGTCATCATTTTGCCATTACTGATGTGAAAAAAATAGCAGTATTATCAGCATTACGTATGGCAAGCAAAAAGCTCCATTACGAATCCATGAGTGATAATAAAGAACAAAAAATGGTTGCCCTCAAAGATTATATCGATCAAGAGCTTTCGTTATTGAATTTGTAGAATATCTCCTTTTTCGTGTGCATTCCATTAGTGTAAGCTTATATATTCTGCTTTTGCACTAATTTTTTAATGTTATTAATTAAGCTCCAAGCTCAATGCTTGTTGAGCGTTAGGAATGCTCATGGTAGATACGTCAATTTTATTTATAGGTGCTAGTGTTGCTGCCCTTGCAGCTGCATTAGTTTTTTTATTTTTTACATACAAAAAAAACTCGGTAGCAGCAGAATTGCTCGAGGATGCTAAAGATCGTTTAAAAAATTCAAAGCGTGATATTGATGCTGAAAAGCAGGCAGCTTTAATCAAGATTAAAGATGAGATGTATCATAAAAGAAAAGAGTTTGAATTAGAATTAAAACGTGAACGCATCGAAATCGATCGTCTTCAAACCAAATTAAGTACCAAGTCTGAACATTTAGAAAAACGTGAAGTACAGTTAGATGATTTACGCGTTGAATTACAGCAAAAAGAACGTAATTTATCCCGTCTAGAAGATGCTGTTCGTATCAATGATACCAAAGTAAAAGGTTTGTATAGCGAGCTGATCACCAAATTAGAACATGTCAGCAGCATGTCAAAAGATGATGCTCGTAGTGCTTTATTTGGAACTATTGAGGCGGAAGTTCGCCTTGCAAGCCAAAAATACGTACAAAAGGTTGAAGAGGAAGCTCGTCAAACTGCAAAAGAAAAATCGACAAATATTCTCGTGAGTGCTATGCAGCGTTACACGGCTGATCTTGTTGCTCCTTATTTATCAGGTATGGTTCATCTTCCCAATGAAGAAATGAAGGGAAGAATTATTGGTAAAGAAGGAAGAAATATTAAAGCTTTAGAGATGGCAACGGGAATGGAATTCATTATTGGGGAATCTCCTGATATCACTGTTTCTGGCTTTAATCCGATACGCCGTGAAATTGCGGTACGTACACTTGAGAAATTGATTACTGATGGAAGAATCAATCCAACTCGTATTGAAGAAACCGTTGTACAATGCGAAAAAGAGATTGAAGAAATTATTCAGGAATACGGTAAAAATGCCATTCTTGAGTTTAATTTACAAGGGGTTCATCCGGAAATTATTACTCTCATTGGTAAATTACATTTTAGAACAAGTTACTCGCAGAATGTGTTAGTACATTGTAAAGAAGTTGGTGTATTTGCACGAATGATTGCCGAAGAGCTTGGCCTTGATGGTGCAATGGCACTGCGTGCAGGATTGCTCCATGATATTGGTAAAGCAGTAACTGCTGAAGTTGAAGGCCCTCATGCTCAAATTGGTGGCGATATTGCAAAGCGTTGTGGCGAAAACCCCATTATCGTTAATGCTATTGCTGCCCATCATGAAGAAGTTCCTTTTGCTTCAATTTATGCAATTATTGTAGTTATTGCTGATACTATCTCTGCTTCTCGCCCCGGCGCGCGTCGCGAAACCTTAACGGCCTACATTAAACGTCTTGAAAAATTAGAAGAAATAGCAGCTTCCTTTGAAGGCGTGAAAAAAGTATATGCTGTTCAAGCAGGCAGAGAAATTAGAGTTATTGTTCAAGAAGATACGTTAAGTGATGAACAAGCAAACTTACTTGCTCATGACCTGGCACGCAGAATAGAACAAGAAATGACCTTCCCTGGTCAAATTAAAGTGAACGTAATTCGTGAAAAACGTTCAATTGAATACGCGAGATAATTAAAAAAAAGTCTAGTTTTTTAAGATACAATCTAGAAAACTAGACCTTTTTGTTTGCTCTAACATTAAAATATATTTGTATGAAAAACTTTGGATCAGCTATGAATAACGCAAGTCGATTTATTTTTACTTTTTTCGCCATTTCTCTTTGTTGCAATGCAGCGGAACAGCAACTTACTGGTTACAGATCGATACCATTCAATTGTGGAGTGATAGATAACCCAAATTCTATACTTTATACTACTGGTAAAAAATTTGCTATAGCAGGTGATACGGGATATGAAGTACAACGAAACAATGGTCTTAATGTATTTGGCAGATGTCATGGATCTTGGAAATTATCAAAAGATGGTGAAAAAATTGCTGCTTTTAATATGAAATCGATTGCCATTGTAGATCTGGATAGTAAGATCAGCGATATAACAAAAACTATGCGCCAAGAACTCATTATAGATGTTGCACTTGATGCATCGAAAAATACCATTTTTATCGCTTACGATATTCCCAGACACAAGAGTGGTATAATGCAATATTGTTATGATTCTAATACAACGAAATATTTTCAATTTAAAGATCATGCTAATTGTTGTTCTTTGGCTCTTAGCCCAAAAAAAGATATTGTATGTCTGCTCGATAATTACGCTCAAATTACTTTACGAAGAACAAATGCTTTGGGTGTTATTTTCAAAAGAATTATACTTCCTACCGCTGATGCTCATGTATCGTGTGTATTTAGTCCCAATGGAGTTAACCTAGCGGTGAGTGGTCGACAATCTGTTTATATAATAGATAACTATGATCATGTAAGTCGTGTGCTACGTTGTAATACAATGGTCCAAGCTATAGCTTTTCATCCTTCTATAGCTTTTCATCCTTATGGATTACTTTCCGCATTAATATCAAATCGCTCTAGCGGTAATACTCTGATAAAGTATTGGGATATAATAACAAAAGAAGAAATAGATACAACAACTTTACCTAAAATAATTGGACGTAATCTTTGTTTTCGGGATGATGGATTTGAACTAGCTATGGCAACAGTCAATGATTGTATCGTAATGCCCGTTTCCCGGGAAGTAATCAAGCAATATGTATTGCCACCTTTATGGATGAAATTGAAAATCATACAAAAACAATGTAATTTACCACAAGATATTCTTGTGTGCTGTATGAATGTTCTTACGGCATATTGTAGATAATGTATTCAGCTTAACATATGAATTCAGCTGAGTGTCTTGAAATTACATAAATCATTAAATCTATCATTTCTGATAGTATTAGGCGCTCATCCTGACGTGTCCGACGATGTGTCCGAAGTAGCTTTAGCGAAGTCGGAAGCCTTGCTAAAAAGCCCTACATAGTTTTAACGTAGTAGGGGCGAAGTAGGAACTTATTGAAGGATCAAGCGCCATAATTTAGATATTCAAAGAAAAAATAGGTAAATAAAATAATTATTAAAATGCGCTTAATCCTTCAACTTATAAAAACGTAAGAAACATAAAGAGGAATGCTATGTTTAGCAACAAACACCTAATATTATATACATTTTTAGCTTTTGGACCTACAACAATTATCTATAGCATGATTTCCCTTGATGATGTGATCAAAGATTGGAACATAGTTATACATCACCCTCAAATAACAGGCCAAACGCAAGATAGTTGGGGAAACACAGTTCTTCATCATTTTTTTTCTAGCAAGCGGCTTTGTATTGGCTCATCTACACCTGATCATAATGATGAATATATTTTACGCTGTTTATTAGTAAAAGGTGCTTCTTTTGATATGCAAAATAATGTAGGAGATACTCCTATTCATGTTGGAATTCGGGCAAAAAATTTTGAATTGTTATCATATTGCTTTGCTCACAAACATATTAATCTCAAGCAACTTAATAAGCCTAACAATGAAATCTTTACGCCTCTTGATCTAGCATGCCAACAAAGACCGCCTCACCAAGCAATGATTGCTGAAATCATTCAACGAGGGGGAATAAGACTTGCATCTATTTGCCAAGGTCAGTGTAATGTTTATGATGAAAAAATGATTAAAAATTTTGCAATTGTTAAAAACTTGCATCAATCGGCACTCAGTGGTGATTTTGAAGCTATTAAAAAAGGATTTACAGAAAATTCATTATTATTCCATAGTCTCTATCTGCCTGAACAAGATCATGTAACTTTTCCTGAATATAAGGGAATCAATCTTCTTAATTCTACGGTTGGAGGAATTAATACTCTTTATAGTAAAAATAGACATGCTGAAATTGTACAATTTTTATTGAACTTAAAAATACAGAGCACATTGGTTGATGAATATGGTAATTTACCAATCCATCGAGCTGCTGCATATGGTGAGTGTAATGTATTGGAACAATTATTGGCATATAATGCGTTCGGTATTAATAAACCTAATATGTATGGATGGGCACCTCTTCATTTAATGGCTTTAAAATCTGAAAATAATTTCAGAAGAGAGTCCATTGAGAAAATTATTGTTTTATTGCTTGCGTATGGCGCTGATATTAATCAACAAGATAGCAAAGGCAAAACACCACTTTTTCTGGCAACAGAAAAAGGTAATAGTGCGACGGTAGAATTATTACTCAAAAAAGGTGCGCGCAGTGACATTGCTGATAATGAAGGCAACTATCCTTTGCATCTGGCTGCATCAGGAGAATCGGTTTTTTCAGATACAATATTTTCTCTTTTGATTGTTTCTAACCATAAATTACTAGATGCAAAAAACCATGCTGGTTTTACTCCTGCGCAAGAGATTGAGAAAGGTCGTACGATTGAAAAACATTGGAATTCATTTGAGCGTAATGATCGTTGCGCGAAAAATAAATTATTGTTGCAACAATACCGGAATGCTAAAAATAAATGAACCTAGATTTAAAACATCGATAGACAAATAAGTTTGGAAAATTATAGTAGGGATAGAATGAATACATTACGCGTATTAATGATTGGCGATGTGGTTGGCGCTGCAGGCCGAGCAATATTGCAAAAGCATCTTGATAAAGTAAAACGAGCGCATAATATTAATGCCGTTATCGTGAATGGTGAAAACTGTGCGCATGGCCGCGGTATTACCACTAAAAATATGCGCTTTTTTGAACATAATGGCGTGGATGTTGTCACCAGCGGTAATCACATTTGGAAGCATAAAGAAATTTATGCATATCTTGATGAACATAGTAATTTATTGCGTCCTGCAAATTTCCCCGCCGCAACTCCTGGTGTGGGAGTTACTACCTTTATGGTGAATGGTCACCGTATTGGGGTGATTAATTTGCAAGGACGTGTTTTTATGAAAGAACTGATCGATTGTCCTTTTTATAAAGCAGATGCAATTATCAATCAGCTCAAAGAAAAAACGAATATAATTTTGGTAGATTTTCATGCGGAAGCAACGTCAGAAAAAATGGCTTTATCATTCTTTTTGGATGGTAGAGTGAGTGCAGTGGTTGGTACTCATACGCACGTACAAACAGCAGATGAGCGAATATTGCCGGGCGGAACTGCTCATATTACTGATTTAGGTATGACAGGATCGTTTAATTCTATGCTTGGCATGAAAAAAGAACCAATTATTCATAACTTCTTAACGGCACTGCCGGTACGATTTACTCCAGATAATGCAATTCCTATTGTTATGTCTGGTGCATGGATAGAAATTGATACTGAGACTGGAAAAGCAGTTAAAATTGAACGAGTTATGATTATTGATAATGATTTGGTAGTTGGTGGGGAAGATGACTGAGCACCACGTGGGCATATGGGGACACCACTTCCTAATCCATCATCTTATTAATCTCTTTATTAAATATATCCATGTTATGGTACACATTGGTGCTTTGATCGCCATTTTTTTGTTGATGTAATAACGCAACACTAAATTTCTGCTTAAGTTTTTGAGATAGTTTAGCTTTATCTTTAGCAGGAATATTGCCTGCAAGTTGCAATAACGATTGTGATTTTTCAAGGGCGCGTTGCACATGAGCATGATTATCTTGCGATGTTGCTTGTTTATTCTGAGCGACTGTATTTAGCAAGTTATACCACTGTTTTTTTTCTTCTTTATAGTTATGTGCGGCATGAATATGTTTTTGTTTTTCTACTTCTACTCGTTCTTTTTCTGCTTGAATACGTTGTTGAGTAAGTAAAATTTGTTCCTTTTTCTCTTTTCTGCGTTGCTCTTTTTGTTGCGCAGCTTCTTGCTCAAATTTTTCTTGAGCTAATGCTTGATTGGTTTTGGTTTGAATTTTAGGCATAATGCTGGTTAAAGCTGATGGTGATATTTTGCCAGATTTTTGTAAGATATTTTCTATAAATCCAGATATTTCAGTAAGACTCATTAATTTATATATTATTACCACGTCTTTTATTAAATCATCCATGCGAGCAATCCAGGTTATGTTAGGCAGTGATCGTTGTGCATCCCAGAATTGAGAGCTATTAAAACCAAGCAGTGTACTTTGAAAATCGGTAAATGCTTGTTGTGCAGCTGGTTGCAAATGATGCGGTATATCTTTTACGAGCTGATTAAGAAAATTTTCTTGATCTTTCGATGAAGGGCCTTCTAATTTTTCTGTACTTGTACCAATTAACCATTTACCCCAATCAGCAGCTTTTGCTAAAATTCCTTTTTCATCTTCCGCTTTTTGAGCAGCTGCCATTTGTTCTGTATAAGCCAGAAGTGATTTACGAGCATCTGCGATATCTTTTTGATCTTGTTTTCGCTTTGCCTCATATTCTTTTTCTAATTTTTTTTGTGCTTCGGCAAGCTTATGCACTTGTTCTTGAGCTAACTCTCCCTTTTCTCGTGCTTCTTGAGCAGCTTTAAGCGCGATCATTCTTTCTTCTTTTGCTTTTTGTTGTTCTTTTTCAAATTCTTTGAACTTTGCATCTTTTGCAGCGTATTCTTTTTTCAGTTTTTCAAACTCTTCATCTCGTTTTTTATCTCTGGCATCTGATAGTTCTTTTTGCGGTTGATCTGGGCTAGTAGGTTCAAACGCGCTTGGTTCTGGAAAGCGATATGGTTCGTTAAACTGGCCTTGTGGTGCATTAGAGAAAGCACCAATAGAATTATTAAAATAATATAATGTATCATCGATATTTAAATGATAGAGAGGTTTTATTTTTTCTCTGACGGATCGTTCGCCCAGAGCAGCGCGAAAATCATTTTGTAGTTTATTTTCTTTGATCTTGCCTAATTTTAAGAGTTCTTTTGCTGCTTCATATGTTTTATTCAAAATATCATCTATTTGAACCCAATTTTCGCCTTCGGTTTTAATTTTTTCCAGTTGCTCTGACCATGTTTTCTCTAATTGCTCTTGATTATTAGGTTCCTGATCATTTTGTTCACTTCCAGCAGAAGAAGTTGCTTCTCCTTCTGATGATGAAGAAGATGATGATGTATCAGAACCGCTTGTGGCAAGAGGAGCAGTTTCAGTTATTGGTTCTGATATAGAAGGAATAGTTATGTCTGGCACGATTGGTGAGGGAGGTGTTAATTCTTTAGTGTCTTGAGGAACTTGTGTTGTTGCTAATAAATTATCAATAAAAGTACTAAATTCCGCAACAAGACTGTTGATATCAAGAAAGTTAGTTGTTTTTTTATTGAGCGCCGTAATAAAATCTGTTTTTAATGTTTCAGCAAGGCTTGTATCTTGTTTGATAATTTTCTCTGCTAAATCAAATGCTTGAGTCTTCCATTCTGGTTTAGGATTATTGGTAGCAGCATCCCAATTTTCATCATTACTTGTCAGTAATGCCAAATGATCATTCCATGCTTTGAGATCATTTGTTTCTTTGGTTTCAGCTTGGGGTTCTGCTACGGGAATTGATTCTAAGAGGCTTTCAATAGTATCAAATTGAGTTTCAGTTTGGGAATCTGAGGCATTAGGCAGTATTTGCCCATTATATGTATGATGCATGTTGAGCAAGGCAATGGTGATAAGAATGGTTCTTATATAATTCATAGTGACCCCCCCCAACCCCTTTTAATACAGATATACATAATCATACTCACTATCACAAAATTTATTTTAAAAAAGCAACAGATATGATAGAATTAAATAAATTTATTGATAGTTTAATTATACTTTGAGAGTAATAATTGTATGATACTGGTTATTCTGCTTTATCTTCTTTTTGCAAGTACATTTACCTTGGGCAAAGCTGCATTGTCATATGTATCGCCATTTTTATTTATAGGTATACGTATGATATGTGGTGGAAGCCTTTTGCTTGCATATTATTGTTTTATTGCACGCAAAAAAGTAATAATACATAAAAATGATTTTTCATTATTTCTACGTATTATTATTTTTCATATTTTTTGTGCCTATACACTCGAATTTTATGCATTAGAATACGTAACATCTGCAAAAGCGTGCCTCTTATTTAATTTATCCCCATTTATTACCGCATTATTTTCTTATTTTTTATATGCAGAAAAGTTATCACTTCGTCAGATGTGCGGACTGACAATAGGATTTTTAGGCTTTATTCCTATCTTATTATCACAAGGCCTGCCTGAACTACTTTCATGGCATTGTGGTTTTGTCTCAATCTATGAGCTTGCTTTAATTGGTTCTGTTGTTTCCAGTGCATATGGATGGCTTATGATGAAAAATCTTATTCATAAGGGATACTCATTCATTATGATTAATGGTATTGGTATGACTGGTGGCGGCATATTGGCATTGCTGCTTTCATTATATAAAGAAGGTTTTCCGATGATGAAACAAGTGCCCGTTTTTAGCGAAACATTAGTTATGCGGTATGGTAATGCTTGCGAAAGCATTATTATGCTCGGTGTGTATAGTTTAGCGCTTATCATTATTGCCAATATTATTTGTTATAACTTATATGGATATTTACTTTCTCGCTATTCACCTACCTTTTTATCATTTGCTGGTTTTATGACGCCATTTTTTGCAGCATTATTAGGCTGGCTATTCTTGGGTGAACAAGTTACTTGGCATTTTTTTGCAACCATTGGCCTGGTGATCATTGGTCTTTATCTCTTTCATGAAAAAAAGCCGATTGAATTTGAGGAAAAGGGGTTATAATTTGGTATGTGCTGTGTAGGCTAAGTAGTATCTGTATGATATTATGATTATTGGAAGAAGAACAACTGATTCTTTAAGCAATTTTGTTGTGAAATCAATGACGAATAAATCTCAATGCCTTTGATATGGATCTCAAAAACGTGAGTGGTATTGAATACAAATCTCGCTGATCCTCATTATTTTTTATTATTTCAACAGCTCATGAAGTTTTCAACTCTACACAAGATCTGCCCAAAGAAGAAAAGTTCAAAAAATTAACACAATCAAAAAAACTGCTATAATCAGCTATTATGAACTTTTTAAAAAAGGTAGAAAAAGATGAAGAAATTATTAATAGCAAGCTCTATAGCCGTAGCAACAGCAGTGCTATTGGTTCAATGCAAAAATGCAAAAAATAACAATACAACACAAGTCGGGGATACAAAAAAAATGACTCGTATAAAAACAACTTCAGGCCTGGAATACGAAATTATTGAAGAAGGTACTGGAGCAAGTCCAAAACCGGGTAGCATGGTAACGGTACATTATACCGGTTGGTTAGATAAAGATGGGCAACCAAGTGGCCAACCATTTGATAGCAGTCACAATCGTCGCCAGCCATTCACATTCCAAATTGGCGTTGGTATGGTAATTCAAGGATGGGATATCGGTGTAATGGATATGAAAATTGGCGAAAAACGCCGTATTTATATTCCTGCAGAACTTGGCTACGGCAAACGTGGAGCAGGTAACGTGATCCCGGCAAATGCCGATCTTATTTTTGATGTTGAGCTGATCAGTATTTCATAAATATTTTACCCTATGTAAAAACATGGGGTAAATAAAACAAGGCGCTTCTTTGAGAAGTGCCTTGTTTTATTATGTTGATAGAGGTATCTGAGGTCCCCATGATTTATTTCTTATACCGGGGTATGAAATAAAGCTGGGGTTAAATTAATGTGATTTCTTAGCAGATCGTCTTACAGTCATTCTGCGTTTAGCTGGTTTTTTAGGTGCAGTTTCAATACCCACCATATGAGCTAGACCTGTAAGTAAACCTTCTTTTTTAGCTGGACGACGTTTCGCGCCCGCTCTTTTAGCTGGTTTACGACGAGCAGTTGTTTTTTTAGCTACTTTACGTTTTGCGGCAGCTTTTTTTGCCGGTTTACGTTTAGCAGCAGCCTTTTTAGCAGCTGGTTTACGTTTTGCAGTTGCCTTTTTAGCTACTTTGCGTTTAGCAGTACCGGCTCTTTTAGCTGGTTTACGTTTAGCAGTTGCTCTTTTTGTAGTTTTACGTTTTGCTGTTGCTTTTTTAGCCGTGCTACGTTTAGCAGTTGCTCTTTTTGTAGTTTTACGTTTAGCAGCAGCCTTTTTAGCTGGCTTACGTTTAGCAGTTGTTTTTTTAGCAGCTGCTTTTTTTCTTTTCACTACCATAGTGACTCCTTTTTTTGTTTTTGTACATCCACCTAATTCTTACTTCAATTTCAATTGTACAAAAAACTATTTTATGAAATCAACAAAACTGGAAAATTTTTTTTTAAAAACTAAAAATTAAAAACAAGAGAAGTTCAATTACTATTGCAAAAGTTATATTTTTTTATAGACGGATATGATCACGATAGCTCATCACATGTGGGTTGACATAGCGCGAGTAGTGGTTCGCCTTTTTCAGCATCAGATGGGTTGTATGGAAGATTATACTTCTTATAAAATGCATTCATAATCTGTTGATATTTTTCACCTTCAGGTCCTTGTAAGATTGCTGCATGTCTTCCCTCTTTGGCGATAAAAATATAAACATGCTTGTGTCCACATTCGACCAATTTTTTATACACATTTATTGAACTTGAACATGGAACAAGGTGATCTTCTTCAGAGCAAATGATTAAAATAGGAATATCTTGAGATATGTTTTTAAGACAATTTGCAGGACTATATCCATAACGGGTATATTTTTTGAAGATAAATTCAGTAACTGTTTCACCATATGATAATGGTAACCAGCCGAGGTTCTTTTTATGCATGATGCTTTCAATAACTTCGCCCATTGTGTGATATGGCGATTCAAGAATGATTGCTTTCACTCTATCAAGCACATACTGACCGGCAAATATGAGCTGATTAGAAGCTCCACGGGATACACCAAATAATATAATATCAATATCTTCGCATAGATTTTGTAATTCTTGATATATCTGATTCTTTATATTTTCGTAGGCCTTATAAAGACGGCCAATTTCATTGCCCTGGCCAAAGCTCGTTTCATTGTAATTTACCCGATAAAATCTATTGGTTGCATCAGGATAATTGAAGGAAACATAGGGGGTATTGATCACGTATCGCTCATTATGATGAGTAATATCGCTTTTGGTATATGAGGGAACGTATCGATGAACTTGGGTCCATTTATCTGCAATACCATGAGAAAAGAGAGTAATTGTTTTTGCTCTAGAAAAAGCTGGAGCCATCATTATGGCTATGATGAGATAGAGATATCCGTTCTTTTTCATACTACACTCCCCCTGAAACATCGACTCATACTGAATTTCTACGATAGATTTTGTATTTTTAATCCTCTATAATATAATTCTAGCATACAATTGATAATTTTAAACCCCTAAGTGAGCTTTTTATGAAAAAACTGCCTGATATAAAGCATGATTTTTCTGGTTGGTATAATGAGGTTATTTACGATTCTGAGCTTGTTGATCACGCTCCGGTAAAAGGCTGCATGGTTATTAGGCCTTATGGATACGCTATTTGGGAAAACATCAAGGATGTGCTTGATGCCCGTATTAAGGCAACAGGCCACCAGAATGCCGCTTTTCCTCTTCTTATACCAGAATCATTCCTTAAAAAGGAAGCACAGCACGTGGCAGGTTTTGCCCCAGAATTGGCGGTAGTTACTCATGCAGGGGGTAAGGAATTAGAAGAACCATTGGTAGTCAGGCCCACCTCTGAAACTATTATTCATTATATGTTTGCTCAATGGTTGCGCTCATGGAGAGATTTACCGATTAAAATCAATCAGTGGGCTAACGTGGTTCGCTGGGAAATGCGTACTCGGCCGTTTTTACGAACAACCGAATTCTTCTGGCAAGAAGGGCACACAGCTCATGAAACACGTGAGGAAGCTGTTGAAGAAGTTCACACAATGTTGCAAGAATATGTGAATCTTGCTCAGAACTATATGGCAGTTCCGGTAATAACCGGCTTTAAGACAGCCCAGGAAAGATTTGCAGGAGCTGATATCACTACCACTATTGAAGGTATTATGCCTGACGGCAAAGCTCTTCAAATGGGAACATCTCACTTAATATCCCAATCTTTTGCGCATGCTTTTGAAATGAAATATCAAGATAAAGAAGGCAAAGAATCATATCCGTTTTTGACCAGTTGGGGAGCATCAACTCGCCTTATTGGCGGACTTGTTATGACTCATGGTGATGAAAAAGGATTAGTATTGCCACCAAAAGTTGCGCCGATTCAAGTGGTGATTATTCCTATTTTTAAAGTGGGAATTGATAATTCAGTTATTATAAATGTAGTGCAAAAACTAGAAAATGATCTTAAAGCAAACGGTATTCGCGTACATGTTGACCTTGAAGACGGTAAAACACCTGGCGCCAAGTTCTTTAAATGGGAATTAAAAGGTGTGCCGGTTCGCATAGAAATTGGTCCTAAAGATATTGAAAATAATCAAGCGATGGTAGCAGATCGTATTGGTCTAGGTAAAAAAGCTATTCAATTAGGTGCTATTGTTAATGAAATTGAACAATTACTTACCACCATTCAAACTACTCTTTTTGAGCGAGCACAAGCCAAGGTGGCAGCAATGCGTCACATAAGCGATAGCCTCAAAGAATTTGGACCACAGTTAGAAGATGGCAAATTCTTTCAGACAAGCTGGTGTGAAAGTGGTGAGTGCGAAGCACAGTTAAAAGAATATAAAGCAAGTATTAGGTGCATCATTGAAGGCTTGACGTATAAGACGTGTTTTAATTGTGGGCAAGCAAGCACCAAAGATGTGATAGTGGCAAGGTCGTATTAGGTTTTATGCATCAAAAAGATCCCCTGAAAATTTTCTTCAGGGGATCTTTCATTTTTAAAGATCAGAATATTTACTTAAAAACTCCGTCAAGCATACTATCCATCTTCTGTAAGAATGATTCTGTAGTTGAGATCGAATCTGGTCTGAATTTACCGATTAGTTTGTAATATTTGATTAAAATATTGGCATATTTTACAGCAGCATCATATTTCTTTTCAAGAATATCACCCTCTAAAATAGGGCGAAGATACTTACTTGTGGGAATGTGCTTACTAAGGTATTTATCTTTAATCGTCCAATAAGTGATTATGTCTCCATAAGAAATAGGTAAATTCAATAATGGGTGTTGTATTATTAAGCCTTTTGCCCCCCATTTTGATTCAACCATATCTTTGCCCAAATAAATACCTGTGTGTTTGTTATGATTATCAACCGAACCATAAAAAACAAGATCATTTATTTTGGGTTTTTCTGTTATCCTATAATATTGCTCTATATTCAAAGTGAAGGCTTTTTTGGATTCAAAATGAATAAGTGGATTTTCATTTAAATTGAATATTTTTGCAAAAGCATATGAATGGCAATCAAAATCCTTTTCTTTTTCCACCGCGTTTCTCATTGAAGATATCAATTGAGTGGTAATCAAACCTTTCTTGAGAAGAGCAATATCCTGTTGATGCAATGTCCCATCAATGTTATTAATGAGATTGCAGGTAGCATCTACAAAAAATCTGGGTTCTGGCAGATGAGACTTATAAGAATTTCCCATATAGTTCATTGCGGTCAAAATATTGGACAATGAATCTTTTGAGCTTTTTATTTCTGCGCAACAAATATAACTGTCTAAAAAAAGACTGTGTATAATACATAACAAAACAATAACATTTTTCTTATTCATTAGATTACCTTTTAATCTGCTCTTGACGGCGCTGTTCAATAACATTTTTTACAAAATCAGGAATATCAGAAAATGCAGGCATCTCTCCAGTTATAAGAGTAAAATCTACTTTGTTTTGGTAATCATCAGGAATAGTTATTTCATCAAAAGAATATTCAACACCTGGTATCGAATAGCATTCTGGATCAAGAATTATATTTTTTCCCCGAAAACCTAATAACGCTTGCAAAAGAGATGGATACGGTAGCAAAGGTAATAATCCCATTTGTTCTTTATTAGCTGCTTTAGCAACCGTGCATACTGCTATCGAACCATCAATGCAGTACCGGAAAATTCCTGCTTCTATACCAAAATTTTGATCTGGATGGAGGTTGTGGTAAAATTTACCTTTGCCATACCCATAAAAACACATATCTCCATTTTCATTAAAAAAAGGCTTCTGATTATCCCATAATGGTGCTATAAAACCCGCAAAGAGCTGATACTTAGTTATTACTTCATCATTACTCAGTTCATGATATCCAAGGATTAAATCTGTTATTTCAGGATTACACAATTGAAAGGCATAACAACGTGCACTACCATATTTGTGCCGTAACTTAGCTAAAGGGGTACTGGGCGGACAAATTAAAAGTTTTTCACTGCGTTGATTGGCCGTTGAAATTACGAACGCATTATTATATTTATTTGTTGCAGCAAAATAGCAGATAGCTTGGTGATCTAACAAATAATGTGACGCAACCAAATTTAACACTATTTTCTTTGGTGAAAATATTTTGTTATCTGCAGGTTTTATCGGATTTTGCATCATTGCGTAAATGGGATTTGATACCAAAGCAAATGCAAAAATAATCGTTATCTTATTCATAATTTTCATCCTTTTCGCAATAGTTCAATGGTAGATAGTGGTTCACATACCAGTTTTTTGGCTATTGCTGTATCAGAACTCGCTATTGATGAATAATATCGTAATAAACCGTTATTTAGCTTGCGCTGCCACTTGTAAGCATTTATTTGTGCATCATATTCCATAAGATAGAGCAACAAATTTTGAGGTAATATTCGAAATTTATTTTTTAACGTGCCCTCAAAGAAATTATCCCCATAAGAAAAGGGTAGCTTAGATTTTTTGTGTTCCGCTATAAAGCTTGTAGTTCCCCATTTTGATTCAATTTTGTCTTTTTCCAGAACAATACCGATATGACTCGTTACATGAGAAGATGTGGTACAATAAAAGATAAGATCATTTTTTTTAGGATTATTGGTTTGTTTAAAATACTTAAATAAATCTAATGCTTTAATAGGTGTTAATTCTAATAAAACAGCAAGATTTTTCTTAAACCCTAAAACTTGGGCAATGGCATAACCTCCACAGTCATATTCTTCTTCCTCGATAGTTGCTTTTCTTGCTGAATATAAACATTTTGCGGCCACTAATTTTTTTGTAAAAGATTCGACCTTTTTTTGCTGTAATTTATCTTGAGAAAAGCATTCCATCTGGGCTAAATTCTCTAAAATTTCACGATCAAGCGATGTAGACAAATCATTGTGAATCTGATGCATAGGGTATTTTAATTTTTTCATCCCGACATGATTGTACTGTTTTAGCATGGCATGTGTGTTTAAAAACATATTACAACAGAGCAATAAAGGTGCGATTCTTTTAGTCATACAGTCAATTTCCTTAGTAATATTAATGATTTTTATATAGTTTATAATAAAATACGTTGTAAATACATTATATAAAATTAAGATAGAGTACCATATGAACCCAAAACAAATACAAACAAAATTTGAAGCATATCTTTTGACCGAAAAACGCGTAGCAAAAAACACTTTTCTCTCTTATCAAAAAGATTTAAACCAATTTTTAGAGTTTTTAGAAAAAAATAATATTTTTTTTGAAAAACTCACTAGTGATGATTTAAAAAAGTTTATTCATTATCTCTATGGCCTTAAGCTCTCTGCTTCTAGCATTGGACGTAAGATATCAACCCTAAAAACTTTTTTTGCATACGTAGCAATACGTTTTAATATAAAAAATCATGCAAAAGAATTACATATTCCTAAAATAGAAAAACGTCTTCCTACCTATTTAACACAAGATGAAGTGGCAAAATTACTTGCAACTTCTCAAGAAGATCAATCTTCTTTGGGCATTCGCAATTCAATGATGCTCTATGTATTATATAGTTCTGGCATGCGCGTCAGTGAACTGACGGCATTAAAAATATCCGATGTCCATTTTGATACTCGGTTTATTTCTGTTGAAGGTAAAGGCGGAAAGCAGCGCATGATTCCTCTTCCTGAAGTAATAATAAATATGTTACATGATTATATTCAACAGCATGCTTATGCTAATTTTCCTTTCTCTGTTGTGCCTATCTATCTTTTTCCGGTATTGTATGGAAAAAAAATAAAAACAATTTCGCGACAATCATGCTGGATAATTTTGAAGAAATTGTGCGAACAAGCAGGTATTAAACATGCAATATCACCACATCAATTACGCCATTCTTTTGCAACGCATTTATTAGAAAAAGGCGTTGATTTGCGCTCATTACAAGTACTCTTAGGACACGAAGGAATTACTACAGTAGAAGTGTATACGCATGTGGAAACATCACAACTACGCAAAATATATGACAAGAAGCACCCAAGATCGTAAATTAATATTATTTATAGCGGTTTTTTTCTTAAAAAGGGGTCCTCATATAGAACGAAGTGGCATATGGGGTTAATAAAAAATACCCACGATCTTAATCTTAATATGGGGTCCCCGTGTGAAATGAAATGGAACATGGGGTTAAATCTTAAATTCTTGTATCGATAAGCTTTTTATTTTTATAACGTTAGTTATACTAAAAAAAGATTATTTATAAGGAATTTTTGATGAAAAATACATTTGTTGTAGAACAAAAACCTCTTCTTTCTATTTTGTCTTCTATGCAACCTATTTGCACAAAGCGTACAACGCTTGATGCGACAACTACGATTTTGTTTCAAGTGGGGCATAAAGAGTTGGTCCTCAAGAGCACTGATTTGGAAATTAGTTTGCAAGCGAGTTATTTGCTTAAGGAAAGCGATATTCATGAACCACGCATGTTTTTGGTTTCTGGACGTCGTCTTTTTGATTTAGTAAAAGAACTAGAAGGTGATATTTCATTTATTCTTGATGATGCTTCCCTTTTGGTAAAAGCAGGATTGGTAAATGTTGCGCTTAATATTCAAGATGCACAAAATTTTCCTCCATTTCCTGAACGTATTGAAAATTTAATGCAATTGAGTGCTCCATTTTTACTTGAACTATTAAATAAAGTTGCTTTTTTAATACCGCAAAATAATGCCAATACTTCTCTCAATGGCTTATTACTTGAAATATCGGAATCTGATTTAAAGATGACGGCTAGTGATGGTCACTGTCTTGCACAAATACAAACCAATGATTATACATTGGAAGAGCCTCGTAAATGGTTACTTCCACGCCGAGCTATTTTTGAAGTTAAGAAAATATTAGAAACAAGTAATGATACCACCGTTTTTCTTGGATTATGTGGTAATCAGTTGGTGTTTTCCGGTGAAGCTTTTAATTTCTTTACTAAATTGCTGGTAGATGGTTTTCCTGCATACGCATCAATTTTAGATAAAAACGGTTTTATTCCTGCACGCGTTGAACGCTCATCTTTTATTAAAACATTACGCCGTTCATCATGTTTGCTTTCAGGACAATTTATTGCAACAACTTTTGCTTTTGGTTTAGAAAAGCTTAAAGTTTCATTACATAATAAAGAAGTGGGCACTCTCGAAGAAGAAGTTCCACTTTTTGATTTTTCTGGCGATGAATGTGATATTCGCTTTTATGCCCCCTATTTATTGAATGGATTGCAAGTGTTTCCGGGCGAGCAAATACAATTTTATTTGCAAGGTAAATCAAAGCCTATCATTTTTGATGCACAATCAAAACATGAAAATAGCGCATATTCTTTATTTTATTTAGTTATGCCAGTAGCACAATCACATGAGTGATTTAACCCCAGTTGCGCTAACGCTTAACCGGGGACCCCGTATTTCAGCCCCAACTGTGTTAACACTTCGTTGGGGACCCCGTATTTAGAAATTGTATAATTGGATAGATAAATAATGCAAACTACGTTGCAATTAACGAGCATACATTTAAAAGATTTTCGTTGTTTTGAGCAAACGGTTATTGATTTAGATAGTCGTATTGTTCTTATTTGTGGTGCAAATGGTACCGGAAAAACCTCTTTGCTTGAAGCATTATATTATGGATGTTATTTGCGCTCATTCAGAACGCATACTTCTCGTGATTTGGTTGCCTTGGGCAAAGAATCATTTTTTGTGAAATTTTTGGTTCGAGATGGGCAAGAACACAATAAAATTGATCATACTATTCAAATTGGTTTTACCAATAATAAACGCTTGGTGAAAGTTGATAATAAAACGACTGTTTCATATAAAGATCTTTTAGCGTATTATCGTGTGGTAAGTCTTACAGAAGATGATCTTAAAGTAATACAAGATGGACCAGAAGAGCGAAGATCCTTTTTGGATTCGGCATTGCTTTTGCATGATACAGAATATGTAAAAAAAATACGAGAATACCGTATTGTTTTAGAAAATCGTAGTGCGCTATTTCAACAAAATAATATTGATAAAGATACTTATTTTGTTTGGACCAAACAACTCTGGGAGCATACCGTAGAAATACAGGCTATGCGTAAACAATTTTTATTGGTATTGGCTGTTGAGATAAATAATATGCTTCATCAATATATTGATCCACAGCTTAATATTTCATTGATATATCAGGCAAAAAAAAATAGCGATCTCTCTTTTGAGGCCTTTTTACATAAAAATACTTCCCTGGATGAGCTTTTGCGGCAGGAAATGTATTTTAGACGATCTCTTTTTGGAGCTCATATTGATGATTTCATGATCAACCTAGAAGGCAAAAAATCCCGTTCCTATGCCTCAAGGGGCCAGCAAAAAATGATTGTTTTATTGATAAAAATAGCTCAAATTAAGCAACAAATTGCTAAAAATGGTCCGATTATTTTTCTTTTAGATGATTTTATGACCGATTTTGATGTAGATCGAGGTAAAGCGCTTTTACAAGTCCTTTTTGAACTCAACTGCCAGCTTATTTTTACGTCTCCAAGGCGCGATAGCACATTGGAGAATGCCCTTACGGCTTCTCAAACAAGCTACAAAATAGTTTCTATGTGAAAACATTAATTCTAGAAAAGGCCTATAACTTAGTACTTTTTGACTGTCGGGCATTTTTGATATATATTAATTGAGAATTATTGTTGGTTTTTCTTTGAATATCAACATAAATTAATTAAAATAACTTTGACTTTTTTTAAATAACCTTTATTCTTAATAGTGTTAATGCATCAGTGATCTACACCGCAACTTAATTTAGGCTTCATTACTACTCTCCTTTTTTCCACCACACTGATTGCAAAATCAGTGTGGTGGTTTTTTAGTGTAGCTGCAATTTTTGGTCTTGGGACTCTTTTCGATTATACTATATTAATTAATATGTATTTTTGTGTTTAGGAAAAAAATGAAAAATATTTCTGTTTTTATGCTATGTATTCCTATGTGTGTCATTGGTGCTGATAAACAACTTAAGAGAGATATTAATACCGTTCTTATTACTCATCATTTACCATATGATGCTCAATCAATGCAGTTTTTAAAGCCCAAAACAAGAAACCGGCTTCCGGTTTTTACCGAAATAACACAACAACATGATCAACCTGCAGTAGTTATTACGCAGTCACCGACACCAACTCCAGCTTTTCCTATTTCTCAAACACAGGCTCAACCACCATATGTTATACCGGCAAAAAGGGTTGATATTATCGAAAAAAAACAAAAACAATGTAGAAAAAAAGAAGTTTTATCTTTTATTGCTCTAGAAAAAATTCATGCCAGAAAGAGCTTTAAAGATGGCTATACTTTGTACAATAACAAAGGAATGATCACTGAAACTAGAAAAGAAGGCTCTCGATCATTTTCCAAAAAAGATGTTTCTAGTATTATTGTTACTGATGATTTAACAATAAATATTGTTCTTAAGGGTGATGTTTTGAAAAAATAGTTGCTTATTTTATGTACTATCAAAAAAAGAGATGAGGAAAAATCCTCATCTCTTTTTTATTTAAGTATATCTCTATGTTTTACCCATCCCTCTCCCTCCTCTAATTATACCCAATTTGAAATATATGTGTTTTTTTGCTATGCTGAAATTAAAATGTTTTAAAATTAATAGCGTTTGAGTTTTGGGGGTATTTTATGGTAAAAAAACTGATTGCTTTATCTTTTATTGCTTTCCTCTATGGATCCAGTTTTAGTATGGATTGGATGAAAGCTGTGTGCTATCCTAATGATAAGTTATCAGATCATCCTTCTCATCATTTGCTTACCGAGTATGATAATAAAGTTCGAGCAGAGTTTCCAAGCCCCGATGTAAGAAATTTTCTTGATACATTTAAGCTTCCAAAATATGAACTAGGTGGTTTGTTAGCACAGCAAGAAAAATTAACTAATCAAGAGCAGGCTAACTTTACTTGGGAAGGAGAAAGCTATCAAGGTTTCTACGTAAAGAAGCATTATCCTTTTAGTCGTGTTTTATGTGCTCGAAGACTAAAAAACTTAATTGAATCTGAAGGCTATACAACGGTTTCGGTGCCAGATAAATATCTGTTCTTAGGTAATAATTATGGTTATTGTAGAGAAGATGTCTTATTAGCATTTGCGAGAAAAGTTGTCCCTACTGACGACAAAGAAATAATAATTGATCGTCAGCAGATGATGGAATTTTCAGATGTTGTTACTAAAGCACGATTTTGTGATTGGAATAATGGAAACTTTATGATTGATGATCAAAAGAGGATAGTATTTGTCGATACAGAAATACGATCCTTTTCCCATGGTGGCAGACTTAAGGAACATAATTTAAAGCAAATAAGACGTTTTTTTATTCCTAAAGATGGTAGAAATTGTGTGTTGCATGGTGTAACAATAAAAGTTGCCGATGATGCTAAGGTTTATTTATTAGATAAAATAGCTGAGGATAAGAAAGCATTCGAGTCTACTTGCCGTTCATTTACTCAAAAAAGTGAATATGATACCAAAAAGCTTAATGTCCCGGTAGTATATCCCCTTATCAATACTTGGTCTTTTGAACAGAATAATTCCTGTAAGCGTGAAGCGGAAATCCACTTGTATGAGGCTTTACAATAATAATCAATTTTTTAAGTGCTATGAAAAATAGAAAAAGGACTTGGTACTAAGTCCTTTTTCTATTTTTTTGTGCTACCAATAGTTTTTATGCTTTATTTTTTTAAGCAGCTACACTATGGACTTGTTTTTTATATTCTTTCTTGTTATTTTCCAAAAAAACAAAAGGAAAATAATGAAGAAATATATAATCTTATCTGTCCTCTTTTTAATCTTTTCTCATTTTAGTTATTCAACATCACTCATTCATAATGAACATTTATTGGCCATTGTCATAATGGTCAAAAATGAAGTAGATGTTATCGTTCCTACTTTAAAACCCTTTGTTGATGCAGGAATTCAATCATTTTTAGTCTATGACACCGGTTCGAATGATGGAACACAGCAAAAAATATCTGATTATTTTATACAATCTGGGATAGTGGACGCTCATATTATAGAAGAGCCCTTTGTGGATTTTGGCACATCTCGTAGCCGTGCATTAGATTTAGCAGAAGATATTTTTTCTGACACAACATTCTTATTAATGCTTGATGCGGAATGGTATATTCATAATGTTCAGGAATTGCTCAATTTTTGCAGAGATCATAAGGATTACATTGCTCCAGGATATACGGGTAGTTGCTATTTAATGCATCTTTTTACTGTTGAAGATTCTATCGATAATTATGTAATACGCCTTATACGGCGTGGGTATAATGTCCGTTATGAAGGACCAGTTCACGAAACTATTGGTGATAATCCAAGCGGTATAGTCCCCGATATGGTTTATTTTGAATATGCACCACAAAAAGATGGTAAAAAAAAATCAAAAGATCGTTTTGTTCGTGATTATGAATTATTAAAAAAAAAATATGAAAAAAACCCAACAGATACCAGAACTTTATTTTATTTGGGGCAAACATGCCAGTTTCTTGATGATTGGCACCAAGCAATTTTTTTCTATCAAAAGAGATTAGAGATTGGTGAATTAAGTGAGGAAAAATATTTGGCTGCATATCGCATAGGATATGCTATTGAATATATTATAGAAGAACTACAAGGCGATAATTCTATTGAATTATATACATGGGAAGATGCTTTGCGTTATTATCTCAAAGCACATCAGATGATACCTCATCGTGCAGAGCCCTTATTTAGAATAGCATGTCATTACATCCGCACTCAGCAACATGCAGTAGCTTATTTATTTGCTATACGTGCAGCTCAGTTACCATTTCCACAAATGGATGGGCTTTTTGTTGAGAAAAAAATATATGACTATTTGCGGTATGATATTTTGGGACAATGCGCGATTTATGCGGGTGAAGCAATAATTGGAAGGAATGCTGTTTTGAAAGCAATGGAAACGGCTCCTCATGATCCATGCTTACATCATAATTTGGCGATTTATAATCAATATATTTCTTAGGAATGCTTTTTCAAAAATCTACAAACACTTGAATTTTAAAAAGTTTTTCTATTGTATAAAAAGATCATAATGCTGATTAAAAAATAAGGAGTTTTTTGGCAAAAATATGCGTATCTTAAAATGATAAAATGAATGTGTATAAAAAAAAGGAAGTAGCATGAGAAAGCTTATTGTTTCTCGTCTTTTATCATCATGTATGGTGCTTGGATTATTATTGTCTCATATACCGTTAGCAGCAATTGCTGATCAAAGCAAAGATATATCTACAGAAAATACTCTTCGTTATATTTATCTTGGCAAAGAACTCAGTAATCTTTCGCAAATCGTAGATCAAGCAACTTCGCTCGATGAAAATGAAGATTCTCTATTGCATGCAATGAAAAAATACATGGATAGCGGTTCTCTTATCGCAGGATACGAAGAAGTGATTGAAGCTCTAGAATATGCACAGGATGTTATTGGAAAGAATATTTCCAGAGCGAATCGAGATACAACTAAGGGGCAACTGCTTCTCGAAGTTACAGAACTGATTGAACAAATAATGGATGGTGCTTTATGCGTTGATCTCGATTCATTAGAACGAGGCTGCCCACCAAAGGATTGTTGTCCACTTTTTTCGCCAAACAAGAAAGATAACGATTGTGGTATAGTAGATGGCTGTCGTATTGTATCTATCAATAAAGAATTACAAGTTTGTGGAAATGCCTCATTTAAGGGAGATGTCAAAATCAAACATGATCTTCATGTTGGCGAAGATCTTAAAGTTGATGGCGATGCAGTGTTTAAAGAAGATGTTAAAATTAAAGGATCCTTAACTGCAGCCGATGCATTTATCAGCATTCTTGATGCGGCTATTTTATCTGCAGATAATGCTTTTATTGATAATCTTTCTGTAACGGATTTTGCTGTTTCTGGATGCCTGGAGAATTTATGTGTAGAAAATCTATCGGTAAATGATCTGGTAGTTGCAAGCTGTATGGATTCCCTCTGCGTAGAAAGTTTTTCAGGGACAGATGCGGTGATTAATAATTTATCCGTAACTGATTTGGCAGTAACTAGCTGCATGGATAGTCTTTGTGTGCTAAGTTTCTCAGCAGTAGATGCTGTAATTGATAATTTAATAATAACATCAACAGTACTTGACACGGTCATTGGTAACTTAACGGTAACAGGGACACTATCTGTTACTGATTTAGTGGTATTAAGTTGTATGGATACTTTATGTGTAAACGATTTATCAGTTGCTGATATATCAATAAGCGGCACCTTATCAGTGAATGACATCATTATTGATGATGCAACTATTTTAAGTCTTTCAGTAACAGATGCCATTATTCAGAGCGCAACAATTACCGATTTAGTGGTATTAAGTTGCATGGATACTTTATGTGTAAACGATTTATCAGTTGCTGATATATCAATAAGCGGCACCTTATCAGTGAATGATATCATTATTGATGGTGCGACCGTTTTAAGCTTTTCTGCAACAGATGCGATTATACAGAGCGCAACGATAACTGATTTAGTTGTGTTAAGCTGTATGGATAGCTTATGCGTAAATGATTTATCAGTTGTTGATATGTCAGTAAGCGGTACGCTTTCTGTGAATGATGTCATTCTTGATGATGTTACCGTAAGCAGTTTTTCTGCAACGGATGCGGTCATCAGTAATTCTCTGACTGTTTCTAGTCTTACTCCTTCAGGAGTTGTTCATAATAGCGCATTAGGCCTATTATCAAGCTCATTGATTGTTAACGCGGATGTTGATGCTGCTGCTGGTATAGTAGATACAAAGCTTGCAACCATTTCAACCGCGGGTAAAGTTGCCAATTCTGCAACAACTGCAACTACAGCAAACACTATAAATACCATAGTTCTTCGTGATGGTTCAGGAAATTTTGCCACAAACATGATTACGATTAATGGTACTGTAACAAACCCAACTGATGTAGCAACAAAAGCTTATGCAGATAGTCTTGTAGGAGCAGGAGGAACTAATCTTAATACACCAAATACCCTTGTTCAGCGAGATGGCACAGGAAGTTTTGCAGCGCAAGTAGTAAGTGTTGTTGATAGTGTTGCTACTGGCAATATTGTATTTACTGGCGCAACATCAACGAGCACAACAGGAAATGTTACGAAAGGTGGTAGTAGGTTCATTCATAACTTTGGATCAAATAATACTTTTGTTGGTGTAAATGCTGGTAACTTTACTATGACAGGTGCTTCCAATACAGTAATGGGAACAACTGCTTTGACTGGGAATACATCAG
>Ga0207645_10000385_pt1 | contig 36499 bp, 29 predicted proteins | sample KBSM53metaG_FD_184331 | JGI IMG/M metagenome (GOLD analysis project Ga0207645, IMG submission 184331) | Miscanthus rhizosphere microbial communities from Kellogg Biological Station, Michigan, USA - KBS M5-3 metaG (SPAdes) (version 2) | ecosystem: Host-associated > Plants > Roots > Rhizosphere >...
CAGCAAATTCGCCTACAGTTTCACCCTCTACGCCATCCATTTTTTCTTTATAGTTATCACCGCTTCTCTTCAATATATGTTTGATTTCGGCGATCGCAATTACCGGGAAGAATTTGGAGAATAAAAAGTAGCAGGTAAAGAACAATCCAAACGTTCCCATATAAAAACCAACTTCCCAGATTGTAGGCGTATAATAAGTACTCCATGAGCTGGGCAGGTAATCACGATATACGGAAGTAACGATGATGACAAAACGTTCAAACCACATCCCTATATTGATCAATATAGACATGAAGAAAGTAACCGTAAGGTTTCTTCTCATTTTACGGAACCAGAATATCTGCGGAGAAAGAACGTTACATCCCATCATGATCCAGTAGCTCCAGCCATAAGGGCTTGAAAGGTTCAACCTGTTCTGGAAGAACGCAAAGTTCTCATACTGGTTAGCGCCATACCAGGATATAAACAATTCCGTGAGATACGCTATACCAACAATAGAACCCGTGAGCACAATTACCTTATTCATTACTTCGATATGCTCAAGAGTAATGTAGTTTTTCAGGTTCAATACTTTTCTGGTTACCACCAACAGCGTTTGTACCATCGCAAAACCGGAGAAGATCGCACCCGCAACGAAGTAAGGGGGGAAGATCGTGGTATGCCATCCCGGAACAACTGATGTTGCGAAGTCGAAGGATACGATCGTATGCACAGACAATACCAGCGGTGTACTCAAACCTGCCAGTACCAACGCGAGAGCTTCATGTCTTTGCCAATGTTTTGTACTACCGGTCCAACCAAATGAAGCAACACCATAAAAATATTTTCTCCATTTCAGTTTTGCCCGGTCACGAAGCGTTGCCAGGTCGGGCAGCAAACCACTGTACCAGAATAATAAGGATACGGTGAAGTATGTAGAGATCGCGAATACGTCCCACAGCAACGGTGAATTAAAGTTTACCCAAAGAGGTCCACGCGTATTCGGATAAGGAAGTACAAAGAACGCCATCCACACACGACCCATGTGCCAGATCGGGAACTGGCCGGCACACATCACCGCAAAGATCGTCATCGCTTCAGCAGCACGGTTTACACCGGTTCTCCAACCCTGGCGGAACAGTAATAAGATCGCAGAAATCAGCGTTCCGGCGTGACCGATACCTACCCACCACACAAAGTTGGTAATGTCCCAACCCCAACCTATTGTTTTATTCAGGTTCCATTGCCCCGTACCATAAATAACTTCCATGGTAACGGAGATGATGCCGAATGTGAGCAGGCCAACAGAGATAAGAAATCCCAGCCACCATAATTTACTCGGGGTCGCTTCTACCGGGCGACAGATATCCTCTGACACCTGGTGATAATTCTTATCCCCTTCTACCAGTGGCGGCCTTACCTGTGATTCGTATCTGAGTAATGACATATTATTCGCTAATTTTCGCTCTGTTTTTCTTTTTTATTATTTACCCGGCTACATTACTACTATCATCTTCCGTTGCGTCGCACCCTTCATCGTTCCGTATTTCTGTTCAGCATATCCCACGAGTCCTGTGTTTCCCAACAATCCGGCAAATCTTAATCTTATTTCACTTCATGTTTTTCACCGGCTGTTTCTTCCACATGATTCGCCGGTTCTATTATTTCATCGGTGTTCCTGATCTTGGCGAGATAGTTCACATTCGGTAACGTGTGTATCTGCTCAATTACATAGAACAACCTGTTTTCATTCTCTTCACGTGTTTTCACAATCGCACTTTCTTTATCATGCACATTTCCAAACACAATTGCTCCTGCAGAACATGCCTGCTGGCAAGCTGTTTTCGCTTCACCATCTTTCAGCGGGCGTCCTTCTTTCTTTGCATCCAATTTAGCTGCCTGCAGGCGCTGAATACAGAATGAACATTTTTCCATCACCCCTCTTGAACGAACAGTTACATCCGGATTCAACACCATTCTTGTCAGATCATCCATCATCTGTATCGTCACCACTTCATCCAGCTTACCTACCAGCTGCTGATCCTGGTTATGCGGGAAGCTATCTGAACCCGTATAATCTGACCAGTTAAAACGACGTACTTTATATGGACAGTTGTTGGCACAATATCTTGTACCGATACAACGGTTATAGGCCATCTGGTTTATTCCTTCACTGCTATGATTTGTTGCAGCAACCGGGCACACATTTTCGCAAGGTGCGTTGTCACAATGCTGGCAAAGCATCGGCTGAAACACCACTGTCTTCAGATCGTCCGGGTTATTTTTATCACTTACAAAATAGCGGTCAATACGCAACCAGTGCATATCGTGATAACGCAACACCTCACGTTTACCCACAACCGGAACGTTGTTTTCTGCATGACAAGCCACCACGCAGGCGCCGCAACCAAAACATGCATTCATATCCACAGACATACCCCATTTAATGCCGGGCTGTTCGTGATCGGGATATAATGTTCCGTTTACCCGGTAATCCCCGATCTTGGTATTATCCGCAGACTTACCAAAATCTGCAGCCAGTTCTTCGCGAAACTCTTTGAACTGTGCGGGGTATTTTTTGAAAGAAGCCAGTGTTGTTTCTTTTACAACCTCTGTCCTGTTTTCGTATGAGTTGTGAATCTGTGTTTGTGCAATCTTATATTTCGTACCGGTATTGCTGATCGTTACATCCGGTGAATAACTATCAATCGTGCTGCCGTTGAATGTTGCAAACGGGTATACGTTTTTACCTACATCTTTTGAAGCAATACCCAGCTTTTCTGTTCTTCCATATCCTACAGCGATAGCTATTGTATCAGCATTCATACCGGGCAACACCAGTACAGGTAATTCAATTTCTGTTTTGCCCGCCGTAATTTTTATTACCGGTTTTTGCGGATAATACTCATAATCCATATCCAGGACGACGCCAAGTTCTTTGGCCGTACTGGTGGATATTAATGCATAGTTATCCCATGTTGCTTTTGAAATGGGATCAGGCAATTCCTGCAGCCAGGGATTACCGGCTTGTTTACCTGTACCCAGCGATATCTTTTGATAAATTACCAGTTCCTTCTTTCCGCCTTTTTTGATCGAGGCGATACCCGACGCCGCACCTGAAACGCTGCCGGCATTGAATGTAAGAGCAGCAGCTGTGGCCGGAGTTGCAGGTTCTGCAATACCATCCTGCAATGCTTTATGGAAAGCATCTTCAGAACCAAGTTTGGTAACCCAATAATTTTTAAAATAAGTATCGTAATCAGTACTGTTACCGCTCCATTTCAATAATGAAGTCTGGAACGGACGTGTTTTGAATAAGGGATAAATTGTTGGTTGCTGAAAACTGATATAACCCGGTTTGGATTCCGCGTCGCCCCAGCTTTCAAGATAATGATGAGTTGGAATGACAAAGTTGCACAACTGTGTTGTTTCATCCATTTTTTCTGTAAATGAAACCGTCAGTTTTACTTTCGATATAGCTGATTTTACTTTATCCGCATCATAATAATCATAAACAGGGTTAGCACCATAGATAAATAATGCGCCTACCTGTCCACTACCCATTTGGGCAAGCAAATCAGTAAAGTCTTTATCAACGCCCTGGCGATAATTTACCGGCAACGACCAATCTATCGTTGAGCCATATGCGCCAATGGCATTATTTATAGCATTTACTACGATCTGTATATTGATATCATTACTTCCTGCTACAACCAATGCTTTACCACTGTTTGCTTTCAGGTCGTTGGCAACTTTGGTAATACCTGCTTTAAGTTTAGCATCTGAAATAGCCGGAGCAGAAACGCCCCCGCCAAGCGCAGCTAATAAACCCAATGCAACAGCACCTGTTTCAGACGGACGATGTGTAAAACGTTCGTCTGCATTTGCACCCGTCATGCTGAGATAGCTTTCAAACTGGTAATGCTTGCTCATTTCCGGGTTCTTCTCATCTATCTTTCTTCCTTTACCATACTGGCGCGAAAACTCAAAAGGACTTAACCAGGTACCGAGAAAATCTGCACCAAGGCTGACGATCACTTTTGCATTTTCAAAATTATAAGAAGGTATTCCTCTTTTTCCGAAGCTTGCTTCATTCGCCTGCAGCATTCCGCTGTATGAAACGCCGTCATACTGCACATGCTTACCGCCGGGATATTTTGCCAGAAATTCTGCAATGACCTGTTGCGTGGAAGGAGATACTAATGTACTGGTCAATAAAACAACCGGGGCACTGCCAATACCAGCCAGTGCAGTTCCAACTAATTTATCAAACTGATCAAAGGTGGGAACCTCATTGAATTTTCCATCTGCACTGCGTTGTAATGGAAATTTAATCCTGTGCGTATCGTATAAATCGAGTACTGATGCCTGTGAGCGGGCAGAGGTAGCGCCTTTTGTAACTGCACTTAATTCATTTCCTTCCAATTTAATCGGGCGGCCATCTCTCACTTTAGCTACAACCGGTATAATATCACCGTCCTGTACATAGGTAGTGGCGTAATATTTTGGAACACCCGGAACCATGTTCTCGGGTTTATTGGCATAAGGAACAATTCTGCGTTCTGGAATTTTACAACCGGCAGCAACCGCAGCAGCAGCGGTACTGAATCCCAGGTATTTTAAAAAATCCCTGCGCGGAGTTTTGGCATCAAGCAGTTTGCCATCGAGATCTTCAAAAGGCAGTTGTTCACGAAATTCATCCTGTGTCTTCTTTTGAAAATTTTCCGGGTCATTCAGCTCACCAAAATTTTGCCAGTACTTAGATTCACTCATATTTATCAGAGTTAGCAGTTTTCAATTTGCAGTCCGCAATTTTGACCACTGTTTTTTTTATTTGAAATCTATTAGATGTGCAGGATGACTGTCAACTTCTGACTGCCTACTGCCGACTAATTAATAGTGACATTTCTGACATTCGAGGCCGCCGATATCTTTTACGGTTACGCTGTCCATCTTACCGGCTTTTATATCATTATGAAACCTTTCATAAATGCTATAAAACTTATTGCCCGTGCTGTCGGAATAATTAAAATCAACTTTCGTTTCTCTATGGCAATTGATACACCAGCCCATGCTGAGTTCCGCGAACTGTTTTACCTCATCCATGCCCGTTATTTCCCCGTGGCAGGTTTGACATTGAACCTTTCCGGCTCTTACGTGCTGTGCGTGACTAAAGAATACATGGTCAGGAAGGTTATGAATTTTAATCCACTCAAGCGGTTTTGCTTTTGAAGGATCCCATGCGTTTGGTTTGGCAGGATCAAACCCTGCTGCTTTATATATTTTTGCAATTTCTGCAGTTCCATTCACTTCTTCACCGTCTTCCTTGTACAGTTTAGGCCCTTTGCTGTATTCAGTAATAGCCTTGTGGCAATTCATACAAATGTTCACCGTAGGAACACCCGCTGTTTTGCTGTCCCATGCACTGCCATGACAATACAAACAGCTTATCTGGTTTATGCCTGCATGTACTTTATGCGAATAAAAAATTGGCTGGGCGGGCTCATATCCCTTTTGACGGCCAAAACCGATAGCACCTTTGGTAACATAATAGCCACCAACAATAAATAAGATAAATGCCAGGAGGGCTATGTAAACTTTATTTCTGTAAAACGGAACCGGCTCGGGGCGAATAATATTTTCAGCATCATCTGATAACTTCTTCAGGTTACTGTTCACCTGCATCAAAATGAGAGCGATGATTGCAAGAATAAGAGAAACTATACCGAAGATGATCGCATTGTGACCGTTGTCGGTCTCTGTAGATGTTTCACCGCCGCCGCCCTGTGGTGTTTTGCCTTTATCTGCTACCTGTTGATTGACGTAGCTAACTATGGCGTCTACATCTTTAATGGTCAAATCAGGAAAGGCCTGCATCACTGAACCAAACTGTTGTTTCAGTCCGGCCGTATAGGCATCGCTGGCCATGTATGCAGTAGGGTTATGTGCCCATTTCAACAACTCATTATGATCTGCCCATTTATGCCTTTCCTCCAAATTCATTAACGCGGGACCGGTAGACGCTTTAAATATCTGGTGACAGCTTGCACATTTGCCATTGAATAAAGCCTTACCATCCTGTGCCGAAGAATTCAAAAAAGAAACAATGGTGAGAGCAACTATAAAAAGGCCTTTCTGAACGAAGTTTGGTTTACAAGGAATCATAGATGCAGTTAACACTGTAAAATGTGGAAAAATTCCTGAATCAGCCGCAAAAATAAGTCATGAACTCAACAAAAAACCAATAGGAAAAAATTTTTTTTAATCCGCTACCAGACTGCATTTCAGCGAATTTTATCGTATCTATTCACTATTGATTGTTGTCAATGTCATGTTTTCGTCAGGCAGACAATATTGCAATTTCAGGTGTGAAAATCCTGCATTGAATTCACCGATATTTGCGCCACTTATCCCAATTTATTCCACCAAATGTTTGAACGGCTCCAAAAGAAATGGAAGGTTTCAGGTTTAAAACTGGCAATAATTATTATCACGTTTGCAATTGGTGGCAGCCTGACAGGTTATGCCGGAAAAAAAATAATGAACCTGTTTGCGATCGAAAAAGGTGTTCCCTGGATTATTATTTATGTACTGTTGATCACAATCATCTGGCCGCTTGCTGTGCTGGCAGTCAGCATTCCTTTCGGCCAGTTTTATTTTTTTAAAAATTATATTCGAAGAATCGGGCAAAGATTGATAATGAGTAAAACAAAGTCGATAGTGAATAGTGAGGAGCCGGCAGCGTCCGATAAGGGGGGAGCTTCCCCATCGCCGACTCAAATAGCCATCTTCGCATCGGGCGCCGGCAGCAATGCACAAAAGATTATCGATCGTTTCAGGAATCATCCGGCCATCAACGTCTCTCTCATTGTTTGCAATAAACCGGGAGCCGGCGTTTTATCAATCGCGCAAAAAGAAAATATTCCTGCTTTAATTCTTGAAAAGGAAAAGTTTTTTCGCGGGGATGCTTATGTTCCTGAGCTGAAGGAAAAAAATATAAACTTTATTGTTCTCGCTGGTTTTTTATGGAAAATTCCGGTCGGCCTGGTAAGAGCCTTTCCCAACGCGATCATTAATATACATCCTGCTTTATTACCAAAATACGGCGGCAAAGGCATGTATGGCCATTTTGTGCATGAAGCCGTTATTGCAGCCGGTGATAAAGAAAGCGGCATCACCATTCACTATGTAGATGAAATTTATGATCACGGAAAAATCATTCGCCAGGAGAAATGTGCCATTGTTCCTGACGAAACACCCGAAACGCTTGCTCAAAAGATCCATTTACTGGAACACGAACATTTTCCGGTTGTGATCGAAGAACTGCTCACAAAATAATTTCTGCAATTTCTTCCTTGTCGTATATTGGATAACGATTTAAAATGCTTTCAATGAAAAAATTCCTGCTTGCCGCAACGTCCGTTTTGTTTTCAATTGCAGTCTTTTCGCAATCACCAGCAGCATCATCTGCTAAAACATTAAAAGAAACCAACCCAACGTCCGCAGGGTTTTCGCCGGAACGTTTGGCAAGGATAGATAAACTGCTGCAGGAGTATGTCGACAAAAAATGGACCGCCGGAGGCAGCGCCATCATTGTACACAACGGTTCTATCGTTTATTATAAAGGCTTCGGCTATGATGATGTGGATACAAAAAAGCCGGAAAAAAAAGATGCTATTTTCCGTATCGCTTCGCAAACCAAGGCCATCACCAGTGTGGCGGTAATGATTCTGTATGAACAGGGAAAATTCCTGCTGGATGACGCTGTATCCACCTACATTCCTGAATTTAAGAACCCGAAAGTACTGGACAAGTTTAATGAAAAAGATACTACCTATACCACGGTGCCTGCAAAACGGGAAATCACCATCCGTGACCTGCTTACGCATACTTCCGGCATCGGCTATGCGCAGATAGGCAGCAAAGAGGCGAATGCTATATATTATAAGAATGGTATCTGGGGCGGCATAGGTGTAGATAAAATTATTCTTGGAGACAAAATGAAGATTTTAGGTTCCATGCCGCTTTTTCATCAGCCGGGTGAAAAATTTACCTATGGACTGAACACAGACCTGTTGGGCTATCTGGTAGAAGTGGTAAGCGGCATGAGTCTCTCCGATTTTTTTAAGAAAAATATTTTCGAACCGCTGGGCATGAACGATACATATTTTTATTTACCCAAAGAAAAATATAACCGTCTTGCCGCATTATACGCCGAAGATTCAACGAAGCACGTGAAAAAGATGGAAGACTATATAGACCTGAACGGAAGGGTATACCGCGATTTCCCCATAATGGCCGGCACATATTATTCCGGTGGTGGCGGTCTTTCATCAACCGCTTATGACTATGCGATTTTTATGCAAATGATGCTGAACGGTGGCGAATATAATGGTAAACGGATCTTAGCACGAAACACAGTAAGGATGATGACACAAAACCAGATCGGGGACCTCGGAGAGTTTGGATTGGGCTTTGGTATAGTAACGGAAAAAAATGCTGCTAAAACACCGGTTTCAGTGGGCACATTTGATTGGGGGGGCATGTTCAGTTCCAGTTACTGGATCGATCCAAAAGAAAAAATCGTAGCACAGCTATTCTTAAATCAATTTCCCAATTCGCATGGGGAGATCCACAATAAGTTCAAGGCTTTGGTGTACCAGGCACTGCAGTAAGGCAGCTACAAGCCACAAGCCATTTAATCCGGAACACAGGCTTGTAGCTTGAGGCTTACAGCTTGCAGCTCCCGAATTGAAACTCTTAGCGTTTATTTTGCACTTTCTTTCGTTACTTGCCATCCATCAATGCTGATTATTGAATAGAAGTTTACATAAACTATACGTTACCGGGATCGTTTTGCTTTTGCTCATGGCAAATTCGTCCCGTGCCCAAACCTTTTTATTAAAGGGAACTGTTTATGACAGTTCAAAAATTTACCCGCTTGACGCCGTATCCGTATTGACAACCGCAGGCCGGGGAACGGTAACTAACTCACAAGGTCATTACGAAGTAGAAGTAACATTAAAAGATTCGATCTGGTTTTCTTATTTAAATAAACCCACCGTAAAATACCCGGTTTCAAGGATAGGCGATTATACTCAATTTGATCTTGCTCTCCAGGTAAACATTCCCGTGTTGCGCGAAGTAAAAGTAGCGCCGCGTAATTACAAGCTCGATTCGATCCGCAACCGGATAGAGTATGAAAAGATTTTCAATTTTCACCGGCCAAACATAAGTTCACTGACAACGATCGGCCCTACCGGTGCCGGTATCGATATTGATGAACTCATCCGTGTATTCCAGTTCCGTAAAAACAGGAACACGGAAAAATTCCAGGAACGCTTGCTGCAACAGGAGCAGGATAAATTTATTGAACACCGTTTCAGCAAAGCATTGGTACGACGGCTTACTCAATTGGACGGCGCAGCATTGGACAGCTTTATGATTATCTACCGTCCCGATTTTGAATTTACTGCTACCAGTTCAGATTACGAGTATCAAACGTATATAAAGGACGCTTACGAAAAATTTAAATTGGGTAAGAAACCACGTCCTCCTTTCCGCAAAGAAAATAATTAATACATTATTTATTCACTGTGTCTTTAACGCAGTAAATGTTATTTTAATTTAGGGTAATTTCATTTTTCAATACTTCAGCAATGAATAACCAACTGCACAATGAACTGAAAAAAGATTTCAGTTAGAGTGGATGATTTTATTCAGTGTGCAGCATTTGTCCCTTTACTTATTCCAATGGCCATGAAAATAACAAAGAGAACAATTAACAAAAAATACAAACACCTGCATCTTTCAGCCACGTGATAGCCGGTTTGAGACTTGCAGTGAGAAATAATTTTATTAAAAACCATAGCTAAACCCAATAATCATGGAACAAACAACACTAGGCATTGGAACCAGATTACAGCACACACATTTCGGCCCGGGTGTCATTGTGGGCGTTCGCTACGCTACTTACCTCATTTCTTTTATCAATCATGGCGTAAAAGAGATCGATAAAACCGATGAAAAACTGGATGACATTATTCCTGAAAATGTAACGGAAGAAATCGAAACACATAGCGACGTTGAACGGTCATTATTAAAGATATTACGGTTATGGGGTGGGATACAGGAAAAAGTGCCTTTGGGTGATCGATGGATCGGCGGTACTATGTTATTGCAGCCGGCTGATAAAACGCTGAAGCCAAAAGAAATTCCTGTTGATGATTTCTTTCATAAAATTGTAATGCTTCGCGACAGATTGAGAGTACTGGAACAAAATATAAACAGCAATAAAAAACTGAGCGATGAAGATAAAGTGAACATGCAGCAATATGTTACGCGTTGTTATGGATCGCTCACGACCTTCAACGTTTTGTTTAAAAACAAAGAGCATTGGTTTGTGGGAGAAAAGGGCGGAGGCGAATAATCAGCTGTCAGATCAATTGATTAAAATAGTTTAAAAATAAAGTAATATCCAGGTAAAGGTTGAGCAAAAAAGAAAGTTTTAAAGCCGGTTAACAGTTTAATGAGCACTATTTATGTTTATAACAAATAAAATGATTTCGAAAATCGCTTTTACTTCTGTATTTCTATTTGCACTATTCAAAAATGGAGTTGCGCAGACCGATACGGGAAGTTTTTTTACATCTTTTGATAAAACAAAAATCTACTACGAAGTAAAAGGTAAAGGCGAGCCTGTATTATTAGTACATGGATTTATTGTAAATGGCCAGTCGTGGAAACGAACGGCTTTATATACTGATTTAATAAATGCGGGCTACAAAGTAATTATCCTCGATCAGCGGGGCAACGGACAATCGGACAAGCCGCATGATTCTACCGCTTATGAAAATGATGCAGAAGCAAAAGATATCATAGAACTCACCAAAGAATTAAAATTGAAAAATTACAGCGCCGTCGGTTATTCCCGTGGATCTATTATCGTGTCGAGATTATTGGTGTTGGATAAAAATATCAAGAAGGCGGTACTTGGCGGCATGGGTACTGATTTTACCAACCCGGAATGGCCCAGGCGTATTATGTTTTATCATGCTTTGCGTGGTGATTCGGTACCGGAGTTAAAAGCGATGCTCAATTACGTAAAACAACAGGGCCTTGATCAAACAGCGCTTGCTTATATGCAAAAATCACAACCTTCTACCAGCAAAGAAGATCTCGCAAAGATCAAACAACCTGTATTGGTCATTTGCGGAGATCACGATGATGATAACGGCTCAGCAAAAAATCTATCGACGTTAATTCCCGGAGCAACTTTTGTTACAACACCCGGTGTGCATAATGATGCCAGTCAAACGAAAGAGTTTTCCTCAGCTATCATTTCTTTTTTGCAGAAAAAATAATGCGCCTTTTATAAATATGAAAAACCTTTACAGAAAATTTTTCACGTCTATATTTTTGATGGTAACGGCATTTGCCTCCGTTCATTCGCAAGAGATAATTGCAAACGTTGAAGGAAGACATTATTTGAGTCTGAATGGCAAGTGGCAAACCATCATTGATCCATTCAACCAGGGAGCCGGCAACTGGAAGCCGATTTGGAAAGATCAAACGCCGGTAAGTAAAACAGATTTTTATGAATATAAATTCGATAGTACCGTTACATTAAACGTACCGGGCGACTGGAACTCTCAAAACCGCGAATTAAAATATTATGAAGGAACAGTGTGGTATAAGAAAACAATCACCTTCAAAAAAACAAACAATAAAAAAATCTTTCTTTACTTCTCCGGGGTAAGTTATGAATGCGATGTATACGTGAACAATGAAAAAGCAGGATCACATGAAGGCAGCTTTACAGCATTTCAATTCGATGTAACGGATAAAATAAAAAATGGGGATAACAGTATAATCGTCCGGGTAAATAATACCAGGCGTGTGGATGGAATACCCGCGATGAATTTTGACTGGTGGAACTATGGTGGCATTACAAGAGATGTTTATCTCGTTGAAACACCGGCATTATTTATCCGGGACTATTTTATACAACTGGCCAAAAACAGCAAAACGGAAATTAAAGGTTGGATAGAATTGAATGAACCAACTGTCAAAAAAATTTCTGTGCTGATACCCGAACTAAAAATTAAATACAACACGCAGACAGATGGCAGTGGACGTGCACTCATCAAGGTATCAGGCAAACCGGTTTTGTGGTCGCCTCAGCATCCGAAACTGTATGATGTGATTATAAAATCAGAAACAGATTCTGTCCGCGAATCAATCGGTTTCAGAAATATTGCCGTGAAGGGAAATGAAATTCTTCTGAATAATAAATCTGTTTTCCTGAAAGGTGTAAATATTCATGAAGAAATACCGCAGCGGGCCGGCAGGGCATGGTCAGAGGCCGATGCGATGCAATTATTAAACTCGGCAAAGGAACTCGGATGCAATTTTGTTCGCCTCACGCATTATCCGCATAATGAGCATATGATCCGCCTAGCCGATAAAATGGGAATCATGCTATGGGAAGAAATTCCGCTTTGGCAGGGTATACAATTTACAAACCCTGAAATACTGAAAAAGGCAAATCGTCTTCTGGACGAAATGATAGCGAGAGATAAGAATCGCTGTGCGATAATTCTGTGGAGTTTGTCAAATGAAACAACGCCATCGGATAGCCGAAACCAAACGCTTGCCGCGATGGCTGCGCATGCCCGGTCGCTCGATTCTACAAGGCTGATCACTTCAGCTTTTAATCATGTGGTGTATGATAAAAATACAGTGACGATTGAAGATCCGTTAAGTGAGTCATTGGATGTATTGGCAGTGAATGAGTATTTAGGCTGGTATAGTCCCTGGCGTGCGAAGCCGGAAGAAATGGAATGGAAATCGTTATATAATAAACCACTTATAATGTCTGAGTTTGGTGGTGAAGCTTTATCAGCCAATCATGGCCTGGCAGATGTGTTGAGTTCGTGGAGCGAAGAGAGCCAGGCGGAAATTTACAGGCAACAGATTACAATGTTCAAACGCATCCCGTTTCTCCGGGGCACCTGTCCCTGGGTGCTGATCGATTTCCGATCCCCTACCCGCATGCATCCAAAATTTCAGCAGGGATGGAACCGCAAAGGATTAATAGGAAGCAACGGGTTGAAGAAACTGGCGTGGTATGTAATGGAAAAATATTATAAAGAAATAGAAAACAAGTAACTATCGCCCGATATGATCAAATGAAAATTGATCAGGTTATCGCCGGATAAAATATACTCCACATTCGGTCATCGGTTACCTAATAGTTAAAATTTCTACACAACCATATATTTTCAGAACTTTATTCTGAATTGTTATACATTTACAGAAAATTATTCTGAATGACGATCGACCTCGATATAGTAGACGTAAAGATTCTGAACCTGATGCAGGCCAATGCCAGGATTTCCAATGCTGATCTCGCACGGGAATTGGAAATGGCGCCATCGGCCGTACTGGAACGTGTAAAGAAACTGGAGCAGAAAAAAGTAATTCTTCAATATACGACAGCCATTAACCCCGTAGCGGTGCAACAAAAGTTACTGGCTTTTATTTTCATTAAATCGACAGAAGGTTTTGCCAGCAACGCAACGACGGCAGATGCGTTGGCAAAAATTCCGCAAATACAGGAAGTGCATCATATCGCCGGTGAAGATTGTTTTTTGGTAAAAGTTCGCACAGAAGATTCTGCATCGCTGATGGACCTGATGCGAAACTCATTGAAAAAAATACCGGGCATACTTTCCACCAAAACAACCATTGTCCTTGAAACCGTGAAAGAACAACAACAATTAGTGATACCTGAAAAATAATTTTATGGCAGGCATTGTAAAAAAAGAAGCATCGGCAGGAATGGTAATACTCGCATTTGCAACAGTGTACCTCGTGTGGGGATCTACATACTTCTTTATTCAGAAAGCTATACAGCATTTACCGCCGCTGATGCTCGGAGCTATCCGTTTTATCGCTGCGGGTATTTTATTGATGATCTGGAGTATAATAAAAAAAGAAAATCTCTGGGACTGGAAGCAGATAAAACCCGCGGTCATCAGTGGGTTGCTTCTTCTGTTTATAGGTAATGGTGCATTGATCGTTGCCGAGAAAACATTGCCGAGTTCATTCGCTGCTATAATCGTTTCCGCAGCACCAATATGGTTTGTGTTGCTTGACTGGCCGAAGCTGAAAGAAAATCTTTCCAATCGCTCCACTGTAATCGGTTTAATCATCGGATTCCTTGGTGTAGTATTATTATTTGGTCAAAGTATCCCGGCATTGTTCTCTTCAACGGGCCATTCATCAGAAATAATTGCAATGATCATTCTTGTTATTGGTTCTATGAGCTGGGCAGGCGGTTCGTTATACTCCAAGTATAAATTTAAAGGATCAACAACAGTGAATACAACCTGGCAAATGCTTGCCGCGGGAATTGCATTTATTCCTTTAAGCCTGATTGCAAATGAGCAAAAAGGATTTCACTTTCAAACCGTTCCTGCTGAATCATGGCTTTCTGTTTTGTATCTCGTTACCATGGGTTCCCTTGTTGGTTATAGTGCATACGTTTGGTTACTGCAGGTAAGATCTGCGACGCAGGTTAGCACCTACGCTTATGTAAATCCTGTCGTAGCAGTTATGCTTGGTGTATTTTTCGCCGGTGAGCATTTAACCCTGTTACAGATCGGAGGCCTTGCGGTCATATTAACCAGCGTTCTGCTGATTAATCTTAACAAATACAGGAAAGAAAAAGAAGAAAAGAAAAAGGTGAAGGAACAAACTCCTGCAAACGAATTCAATTCAAGAATGGTAAAAGAAAAAGCTGCCTTCTAAAGTATATCCCTGTAGTAATGAATGGGCTATTGAAAATTCAATAGCCCATTTTTGTTTCTATAACTGTTAAATTATTATCTTCAGTAACTAAATGTGCGCATATGAAAAATCTTTTCACTCTTCTGTTACTTTGTGTCTCCTTCGTTGTATTCGCTCAAACCAGGATAGGTGTGCAGTTATACAGCTTTCGCAATGAGTTTAAGACAGATGTTCCCGGCACGCTGGAAAAAATAAGCAAGATGGGAATAACGGAAGTAGAAGGGGGCGGTACATACGGAATGTCCTTCCCGGATTTTAAGGCATTGCTGGATAAAAACAATTTAAGTGTAACGAGTGTAGGAGCCGATTATAAAGAACTGGAAACAAATCCACAGGCTGTAGTTGACAATGCAAAAAAATTTGGGGCTAAATATGCGATGTGCGCCTGGGTTCCTCATAATGGTGATGACTTTACCATTGATGACGCAAAAAAAGCAGTTGATGTTTTTAATAGAGCAGGTAAGCTATTAAAGGAAAACGGAATTACCCTTTGTTATCATGCACATGGTTATGAGTTCAGGCCTTATAACAATGAAACACTGTTTGATTATATGGCAAAGAACATGGATCCCAAATATGCCAACTTTGAAATGGATGTATTCTGGATAAAGCATCCAGGGCAGGACCCGGTAGCCTTGTTAAAAAAATATCCGGGTCGTTTTAAGATGATGCATTTAAAAGATCGTAAACCCGGAACGGAAGGCAATCAACTTGGTCATGCTGATGTGGAAACAAATGTTGTATTGGGTTCCGGTGATGTTGGTATTGCCGACATCATGAAGATTGCAAGAAAACAAGGCGTTGAAAAATTCTATATTGAAGATGAGTCGTCCAGATCGATGGAACAAGTGCCGCAGAGTTTGGCGTTTTTGAAGGGGCTAAAATAACCAGCTTTATATCCTTTCCTTCCGTTAATAAGAGATCAACTTTTGAATACTCTCATCCAACCTCGCCCTCGCCATAAAGTTTTTCTCCAGGTCATTATTGAAAGGAACGGGTGTATCCAGCGATGCGCAACGCACAACGGGACCATCTAATAAAGCGAAGCAGTGTTCCGCAATCCATGCGGCTATCTCCGCACCTACGCCACCTGTCAATGTATCTTCATGTAAAATCAAAACCCTTCCTGTTCTTTGTACCGCAGCACGTATCGCTGCATAATCCAGCGGAAGCAATGTTCTCAGGTCAAGTATATCGATAGAAATTTCGGGGTGCTCAGCTGCATAATCTTCGGCCCAATGCACACCGGCGCCATAGGTTATAATCCCAATTTCATTTCCTGAAAGAACATGCCGGGCTTTACCGATTTCGATTTCATAATAATTTTCAGGCACCGGACCACTCACACTCCTGTATAAAGCTTTGTGTTCAAAATAAAGTACAGGATTTGGGTCGTTAATGGCAGCAATCAATAATCCTTTTGCATCAACAGGAGTAGAAGGATAAACAACTTTTAATCCCGGCGTATGGGTAAACCACGCTTCGTTGCTCTGGCTATGAAAAGGGCCGGCGCCTACGCCGCCACCTGTCGGCATACGAATTACCACATCTGCGGTTTGGCCCCACCGGTAGTAAACCTTTGCAAGATTATTTACAACCTGGTTAAAGCCAACACTCACAAAATCGGCGAACTGCATTTCCATAAGTCCTTTGTATCCTTCCAGGCTTAAGCCAAGGGCAGCACCGACTATTGCACTTTCGCATATGGGTGTATTGCGGATTCTCTCCTTACCAAATTCACTCACAAATCCGTCTGTTATCTTAAATGCACCGCCGTACTCCGCAATATCCTGCCCCATCACAACAAGATTGGAATGTTTTTGCAGGCTTTGTTGCAGACCCTGTTTTATCGCATCTATAAAACGCAGATCATTGGCCGCAAACCGCGAATTATACGTTGTTTCCGAATTATCGATAATCTTTATCGCTGACTCCGGGCCACCAACGCCAGGCTTCACCGCATAAATATCATTTAATTCTTCTTCCTCATCAGGAACGATCGCGGGTGAATCAAATCCAATGGCGAGTTCACTTTCTATTTTTTCTTTGAATTCATTGCGTATTGCATCTATTTCCGTTTGCGATAAAATATGATTTACCGACAAATACAATTCATAATTCTTAATCGGGTCTTTCAGTTCCCATATCTCGAATAATTTCGGTGGAACGTACTTCGTACCACTGGCTTCTTCATGCCCGCGCATACGGAAAGTGAGACATTCAATCAGGTAAGGCTTTTGATTTTTAATACAAAAATTTCTTACCCCTTTTATTGTATCGTATACAGCAAGCACATTATTACCATCTATCTGCACCCCTTCCATACCATATCCTTTTGCTTTATCTACAAGACTGATACAACGATACTGCTCTGTTGTTGGCGTGCTCAATCCATAACCATTGTTTTCTATTAAAAAAATAACCGGTAAATCCCACACAGCCGCTACATTCAGTGCTTCATGAAAATCGCCTTCACTGGTCCCGCCTTCCCCGGTAAATGCCAATGAAATTTTTTTCTCCTTTTTTAATTTATGTGCAAGCGCCACTCCATCGGCTATAGCTAACTGCGGACCGAGATGTGAAATCATTCCGCAGATATGATGTTCTTTATTGCCAAAATGAAAACTTCTTTCACGGCCTTTGCTGTATCCATCTTTGCTTCCCTGCCATTGTTTAAACAATTTATGCAAGGGCATATTGCGGCTGGTAAACACGCCAAGGTTCCGGTGAAGCGGCATTATCCATTCATCCGGTTTCATGGCCAATGTTGCCCCAACTGCAATTGCCTCCTGCCCGATACCGCTAAACCATTTACTGATTTTCCCCTGTCTCAATAAGAGAAGCATTTTTTCTTCAATCATCCGCGGCCATAGCAGGTTGCGATAAATGTCGACTAACTGTTCATTCGATAAATCCTTACGGTCAAATTGCATGAAGCGAATTTCCATTATTCACGCGGAAATAACAAAGTGCATTTAAAATATAGGCTGTACTTAATCTTCCTCTCTTTTTTTATCGAAGGAGAAAACAAAAGAAGAAAGAATGGAGAGCGCCAGTGAAAACCAGAACGCAGGCCAGAAACCGTCCACTTTAAAGCCGTGGACAAATTTGCTGTCTATCAATATTATGATCGTATTAATGACCAGTAGAAAAATACCCAGCGTAAGAATGGTAATCGGAAGCGTAAGAATGACGAGAATCGGTTTTACAATAAAATCGAGTATGCTTAAAACGAATGCCACCAGTATAGCCGTACCGTATGTATTAATCGATACTCCGGGAATAAAGTTTGCCAGGATATAAGCCAGTGCCGCTACTACCAATATGCGGATGATGAAATTCATTTATTGTTTGAAGTTATGAAGACATATGGGTCAAATCCCCGCCCAGAGTAATTTACACTATTTAACCTATAGACCCGTTTGAATTTTCTGAGCTTGTTCAAATCACCACCAGCTCATAAAAATCTTCTGGTGTTAAATATTTCTTCGCCAATTCACGAATTTCTTCTGCAGAAATTGTCTTGATCGTTTTGATGGAATCGTAAAAATATTTTTCGTTTAAATCGTTTAGTATAATATTTTTCCAGCGACTGAGAATCTGGAAAGGGCCATCCAGGTCGCCAAGAATAATTCCCATCATATAATTGCGTACGAGGTGCAGCTCCTCTTCATCTACCAATACATCGCGCAGCTCTTTCATTTCAGCATAAACTTCCTTTATTGTGGCTTCGCATACATCTCTTCCCGCTTCGGTGCTCACCATCCATGCACTATCGTGTATATTATTTTGAAGATAACTGTGTACGCCATAGGTATACCCTTTATCTTCCCTGATATTGGTCATCAACCGGGATCCAAAAAATCCACCGAATATGGTATTCAATACGGATACCTTCATAAAATCCGGGTGATGGCGGTTAGGAAATGGACGCGCAATACGAATGGAACCCTGTACACCATCAGGATCATTTGAAATACGGTGTTTTTTCTCCGGCAATGGGTCAAGCGATTTTTTATTAACGATGATATCATTTACCTGTAAATCGCCGAAGTTTTCATTCAGCAATTGTTCCAGGTTTGACGGAAGCTTACCTGCTGCAAACAAAATCAATTTGCCCTTTTGATAAAACTCTTTATAGAACTGCAGTAATTCTTCCCTGTTTAACGCATCAAACTCTTCAAAGCTGCTGAACCTTCCATAGGGATGTTTGGCACCAAATAACAAAGCATCGATGGTCCGGCCCGCAACGAAATCACTTTTTTTGAGGTTCACGGTTAGCCGCTGCTTCATATTCTGTTTGTAAATCTTCAGCTCTTCTTCGGGCATTATTGAATCGCTGATCAACTCTCTCACAACCGGCAGCAATTCGCCGACATGCCTGGTTAATGTGTGCAGTGTTATCGTGGCCGTTTCATTATAGCAGGCCCTGTTTAAATAGGAACCGTAATATTCAAAATGTTCATTTATTTCGAAGGCCGATCTTTTTGTCGTTCCATTTTTCAATAAAAAATTTGACGTTGCCGCAACAAGATTTTTTTCTTCAAACCAATTGCCGGCATAAAATACCCATTCAACCATCATCAACTCTTCGGCACCTGCGTCAACAGTATATACTTCTATTCCATTCTTAAGTATAAACTTTGTATACGGCTTTAATTTCAGTTGAAAATTTACGGGATCAACTATTTCCGGTGCTGTCGTCCTGTTAATCGTGTATGTTTTTTCCATTGTTTCTTTATAATATAAAACCCCGTTTTATCAATTAGCATAATAATACAGCGTATTGCAATTCTCGGGTCTGAAGATAGTCTTGCTTTCCTGCAGAATATCTTCTGTCGTCACAGCATTATACTTTTCCAATTCATGATTGATCGATGCGGCATCACCTAATAGTTCGTAAAAAGCCAGGCTATTCGCGCGGCTCATTACGCTCATATCCTCAAATGCGATCATACTTTCAGTTTTGTTTTTTACTTTCTGCAATTCATTCTCCGACACTTTTTCCTTTTGCATCTGATCCAATACTTCCTGCAATCCTTTTTCGGCATCTTCCATTTTCACCCCTTTCACCAGCTTGCCATCAAAACTTACAAGACCTGCATCCAGAGTGCCGTGATGATAACATTCCACATTGCTGAATAGTTTCTTTTCTTTTACCAGTGCCTGGTACAACCGCGATGAGCCGCCACCGCTCAGTATATCTGTCAGCAGATCGGTGATATAATAACGCTTGTCGAGCCTTGGATACATATGCCATGCTTTATACAAGGCGTCCAATGGCACATCTGCATGAGCTTCCATACGGCGGGCCTCAGTCTGCACCGGTTCCAATGGAAGATTGCGGCGATATTGTTCGCCGGGCGGAATATCACTAAACCATTTTTCAGAAAGTTGTTTCACTTTATCAACTGTAACATTACCCGCCACAACCATTATCGCATTCACAGGGCGGTAATGTTTGAAAAAGAAATTTTTTACATCGGTGAGGCTTGCATTTTCAATATGCGATAGTTCTTTCCCGATGGTCATCCAGCGATACGGATGTTTTTTATATGCCAGTTCTCTTACTTTAAATCCCACATCACCATAAGGTTTATTCAGGTAGTGCTCTTTGAATTCTTCGCATACTACTTTACGTTGTACATCCAGGCTTTTTTCACTGAAGGCCAGCGATAGCATGCGGTCACTTTCGAGCCAGAATGCAGTTTCAAGATTCTCTGCCGGCAACTGTATATAATAATTAGTAAGATCGTTGGTTGTATACGCATTGTTCTCACCACCCGCCCGCTGCAATGGCTCATCATAGTCAGGAATATTTACCGAACCGCCAAACATAAGATGTTCAAACAGGTGAGCAAACCCGGTTCGATCAGGGTTCTCGTCTCTTGCACCTACGTCGTACATAATGTTCATCACGGCCATCGGCGTAGAGAGATCCTGGTGTACAATAACTCTTAATCCATTCGATAATGTAAACTTTTCAAATTGTATCATATCCTGTTAAACAATTAGACAGACTAAAAGTTGTAAAAATAAGGAAAAGCTCCAAGCAGATAGCTGTAAGCTGCAAGCCTGTAAAAAGGAGGTTTTCTTTTAAGAATGAGAATGCCCGGGACCGGAGCACATTTAGAGAATGCTTTTTACTTTGAAGCTGAATTCCATCAATGTATCATTTCTGCGGATAACCAGCTTTATTCTTTCTCCGGGTGTTTGCATGGCGGCCTTATAATGTGAAAGATTCTGATCAAACGTTTTATTCACACCGACGACGATATCTCCCTCTTTTAATCCTGCCTTTTCAGCAGGAGATCCAATAGCAACGTCGCCGATTATTATCAAACCATTCAGATTATATAGTTCAATGCCTGTATACGCGTAATCAAACTGTTCATTAAAATGAGAGTTTGGCGTGATGTAAATATCCCGTCGTTCGTAATTCAGAATAATATTAAATCGCCTCAATAAATCATTTCCCAGTATACCCCCGAGATAGGGATAGGAAGTAACATTGTAAATATCGTCGAATATATATACGGGAACATTCCGGAATTTATACGGACCGACCTTAACTTCTTTGATCACCGTTGCATGCATATCTACTTTGCCGCCGAGCCCCTCAGCTTCTTTTGCGTAAAGTTTTCTTTTAGAGCTTAACAGGCTGCTGTCTTTTAAAAAATCGGACGATAACATAAGACAAAGCCCTGCGCCCATATCGAAAAGAAATCTCGATGTAATCGTTTTACTGTCCTTTATTCTTGCGGTTTGCACCGGGAGTGTAGTTATAATTGGCCGCAACAGGTATCCGCCTCTTGGATATTTTAAATATCCTTTCGAATAAAATGTAACAATGGAACTATCGTAATCAAGTTTCACAATATACCTGCTTAACACCGAATAGCCGATAATACCATCAATTCTTTCTCCATATACCGTCGTGAGTATATCATAGTTGTTTATATGAAAATTTAAGCTGTCTATAGATAAACCGGGCAAATGCAATCGCTGATTGTAGAGAAAACTTACTTTGCGCATTCCTGCTATACCTCTTATCGTTTTATCTGACGGTACACCTTTCACTTTGAAATAATCTGCTGTTGTAGAATCGAGTGAAATACCTCCGCTGCCCGTATCAAGAATGAAGTTGAGAGAATCGGGATAATTTGCAAATGTGCCTTTCAATAATATAACTCCACCGTATAACTGTCTGAAATAAAAGCGTGTTATTACTTTCGCGGGTTCAATAAATTCTTCCTGTGCCAGCAAACTGACATTGTTTTGCAAAAAAACAAACAGAAGAAGAGCAGCAGGGAGCAATCGTTTCATACAGTTAATTATACATTTAATGGCATATTCATCATGAGAGACAAGCTGGTTGCAGAAAAAGATGCAATGAGTATCACGAAAAGAATAAAAATAATTCAATTGCCATTGCTGTCAAAACCATTTACCACAATTTATGTTATGAAGCATAGTACATTTGCAAACAGAAGAAAGAACGTATGAATTTGTCAGAACTGTATCAGAAAGCGCTCGATTTGCAATTTCTCAGTATTGAGGAAGGAGTTTTTCTTTTTGAAAACGCACCGCTTACAGAATTAATGTTTGTCGCAAACGAACTGAGAAAGAAACAAGTGCCGCATGGAAAAGTAACATGGCAAATAGACCGGAATGTAAATACAACAAATGTGTGTATTGCAAATTGTAAGTTCTGCAATTTTTACCGCGTGCCGGGACATGCGGATGCCTACATTACAGACATGCCCGCTTATCGGAAAAAAATCCAGGAGACAATTAAGTATGGCGGTGATCAGCTATTGCTGCAGGGAGGTCACCATCCCGATCTTGGCCTGGATTTTTATGTCAACACATTTCGTCAGATAAAACAGGAATTTCCAACAATAAAGTTGCATACGCTTGGTCCACCTGAAGTAGCGCACATCACCAAACTTGAAAAGTCAACGCATCACGAGGTGTTGACTGCATTGAGAGCAGCAGGTATGGATTCACTTCCCGGTGCAGGCGCTGAAATTCTTGTTGACCGCGTGCGGCGTTTAATATCCAAAGGAAAATGCGGTTCGCAGGAGTGGCTCGACATTATGCACGAAGCGCACAAGTTAAATATCACAACATCGGCAACGATGATGTTTGGTCATGTGGAGACGATTGAAGAACGATTTGAGCATCTTGTGAAAATAAGAGAAGTGCAAAGCCGTAAGCCGGCACATGCCAAAGGTTTTCTTGCTTTTATTCCATGGACATTCCAGGATGTAGACACATTATTAACAAGAATACGCGGCGTACATAACCTTACCACACCGGATGAGTATATACGTATGATTGCCATAAGCCGCATCATGTTACCGAACATAAAAAATATCCAGGCATCGTGGTTGACTGTAGGTAAACAAACCGCTCAATTGTGCTTACATGCAGGGGCAAACGATTTTGGTTCCATAATGATTGAAGAAAATGTTGTAAGTGCTGCAGGTGCGCCTCACCGTTTTACGTACAAAACAATACAGGATGCAATCCGTGAAGCTGGTTTTGAACCACAATTACGCAACCAGCAATATGAGTGGAGGGAAATACCGGAAACAATTGTAGAGCAGGTGGTCAATTATTAATGCTGTCTTTATTATAAACGTAAAAGGGGAAACGTAAAACATTTTACGTTTCCCTTTTACTTCTTTTCAATCTTTATCTATTTCGGATATTTCTCCACTTTATGATTTACCGGCGGCACCGTTCTTAAAAATGCATAGATAGCTTTCAGGTCATTGTCTTCCATTCCTGCATACGCTACTACCGGCATCATTGTATTCTGCTTACCGGGATTCTGACTGTACGCCTCTTCCTTGCGGTAAGGAATGAATTTATTCAGAAATCTTTCTTCAGTCCATGTTCCGATGCCCGTGGCGGAATCAGGAGTGATGTTTGCACTATTCACTTTAAATGTGGATGGGTTAAATGTATAGCCACCCGCAAATACCCGGCTAAAATCAAACTGTCCTTTCTCCATTGGTGTGTGACAATCTGCGCAGCTCGCTATTGAAGTGAGGTAACGGCCATAAGCAACCTGGTCATTGAACGGTGGAGGAGTTGTATCTATTTCTTTCTTTAAATCCTTTGGATACGCTGCGCTGATGGGTATAAATAATTTTCGTTCTGGTATTTTATTTTTAATGGGCTTCAATGTCCTTATAAAAGCTATAATACTTAACAGGTCCTGCTTTGGCATTTTATTGTAATTAATATAAGGCATAATCGGAAAAAGTGTATCGCCGTTTTTACTGATACCCTGCGTAACAGCTTTTAATATTTCATCATCAGTCCAGCCGCCGATTCCCGTTTCTACATCCGGTGTAATGTTCCTGCTATAGATCACGCCCGGCATCTGATCCGTTTTTGGGTCAAATAAATTGCCGCCACCCCCTTCAGTGCCTGCAACGACCGGCATACCAAACCTGCTTTCATCTCTTTTACTATGGCAGTCGAGACAAATGGCAACATGTTTTACAAGGTATTCACCTCTTTCAACTACTTTTTTGATTGAATCCTCATTGGGTTTTGCAGCTTCCGGTTCTGTAGCGGTTTTGGGTTCATTGCTACACGACAGGGAATAAATGAAAATAATTGCAGCAAACATTGCTGTCAGTATTGCAGCAGACTTTCTCATAAATGAATGGTTTTGGGCAATAAAAAATGTGGAATAGATTTAAAAGGTAGGAATATTTTTTATTATGTAAAAAATTTAAACCCCACAATTGCTCTAAGCAGCGATTATATGATTTTTATCAAATCAAAATTTTCATTCAGTACGACTATGTCTGCTTTGTAACCCGTTTTAATCCGACCAAAAGATTTATCCATGTTCATGACCTGTGCCGGATAAAGACTGCACATGCGCAATGCCTCACCGGCTTCAACGTTGCAATACTTCACAAGATTTTGCACGGCCTTATTCATCGTTAGCGCGGAACCGCTGAGTATTCCCATTGATTCGTATTTATCGCCAACTTTCAAATGCTGATAATACCCGCTGTTCGTCTCCGTCACTGCATCCGTTATCACAAACAACCTTTCTTTCATTACCTGCTTTGCTATTCTCACTGCTGCAAAATCTGCATGATGACCATCGGGTATGATGCTTGCCTTCACCTTATCGCTATCCAATACGGCGCCGAGCAGTCCCGGTTCACGATGTTGCAACGGGCTCATAGCATTGTACAAGTGTGTTGCCATGGGAATGCCATAAGAAAACCCGGTATTAGCCTGCTTATATGTTGCATTACTGTGCCCGGCAGATACAACTATCCCCTGGCCGATGATATATTCGATCACTTCCTTACTGCATACTTCAGGAGCCAGCGTTATAATTTTTATGACTTCTTTTCCATAATTCACTAAATCTTTCACTTCCTGCAACGATGGCGAATGAATAAACGATTCGATATGCGCACCTTTCTTTACAGCATTGATCCAAGGGCCTTCTACGTGAAGACCGAGCACTCCCTCACCGCCTTTGTTCCAATAATCTCTTATCGCATCTATACATTGATGAAAAACTTCTGTTGCATTGGTCGCAACTGTCGGCATACAATAAACCGCACCGCCGCTGCGGCAATAATCATTCAATTTGTACAGCGAGTCTGCTTCCGGGTATACGGCCAGCAACTTACCATACGCACCATAGATCTGGAGATCAATAAAAGCGGGCGCCAATATACCTCCCGGGTAATTTTTCTTTTCAATATCATCCGGAACGGATGCCGCAGGAACAACTCCCTTAATTTTATTTTCTTCTATAATAACAGCGTGTTGAGTGAGCCAACTTTCGCCTGTAAATATTTTATCCGCTGAAACGGCAAATGAATCGGGCATATGCAAATGTAGAAAAGCGGGAAGAGTAGCGTGATATTTTTATTTTGTTTTTTTAGTATTGTCTTTTTTCAATGCATCTACGCGTATCGTGATTTCTTTTACCGATGCAAATAATGTTTTCCATACCAGGTTGAAAAAAGATTTGTAACGAATCCGTTCTACGCGGATACCCATCGCTTTTCGTTCCTCATCTTTCATCGGGTTGTCCGGGTAAACCACCAGTTTATTTACAATAAACGACAGAAATTTTCTTCCTTTCATTTTATCACCCTTCTCATCCTGTTTTTGGAGTTCCACCGCGAGATTGTTATATAACAGCTTCAAATTACCCACGCCGGCTTTTTCATTTCCTTTTATGGAGTAGTGCAGTTTTTTTATATCAAATGATTTTACAGCCGTCTGGGCGAGCGCTGTCGTAATCGGATTTAACTCAGTGGCATTTATTCGTTCTATGTCAGTAACTGTTTCAAATGTTCCTTTATCTGTCTCGTCAAGATAAAATGTGAACATGGCGTGTAGCGGACTACGGTTCATAAATATGCCCTGAATATCCACAACGCATCTCGGGTTCCGTTTTATCTGTTCATGATCATTCGTTATATTTTTAATTGTACCGTCAAGGCGTTGAAAAATTAATTTACCCTCGGTGGCCGTTTTTTGATTTTTCTCCGTATAGGTGAGCAGTGCATCATTCACTTTTATTTGACCGACATAGATGGTAAATGGTGCATTCGCCAGCAACTGATGCGGATATTTTCCAAACTTGCTCCGGGTATCCGTCTTCATGGTCCGATCCTTATACACATGCACAACCGGTTTCGAAAATTCCAATGTTCCAATACTTAAAATATTTTTATTAATCCATAATGGTAGCTGAAAATCGATCAAATTGAGTTTTGGAAAATCCAGTGAAAACAAGTCTTTGTCATAACCTATTTTTTTATAGGTCGCCTGCCTGTTTAATACGGTGTGAAGTTTGAAATCTTCAGCAGTCAATGTTCTTTTTTCTGAAGAATAATGCAGTTGTTTCGATTCTATCGAATACAATGCATCCGGCATTTGCATTTTTATATTGTTGAAAACAATTGCAATGTCTTTGGTAAAAAGCATGCGTGATGTATCGGCTGTCGCAGCACTATCAATTCTTATATTATCTATTGTTGCGGAGCAATGTTCAAATTTCCAATGAAACGCAGTGGCGCTGTCTGCATTGGAATAATTCAGGTTTATATCATTAAGAAGTATGCGGTCAATTTTTATCGAACTGATATCCGGTTGCAGCAATTTCCACAGCGGCTCATTCATTGTATTACCAATCTTTTGTTTTGATTTTTTGAAATGCCTTGATATGGTGATGTTCGTGTTTTTTGACAGTATGGTGCCTATGCTGATTTTCTTATTAAATACGAGCTGCAATAAACGGATATTGTTTATCGATCCCTTTGATAAATTAATTTCGGCAGTAAGTGCAGGCAGGTTACCTGCTTTTTCACGTTGGGCGTAATGCAGGCTGTCTACTTTTACATGAAGGTTTTGAAGCTCGACCGATCCCGACCAGAAATTTACACGGATACTGTCCAGTTGAAAGTTGTACAGGCTATCAGAGCCCGGGATAATAAGTGTTTCCAAACGTTTACGGATAACCGGTTCCAGCCACCTGTCAATGAAAATTTGAACAGTAATAGCAATAAGCAATAGCAAAACAGCTATTGCTCCGACAATTTTCCATTTTGTTCGCATGGCCGTACAAGCGGTTTACACGCTATTACTAAAATCGCGTGCCACGCATATTTATTCAGCAAACTATATCACAAAGCGGTAACCAACACCTTTCACAGTAATGATTTCCAATGCCGGATCGTTTTTGAGGTATCCGCGAAGTTTGGTGATATATACGTCCAGGTTGCGGCTGTTAAAAAAAGAATCATTTCCCCACAAAAGGTTCAAAATAGCTTTCCGGTCAATGACCTTATCCCTGTTTTCATATAATATTTTAAGCAATTCACTCTCGCGAAAAGATAACTTTCTTTCGTCTTTGCCATCTGTGAGCAGCTGGCGGTTTATATTAAAATTGAATTTTCCGATGGTCACATTATCGCCAGTGATTTTAGCAGGCGATTCCTTTTTTAACCGCAATGCATTTTGAATTCGCACAATCAACTCCTCCATGCTGAATGGCTTTCGGATATAATCATTTGCACCCGCTGAAAAACCTTTTACTACATCATCTGTTTGTGTTTTTGCTGTAAGAAAAATAATCGGAACGTCTTCGTTTATATCCCTGATCTCATCGGCAATTGCAAAACCATCTTTATTGGGCAACATGATATCCAGTACACAAATGTCCGGTTCTGTTTTTTTAAATAAAGCGATCGCTTTTGCGCCGTCGCATTCCATGGATACATCAAACCCGCGGCTTTCCAGGCTTTCTTTTACAATCTTGCCAAGAAACAATTCATCTTCTACATACAAAACCTTTATGCGGCTCATAATTTAAATGACTTTTTATAAATTTTCCGTTTATCATCTATATGTATCACCGGTGCTTCTCTCACCGGTATTATGATGGTAAACTCGCTTCCTTTACCGGGTTCACTTTCTACAGTGATATAACCCATATGAGCCATTAAAATTTCTTTTACATAGCTTAATCCTAATCCATATCCTTTCACATTATGCATATCGCCGGATGGCACCCGAAAAAATTTCTCAAATATTTTTGACCGGTATTCTTTGGGTATACCGATGCCATTGTCTTTTACCTTTAATTCAATCACATCATAACCCGAAGAAGAAATTAATATATCAATATAAGGATCGCCCTTGCTGTACTTAAGTGCATTGTCCAAAAGATTATAAATAACACTGGTAATGTGCAGCCTGTCCGCTTCAATGGTAAAATGATCTCCCTTTGTTCGGATATTCACCAATGCATTGTATTTTTCAAACTGCAGTTTCATAATATTTACTACTTCTTCTACCAAACGCCTTATATCAAATTCTTCTTTTTTTAATTCAATCCGGCGATTCTCCAGCATGGAAACCTTTAATACTTTATCGACCAGCAGGCTCAATCGCTGCAATTCGGCAGCTGAAATATCCAAATATTCTTTTGTACGCTCCGGGCTTTGTGCTGCACCAAAACTTCGCAATGCTTCAATAGCGACACCGACTGTTGCTATCGGCGTTTTTAATTCATGTGTGATATTGCTGATAAAATCATTTTTCATAGCAACCAGGCGCTGCTGTCTCAAAACAGTGCGGTACAATAAAATGAATGATCCTATGGTAATCGCAATAATAAATATGGAAAAGAATATTGGCCAAAGGATTTTGCTTAGCAGGTATGGAAAAGTATTTCCCAACAGGAGTTTATACGTTACAGGTTTTGAAAATCCAATGGTTACTTCATTAAATGCAGCTTTTTCTCTTGTAACGCTGCTGTCCAGCCGCATTACTGTGAAAGGAACAATTGTCCTGTCTTCTTTGATCTTTGCTTCAAACCGTTGGGAAATTTCTTTCAGTTTAAGCGTATCATGTAAAGAATCTTCATTGGATAAAAACCGGATAAATTTTTCACCCGGCATCGCTGGCAGGTCATGCCTGCCGGCAGAATCTTTCCTGTACCACATTGCAGACTGGTCTACCGTCAAAAAAACTTTCCGCATTTTAGAGGTATCTTTTATAAGAACATCGCGGTCCTTATTTCCCAACACATTGATCATTTCTACCGCGTCAACTCCCGGCCCGTCTCCAATTTCCTTATTGTGATCTGAAACGAATACTTTTACTTCTGTGCTGTCTTTCCCTGTAGAATCTCCAATAGTTGAACTGAATTTGAATTTAGCTGCCTGCAATTCAAATACCGATTCCCTGAAATCCATATTTGTTTTTATGGCCAGCACCCGTTTTTCTCTCGCATAATTATCGAAGAGCCAATAAACCTGGAATCCCGCGATAATAAGTATCGTGATAACCATGGGAAGTAACAACTTCTCCGAATGAAGAGTGCCTTTACCTGCAAATTGTTTGCCTTCCATGTTTCTATTTGTTACAAATTTAACCAATCAATGCTGCTGCATCATAACTATTAACGTTTATTAACCTTAATCCAAGGTGTGTTAACCTGTGTACTTCCGTCCAGCCGTTAGCTTTGAAGCATAACTAACTAAACTCACCATTATGAAAAAAATACTTATTCCGGCCAGTGCATTTTTTTTAACTACTGTTTGCTTTGCCCAGCAGAAAGAAGGAAAAGTTGTTTATGAAAGAACAATTCAAATGCAGATACATATAAATGACAATGACCAGGTAGCGCAAAATCTGCCACAAAGCCGAACCGACAAGTTTGACCTGCTGTTTGGAAACAACCGGGCGCTTTGGCATATTTCCGATGAACAAATACCCGAAGACGACAATGGCCCGGGTGGGGGTATGCAGATAAGAATGTTCGGAGGCGGAATGGATGATATTAGTTTTTATGATTTAAATCGCGGCACAAGTACAGAACAAAGAGAGATGTTTGAGAAAAAATTTATCGTCGGCGACAGCATACACAAACTGAACTGGAAACTCACAGGCGAAACAAAAAGTATTTTAGGCCATACTTGTCAGAAAGCAACGGCACAACGTATTGGTGTGCGCATGATGATGAATATGGATAATGGAAAAATGGAGCGTAAGGAAGTGGCTGATACCAATACTATTGTTGCATGGTTCACTCCCGATATTCCCGTGGCAACGGGTCCGGCAGATTACCAGGGACAATTACCCGGGCTCATACTGGAAGCGGATATTAATAATGGAAGGCAACTATTCAAAGCAATCGACATTTCACCAAAGGCTGATATAGCTGCTATCAAAGAACCGAAAAACGGAAAAAAAGTTACACCCGACGAGTTTAGAAAAGAAACTCAAAAAATGATGGATGAAATGCAACGTAACAACCAGGGTGGAAACAGAACAATACGTATTAATAATTAATTACTACCGGTCTTCAGTAAACGAACCGCTGCGATGCAGCGGTTTATTTTTTTGTATTTGTTAACAGCACGAAACATTTACTTAATATCCGGCGCTTGGAGTTACCGCACCTGCATATTACCTTTGCACCAGTTATTTCACAGGAATTCCTCTTAACGTTCTGCTTCAGCCTCCCGGTTGCTTCCATTCATAACATTGCTGCCTGTACGAAACCTTTTTTAAAAATTAAAAACATTATGTTATGAAAAAACAATCATTTAAAATTTTCCTGAAAAAAATAGCAGGTGCGGCACTGGTAGCCATGCTTATCTCCGTAAATACAAACGCTGCTGAATTACCGGCTGATACAACATTATCCGAAACGACTGCCACTGTAAAATATATGGGAGCGGATGAAAACAGCCATGTATTCAACGTGATTTATAATAATGATAATGGTGATAAATTTTTATTGCGGATAGCAGATCGCGAAGGAAATGTCCTGTTTACCCAAACATATACAGGTAAAAAATTCGAAAAGCGTTTTCGTTTGATGAAAGACGCCATACAGGGGCAGTTAAATTTTACTATAAAGAATTTGAAAGATAATTCAATACAAACTTTCCGGGTAACGACAACGGAACAAGTAGTGGAAGATGTTGTTGTAAAGCAGGTGAATGGTTAATCTGTTTTTTTAATCGGCAAGCTTCAAGATCGATAATTTGAAAAGATTTGACAGGAGTGAGCTTTCAGGCTTGAGTCTTGTAGTTTGCAACCCGTGGCTGAAAGTTATCTCCTGATTACCCGCATACCGCCACCGCCGCCTTCTTTTGTGAGACCGGTCTTGGTAAGACTATAGGTAAAGCTGAGCAGGAAGAACCGGCGCAGTGTAAGCACCTTGCTGTCTTCAATATAGTTCTGATTGCTGCTTCGCGAAACTGAAATGTTCTTATTGAGAATATCGTTAACCCGGAGTTTTATTTCTCCGCGGTTAAATCGCAATACCTGCCGGCTGAGAGATGCATTCCATAATGGCACGCGCCTGTTGAAGCCTGCGGCAAGCTGATTGTTGATGCTGTAATCAAAATCGGTGGACAGGAAAAATTTCGCCGGCAATTGCCAGTCGACTTCAGTTCCGTACTGCTGCGAAATATAGGTAGTGTTAAATGAAGACTGCAATGAGTATTGTGTATGATTGTAATTAATTCCTGCTGTAAATGCCAATTGAAGTTCGTTCGTTGCTCCTATGTCAAGCCGGATAGTTGGCCCCATACTTAACGTTGAAATTTTATTTTCCGCAGCATTTATAAATTGTTTTGTTTTATAATAACCAATGGCGGAACCCAGATCGAGACTGGCTTTTAAAAAGCGCACAGGAAAACTCCAATTTATATCACCGGAAAGATTATAAACACCATTCGTATTTATGGGCCGGGTTGTTTTAACACCCTGCGTGTCTATCCGGTCATCGTTTACGATTTTATTTTGTGTTTGCTGTAAGGTAAAAAAGGAAAAAAAGTTTCGGTTTGTATAAGGGTTGACGAGGAAAAGACTTGTTTGTAGTGTATGGGTATATTCCTGCTTAAGACCAGGATTACCGATGCTTATATTTAATGGATCACTGTTATCCGGCACCGGCTGCAGTTGTGTAATCGTTGGCTGATTGGTGAATGTGTTGTAATTGAGCTGTAAATTTTTGAACCGGGAAAAATAATATTGAAATCTTGCAGTTGGCAAAAGGTTGGTAAACGATTTGCCGATAACGGAATCTTTATTGTTGCTGATTATCTTTCCTTCCAGTTCAGCATTTTGCCAGGTAAGTCCAAGTGCGTAGTTATATTTTTTGGTTTGTTTACGCAGGCGCATTCCGGCATTCGTATATCCATAGGTGTTTTTAAAATTGTTGCTGAGTAAAGGGTTCAGGTTATCAAATTTTCCACTGAAATTATCATAATCATGTGTTGTTTTTGTCGAAGCGCTTGTTGTATTCCCTTTACCGGCGCTGAATTCCAGCAATGATCTTTTAAATACTGGTTCTGTATACACAACTCTCGCGGTATACCCATCCAGGCTGCTTTCCGTTTTACTTTGCTGATTGATAGTATCGCTTTGATAGTTGGTTCCGGCCTTGTTGTAAAAGTTGTTTACCGATTCGAGTGCGCCCGTACCATCGTTGTTATTAAATGTAGATTGTATAGCCAGTGAAAGCGTTCTGCCTTTTCTTCTGAACTTTTTACGGAATAAAATATCGGTCCTGAAATTGTACCCTTCATTGCCTGAAAAATTATTGCTATAACCGTCGCTTCCCTTTTCCAATGCTTCAGACATTGTCGCGTATGCCGAAGTAGTTTTATTATTTGTTTTTTGATAACTCAGGGAGGGCGATATTTTGATTGAATGAAATGAATCGATCTGGATGTCGGCACTTAGATTTAACCTGTGATTGTTATTTATATTATCGGAAAGCACATCCTGGTTATAGAGGTAAGATGAATCCGGTAGAAAATAATGACGCTGAATATGACTTTCCTTTTCGGGGTTAAAGCGATTATAAAAGTAATTACTCGTAAAATCCGTTTTATTCCCGATAATATTATTGTAGTTAACACCACCACCCCATATTGTGTTTACCCCGCTGTTGGTACCGCTCATTCCGGCAAACGGCGAATTATTGTCATTTGAAATATTAATGTTGATATTGCCCCCGCTACCGCTGATCATTCGTTTTAACTCGCCGGTGAAATTGAGAATATCCATTATCGAAAATCCTTCCGAATTGGTATTGTTGGCCATACCGATAGCAGACATTTGCCTTGCCCCTTTGAACGAGCTGACATTGAATTTTCCCTGGTAACGGTCGTCTGTGCCGCCACCTGCATTGATTTTTCCGAAATATCCTTTCTTTTTATCTTTTTTCAGTTTAAGATTGATTGTCTTTTCACTATTGCCATCATCAAAGCCGGTCAACTGGGCCTGGTCGCTGAGGCGGTTATATACCTGTACTTTATCCACGGCATCGGCCGGCAGGTTTTTCGTTGCTATCTTAGGGTCATTGCCAAAAAACTCTTTTCCATCTACCAACACCCGGTTTACTTTTTCACCCTGTGCTTTGACCGTTCCATCCTTATCTACTTTTATTCCGGGCATTTTCTTTAAAAGATCCTCCACATTAGCATTCGGCTGCACCTTGAATGAACCGGCATTGTATTGAACGGTATCGCCAACAAGTGTTACAGGCGGCGCATCATTTGTTACAACTACCTCATCCAGCACTTTGATAAGATCATTCATTACTATCCTGCCAAAGTCCATTTCTTTTGTCGTTTCATCCAGTTTAAATATTTTATTGGTGTTATGATAATTCACGTGACTGATCATTAAACGGTATTCACTATTGCCTATATTATTCAGTTCAAATTTTCCGTTGTTGTCAGACATTGTAAAAGAAACAAGCGACGAATCTTTTTTTTGGAGCAGGGTAATAGTCGCGTTGGTTACGAACTGCCTGGCTATTGTATCATACAAAATGCCTTTAACCGTCCCACGTTGTGCGGCAACAACAGATGAAAAAGCAATAAACAAAATGAGAAAGCAGTAACGGTTCATAGCTGTGGGTTTCAGCTACTAAAATATTCTATGCAGATTGCAAAGGCGGTTAAGCAGCCTTGCAATAAGGTTAATGAAGGTTAATGATTGAAATCGTTACATAAATTTCGGCACAAAACACAAAGACCGCTACGTTTCTTTGTGTACTTAGCGGTCTCCGTGGGAAAATATTTATTGCTGGTATTAATTGTCTTTTATTTCACCCTGTTCGTCGTCTTCTCTTTCCTTTTCATATACAAGAAGCTTTACTTTCCATTCAGTCACCACGTATTCCATCGACAATTCTACTTTTAACTGTTTAACGCCTTCTTCTGTTGGTGAAACAGAAAACACAGTGCTCGTAAATTTCTTCTCTTCGGTTGGTTCGCCATAGGTACCGGTTAAATTATACGATTGATTGGCGAAACGGAAATTTACTTTATTGAGCCGGTTATAATACGTATCAAAGGTCTCTTTTGCTTTTTCGAAATCATCTGTGGTTATCATTACCGCCTGGTAGCTGTAGCGGTTACGTTTTTTAGAAGGATATTTTGTAATGGTACATTCTTCGGCACCTCTTATTTTTAATAAGGAAGCATAATCGGTAGACTGGGGGTTGTTTACAATTTCATTGCCGATATAATGCTGAAAGCTGTTTGGATAATCGAGAATTACATTTTCAACATCGGCCTGGAATGCGTTATCCTGGGGTGATTTTAACTGCGCTGATGCACTGGAAAAGAATACAACAAGTACCAAAAAAAGTAAGAGAGCCGATCCTTTATTCATAAAACTATCGTTAACAATGTTAAATAAGGGCGCAAAGATTAGAAAAAATCGCTTTTCTTATATACTTTTATAGTGAAAAATTCGTTATCCCTAGTATTATTAAACTATCCGAACATGAAAAACAGAAAATTCATCCACACCCACGAAGAAGCAAAAATCTATCGTGATTATTACAAACCCTCATTCAATATTTTCCGTTTGGTTAAATCGGTGCTCTCGGTATTTATTTCCGGCTCGTCTCCTGCAGCACATGGTTATGACCACAACAGAAAAATGCCACATTAGTTTCACTAACCCTTGATTATATCAAAGCCGTCTCAATTTGAGGCGGCTTTTTAATTTCAAGTTCCTTCTTAATGAATTAACGGATTAATGTTACAGGTCCTCTCTCAAATTTTTTACTGTTATTCCTAAACTTATAGCTACAGGTCCATATGTATGTATCCACGATTTGAGGAATACCATTAAAATTACCATCCCAACCTTTTCCTAACTGGTTACTTTTGAAAATCAATTGTCCCCACCGGTTATAGACAGCAAATTCATAAGAGACAATATCTCCCCCGATAACGGGTTTGAATACATCATTAATACCATCGTTATTTGGACTAAATGCAGATGGTACATTAATTGAATTATTTGCAATAGGGCATTCATTAAATGTCACCGTTATGCTGTCTTTTGCAAAACAACCATTTTGATCTTCTGCCGTCAGAGAATAAGTCCCGGGCGAACTTACCTGGTAGTCCGGCGTCAAATCACCTGTGTTCCACAAGTATTTAACAAAGCCCACCCCTCCGGTTAGTTTAATGGTATTACCAAAGCAAATGGATGCATCCCTGCCAAGATTTAAATAGGGAGCTGTTTTAACAACAACCGTATTCGTATCCGCATACACGCAACCTTCCTGGGTTGTGGCTGAAAGATAATAAGTGGTATTGGTGGTAGTAAAGGATTTAACAATCGAGTCAGATATATGATACAGATTCACATCAGGACTCCATCGATAGCCTGTTAGACCCGACGGTGCCTCTAAAATTGAGGAATCGCCGGTGCACATGGATTTTGTATAATGTTTTCCCGAAATCTTGCTCATGAAGATGGATGTATCTCTTATAAGGGTGCCGCAGGCATCTGTCAACTCAACGATATATGTCCCAGGGCGATTCACGATGTAGAAAGAGTCAGTTGTTCCATCCTGCCATCGGTAAGATTCAAACCAATTCCCCGGTTGCAATCGAAAGCTGTCATTGCAAATTGTCAGATTGTTGGGTAAATCGTGATTACCCGGATAGATAGTTATTGTAATTGAATCAATCAGCGTTTTACAATCACCTGTTGTTGCATATAGTTTAAAAGAAGTGGTTCCTGCATCCGGGTGCCTGAAAATAAATCGAATTGTCGAATCATTTATAATATCTGCAGACTGATATGCGGAACTATCGGA
>Ga0207645_10000388_pt1 | contig 36292 bp, 47 predicted proteins | sample KBSM53metaG_FD_184331 | JGI IMG/M metagenome (GOLD analysis project Ga0207645, IMG submission 184331) | Miscanthus rhizosphere microbial communities from Kellogg Biological Station, Michigan, USA - KBS M5-3 metaG (SPAdes) (version 2) | ecosystem: Host-associated > Plants > Roots > Rhizosphere >...
CGGAGCGCTGATCGGTTGCGCGGTAATCGCGGCGATCGGCGGCTGGCTGCTCGGCGTGCACGACGTCACGTTGCTTTTACTCGTGTTGTTTTCGCTCGTCGCGGCTTCGTTCTCGGTCATCGGCGACCTGTTCGAAAGCTTGCTCAAACGTCATGCGGGCGTCAAGGATTCCGGCACGCTATTCCCCGGCCACGGCGGCGTCTGCGATCGACTCGATGGCGTGTTCGCCGCGTTGCCGATCTTTGCGCTGTGTTCAGCGGTGAATTTCTTTCCTAATTTAGCATTACGACATTTGGCGATGTGCTCTGGAGATTGCTTTTTACCTTTGAGGTGCTTGCCACCGGAAGCACTCATTTTGGCAATTGTCTCTGCTGAAAATTTCCGGCCTTTCATAGCGACGCTGAGTGCAGCTTTGGTTTCTGCCCTCAAATGTTTACCCTGCATTGGGTGGCCACCATTGGCATATTTGTCTCGAAGGTACTGCTTGTAAGATTCAGACCGTTTCTTGCCCAAATTGGCAGCAGATATTTTCGCGGCAGATTCAGGAGTGTGTTTTCGGTTCACCCATCCTTCACCACCAGCGGTTTCATTCACGACGCGCCATCCAAGTACCCGATACCAATGAATGAATGTCATCTCCCATATTTGCCACTCAGAAAACGGGACTTCCTTGATGATTTCCATGCGAAGTTCTAGCCCAAGCTCAAGTAAACTTCGGTACCAACTGGCCTTGTGGGACCGCTCAAATTTCAGACGATAGCGATGGAAATAAAGACGCTTCTTCGGATCATCAGACTTCCCGATGTAGCAATGGGTATCGCCGGGTCGGGGGTCATGCAAAGCGTACAGAAAAGTCGTGGTTTTGATACCCTCGATTGAAACAAAACCGCGCGGGAAAATCAAGGCTGGAGTGGGGCGTGCGTGCGTTTTTCTCTGAATTTGTGGTTCGGATGGAACACGAGTTTTTGCGCGCTCAGGTCTGCGTAACCGACGCCAAGTTGGTCGCGCAACCACGCATTGAGCCAGCTATCCCAGCAAGGGTGGCCGATGCGAAAATGGTTCGGAACGATTGGCCAGCAACGCTGCCACACGGCGGGATGCGCGATGAACGCATCGAGTCCATTGTCAACCCTGCGGGCTTGGCGCGTGTCGCTGTTAAATTCCAAACGAAACGAAGTAGCGGCTTGGTATCGGCGCATCGTGTTGTAAAATGCGGTGTGGGCCTTTGGATCAAGCACGATGTCGGCGTTAATGATGCAGGCAGGTTCGGAAACGATAGCGGCCATCTGCATGAGCAATTTGATGGAAGGGAAATCCGGTGAGGCCACAAACACGGTCTTGGGAGAACTTAGACGACGTTCCGGTGCTCCGAAGTAAAACACGCGATCAAACACAGGAAGCCACGACTGAAAGGCGCGCATCTGGTTGAACGCGATTTGAGATGCTTCCGAGAAAGCCCGAAACGACGATACGGCAATCACCGCTTTGGTCGCATAATTACGTCAAGCTGGCTTTCCTTGAGCGTGTGCCGCGCATCCACGAACTGCATTTCGTATCCGACACTCTCTAAGATGTCCAGCACCGTTGCCTTCGTGTAACCATAATGACGTAGGGCGCTGTCGTTGAGTTCGACGAACAGAGTTGGCTTGAACTTTGCAATCGTATCCAACGCGCCGCGAATCACATCCGGCTCGCATCCTTCAGCGTCAATTTTGATGAATCGGCACGAGGCCAGCGCAATGTCGTCCAATCGGCGCATGAGCGTGTTCCCTGGACGATCTTTTTCAACGCACACAGTCCCCATGTTTGTGTCAGTTGGAGTGCGTAGCGCAACCGTCATGTAAGCATTGCCAAGGGCGCAGTTGTGCAACTCAACTTGCGGCAGGTCGCGGCAGTTTACGGCGAGACAAACAAACGACGGCAAGTATGGCTCGAACGCCAACACCCGGCCCGATCCCCCGACCTTCTTGGCGTAGGAAACCGTGTGCGTGCCGATGTTCGCGCCGACATCAACCACGGTGTCGCCCTCGTTGAACAATGGCAGGATGTGCAAAGGCACCGTCTGGTCGGTGACGATTGTCTTTGCCTGCTCAACCCATGTGCTCATGTGGCTGTCGTTTGGCAGCACGGCGAGCGTGTAGCTCTCTGCGTCTTGGATCAGCTTAATCATTTTATGTAGAACCAGGACGAGCACGGCGTCACGGTGAACGTGATATTGCGCTCTTGGCACCATCTCAAAACCGCAGTATCCACATCGCAACAAGCCCCGCCTTCATGGTCGTTCTTGAAATCGTGCCCGCCGATCAATCCTCCTGGTCGGATTTTTGGAGTCCACGCGTCGAGGTCCGATAACACATTCCGATAATCGTGTGCGCCATCCAGATAAACGCCGTCCAATTGACGATTGCTGAACTGCTTTGCCGCAGTCAGCGACAACATGCGAACCAAAGTTGCCCTGGAATCCTGTTCGGCCAATTGCCTGCATTGCTCGTACCAATCATCGAACGGAGCGTTTTGATTGGTCGCTTCAAGATAGTCTGATGGGTCTTGCCGCGCCCAAGGGTCCACCAGATACAATCGGCGACCTTTCCATGTGCTCAGAATCTTGGCGGCAAACCGCCCTTCGGCAGATCCAACCTCAACAAACTCGCCGAGCAAACCGCGCTCGTTTAGCCAATAGCCAAGCATGTCCCGGTGCGTGAGAGGTGCGACCGTGTTCATAGGCCAAGTTCGCTGAACACCTTTCGCGGTGTAAGGTTCAAGCCGAATGGCGTGCTCTGCGGCTTGTCGATTGGACTGTGCGACCAGAACTGAATCAACTTGTCTGCCGGGCGTGAATCCTTCGCCACATCAATCCAATGATAGGCGTCGTGGTGCTCGAACCACGCATAAGCGCCGATAACATTGTGCTCGCTGAATCCCCACGGGAAGTCGGCTTTTCTCGACAGCACATAATCGTCAAACGATTGGCTGTGCAGTTCTCTGATGCGCTCTCGCAGTCCTGGGTAAACCGCGATGGGATTGACCTGCGGATGGCGGCGCATGAACTCATGTGAAATGAGTCGCTTCAGTGTGTTCTGCGTCGGCACCTGCCACGGGTTGTTGGTCAGCCGCGCATAAGACTCCATTAACATCACCGGCTTACCATCCACGAAGTAATCTTCGGGCGCGACTGGTTTGCTAAACACACAATCGCTATCGGTGTGCAACACAAAGTCCGATCCCTTACACCACAGGTCGGCATGGCACTTCATTACCTGATGGTGCAGGTGCCATTTGGCTTTGTCTGAGTCGCGCGCGTAGGTCGCTAAATGACATCCGGCTGGCAGTGCCAAATATCGGAATCCGTTGACTTCCTGCTCCGGTACAAGGACGACGGTCTCGTGGAAGCCGGTCGCGAACTTGGTTATGCTTCGCAGACAATACTCAAGCCACGGTAGGTCTTGCATCCAACTTACGATCAAGATTGAGACTTTCATTGAGGCGCTTTATCAAACTGCCATCTTTGCATCGGTGCATCAGGACGGTGCTATCGGGTATCCAACGCTTAACATCTGCGATTGATTTGAAATGCGGCGGGTTGCCTGTTGTGGCGTGTGGCCGATCATTAATCAAACCCCAGAAATGAAAAATCAGGTCGCTAGCATCGTGACAATCCGCAATCATCTCGTCGCGCATCACGTAATCCCATGCTTGATTGGTCGCAACCATCGCTTTTGGGCAACGACTCGCGGTATCAGGCGGGTAAATGGCGACTCCGTTGCAATGCCCCATGTGCGGAACGATAGCCCCCATGAATGCTTTGCCGCACTGCGCGTAAGCTACGTCAAGTTGTTTCAACCAATCAGATTTCAGAGGTATTGCGTCGGCTTCAAGCCATAACCACGACGACGCACCAGCCAACATGCGCCGCGCTGTCGATTGCCATGCGAGATTTGGACCAAGGGGCCACCCTGAATTCGCTGGACATGGATACGAAAACTTTTCGACGTGAGCAAATACAACACGGGCGATATTATCAATCGCTTCAACAAACCTGTGTTGCAAAGAGGATGGGAAAACCAAAACAGCGTTGAAGTCAATCGAGCCATGCAATGCGCCCATCCACTTCAGCGTGTCGAGCATCGAGACGGCGTCTTTGGCGCAAAATGGTAGCGCAACACAAAGCACGCGCTAACCCTCCATCGGGTTTGAAACGATACTCCAGTGATAGCGTTTGGACTCTTCTATGACAGATTTCCACTCGCGATCAACTTCTTCTTTAGACATGCGTTCCACTTCGTTTATAGCGCGAGTTGCGGCTTTTAACGCACGCCATTTAGCCAAATTTTGATGCGCGTCGCTCATGCCAAAGTCGAAAGTTTCCAGTTCGATGACGAGTTTGTCAGTATCGGCGCGAACGGAATTTCGTGAATTGCCCCAGCCAATTCCTTCTAACTTAATTCCTTCTGGCATAATCAACCCTCCATCGGATACGCGGCCATTTCTTCAGCGAGGTCTTTGTAGTCGCCCACAGGCACAGCATCTGACTTCGGCTTCGGCTTACCCGGCTTGCTACCGCGCAATTCCTCGACATCTTTTAGAGCGGCGGCGAGTTCGGCCTTTGCCGCGAGCAGTTGTTTTCGCGTGACGCCGAATAGCGCGGCCCGGTGCAGCACGCTTGCTTGTAATCCAACCTTCTCCGCGAGCGTCATGTTGCCGTTGCCAGAAAATAGCTTCTGAACCGGACCATAACCCTTGGCCAGCGTCTCTTTCATCTCCGCGTCGTCCGGGTCAATGCCCAAGTCGCGGTAGTATTTCGCCTGCGTCTCTTGGTTTGCGATGCGCCACATACGGTCGGCGGCTTCGCGTTCCTGCGCGGTGTGGGCTTGTGTCTTCTTTTCTTCCTCCGCGCCACGGTTGCGATACTCGGCGATGGCCTCCTTCATGTCCTCCTGCTGGCGATGTAGGTCGTGATAATGGTTCATCACGAGTTGAAAGGAATCACCGAAGGCTCGCTTAGCCGCGCCGTACGCTTTGCCCGCTGGAAGATTGTAGATTTCTATGAAGTCCTCGACGGTCGCCGGGCGCGTGCGCGGTTGCTGAGTGTCTTCGTCAACGCCTTCGATGTATTCCAACTGGCGCACATCATTGAAAGCGCGTGCTTCCGTGCGCTTGAATGGAGCGAGATGCTTCGTCTTGAACTCGTCGCTTTCCTCGTACGCCTTGAGACGCAATCGACCTTCGTATTCTTCGATGCGCTTGTTTGCGGCGGCGAGTTGTTCAGCGAGAGGTCCAGTATCCGATTTAGCAGTTGAAGCAATTCCATCAAGCTCAGCGATTCGAGCTTCAAGCTCCTGAGCGCGCGCAGTAAGTTGCTTGTTTGCCTTCTTGACGTTCTCGTAAACTCGCTTGAGTTCTCTGTTCGTGCGTGGTTCCGGTGGAACATCTTCGACTTTTTCCGTTTCGGTTGCTTTGTCCGTTGTTTTTTCCGATGTGGTTTCAACATCATCGTCAGCACCTTTCTTTGCATCGTCTTTTTTGTCATCTGCGCTTTTATCCGAAACTGGCTCAGCATCCACAGCGTCGGGAAGGGCGTCTTCGTCTGTAAAAAAGTTTGACCGTTCGAGAGTTTTCGAGGGTTCTTTTACGGTCGATGAAGCGGTGCTTTCTGCCTGCTTGACGGTCGTTGTAGCACTCGCATCTTTAGTGGCCGTGGGTGTGGGATTTGCTGTTACTGTTGCAGTGGCTACTGGCATAAAACTAATCTGGTTTGAGCTTGAGTTTTTAGTCGAAAACTATAAGGATTTCACAACGGCAAGCCCGTGCGAGGCCTGGCAATGCAAGCCGCGGCTAGGCGATGTGCGGCACGGCAATGCAAGGTGTGGCAAGGTATGGTTCTAGCGACTAGTTGGAGCAATCTGACTGGTCGCCTTTTCATAGATCAATCTTTCTTGTTTCGGGAAGCGGCAATTTGTTCTTCGACATTGTAATTCAATCTCGGCACTGAGGCCACGGATATAGCTTCCTGCACTTCGCCGCAATTCAGAAAGTGCGTGACGAATTTGCGAGCGCCTAGAAGCTGTTCAGCCGTCGCGCCGTCCCAAGCCATCCGAGCCAGCGTATGAGCAACCGCTTCGTGAACCAATCTTTGACGAGCGATGTCTTTCCACGGCGTTGATAACTCAGCGTCTTTTTGGAACAGATTAAGTGAAGCGAATTCCACCATATTCAATACTTGCTGTTGCGTTTTGCCCGGGCCGCGTCAGCGCGGGCGAATTCCTTCGAGACGTTGCGCGGCGGGCATTTCTTGCGGGCCTTGGAAGGATTGTACGCGCAAACCGCCATAAATCCGGCCATTTTCTTTGAGGTTGAAGGCATAGGTCATTTGTATTTGTAAACGCCAGCTTCGCCAATCTCGCGCTTGGTCTTGTTCCGTTCAGCAGGCGACATCTTGAGCCGGTGCATTTCGGTTTCGATGTAGCGGCGGCGGTCGTTTATCGGCATCTGGCGAGCACGCTTGATCCAGTATTCAATGTAAGTGTTGATTTCGCGAGCACGTTTTACCCGTTCTTCGTTAGTTTTGTAAGGCTCAATCTTGAAGCCCAACGATCCAGCACCTTGTCGAACAAGTTCGCCTGGGCGTGGTTCTCTCATGCCGGGAACGCCAAGTTCCTTGCCAAGTGCTCGCGCGGCGGGCTGAACGCCAATGGGCGCAGGCACAAGTTGCAGGCCAGCTTCTTGAGCGCGATCCCATGTGGTTGGCAATTTCGTTCCGATGGCATCTTCGCCAGAGCCTAGAATCATCAAAGCACGGCCAACAGGCCCAAGCTTATTCGATGCGATTCGAGACACAATGTCACCTGCTGTTGGTTCCGTATGCGAATAACGAATCAGGTTATGCGTGATTTCGCCAAACACAGACAACGGCGAGAACCAAAATCCTTCGCTCTGGCCAGTCAGATCAGGAATGAAAGCGTCGAGCTTGTGGTTGCCTTCCTCATTATCCAATGTCGAATGCCCGCGAGATAGGTAGTTGAGAAGTTGAGTCAGTGCCACATAAGCGGCGAGTCCGGTGCCGACTGTCTTAGCCACGGTGCCGACATGCAATCCTTTTCCGGCTGCAACGTCGGCGACGGTTTTTCCGGTTTGACCCACGGCGCGGAGTTCGCGTCGAGCCAACGATTCGACCCATTGCGGTGCCAGAAACGCCATCTGCATCAAATCGCGTATCGCCGGATTCTTGATGATGCTCTGGCGCTGAAGGTTCCCAAACAACACATTGATGTCTCGCGCCACTTGCCGCGCAACTTGAGTTTCGTTCAGGTTCGGATTGGACTTAGCCACGCGCTCAAACTCAGTCAAGAACGTCTCGACCATCGCCCCTCGAGTCAGTTTCTCGAACAGCCATTTCGTGAATCGGCTAGTACCCAACAATCCTTTTGCTTCGGTGTAGAGCGCATCAGCGAATCGACCGACGTTCAATCCGTTGCGTTGGCCAAGCTGCGCCAATTCACGCGGCGTCATGTGGACCGTTTTCCCATTCACTTCCAAGGCTTGAGGTGTGCGAACCCATGACGCCATCTCTGAGGTGATTAGGTTTCGGTCCACCGCATCCGTCAACGCGCGGTCGGACAGTTCCAAAAGGCTAAGTCCTTTGTCGTAAGAGAAACTTCCGCGAGCCGCCAAGCTGGTCTGCATGGTTCGACTGGCGTGAAAACTATCAAGTAAAAGCAATCGGTGCTTCAGCCAACCGGCACTCGCCATTCCAGCACGACCAACAGCGGACTCGCGAATCTGGCTCGTGCCAGTCAGCGCGTTGAACAAATGCGAATATCCCTGGCGCACGGCAATGCGAACACCGGGAATGATTTCCTTCGGGACATAGCCTTGGGGCGCTGAGAATTGTGTGTCCACGGTGCCGTCTGGTCGCGGAATCCTTCGGGAAACCATGTCCGTCATTATCGGATCACCTGAATACGGGTCTGCAATGCCCTTGAATCCTTCTGCCCACAGTTTTCGGTTCACGAGCCGTTGGCCAGTGCGAACGCGATGTTCAACAAGGTCTGCGATGTCGAGATTCTTGGGTTTGTACCCGGCTTCGATGGCGCTGGCGTAATCGGGGAAAACCTTTGCCTTCTTGAATCCGGTGCTTCCCGGTTTACCGCCAACTTCTCCGAACAACACGCCTCGGTCGGTCAAAATGTTCTCGTGACGTTGCGGCACGTAATGATTCTCATACGCCACGTCTATTCCATTGGAACCTTCGTATGACATTTGTTCATCCAGCAACAATCGAGTGCGTTGCGCCAACGGTTGCAGGTCATCCCAATTATCTTGTGCGTACCGAATGGCGGCTTCAGCGTCGGCATCTCCTGCGACCTTGACCAAATCCGTGTCAAGCTTTGCGCGATTGCCTTTGGCTTGGATAACGAACACAGCGGCTTTACGAGCGAGTGAATTATCGACCAGTTTACCGCTGCGCTTGTCCTGCGTGAGCACGCGCAATTCTTGTCCAGCCTCACGCCCCTTGTTGGCCGGAATCGTGTCAATCATCGCATCGGCCAGTTGCGACATATCACGCTTCACCGGACGCCGCTGATTGGTCGCCTTGATGTCTTCCCAAAGATTCGACATTGCAGTGCGGAATCGGCTTTGCGATGCGGTCGGTCTGGTTCCTGTCGGTTGCGTCGGCACTGCTGGAGTTCCACCAACATTGGCGGGTTGACTTTGCGGTGATGCCGCGCCCTGCGAGGCACGGAAGATTGCCGCACGAGTTTGCTCAGAATGTTCTCGAATTTGCTTCAGATAAGGTCGGATTTGCGGGCCATATTCCTTAATCATCGCCGCCGTCCACTTGGCGATGTCGGTGATACCGCGTTCCAGCAACGCCGCGCCTTTGACGATGTAAGCGGCGAGTTGCACCGGATCAAGTCCGACGTTCAAGCGCCCGCGCCCTTCCTTGATTGTGGCATCGGCCCATTTCTCCAAGCCTGTGCCGGAAATAATGCCCGGACGTTCTTCGCTAAGACGATTCTCCGTGATGGCCTTTGTCAGCGCATCGTAAGTGATCTTGACCTGATTCGCCGTGAGCGGTTTGTCGGGATGCACCATCGCCTTCACGCCTTCGGCGATCTGTTGCGCGATTTTCTCAGCGGCGGCACGCGGATAATCCTTCACACGCCTGATGGCATCTCCAAGCGACTCGACTAATTGCGTTGCCGCACCGCGTTCGATGCCTCGACGCAAAAGCTCGTTGATGGCCAGTTCTTCGACCTTGGCGGCGGGTAGCAGGTCGAGCGTCGGTTCAGCGGTCGCCAACCCGCCTTTGGCTTCGGCAACGGCATCCTCGACGGCCATGCGAAGGCCGGATGGCTGCAATGGCAACGTCTCTGGCGCTGGCAGATTTCCAATCGGCACTTCGCCTTGTTCAGCAGGCTTCGGCAATGCCTCTCCGGTGCGCTCAACAGCTTTGCCTTCTTCGGCGACGAGCCGCGCCATCTCGCCTTCGGCGCTGCGCGTCAGTTCATTGACGGCAAGTTCCTCGACGGTCGGCTTTGGAAGTGTTTCCAGCATCTCAGCATTGGCCGGAATCCCTCCTTGTGGCGCTGGTTTTGGTTGCTCTTGAGGAACAACACGCAATCCAGACGGTTCCTGAACCAATGTCTCTGGCGCAGGCAAATTAGCTGACACTATCGGAGCACGTTCGACAACCGGAGCAACTGGAACAGTCGGCGGTTTGGCTACCGTTGGAGTTGGGGCTATTGGTGCTGGACGGCGCAATCCTTGTCGCAGCAATCCAGTTCCAAGCAACGCAGTGCCCGTGCCGCGACCCGCAGTCTCCGGCTCTCCGCGTTCAAAGCCAACGGACGCCTCACCCGCACCGCTGCCCAAAGCGCCTGCACCGAAATAAAGCGCCATCAGGCGACCGGCGATTGGATTGGCCGCGATTGGCACGAGCGGCAAATTCTCTGGCAATCCTGCACTGCGAACGCCTTCCTCAATGGCGCGACCAGCCGACGAAATGCCCTTAACTCTCGCTTCACGCAACGCCTCATCGCCACCAGCGCCCAACGGCAATTTGCGAAGCACGTTCTCCAGAGAACCGGGGGCTTCGGGAGGCAACAACAACGAAGGAATCAGCGAACTGCCTAAAGGGTCGAGCGAAAGACGCCGCACTTCGTTTTCCAACAGGCTACGGTCGTCAGAATCCGGCACGAAAGTCTTTGGAACATTCGTGTCATCGTCCGGGATGAAAGTGGCCGGAACTTCTATTGTGTCTGAAGCTGCCATCCGCTTGGAAGGGTATCGCCTTCTTCAATGGTTCCAGTTCGTCCGTTTGGACCAACTACGCGCACTCGTCGCTTAGTCGATTTTCCAATCTTTCGTGCGCCAGAAGACAGGTCAAGCAACTTGCTGTTCACATCCTGAAGGGCTTCCATACGTGACTGAATGAATTGCTTCTGTTCGTCCTCTTTCATGCCAAGACGGTCCACGTTCTCCAACTCAGCATTGATAACGCTCATTCGAGCGCGTTCGACTTGCACCTGTTGCGGTGCCGTCAGCGTGATTCCTTCGGCCTTCTGGAAGTGTCCCGTGTTCGGACCTGTCGCAATTACGGAACCAAGCACTTCTTTTGTGATCGGATCATTAACCGTGAAAACTTCACCAAGTTTATGCTGTGTTCCGGTTGCTGAAAATGGCGGGAAACTGAGGCTCTTGCCGTGAACAACAGCTTTGCCAACGCCTGGACCAAAATCCTGCACTGTGAACGCTGTCGGTGTTTCCTCGAAATCCTGTTTGCGTTTCTCCAAAGCAAGTCGCCCTGTATCGTAACCAAGCAATCGCGATTCTTGTTCGGCCTGGTGCTTCTGTAGCTGCTGCAACTGCGCGGCGTCCTGCGCGATCTTCTGCACGTTGAGCAGGCGTGTCTCCTCGAACTCGCGTTGGCGCTCTGCCGCGCGTTCAGCACGTTCTTGCGCTTCTGCCTGTCTCTGGGCCTGCGCTTGGGCCAACGCCTGCGCTCGGATGCTCTGGTCGGTCAGCTCTAAGCCGACACGAGCGCCAGCTTGGAGCGCCTGTGAGAACAGGTTCGGCGTGATGCCAGCAATCCAACTCGGAATAGAATCAATCGCCACGGTTAGAAATCGTCTGTCGGGTAAACCGGCTGCTGCGGTGCGCCAGTGTCCCAGTTGAACCAGTCATTCCAGTAATCGGTGCTGTTCGTGCCTGCTGGACCGACGCCAAACATGCCGCCACCGCCGCCAAGGAACGGATCATTGAACCAATCAGTAAACCCACCGCCACCGGGCGTCGCGACAGAGCCGCCTTCAGGTCCGGGGAACCCGCCGCGTGTGCTGGACCACATATCGCGTGGCGCTGCGCCTTGCGTGCCCCAGTTAATGCCAGTGCCGGCATAGTAAGGCGTCACCGGCACGTTGCCCCACACGCTTTCACCAGAGAACGGCGCCCAAGGACCAGCGTTGAAGTTGCCCGGCGCATTGAGATTGCGCGGAGCACCGCCGCCGCCGCCACCGCCGAAACTCACGCCACCGCCGCCAGTGCGCTGCAACTTGGCCAAGTATGCGTTGAACAGGCGCTCCGCTTCGCGTGCGGCGGCTTGCGGATCAGGTGCAGCGTTCAACGTGGCGTTGCGATTGGCGACTTCAAGCTGCGTCTCAGGCGAAATCGTCAGCGTCTTTGCCAGCGTCGGCAATGCCGCGAGAAGGTCAGCGCCGCCCTTGGATTTCTGCGCCTCGGCTGTTAGCCCGAGCTGGCGCAGCCCCTTGGCACCCGCGAACGGGCTGAGTGGAACGCCCGCACCGATGCCGAATTGCGCGGCAGTGTCTTGGAGCATGGCAACTGTCTGCGGGTCAAGTTCGCCCGCGAGTTCGCTGCCGATGTTCGCGGAAAGCGCACTGATGTTGCTCCCGAGATTTGGAAACACGCCTGCGACATCTTGGTAAATTGGAGGCAGACCGATAGCAGACGGTACAGCGCCAAAAGGCCCCTGCCCGCTTCGCGGTGGTGCGTTCAAGTTCCAAGACGGCACTCCACCTGTGTCAATCAGTGGAAAAAAGTCATCGCCTGTTCTTCGATTTGAGCTTCGATTTGGCATGTTTTTGTTGCTACGCGATGCTGACTTTTGGTAATGTTATCCCATCACATGAAAGGACAATCTCTCTCCGAACGACTATGGCAAAAGGTAACAAAAACTGATGGATGTTGGCTATGGAATGGCCACATAAATCAAAAAGGTTATGGCACTTTGAAAGTAAATGGAGTGCCACGGTCTGTTCATCGGATTGCTTGGGAATTGTATTATGGTGAGCCACCGGGGGAATTGTTGATCCTGCAAACCTGCAATGTTCGCCATTGCCTAAAACAAGAGCATTTGATCGTTGGCAAAGCGCGACATGAAAAAGCCATCTTTGAAAATTACATAAATAAGGATGGTCCACTGCACCGTTCAAATCCAGAGCTTGGACATTGTTGGTTATGGACTGGAGAAATAGACAAAGACGGTTACGGAAGGTTTCCTTCAGAGAAAGGTAAGTATTTACGGGCGCACAGAGCCGCATGGCAAATTGAAGTTGGACCCATTCCAGATGGCTTGCGAGTGCTTCATTCTTGCGATGTAAGAAATTGCGTGCGCGTTTCGCATTGCTTCCTTGGAACCAATGACGACAACTCGAAAGATATGGTGAGCAAAGGAAGACAAGCCTGTGGAGAACGGCATAGCCAAGCAAAGCTGAACGAACAACAAGTGAAGGAAATTCGTGCACTTCGAAATTCAGGATGGGAGTTAAAGCCATTGGCAACTCGCTTTGGAGTTCACTTTTCAATAATCTCTGACATTGCAAATCGCGTGACATGGAAACACGTTTCATAATCACACGATTGTACCGACCCCGACAGAGCGTGGGGTCGCGGTGCCCCAAGGTTCAATTGAAATCGGAATCTGGTCTTCTGGAATATGGCGGCGCACTTCGAGATTGAGTTCATGCACAGCGCGAGCCTGTATTTTTAGCGCGTCATCGTGGTCGCCCGCGTCTTCGGACCTGATACTCAGCATTTCGAGTTTCAAAGCTGTCCAGTTGTCGATTAAAACTTGGTCCTCGTCCGTTTCGACAGGGATGAAGCGCAGATTCACCAACGCCTCAAGGCTCGTGATACCGTTGCAATTCGATGTGCTGCACACACCGACACGCCGCATTCCTTTGATGGTGCTGTGAAGAAACGATGGCGACCGTTCGCTTGGCTGATAATATGCCATGTCTTCCATCACATCTGCGACCGGATTGTAAGCATACAACCGCACCGGACCCATCGTCGCGTCCTTAAGGATACGGGTCACTTCGCGCACCAGAAACGGTGTGCCGACAAACGGGATTGCGAGCGTGAGAACTACTCCCGGCAACCAAGTGCCATCGGCTCGTTTCGTGAAGATTTCCTGGCCATTATCGTCGATGCCGAACAGCGTCACTGTTTTTCCAACATCAGCTTGGTAAGCAGGGAAGGCGCGAATATATCGGGCATTGCCACAAGTCAATTGCGCCTGCACTGGAGTTTGGCCATCATGCTGCACAACCAAATTTCCGCAACGGGACATGGCGCAGCGATAATCCGCACCGTTCATCGGTAAGAATTTCCAATAATAATCGCTGTTGACGACCTGACGCCCGCACAGATTCGTCGCAAGCACCGTTTCGACGGCACGCGGCCAAGTCACGGATTGGCAACGGACACAGGTGCGAAGTTTTCTCACGGTGCCCCAAAACCCACCGCGCTGCATCAAACGCTCCGTCGCCTCGTTAGTCATGGCGCGAAACGTCTCTTTGGAACTACAAATTCCAACGACATCTGATGCTCGTAATGCTCGAAATTCTCCGAAAGTCATGTTCCCCTATCCCAAATTCTTCCGCTGGGTTTCACGATATACACACCAATCGCCTGCGGCGGTCCCGGCGCAGCGTCATCGAACACGTCCAGAGCCGTGAGCGGTGCAATGGCGACGGTGCCGACGCCAATTGGCCATTTATCGGTGAATGCGGTGTCTTGCTGCCAGAAAGGTCCGGTTGATTGCGAAATCGAGCCTGGCTCACCCCCGTCATAAAGTTCCAAATCGTTAAGATCGCCCACGAATAGACGGCGCTCATCGACGGGCACAACCCCGCCTCTCCAGTGGTTAGCCGCCCATGCTCCGATAACGACGTTCCAGGTAAATAATCCCACAATGACTCCGGTGCTCGCGTCAGTTTTCGCCCAGATGCGCCCGCGCTGTTCGACCGTCGGTTGGTTCGGCCCCATGATGGCGAACGCGAACTCATTCGGCAAAAACACTTCGATGCTCGCGGCGATGGCATTCGCCAGCTCTTGATTGTTCGCGGGGCAAAATCCGATTGGAAACGGCGAAACTTCGGTGCGTAAAATGATGTCGTCGGTGGGCATCGCACAACCAATGCGCCTATTCTGCGCGATTAGCAATAGCGAAAAGCTATCGCTCAGACCAACTCCACCTCAATCGTGGTCGCAATCGCCGTGAACGAGAGCGGCGTGACATTGAGCGTGATGACGCCGTTGGTGACGAGCCGGAAGTGCAGGCCCGCATTCGTGTTGCCATCGGTCACTGGCGCGAAGATGCCGCGAAGCATCTCGGCGCTCGTGTCGAGGTCCGTGGAGCGCGTGAGCACCCACGGCGTTCCTACAGAGCCGAGCGATGTCACGACGTAGCTGCCATTGTTCTGTCCAAGAGCCTCGTTCTTGACCAGCACACGGTCAGCAATAGAAAGCGCGATGCCGTCAATGGCGGGCAGAGCACCGTTGACGTTAGCCGTGAGCACGTTCAGGACGCGCGTGTTTGCGGGCAGCGCAGCGGTTGTAGCAACGCGCCATGCGGTTTTCTTGCCGAACATCGTCCAACCCACGACATCGGACGAGAAAACGGCGGTGCCTTCAGGTGCGTATCCAGCCCCGCCGAGACCGACCCATGAGACCACATTACCTTGGACTGGGTGAACATAGACAACAGCAAGAATCCACGCACAGCCAGTCGGCGTGGCTTGCCCAGCGGTGTCGTGGTAAATCTTGGTAACAGCAGGCGTGTCGAGAAGCGCGTTGTTGAGTTGGAACGGCGCAAATCCGCTCGTGACGCGCCATTCGTAATTGACGTAATTCAGGTTCGGCTCGAACACGGGGAAGGTGCCGTCCCAAACAGTGCCAGCACCAGCGGTGCAACTATCGAATGGCGTCAAGCTGCTGAGAACCGATGCGAGGTTCACGATGCGAAGCTGCATTGCGGCATAATCGAGAGCGGCTTTACGAATGCGCGTGAGACGCCATGTAACAGGGGCAAAAGTGACATAAGGGCAATTATTCCGCACTTCCACCGTGATGGTATCTTCGAGACTCTGGAATGTGATACCCCCTTTGGGATAGCCGTCTTCAGCTTCAGCCAGCGTTGGTGATCCGCAACCGATGGTAGCGCAATCACAGAAATACGGCAACTCCTCGCGCGAGGTTGTATCGTGAACGATGCGGACATTGCTATCAACGCCTTCTCCGAAGCCTGAAATGTTTACCATCCACTCCAAGAACGGCGGGTCGGGAAATAGTGGCGTTGCGAGACGCTCCACAGCGCCGCTAATATATCGCACGGTGTAGGTGCCGAGAAGAAGTCCAGTCCATGAACTGTCGGAAGTGTTGTCGAAGCTGTTTACGGAACGGTCGCCGAAGCTGGTGTTGTCGGTGACGCCAAGGTCACACGGCACATCGCTGGAAACGGTGAGTCGGAACACGCGCTTGCAGATCAGCCGCGTCCGCGTGGCGGGATTGATTGCGCCCGTGGCTTGCGCGACGAACGTGAACAGGCCCGACACCATTGGGATACCGGAAATGACGCCATCAGCGGATAGGCTCAATCCCCCAGGCAACGCGCCGCCAACCACCGTCCATACGACCGGCGTCAGCGCACCGGATTGCTGCAAGGTCTGAGAATACTCGGTGCCAGAGAACGCCTCGGGCAACGTGCCCAGCGTAGAGATGGTGCAATTCTGACTCTGACGTGCGTTCTGCGCATTGTAAGCCTGCGCTTCACAGAGCGCCAAGTGTTCGGCAGCGGCGTCGGCGATTTCTTGCGCTGCGGTGTTAAATTGCGCTTGCGTGAAGTTCGCGGGAAGATACCTCGTTAAAATTACACCATCACAACAAGTAAATCGCAATGGATTTCCGCCTGTCGGCGGTGTGTAAGGAATCGCGCCATCGGGAATGATTATTGGGTGTGGATAGGCCCCAGGTGAACACGAGAATCCTTGTGGACAGTTTAAGATGAAACCCGTCTGCGCCGACAAAAATGTCAAACCCTGAGTGTAGAATGGAGGCGCTGGAACTGGACAGCATTCCACTGGCGGTTCACAAATCACTGACACTGGCAAGCTCACGACACATCCTCCTGCAAAGTGCAAAGTGGCTTCGCGAATTTCGGTTCCGGTACAATACTGGACATAAACCTCGAACCGAAATATTTCATATGCCCCTGAATCACAAACCGGAATTGAATGCGTTTTCCATCCGTCAGCGGTCGGTCGTTGATTTCATCGCAACTACCTTCAGGTTTTCCGAAGCCTATGGGGTCTCGAATCTGCGGCGGCACATTGTTGATTCTGCTGCATCCGGTGAGCGGATCAATTCCACATGATGCGAGTGCGGCACAGAGCGAGAACCGCGTCCATAAATTCCAACACGGATATTCGTCTGCTCGCCAATACACTGTCACGTCCACACGCCCTTTCACGTCGTAAAAGTAGCCTTCGCCATCTTCGAGCCGGTTCAATCCTAACCGATTTTGGTCAGCGTTACGGAAATCCAACGCAGCAGTCTCAATCGACCAAATGATCGGCGTCTGGTCATTGTCCTCGATGACATCGGTTTCGCTATTAAGAATTTCCCAAAACTCAATCTCCTGCGCGGCGTTCAGGACGAACGCGAAGCACCGCTCCACGTCGTTGAATCGGCCTTTGACGAATTGCAGAACGCTGATGCCAGTCCCCACGCTCTCCCACACTGTCGGCGCTTTGCCTCGAAGCGAGCTGATCAGATCAAAGTTGAGTGCGACCCAGCCGCGATGCAAGACACCGTGTTGGGTGAACACAGGAGATACAGTCATCAACAAACGATTGTCGAACACAACTGCGCTGGAATATTGGAGCAAAGCTGTATCGTCCTTTTTGAGCACATCGGAGACTTCGCGGCTCATGGGCACGTTGCCCCACGTTGCGAAATCTCGCCGACCAAGGATGAGCGACCAAATGCCGACCGTGCCGCGATACCACAAATCACCTTTAGCAACGACAGTGCTATATTGTGACAAACCTCCGCTCTCGACCTGCGATACGGTCACGATTGGATTTGTGACAGTCGCCCAGTCAGCGGTCGTGGTCGGCGCATTGCACGAGAAAACGATTTCAGGAGTGAGAATTTGCACCGGCCCTTGGCCAAGTGAAGCGTCGAGCGTCGGCACGCCGCGAATGGCGGTGATTTCGCCAACACTGCCGGGAACCCGGAACCGCTTGTTGCTCGCCAGATAAAGATTTTCGCTGATATGCAGGACGGCATCTCGAAATTCCTCAGCAAGCGTACCTGAAGCACCTCCAACCGCGTCGCCAGCAAGGAATGTGACGCCATCTGGTCCGGCCTGCCACACACGTCCAAGCCAATACGTGCCCATGCGTGCGATTGGCAATTCAGGATTCGCACCGACGAGCACCGAACGCCGGGACGTGGCACCGTCAAAAAAGATCGGCACCGATTGGCCGTCGTTAATAATCATCCATTTCTCAGCTTGCCAGAGCCACGCTTGCGTGCGCGATGCCGGGTTCACGTCCCAGAACGTCAGCACTGCACCAGCGGCGACGAGCGGGCCGGGATCGTCGATGTTTTCGACAGTCAGGACAGTTGGCGAGTCCACGGAGACAATAATGTAGTTGTGATTGCCTACGCGAATCTCGAAGTTTGCGCCGAGGTTTACGGTCGAGAGCACCGTGATCGTCACCGTCGCGCCGATGGCTGGCACCGCGAATCCCACGTCAACGATGGTGTTGTGTGCGATGGTGATTTCGCGCACCGAAGCTGTCCTCGCTCCTGGCGTGAACTGGAACAGCCGACCGCCGATGGATGCGATGATTGAACCGATGCCGGAATCACTTCGATAGTACGCCGACCCTTGGAATCTTGAGTTTTGTTGACGAGATTGCAAAACACCATCGCCTCCCCAATCGAGGACAAGTTTTCGATTTGGTGCTCTGGGTGAAGCATATCCCCCTCGTACTGTTGCATTGGTCAGATACGCTGCTTGAGTGCGCTGAAGCTGGCTGGGGAGAACCCCAGAATTCATTCCATCAATCAGTGGCCCAATGCTGTCGTAAAGGTAATGTAATTTATCGGCCAATCCAGTTACTTATGCGCTGTTTGAAGGGCGCTGTAAAGGCTGCTTCTGGTGGCCATCCCGTGCGCAATCTTTTCTCAACGACTTTTACTTTGATCTGAAAATGCGCAGCCAGATCAGTCATGCAACCTCTCACTCCTTGAATCTCAAAGAATCGCGTGTCCCGTTTGTTTCGATTTGATTCGGCCATCGTCGCCCACCGCACATTCAACGGCCACCCATTTTTCAGGCATTCCTCGCATTTTCCACAACTGTAGTTCCCATCGTTATTCGGCCAACGGTCGATTACCTTCTTTTCGGGACGATCACCCAGCACAGAAAAAAATCCGTCGAAACCTCTTAATCCATTGCAAACTTTTATTCCTCGACCTCCCCAATCTTTAAACTGGATGTGCTTTTCATTCGTGCATCTCTGAATCATTTTTTGCCAACTTCGGTGGGAAGGCGTTCCAGCTTGGCCGTGTTTAGTAATCCGCTCTAGGAAAAAACATCCACACGAATGCGTTTTCTCTCCGGTCAAATTGCAGTTGAACACCAAAACAAGATCGGGATTACCACATCGGCATTTGCACCAACTCTGCCTATATTTCCTGCCGTCAGAACCTACGTGTGTTGGCGCGTCCGAGATGACTTCGAGCCTTGTAAAAACCTGACCGACGAGTGATTTTCGTTTTGGCATAGCATTGGATCATTCAATGTTTACTGCAAGTGACGGGCATCGGGGACAACCGATGCCTGTTGCGATTCTCTCAAATTACCGTTAAGCGTGCAAGTACGTTGCGATGATGTCCGCTTCGATGATTTGCACAGAACCGGCGCCAGGGTCAGTGTCAATGGCCACTTGCATTTGCAAAACGTCGTTCACATTTGCCGTCACATATTGCACAGGGGGGAAAACAACATCCAAGGCGGTGTAAGTCAGAGCAGCCCCAGAGAGCGGCGTCTTGAATGCGGTCGCAGAGTTCGCAACATCCCCAGCAGTATTATTGGTGCGACGGTTTTTGAAACTGACTGTTCTCACGGCCGCGAAGGTCGCAGCGTTGTAATCCACGCGAGCGCGGGCCTGCAAAAGCCAAGTCCCAGCGGTCGTGAGCGTGATTTCCTGCGTGCCGCTTGTTCCGAACACCACGGCGGCGAAGCTCGCGCCAGTGATCGTGTGCGCTGTGCCAGAGCCGTATTTTGCAATGGCGTCCACCGCGAGAAGACTTGGCGCAGCGGGCTGCCACCCCGAAGGTGTGACGATGCTTCCAGCAGAGATGGTGTTGCCTGCATTGACGTTTGCCTCCCACGCGGGATAAACGACGCTGACATGCGTTGAGTCAACAATCGCATCAACGAGGAAGAATAATCCATCGGTCATGAACAGCGGCTCGCCAACTGCCATCCAGCTCGTGTTCTCGACTTCGACGGTGACTGGCGTTGTGCCATCAGCAGGCGGAATGATGAAATCGTCGGTCGTGAAAGTGAAGGCACTGACGCCATTGGTTCCTGGTGCGCCTGGGTCGCCGTCCAAACCTGGGGTGCCAGGAATGTTGACGACTTCGGGTTCGTTGTTGCACGGGACGCAGCAGGATTCGAGCGATAACATAAAAGCCTTTTGTTAAGGTTGTCTCAGATTGCGCCTTCCAGTAACGTCCGTCAATGGCTTCCGCTGCATTTGAGAAATACGACCTCGACTGGCCCGCTGGCACAACGGCGCTGGAAATCGAACAATATATGATCTGGCAGGGAACGAATCTGTTCACTCACTTCCGAGCCTTGCACTCAATAATCTGGCCAGATGATGAGCACAACAAGTGGAGCGATCTTGCTCTGAAAGAATTCACGGACTGCATGGAGTTCCGAAAGCGCGGCATGGTCGGGTTGCTCGGACCTGGCAGCAGCGGCAAGACATATTACGCGAGCAAATTCGTGCTATCGCATTACTTCGTTTACCCAGAAGAAACGACGATCCTGCTGACGACGACCACGGTGCAGAAGTTGGACCTCGGCATTCTCGGAGAAGTGAAGAAGCTGCACAAACAAGCCAAGGCACGATGGGAAGAACTGCCGGGTGTGGCGCTGGATTACAAACGCTGCATCATCACCGACAGGAGCGAAGACGGCGAAACTCGGGATTTCAGGAACGGCATCATCGGCATCGCGTGCTATAAGGGCGAACACTGGGTCGGTATCGGCCCTTTCGTCGGGATCAAGAACAAGTGGGTATTCCTCGTCGCCGACGAATGCAGCCTCATGGACATCTCGTATCTTCGCGCCACGTCCAACCTGGACAAGAACGAGCGGTTTTTCTTCATCCCGATTGCAAATCCTGTGAACGGTGAGCATTCGCCAATGGGCCAGTCATGCGAGCCTGAGCTTGGTTGGGGTAGCGTGCGCGACATCGCCAAGACGACGATTTGGGAAACCAAGTACGCCAAGGGCAAGTGCATCAATTTCGTCGGCACCGATTCGCCGAATTTCGATGGCAATGGCAAGCATTACCCGTTTCTGATCGACCAAGAGCGCATTGATTCGACGCTCCGTTTCTATGGTCCGCATAGCGAAGAATTTTGCGCGATGTGTTTGGGTGTTATGCGCCCCGGCGAGGACTCGCAGCGCGTGCTGACCAAACAGCTTTGCATGATCCACAAGGCTTTCGAGAAAGCGACGTGGAAAGGCGTGAAACGCACCAAGATTTATTCGATAGATGCGGCGTATGGCGGGGACCGCTGCGTCGGGGGCTGGATCGAATTCGGCGAAGACCCAGACGGACATCAAATCGTGCGCGTGGAGAAGCCGCACGTCATCAAGATCGGTATGAAGCGCGGCGCGGAGCCGGAGGATGAAATTGCGGAGCATGTGCGCGATGATTGTCTGCGCGAAGCTATTCCGGTCGAGAACATCTTCTACGATTCAACCGGACGCGGCACCTTGGGCGCAGCTTTTGCCCGCGTGTTCGGAAATGTCATACCCGTTCCCTGTGAATTTGGAGGACGACCATCAACGAGGCCGGTACGTCTGGACCTTTACATCGTGGACGCGACGAATCAGCGCAGATTGAAGCGTTGCGACGAGGAATATCAAAAGCGCGTGAGCGAATTCTGGTTTGCGGTGCGTTGGCTGGTTGAAAGCGAGCAGTTGCGTGAATTGCCAGAATCGGTCGCCAACGAGTTTTACATGCGTGAATGGGGATACGTCGGCAACAACAAACGCGACGTGGAGCCGAAGGAGAAAACCAAGCAACGCCTCGGTCGCTCGCCTGACGAAGCCGACTGGCTGGCCACGGCAGTCGAAGGCGCGCGCCAACGCGGTCTGCAAATCCAAAAACTCGGCGCTGACAAGTTCACCGAAGGCGGCGGAAAATCGTGGCTCGCGGACCTGAACGCACGTCATTACAAACTCATTCAGTCCATGCGCCTGAAAACTGCTGCTTGATAAAGCCCGCGAAAGAGCGGATAAGGCGTTTGTGCCTTTACGAAATTTGACCACAGTCCCGCCCGGTGGATGGATTTTGTCTCAAACACTTCCTGATGGCACCGTTAAGTCGTGGAAATCTATGGGCCTTGTGTGGGAACTCGCAAGAAACATTGCTGATTTCCGGGCCGGCAATGGGCTACCAAGAGCGACACCCAAAGAAGCACTTCACGACATCGAGGAAGCCACCTGCGTCCGGCTGCACAACGATCCGGCGTGGTGTCAAACTCAAAAAAAAACGGGAGTTCGGGCAGCAATCGACCACCAGTCAAAAAGCCTTGTAAAACATGCGGCGGTAGGCGGTAGGATTCTCGTGGACTGGCTTGGGAGCGGAGCCAAGCCAGTGGACATTGCGATTGCACAGAAGCGAGCCAACGTGTGTCTGAGCGGAGCGCCAGAAGGTAAACCATGCCCGCACAATCGAGATGGTCATGCGCTGCTGCAACTGACAGCGAGTACGGTCCGTGCAATCGCCGAGCAGATGAATGTAAGAGAGCATCTAAGGTTGCGTGTTGAGGGCGAAGAAAACATTCATTCGTGCGCCCTTTGTCGATGCCCCCTAAAGCTCAAGATTCATGTGCCAATCGAAACAATTTTAGCGCACACTGACGATGAAACCCTGATGGCTATGCCCAGCTATTGCTGGATGCAAACCGAAAAACAAACTCTATGACACCACTCCTCGTAATTCTACCCACCCATCTTGGTGATGCCGATAACGCCGAAATTCTGCTCCGTTGGATTGCTGAGCTTAAAAACGTCGAGGCACACTCATTGCTTATTGCGGCTGATTCCGAAGTTCCTCAAGAGCGCATCAAATCCATGCTCTCAATTGTGCGTCCGACATTCCATTCCGTTCAGGCTATGGTGATTCAAACTGGCGCAAAAGGATGGCCACTTGCCGCGAATTTAACTTTCCGAGCAGCAGCTAGACAAGTTTACGAGTTATACAGAATGAATTGGCTCTTGCTAGAGCCGGACAGCGTGCCCTTGCGTGCGGACTGGCTCAATGCTCTGGCCGACGAATACGCGAAGTCGCCAAAGCCATTCATGGGGTCACTGATGGACAATGAATCGGCGGCGGAAGGCTTGCCGAAGAAATATCTCTCAGCCATTGCGATATACCCGCAGAACGCATACGTTCGCTTAGGCGAGCTGTGGAAAGATGCGCGATTCACTGGGCCGGTGAAGCCGGCGAAGATGGGCGTGGCGCAGTTCCAAAGCACGGTGCGGGCGTACGATATGATCGCGGCGGAATTCCTCGTGCCGAGAGCGCAGCACACGAATCTAATTCACTCACACTGGGGACCGGATTACAACACACCGCCGTTGTTCGTGCCGCAACGCACCGAAGCCAGCCCGCCGAACGCGGTTACGGTGGACTTCATCAAAAAGGACGCAGTGCTGTTCCACCGCGTCAAAGCCATCGAAGATTTCCTCGCGCTCTGGCGCGTGCGAATGGGCTTCAAGGAAGCATTGGCTGCTGAGACAGGAAAAGGATTGGAACGCACCGTTATCACACCGGAAATGGTGAAGGAACTTGCGGCTACATCTTCTGAATTGCCAAAGATCGAATCGCCTGCCGCACCTCCCAAACGACGCGGCAACCCGAATTGGCAAAAGAAACAACGCGAGCCGATGGCTATGATATGAGTGCCAGCGCCGCCAAGGTATCTGAAATTGTAAATGATATGAAGCGCGCGGACGAGTACCGCGCTCCGAATCGCGCTCTCATTCAAAAACAGATGAACGGGGAGGCTCCGCTCACTGACCAGCAGATGCGGGAAAATAAAATCGAGGTCAATTTCAACACCAAAACCGGCACAAATCTTCTCGCGCAGGCAAACCGCCAGTGGTGCAATGCCTTCCTCAAGACCGCCCAGTACTTCCATGTCACGGTGGAAGACGCTCCAGTGGACAAGTCGATGGAATGGAGTCAAAAGATAACGAAAGAGGCGAACCGACCGCTCAAACGCAGCCGCGATTATTACCAACTCGTGCGTGAGACAGGCGCGGGTGTGATGCTGACCGGCGTGGGCGCAAAGATGTGGACGCCGTTCGACGATTGCTGGTGCCCGTACTTCATCGCCATCGAAGATTTGCTGGTCCCGACCGATACGCTGGTGCGAATGGACATGAATCATTTCGCGGCACGTCGTCAGATGACGTACTGGGAGCTTTACAGCAAAACGCTCAAGAAAGGCGACAACATCGACCCAGGATGGGCCAAGGGCGTCGTACGGAACATGCTTAATTCAATCAAGGGCAAGACCGTGAGCGACCAGCAATGGGACTGGATAAACAGTCCTGAAAAAATGGCCGAGCTTTACAAGCAAGACGCAACTTACTGGCAGAGCGATGCCGTGCCGAAAATTCACCTATGGGACTTCTTTAGCCGTGACGACGAATCCGGCGAATGGAACCTGCAAATTATCCCTGACGAGAATTGGACAGCTACCTATGGGACGGCGAATGAACCGCTCGCGTTCGTGTACGACAGCAAGAATCCCGTAGCTGATACGCTGGACAAAATTCTGCACTGTCAGTTCGGAGATGGTTCTGTGAAATCCCCGTTCTTTTACCACAGCGTTCGGTCGCTGGCATGGATGCTCTTTGATTTGTGCCAGGTGCAAGACCTGACCATCTGCCGTTTTATCGGCAAGGTTTTCGAGGACATGCTGCTGCTGATGCGCGTCCAAGACCCGGCAGACAAGGCGGCGGTGGACAAGATTCATTTCGGACTGCGCTACGGCTTGTTGCCTGAAGGCGTCGGATTCGTCACGCGCGACCAGCGTTACCAGTTCGACCCGCAACTGAGTCAGATGCTTTTCGCGCAACTCAAGCAGCATATGGGCGAGAGCGCGTCGAGCTACACCCAGGACATCGACAGCGGCACGGAAAAAGAGAGGACGAAATTCGAGGTGCAGGCGCTCCTAGCGCAGACCAGCGCATTGCTCAGTTCGCTGCTTAACAACGCCTATATCCAGGCGGAATTTGAGTACCGCGAGATTTGCCGTCGCCTGTGCTTGAAGGGAACTCGCAATGAGGACGCGAAGATGTTCCAGAAGCGGTGCAAGGAAGCCGGGATTCCAGAGAAATACTTGGACGTTGAGCGATGGGAAATTCGCTCCGAAACCGTCATGGGCGGCGGTTCCAAGCAGCTCGAACTTGCGGCGGCAGACAAGCTAATGAGCGTGCGACAGTTCATGGAGCCGACCGCGCAGCAACGCACCCTGCACAAGCTCGTGCTCGCGGTGACAGACAGCGCGGCGGAAGCCGACCAGCTCGCACCAATCAAACCCGACCGCATCACCGACACCGTTTTCGATGCCGCCCTCGCGTGGGGAACCTTGATGACCGGGGTGCCGATGCCCGTGAAGGAAGGCGATTCACACCGCGAAGTCATCGAGACTTTGCTTCGGATGATGGACATGAAGGTGCAGCAGATTGAGCAGAGCGGTGGAGTCGGCACACCGCAAGATGTGATAGGGCTGACCAATGCAGCGGCTTACGTGAAACAACATATTGCTTTGCTTGCTCAGGATGAAGCGGAGGCTCAACGAGTAAAGCAGTATGGCGATTTCCTCGGTAAGCTGGGCAATAGCGTGAAGGCGTTCGCGCAGCGCCAAGAGGAAATGGCCGCGCAACAGAACGGGCATTTGGATGCCGAAACACAGGCGAAAATTCAAGGCCAAGCCGCGATTGCAGAACAAAAAGTGCGCTCGAAACAGGTCGCCGACGAACAGAAGCTCATGCAGAAAGAGCGGGCGTTCCGCCAAAAGCAGGCGCACGAGATGGAGAAGACCCGCGCCGATGTGTTCGTGGCCGGCATGGAAGGCGTTGCCGAAACCGCAGCGCAGCACGCTAAGACTCAGGCTGAGGTGCGGGCGATTGAGAAGAAAGCGGAGGCGGAAGCAAAGGCAGCGGCAAAGAAAGCCGCGAAAACCCCTGCATCCGAATAAAACAGCCGCTCGCAACTTCGCGAGCGGCGTAACCATAGGACACAATGCACCAAACGATGCAGGGCCACGATACGATTTTCCATTGACGAGCGCAACGGAATTTGCCACGCTCGCGGCATGTTCTTGGGATTCTCAGTTGTCCGCTTCGTCTCAAGTTCTCCCAAGAACTCCGGCTTCCCACCGGCTCTCCTGCGGAGCGGACAACTGACGATCTTTTCGCGGCAATGCGACATGGTAAATCCAATAGACCGATGGATTGATCTCAACCCGTTGGTCGCAGCATCGGTGTTACAAACCCGCATTCGCCGGGCTGAATCGCCTGGGCAACCGCGAAAAACCTTAGCATGAGCGAAGAAACGCCAGTCGTAGATTGCCACCTGTGCAAAGACCTTGAGTTCGCGCGAAACCTCGCGACTCAGATGAAGGAAGGTTACGGCAGACACAACTCGAATCGGTCATTTCGTGACAATCCATCTATGAGATACACTGGCATGGTTCGGTATGCGGGTGTGGATTTGGCGCACGGGCCAGACCAAATGGCCTACGCTTGGATGGAGAACCAACAAGCCCGCGTCATTGGCCGACTCGGGGACCATGCGATGCGCGAACGCTGGCAGGATTGCGAGATTGGCGATGCGGTGCCAGAGAGCAAAATGCAAGGAGCAGAATTCGCCAATGGAACGCATGGAGTTCGGTTCATAGAATTTCGTATCCAACCACGAGAATCGAGTATTTTTGAGCGCGTCTGCACTCGAATGCGCTCCGCTGATGGCATTTGGCGCGACGAATATCTCTGGAAACGAATCTCATGACCAACCACGACCTCACCGGAGCCGTCCACGCGCTGCTTTTGACCCGCACGCGCGTGTCCGTGGCCTGGTGTACTGTCGAGCGCGACTGGCCACCGGAGCGTTGGCCAGCGACGCTGACCGGCCTGCGGCCCATGCTGGTCGGGTGCGTGAGCTTCGCCAACGCGGGCAAGTTCGTGAGCGCGGGCGTCGGTAGATTCGGTCTATCGTAGCGGACGCCGCCGATGGCGAATGATTTTGCCTCTGATGCGAGCCGGTTCGATTCCGGCGCGGTCCATCACGGGCCGGTCTGGACGACACCAACGCTACGGCGACGTGGGCACGTACCGCACCGGGTTCAATTCCCGGCAGAGGCTCCTTTAGCACCCCCGGCTTGGGCTTTTGCCCGCGAGACGCCAATCCAATGATCGGAGGTGATGTGGAATGGACGCCAACGGTCGAAGACACCTTGCGGATGGCTCGTGGATATAACTTTAGCGAGCACGACGAGCCTGCTTATGCGGGCCGGAGTGGGCAACGTCTAGCGATCCCTTCGACGTGCTCGCATTCGCTTTAGCGGCCCCGGCTCAGGCGTTGCCCGCGACATGCGCAGGGCCGCTGATTTTGCTCTGTCGTCGGAGTAATCCGGCTTGGGCGCACGTGCCGCATCGCCCCGCGAGAGCGGTCCTGAAATAAACGCACGGACAGAGCAAAAACCCCTTGCGCCGCTCGCGCCGGTTCGGTAGGATTCGCGTTGGCTTCCAAAGAGCCAGAAGCATGTTACGATAATTTGCCGCCGGCTCCTGGTGGTGACGGTTTCCCACCATTCGCCGGCACACTTTGGCACCAGTCCGGCGGCACTTCCTTTAGGGTCACTTGTACGCGAAAATCTTTGCCGCCGTATTTGAGGGATCAATGCGAGGCCAACCGGATGTTTTGCTGGTTTGGTTCAATTTGTTGGCTCATGCGCCTTCCGGGGTGAGTGATCGCACACTTCGCACGATCTCAGAGGAGACCGGCCTATCTCAGCAGCGCGTGAGAAAAGCTATAGAAATCCTAGAAGCACCTGACACAGAGTCACGTACACCAGACGAACAAGGCCGAAGGATTGTCCGGTTAGACGAACACAGGAGTTGGGGATGGAGAATTGTGAATTGGGAGTACTACCGAAATCTGCTTTCTGAGGCCGATAAACGTGCGAAAGATGCTGAGCGCCAACGGCGTCACAGAATGTCACAAGCCTCCGTGACAGGCTGTGACGAACTTGGACGCGATGTGACACCTGCTTCTGCTTCTGCTTCTGTACAGGGGAAGGGGATGCAAGGGGAAGGGGAACTAACTTTTGAGCAAGCAATGGATCGTGTGCCAATTCAGCTTCGGGAACAGGTCAAACCGGATTTTGCCCGTATGGTGTTTGATGCATGGGACGGTCGGGATGGAAAAGACGCTTCCGGTGTGCAGGTTCGATTTGAAAAGCATCTTAGAAAGCGATGGAACGCCGAAGGCGAGCAGTGGGCGAATAACTGCCATCAGACTCAAAGGAAGGCCAAAGAAAGCAAATCTTCCGTGGATTCGACCATCAGCCGAGACATCGCGCGTGGATCACGGCGAATGGATAACTTCGATACAACCCTGCCCGACTAATGACAATCCAACACAAATGCAAATTCTGCGGTGCGCCGGTCACGCTAGAAATGGATGATGACGGCGTGGAATACTTCGGCTTGGCTTACTGGAAATCTCTGGCCGCTTGTAATCGGTGCGCGGATTTCAGGGAAAAGAAACGCGCTCTTGAGGGCCAGTTGGTCGAATACGCTACCAATTGGAATCGGCACAAGTTGAAGCAAATCATTCTCAAAGCCGCCGACATGGAAAACCTGATGGAATCCATCGTGAAGGGGACCAAGCGATACGCTGACCTCGTTTGCCGATTCTACCGGCTGCCGTCTGAGTGGAACAAAGATTTTTCTGAGCAGATTTTGGACATGCCTCACAAGGCCATCCAAATCCTGAGATTTTACGAGCGCCAAATTTCGCGCAGACCCGCGACACCATGACCACGCGACCGATAGGCGAATACATCGAAGAACTGAGGCGGGCGGTGATATGAGCATGATCCTAAACCCCGTGTGGCCCGCGTGCCCGCCGATCTGCGAGACCGCACACCTCCCGAGCCTGAAAACTTTGCCAGAACTGATGCTGTGGCTCTCGAAGAACGGGCCGGGATGTTATGTCTCCAGAATGTACCAATGTTCTGATTGCGGCTATTGGCACGCAGAGATTTCTCCAAGAGACCCGAGCGGCGATTCCAGCGGGTGCGGGCGTTCTCACAAAACTTGACGAGTGTTTGTGATTCATTCACAATTTCAACGTGCAACAGGCGAAACCAATCTTCGTCGCTTCGGAATGCCGAAAGGCTACACTCAGCTTCCCGCTGGACTGTTGCACACCGGAGCGACGGAATTTTTCAACGTGCAACAGATATGCTATCCGAAGAACACAAACGCAAAATTGGCGAAGCAAATAGAGGCAAAAGAAACGGGCAGTGGAAAGGCAACGAGGCCACCGTTAATTGCGCCAGAGGACGAGCACGTAAACTATACTCGACAGAAGGCGGGTGCGAAGATTGCGGAAATCCAAAAGCAGAACGGCACCATAAAGATGGCAACCCGTTCAATAATGCTCCAAACAACATTGCGATTTTGTGTACTAGATGCCACATGAAACGTGATGGACGACTGGATGCGCTCATTTTACGGATGAAAAAAAGAAAAGGCATCTTCTCATATTCAAATTGCCCTATTTGCTCAAAGTTAATCCGCAGAAAATCCAAGGGAATTTGCAGCACATGCAGGATGAGAAAATTACGGAAGGAAAACCCTGTTGTAAGAGCCAATTTGAAACTCACATTTCCACAAGCTCAAGAAATTAGAGTTCGGTTCAAAAACGGAACCAGTCGCGAACAACTGGTGAAAGATTTTACTATTTCACGGTCTTATCTTGTGGATGTCTTATTGAATCGCTGCTGGAATCCGAAGATGTATTCGGCGGACGGAACGAAAATTCCGGGAGCACCGTTACGATCAGAACTCCGCCGCTCGCACCGGCACGACGAGCCATGAGCAACGAAGAACTCCAGTCCATGCTCAAGAAGCACGTCGCGGCTCTGTCTGAACACTGCGAAAGTGTCAGAATCTTTGTCACGGTGCCGACCGAAGACGGATCGCAGAACACCAAGGCTGCCGATGATGGCGCTGGAAATTTCTACGCGCAATATGGACAGATAACCGAATGGCTGGACATTCAGCGCGAGTACCAGCGCGTCTGGGCGCGAGACCACGCCAAGAGCGACGAGCCATGACGCGCGAGCGGAAAATCACGCGGCGACTCCCGGCGTTCCCGCATCTGCGGGCGAGGCTGGCGCTCAATCCCGCCTATCCTTGCACCTACGCCTACGCGCAGCCGATCATGTCGCTCAAGAGCACCGCGCCGGCGCCGGGCTACGCGGATTGGAAAAAGCAATTCAAGCGCAGGAAGGCCGCATGACCCTCGACCACGGCACAATCCCGACTGGGCACAAGACCGCCCGCGTGCGCGGCTGGCGCGTGACGCTCCTGCGCTGGCTGGCCAAGAATCGCCGCACGTTTTCGGCGCAAGACCTTGCTGCGGTCGTGAACAAAGTTTCGGCGGGCGCGATGAGCATGGCGCAGGCGCGGGCCATGTGCGCTTCGTATGTTCGCAAGGGCGAGTTGCGCCAAGTGCGGAAGGGCATCGGCGGGCCGAATAGCGTGGAAGGGATTTACGCCAGAAACTACGCGAGCGATTCCGCTTGACGGGGCGCGTGGCCTATGCGAAACGTGACTCGGAAATTCGAGTATCGGAATTAGATTTTGGTTTCGTCGCGGCCTCACCATGAGGCATTCCCTTACTCGGATTTCCACGCGACGAAATCTTTTTATGAGCGATACTGAAACACTTCCAGCGGTCCAGCAAACCGAAGGCGGAAACGTCGAGTTGACCGCCATCATCCCTGAAGAATTCCAACTCTGCCAAAACGCGCTGATCGACTGGTGCAAGCGCAAGATCGCGCTGATGAAACGCGAGCAGGCCGAGAGTGAGGAAAACCTTGAGCACGCAATCAAGAATAAATGGAAAAGCGGCCCGTTCAAACGCGCCGCCGATCTGTTCCGCAAGCGCGCCGAGTTCTACGCGAAGATGCTCTCCGCGCTCGAAGCTGGATATACGATCATTCCGAACATGCCGTTGCAATTGTTCACGGTGCGGACTGATCGGAAATCTGTGCCGTGGAATCTGGTCAGTTACCAATCTCAGATTCCAGATGTCGAAGCAAAAGCACTGCCAGAAGGCGAAGGTAAATGGGTTAATCCAGCGCCGTTTGTGAAAAAAATCATTGACGACGATGGCAAAGGAAACGCAGTTGAGAAATGGACCGCCGACAGCATCAACGAGGAAATTGATTTCCCGGTCATCATGGCCAAGCCGCAGATCATGACTGCGACTTCGCGGGCGATGGCGCTGAACATTTTCGACGAGTTCGGAATTCTGCCAGACAACTCACGCGCTAAGGGCGACCCGATGATTTTGGCGCGAATCATTGATCCGCGTCCGGCGTTTTACTCGCGGCAACGAAAGCGGGTCACGTTCCTGATCGGATGGCATCTCGACACGCGTACTCTGTGACCAGCTCGCGAGCAAAGGCTACTGAATGAGCACCGACGCGACACAAGAAGCGCCAACCGCCGAATCATTCGTGCGCCGGGCAATGACGGCTGATCGCGAGCAACTCAAAGCCCTGTTTGCCGAGGCACTGGGACGCGCCACCGCGCTCACGCAGGAGAACCAGAGATTGCGGGAGCGCCTGCAATGGTTCCAAGACAACGGCGGCTCTTATCCCGAGCAATTGGAGAACGAACTGGATTCGGTCAAAGCGCAAAACGACCGGATTCGTGCCGCCGTAGAACCGTTGATTGCCGAAGTCAAAAACCTGCGCGACACCCTCTCTGCAAGCTCGCTGGAACTGGACATGCAGGTAGCTGACGGATGGCACGCGCTTATCAAGCCAGTAGAAGCCGCGCTCGAAGGCAAGGAGGGCAACGCGTGAGCGCGAAATATTCAGACTGCTCGGAATCTCAACCACCGTCGTTGAGTCAGATCACCATGCGACGATTAGGTTCCGAACTCGCCGAAGCCAACAGCAAAATCCAACACCTGCTCGATCACTGCAAGGACGCAGAATGCTCCATCTGCGCCGAGATAGTTTGCAAGCATCACGAACCGCTCCATTTTCACCACGACGGATGCCCCGCCTGCGAAAAGGCGATGACTCCAGAACAGATAGGCAACTCATGGCTGGAAAACTCAAGCCTTGAAAAATGGTTCCCGTTAACCGCCGAAGAACTCGCCGCCGCCCGCCGCGACATATCACGACTCACCGAGCAACTCCACCGCGCCAACGCGTACTGGGCCGAGACCGACACGGCTATTCGTAACGCGCTGCGCCCAGTCCTTGGGCCTGCCGTTGACGGCGACAGCTACGGTGTGCCAGGATTGCCGGAGCTTGTAGGGATGCTGGTGAAACAACTGACCGCTGAAAAGCCATGAACAACTGGAAGCAATACAAACGCAAAGGACTCAGCGAAATGAGGCCGTATGCGCCCGGAGAAGACGTATCGAACGTCAGCATCTCTGGACCGGACAAAGAAAACGGTTCTCCAAAGGAAGGCGACATGATCGCAAGAAATCCCAATAACCACGCCGATCAATGGCTAGTGGCCAAGAAATACTTCGAGGACAATCTGGAGGAAGTGCCATGACCATCACGATCACGCGCAAGGATTGGAAGCGGGGCGTTTGTTACGAAGACCCTTGCGGTTGCCTGCTACATCGCGCCATCAAGAGACAATTGGGAAAACGCGCCATCGTTTATCATGGCTTTGTCAGCATCGACAGTCGCTTGCGCGATTATTCCAAGCGCAAACACGAGAAACGCCTGCAAGCCGCGCACCGCGACCCGTCGCTCTTGCCAATCACCATCGTGTTGCGATGACCGATGAAGCACGACTTCTTTTGCGATGGGCCATCAAGGTCTCTGACAAACGCGGAGATTTCAAAACCGCCGATGCAGCACGCGAAACGCTCGACCACGCCAGAAGAAACTTACTTGAAACACATCCGCCGTCTTCAAGAGCAAAACAGGTTGCTGGCCGAATGCTTGTCCGACGAACGACGGATGCGTAAGGAAGCGTATAAATGGTATCAAGACCGACTCAACTCGCGGTTCTGGGGTCTGTTCGATATGATGATGCGCTCAATGAAACGATGAACACACCCCGGACCGAAGACCAGCTCGCCGCCGAGCACGCTTATCGCATGACCGAACGCCTTGGCATTCTCTGCGGCAGCGCCACGCCGACGCCGGAGCAGGAGGCGCTGGCCAGAGCGGAGGCGGACGAGGCGGTGCGAAGGCTCAGGACACCCCCAACTCCCGCGACCGCGCCCTAGACTGTGAATGAAAATCTACTGATCCTCTGTGTCGGACTGCCGCGCTCCGGCAAGAGCACCTGGGCACGGCAACAAAACCTGCCCATCGTCAATCCTGACTCGATCCGGCTGGCGCTGCACGGCCAACGCTTCCAATCCCTCGCCGAGCCTTTTGTCTGGGCCATCGCCACTGTCATGGTGCGGGCTTTGTTCTTGGCCGGCCATGAGCGGATCGTCGTGGATGCCACGCACACGACCAAGAAACGCCGAGAGTTCTGGAAGGACAAAAACTGGCGGTGCGTGTTCAAGGTCATCGACACGTCCAAGGAGATTTGCCTGAAACGCGCCGAAGGCGACGCGGAAATCATTCCGGTCATCGAACGGATGGCCGCGCAGTTTGAACCATTAACCGAAGACGAAGGAAGCCTCTATGCACCATAGCGAACAACTATTCCAACCCTCCGACGCCGCAAGCCGATCCGAAATCGAACGCCAGATACGCGCTCTTGGCCTTGGTGCGACCGGCCAGTTCCCCGGAGGCAAACTCAACAAGGCCGACGACGGCGAAATCAGGATTTCCGTTGGACTGGAAAGCAACAAGGTCATCATCGCGTTCGGAAAGTCGATTCGCTGGATCGGATTCGACGCTACGCAAGCCAGGGAACTCGCCGCGAGCCTAATCAAATTCGCCGACAGCATCGCACCGCCCGCACCCACCCCCGAATGACGCGCCCGCGCCGTGGGTCATGCCCGCAGAGCGAATCGGATTCGCCGCTTTGGACAAGGCGAGAGGCTCATGGCGCGCACGGGTATGATTTTATCAATGCGTCTATCATCGCAGCCAGAGCCTTGCGGGTCTCCTCTGACATATTCGGGTCGCCTTTAATCATGGCGCTGTTGCCTTGCTTGGTGGTTATCTCGAAGTGAACGTGCTTCCTGCGCTGATAATCGCAGTCGCACCACGAATCCGCGCATTGTCCGTCTATGTTTTCACACGCGCTCATGCCCCAACCCTCACGATTTCGGGTAACGTTGACAAGGCAGATTCAGGGCGATTCATATCCACTCCCACTGGCAATCCCTGCGGGCCAGTTCCAGTTTCGCGCTTTCCGGCGTCATCTTCAGCATCCATTTGATTATCGGCGCGGCCTCGGTGCATCGCCACAGACCATCTATCCGCTCCCACACCGCACCGGCGCAGAAATACTCGTTCTTCGCCTGCAACACCTTCTTCTGATACGGCAACGGCTTGCCGCCTTCAGGGATCAGCAACGGTCTCGCTCCACGCCAGAAATCACGCTTTCGGTTCCTCATTGAACCTCCACGTCACGCTGCCGCAATCGTTCAACGTGCAGCAAATGAATACGAATCATGTCCTGCGCGTTCTCGACCTGCCTCTGGTCCAGTCTGCCGCTGGCAATCCGTTCCCGCCACCATGCCGCGTGCCCCAAATGCACGACAATCATGTAATCGCGATTAGCCAGCTTTTCTGCCACAGTCATGGCTCGTGCTTCAATCGGGTCAGTTGCTCAGAGATTTCCTGCCTGCATTTCACCTCCGAATCATACGCCTTTTCCGGTCTGTCGAGAATCCTGAGCGAATGCCGGGTGAGCGCCTTGCAAATCATTATCCACGGACTCAGCTTGTAGCCCTTCTTCACGATTCCTCCATTGCCTTCACCGCCAGCCGTTCAGCCGTGCTCCCGTAGCTCTTCCCGGTCATCGACTCCTTTGCCAGTTTCGCCATCTCTTTCCGGTGCCTGTGCTCCGCCTGTTTCCTCCGGTTGTACGCCCGCAAATCCTCCGGCGTCTTGATCTTGTCATACTCCGCGTAACTGGGCATGAAATACTGGTATTCCCCCTCCTTCACCAACCGCGCCCCGCCGTTGTCCTTGTTCCGGCTTTTCGGGTCTTTTCTGCACAACCATTCTATCGCCTTTTCAAGCTCCGCTTCATTTGTCAAGTTTCCTGTCAAAACCAACGCCAGATGTCGGGGGTTCAATTCCACCCTGCTCTTCCTCACATGCGCTATCGCGTAATTCCACACCCCGAACACTGCTAAACCAGCCCCCACCAACGATCCCTTATACATCGTCTCGAATGCTCTTCCGTACATGCCGCCCACGCTACCACCCTTGTCAATGACGTGTCAAACGAAAAGATTGACATTGTGTAACAAACTACCCCCATCCCCATCCCCATCCCTTCTATACAGGTGACTCAGGATTTTTGCTTTCTCTCGCTCTTCGACCAAACCTCGCTCTTCTGTCAATGACGGCTCTTACCAGAAATACGCTTCGCTCTAAAGGCGGGACTCCAAGCGACTCGCGCACGCTGCGAGCGCCCCTGCCCGGGGCACCCCGCCGGGACGGGTCAGAGCGAAGTAGATTCCTTGAGCCTTCTTTTCTCGCGGGCCGGCCAAGCGAGCCTCGCGCGTTGCATCGGAGGGGAGAACACTCGCGACTAGGACGCATTGCCCCCGGAAGGCGCAGCAGGTCCGTTGTCCTGTGGTCCTGTAGTCCCGTGGTCTTGCGCAGCAACGCGCTTGGCGGGCCCGAGCGGTTGCACGGGCTTGCGTTGCTTCGCGCGAGGTGTGGCGTTGCGTGCTTCGACGGGCTTCGGAACGCCGTGGCCGCGCAGAGCGAACACAACGGTCTGCAAAGCCTGGTAACTTCGACCGCTAGAAGCCATCGCAGTGGCAATGCGAGCACGCGTGTCTCGGTCAGGCTCAGACTGTAGATCGGCTTCGAGGAGGTTCACGGCACGTGCGATAGCATCTTGAATATCAAGAGCATGAGTGAGGCGAGAGAGACGATTCTTACCGGCGCGAATGCCGCAAGGTTTGGGCTTACGCAAGAGAGGCGGCTGAACTACGGCAAGAGCGATTTCTGGCACGACATGGGTGAATACAACAAATCGGCAGGCAAGTCAACAACCGCGAGTGTTGAGGTTCTGAATACGATTGATGAGATCATGCTGTTCTGGTGAACGGAGAGCCGAAGCTGATGATTGGAAGAAACTGAGACTGCGAAACAACCTTCGCCGTCGATCACGCCGGCCAGATAAGCAGCATCGGTTGGAGAGAGAACATTCGCTATTCGGAGTGGCATTGGGTTATTCAACCCAATAACCAGAGTAATTGCAAGGCTAAAGGCTCGGCTGTGG
>Ga0207645_10000390_pt1 | contig 36191 bp, 63 predicted proteins | sample KBSM53metaG_FD_184331 | JGI IMG/M metagenome (GOLD analysis project Ga0207645, IMG submission 184331) | Miscanthus rhizosphere microbial communities from Kellogg Biological Station, Michigan, USA - KBS M5-3 metaG (SPAdes) (version 2) | ecosystem: Host-associated > Plants > Roots > Rhizosphere >...
TGTCGGAGATCAGGCCGACGCGAAGGGGCGTTGCCATGGCGGGATCGGAGGGCTCGAATCGAACGCTATCGCCGGATCGAGTTGGCGCCGGGCGGCGCGGGCAGCCGCGCCAGGAATTGCGCGATCGCCTCGTTGACGCGGCCGGCGTGCGTGATCGGGCCCATGTGACCGGCGTCGGCGAACTCGACGCGCTCGACGCGCGGCAGCGTCGCGCACAGCAATCGGGCGACGGCGCGCGCCGAGGCCGTCGAGCGCGCCCCCGTCATGTACAGCACGGGAACGTCGAGCGCCGCGAACGCGGCCAGCGGTGTCGGCTCGGTGAACAGCGCATGCTTCCAGCGCCGCACGTTGACGCCCGACGCGGCGATCGCAGCCTGGCGCTTTTCCGGCGTCTTGCGCCAGCTGCCGGATCCCATCCAGTAGTCGATGAAATGCTCGGCGGCGCCGTCGCGGTCGCCGGCGTCGAGGGCGGCGGCCGAGGCGGCGACGGCATCGCGGATGCCGTCGGCATCGTTCGGCGGCGGCCCTTCGCCATCGATGACCGCGAAGAGCGTCGGCTCGTAGAGGGCGAGGGCGCGCACGCGCGCGGGTCGGTCGAGGGCAGCGATCAGCGCCACGGCGGCGCCGTACGAATGGCCGACGAGGACGAGCGGCGTTCCGGCCTTGGCGAGCACCGGCTCGATCAGGGCCACCTCGTCGCGCAGGGTGATGACGCGGTCCGACGGCCACTCAGGACTCTTGCCCGCGCCATAGGAATCGACGGCGAGGACGTGGAAGTGCGGCCCCAGGCGTTCCATGAGCGCCGTCCACTGGCTCGACGTGCTCGCGTTCGAATGCGTGCAGACGACACCCGGCCCGCTGCCGGATTCGCGAAAGAACGGCTCTGGCGATGTCATGGCGCGTTTCTCCTGCGACAACGATGCCTGCGGTGCGGCCCTTCAGACACGGCGAAATGCGAGCTGCGTCCAGGACACGCCGGCGTCTCGATTCGCCGCCTGGCTCGACTCGGCGTGGACGTTGAGCGCGAGGCGAAGCCCGTGCGTCTCGGCGAGCGCGATCGTTTCATCGGCCGACACGGCGAACATGATGCGCCCGATCGGCACCGGACCGTGGCGCAGCGTGATCACCAGCAGACCGAGCGGCCCGACCAGGGCGGCGACGTTCGCCATCGCGACGCGGCGCTCCTCCGCGTCGAGGTGCATCCACACGGCCGTCAGCATCACCAGATCGAAGCGCCTGCGCTGCGCCATGACGACGCGCAGCGCCGGCAGGCTGTCGTCGATCCATTCGATCGCCGGCGAAGGGTGCAGCGCGATCGCGCGCGAGCGCAGCGCTGCGGTCGGCTCAACGGCGACGACGCGGTGGCCGCGCTCGGCGAGCCAGGCGGCGTCGCGGCCCGTTCCGGCGCCGATGTCGAGCACCGACGCCGGCGCCACCGGCAGGAGCGGCAGCACCGCCCGGTGCTTGACCGGGAAGTCGATGCCTTCGTAGCGGGCGACGAGCTCCTCGGCCTGCTCGGCGTAGCCGCGGCTGCCGCGAACGACCGGGCGGGTGGCGTGATCAGGCATGGCTGGCGGCGATCGCCCTGGCGAGGTTGGCGCGCGCCGCTCGCTCGAGCTCGTCGTGCAGGCGCGGCGTGCTGTAGATGCGCTCGCGATCGCGGAAACGCGCGAGGACGGCACGCCGCCGCGCCGCGAAGGTCGCGTCGGGAACGAACGCGTACTCGGCGCGGATCTGGCGCTCGTACTCGGCGAACCTCGCGTCGTCGGCGGCGAGGATGGCGAGGTCGATGTCGACGAGAAGCTGCTCGTCGCCGCCTTGCGGCAGCGCGGCGTGTCGCGTCGCCATGATGAGCGCGCGGACGCGCTCGGTCACGTCGGCGCCGATGCCGGCGGCGCCGGCCGCCTCGCGCAGCCACTCGGCGCTGCGCGCCTCGTTGTCCGAGCGTTGCACGTCGTAGACGGCGTCGTGGAACCAGAGGCCGACCTCGACCTCGGCGGGGTGCGCCGCCAGCGCGCCGACGCGCTCGAACAGGTCGATGCACTCGCCCAAGTGCTGGAGCGTGTGGTAGCGACGCTGCGGCTCCCGGTACGCGGATAGCAGCGCAGCGCAGAGCGCGTCGCCGTCGTCGCGCGCGCCGATGCCGCGCCAGGCACGACGCCACGAGGCCGGAAGGTCGACGCTCACGGCTCCCAGACGTTGGCGTGGGCCTCGAAGTCGGCCCGCTGCGGGCGGACGACGCAGAAGCGCTGGCCGGTCGGCGCTTCCATGACCCACCAGCGCTTCACCTGCGCGACCCTGCGCGCGCCGAGCGCCTCGAGGCGGGCGGCTTCGCTCTTGTGCATCTTCGGTCCCTCGTGACGAAACGAGCTAGCCCGGTGCCGTGCGCGATCCGGAGTCGGCCGTGACGCAGCCGGCGCACACGCACGCCACGCCGCGCAGCGGCGAGGGGACGCGCGCGAGCAGGGCGGCGCTGAAGGTCGCGGCCCGGCACCAGCACGGATCGTCGAAACGACCGCTGCGCGCCGGCGCGCAGGCATTGGCGCCGCCGCAGAGCGGGCAGAGAAGGTGAGGTGCCGGTTCGGCCGCCATCCGCTCTTCAGCCGCCGCGCTTGCGCGCGGTGACTTCGATCTCGATCTTCATGCGCGGATCGGCCAGGCCCGCCGAGATCATCATCGCCGCGGGCCGGACCGTGCCGAAGTACTTGCGCAGCACCGGCCAGCAGGCGGCGAACTCGGAAGCGTCGGGGAGCACGTAGGTGACGCGGACGACGTCGGCGAAACCCGAGCCGGCGTCGGTCAGCGCGGCCTCGATGTTGCGAAGGCACTGCTCGGCCTGCGCGACGACGCCTTCGGCGAGCGTCATCGTCCGGTAGTCGAAGCCGGTCGTTCCCGAGACGAACACCCACTCGCCGTCGACGACCGCACGCGAGTAGCCGATGTCGGCCTCGAACGTCGAGCCGGAGCTGATCAGACGGCGTGCCATTCGGCGTCTCCTACGACTCGTTCGAGAGGATGAGCTGGGTCTGCGTGACGAGCGCGCAGAGCTTGCCGTCGGCGTTGCGGACCGAGGTCTGCCAGACCATCGTCGTGCGGCCGCGATGGAGCGCCACCGACTCGCCGGTCACGGTCGTGCCGACGCGCGCACCGGCGATGAACTTCGTGCTCGAGTCGGTCGTCGTCGTCCGCTTGCCGGGGCCGAGGTTGACGATGGTGCCGATCGCGCCGAGCGTGTCGGCGAACGCCATGTAGGCGCCGCCGTGGAGGATGCCGCCGGCGGTGCACAGGTCGGCACGAACCGGCATCTCCGCGACGACGCGATCGCCGGCCAGCTCGGTGACGCGAACGCCCATCAGGCCGGGAAAGAGCGGCTCGATGAGCGCCTGGATGGCGGCGACGTCGTGCATGGTGGGGGCGATCCGCGCTAGGGTGAACGAAGCTTGTAGGGAGGCGGCGAGGTCGGGTCGGTGCGAACGATGGCGATGGCCTGCTGCACATGCGGGAGCGAACGCGCCAGCGCTTCGACCGCGGCGAGCGAGGAATTCTGCAGCGCGCACCCTTCGATGTACAGCACGCGGCCCTGCACCGTCACCCACAGGGTCGTCCCGGGCAAGCGGTCCGGGCCCGCGACCGCCTTGCGAAACGCTTCGGCGATGTCGCGGTCGTACGCGTAGGCGTTCGGCCGGTCGCACTCTCCGGCGAGCCAGCAGGTCGTTCCCTTCTCGGCGCGCCGATGCGCCTGGACGCGCTTGTCGCTTTCGCTGACGAACGGCCCGGCCGGGACGGGGCAGTCGGGGACCGACGACGAGATCTGGAAGAACGGATCGTCGAACCAGTTGCGCAGTTCTTCGCCAGACCCGGCCGTCGCTGCGAGCACCACGCCGAGCACGAGCAGCGAGGCATTCCGGGCGATCGAGGCGGCGCCGGGCATCAGGCGGGCAGCAGGTCGTGCACTGCACGATCCTAGCGCGCGGTCGCCGCGGCCGCGCGCCGCGCCGGCGCGACCGCGACGCCTTGTCGGTCAGGCCGTCTTCGCGGCGGCCTGGGCCAGGCGCTTCTTCTCGAGCATGGCCGCCAGCTGCGCTTCCTCGCGCTGGCGCCGCTCTTCCAGCGCCTTGGTCCGGTCCTGGACATCGCCCTCGTCGAGGTCGGCGGGCTTGGTCAAGGGATTGAGCGCAAGGCCGCCGAAGTCGGTCGCCTGCGGCTCGCCGCGCTTGCTCTTCAGCTTGATGTTGAGGCGCAGCTCGTTGGTCGAGTCGGCGTTGCGCAGCGCCTCGTCGAAGCCGATCAGGCCGGCGTCGTAGAGGTCGAACAGCGCCGCGTCGAAGGTGCACATGCCGAGCTCGCGCGAGCGCGACATGATCGTCTTGATCTCGTGGAAGTCGCCGTTGAAGATCTTCTCGGCGAGGGTCGGCGTGTTGAGCAGGATCTCGATCGCCGCCGAGCGGCCCTGGCCGTCCTCGCGCCGGACCAGCCGCTGCGAGACGATCGCGCGCAGGTTGGCAGAGAGGTCCATCAGCAGCTGCTTCCTGCGGTCTTCCGAGAAGAAGTTGATGATCCGCTCGATCGTCTGGCTGGCGCTGTTGGCGTGCAGCGTCGCCAGGCAGAGGTGGCCGGTCTCGGCGAAGGCGATGGCGTGCTCCATCGTCTCGGCATCGCGGATCTCGCCGACCAGGATGACGTCGGGCGCCTGGCGCAGGGTGTTCTTGAGCGCGTGGTGCCACGAGTGCGTGTCGATGCCGACCTCGCGGTGCGTCACCAGCGAGAGCTGCGACGGATGCACGTACTCGACCGGATCCTCGACCGTGATGATGTGACCGGGCGAAGTGCGGTTGCGATGGTCGATCATCGCCGCGAGCGTCGTCGACTTGCCCGAGCCGGTGGCGCCGACGACGAGGACGAGCCCGCGCTTGGTCATCACCACGTCCTTGAGCACCGGCGGCAGCTTCAGCTTCTCGAAGCTGGGGATCTCCGAGGCGATCGTGCGGATGACCATGCCGACGCTGCGCTGCTGCACGAAGACGTTGACGCGAAAGCGCGAGACGCCGGGAATCGAGATCGCGAAGTTGCACTCCATCTCCTTGGCGAACTCGGCGCGCTGCGTCTCGTTCATCAGCGAATGGGCGAGCATCCGCGTCACCTCGGCGCCGAGCTTTTGCGCCGTCAGCGGCTTCATCGCGCCCTGCGACTTCATGCTCGGCGGGAAATCGGCCGAGACGAAGAGGTCCGAGCCGCCGGCCTGGCTCATGGTCGCCAGCAGCTTGTGCATGTAGGCGCGGGCTTGTTCTTCGGTGAAGGCTGCTGACATGGGGCTCCGTGACAAAGAGAAAGCGTCGGTCCGGACTGCGAACGCGACGCCGTTTGAGGGGAAGCCGCGAGCTTGCCAGCAACGGCACGGGCGCGTCGAGAAAGCGCCGGGCAAAAAACCACGCTTGCGCACGATCAGCGCTCGCGCGTCGCGTTCACGCATCGGCGATTGGCGCGCGCTGCCCCGAAATCGGGCGCCGCATCCCGAGCCGTGCTAGGGCGTGCTCGACTTCTTCGGCAACTCGTCGCCGATCGTGACCCAGTCGACATGCGTCTCGTAGAAGACGTGCGCTTGCGGTGTCCGATCGATCGGCTCGAGGAAGAGGGCGCGGGCGATGTGCAGCTCGCCAGGCCAGCGCTCCGACTTGAAGAACATCGGGCTGCCGCAGTGGCCGCAAGAGCCGCGCATGCCGCCTTCGTCGGCGACGTACCAACGCAAATTCGATCGCGGGTCCTCGACCGTCACGGCGTCGGCGGCGAAGCCGGCCCATGTCACGAAGGGCGCACCGTGGGCGCGCCGGCAGCGGCTGCAGTGGCAGTGCGCGACCCACTTCGAGGGCAGCGCCGCGACGAAGCCGACGTTGCCGCAAAGGCAGCTGCCGCGCGAGGACGTTGCCAACAGGCTCACTGGTCGGCTTGAAGCATCGCCGCCATCCGCTGGTGGACGAGGTTGATCGCCTTCAGCGGCCTGACCATGACCTTGAACTCGACGATCAGGCCGGCGTCGTTCCATTTGATGAGATCGACGCCGTTGACCTGCACGCCGTCGATGACGGTCTCGAACTCGAGCATCGCGTCGGACGCGCCGACGATCTCCCTGACGTAGCGGAACGTCGGATTGAAGAAGACCTGAAACGCCGCGCCGAGGTAGCGAGCCACCAACCTGGCGCCGGCCTGAGGCGCGTGCACGACGGGCGAGTGGAACACCGCGTCGTCGGCGAGCAGCGCCGTGAGGCCGTTGGCGTCCTGCGTGCGAACGAGGCGATGCCAGGCTTCGAGCGGGTGTTCCTTCATTGCCGCGTGCGGGCACTTGCCCGGTGCGAGAGGGCGATCACGAAGGGAAGGATCAGCTCGGGAACCAGATAGCCGAGCCAGACGCCGTGCGGCTCGGGCAACCCGACCTGCGAGATCGAGATGAGCCTGCCGATTCCGGCGAGCAGGACACCGAGCGCGAGCAGGTACACCAGCGTCCCCTGGCGGGTGATGGTCCAGGCCGCCCACAGGTTGATGAAACCCACCGAGAAATAGACGCCCGCCATGAAGCGATGGACGTTGTCGAGTCGCGGTGTCGTTTGCGGCTGGCCCAGGATCATCTGCACCGTGCCGCCGAACAGGGCGATGGCGGCGACGATGAACAGGCACACCTGGGTGGTTCGCTGGGCGGTCGTCAACGGAGTTCTCCTCGCGTCCAAGGGGTGACAGTGTGAACCGAAGCGCCGGCCGGGGCGAGCGCTCGGCGCGTCATGTGAAGCCGGCGTAGAACGTCGAGACCTGGAACTCCATCGGTGAGGTCAGCTGCCACTGAGGGATCGGATTCGGATCGGGGTGCCGGAACACCTGGCAGCGAAGCACAGGCGAGATCGTGTGGCGCTTGGTGAAGAAGCCCGCGCGCTGCACGGTGCTGCCGACGGCCAGCGGGGGGTTGAGAAGGGTCGTCATGCGGTGTGGCTCCAGCGCGTGTGAACGATCGCAGCGGATTCGCTAGCCCTGCGGCGCGAAGTGGTAGACGAAGTACTCGCGATCGCGCTTCCAGCCGCGGGCTTCGTAGACGGCCTGGGCGGAAGTGTTCTGGATGTCGGTGTTCAGCGTGACGCGGACGGCGCCCAGGGAGCGCGCGTGCTCGGTCGCGGCGCGCAGCAGCTCCGAGCCGATGCCTGTTCTTCTCTGCGCGGGCACGACGAACAGATCGTTCAGGATGAAGGTCCGCGCCAGCGACACCGACGAGAAGCTCGGATAGAGCTGCGTGAATCCCGCCGGCGCGCCCGCGGCATGGGCGAGGAAGATCACCGATTCGCCGTGATCGAAGCGCTCGCGCAGGAACGACTCCGCTGCCGCGACGTCGCTCGGGCGGCCGTAGAACTGGCGATAGCCGTCGAACAGCGGCGCCAGCACCGGCAGGTCGGTGAGGATGGCTTGGCGGACGGAGGTCTTCTGCATCATCGAACGCGACGGCTGATCGGCCGTCGCCAATGCGGCGTGGTTAGCATGGTCGCCCACCCAGAGGAGAAGTCTCCGTGACCCGGCAAGCTCTCATCGCGATTTGCAGTGCGTTGCTGTTCCTGTCGTTCGCGGTCCGGGCTCAGGGCGCGGGCGAACCAGCGAAAGCGCCCTACGAGCCCGAGCTCGCGCGCTCGCTCGGCGCCGACGAGAACGGAATGAGGCGCTACGTCCTGGTGATCCTCAAGACCGGGCCGAACAAGGTTGCGGCCGAGCCCGAACGAGACGAGATGTTCAAGGGCCATTTCGCCAACATGAACCGCCTGGCCGCGGCGGGGAAGCTCGCGGTCGCCGGCCCGTTCGACGGCGTCGACGGCTGGCGCGGCCTGTTCATCTTCGCGGTCGCCGACATCGCCGAGGCCCAGGCGCTCGTCGCGACCGACCCGGTGATCATCAAGGGCGAGATGGTCGCCGAGTACCACGCGTACTACGGCTCAGCCGCGCTGATGCTCGTCAGGGACGCCCACGAGAGGATCTCGATGAAGCGCTGAGCCGCTCGACTTAGCAGCCTGCCGTGCACTTGCCGGCGGCGTCGAACTCCATCGTCTTGCCGGACAGCGGAAGGTGCACCGGCACCTTGCTCGCCTTCACGAATGCCTCGGTCTTGCTGCCGGGACGAACCTTGCCGCCAACCGTGCCGACTTCGTTGGCGTGAGAAGCGATCACCGCCGCGGGTTTCACGAGCTCGTTGATCACGTAGGCGGCTTCGGCCGGCCCGGTCGTGAAGCCGTCGCCGATGTTCATGACCGCGAGCTTGGCCTGGTAGTGGTTGCGCACCACCAATTCCTGATCTGCGGTGATCCCGGTGTCGCCGGAGAGGTAGGCGACAAGTCCGTTGCTGAAGCGCAGGACAAAGCCGGTCGGCAGGCCGACATCGCCGGCGATGCCCGCGTCCTTCATGGCTTTGCCGAGATCACCGCCGATGTAGTCGGGATCGAGGCCGTTGCTGTGCATCGCCGTGACCGTGGCGATGCGCACGCCGCCGACCGTGACGCTGCCGCCGAAGCGCGCCAGCATCGAGTCGGCGGGATCGCCGCCGTTCGCCTTGAGCTTGGCGGCGAAGAACGGCGGCATCTCGCTGCCCGTGACGATCTTCGCCTTCTTGGCGATCGCGATGTTCGCGGCATTGGAGTTGGGCATCGCCGAGACCGACATGTCGGGCGCCGCGCACGTGCCCGAGTTGGGCGCCTTGTTGTGGGCATTACCGGCGTGGTCGCCGTGCATGTGGCTGACCAGCACGATGTCGATCTTGCCCAGGCGCGGATCGCCCCCGCCGGCGACGGTGCGGCCCGGGTCGAAGAGGATGCGCGTGCCGTTGGGGTCCTCGAAGACCAGCGCCCGATCCTGCGCGCAGAACTCGCCGTCGATGCCGCCGAGCGGTGTCACCTTGACGGTCTGGGCCAGTGCGGGGACGGCAAGCGCGGCGCCGAAGACGGCCAGGGCGGCGATCCGGGTCGAAGGATTCATGGAGCCTCGTGACGGGCGGTCGGGAAGAGTCCAAGGTACCACCGCGATCCGGTGGGCGACAAGAGAGGAGACGCCGATGTCGTCGTGCAAAGCGCTGTCACGCTCACGCCGAGCCGCGATAGGCGGCGACGAGCAGCGCCGCGCCGACGCCGCCCGCGAGCCACGCGCCGATGCGTTTCAGCAGTCCGACGTCCAGGCCGCGCGCACCCGGTGTTGCTCCGCGCTGGAAGCCGAGGACGAAGGCATGCGCCGGCAAGGCGACGAGCACGATCGTCGCCAGCACCAGCCAGAGCGTGGCCGACGCCTCGGTCCCGGTGACGAGCGGCCAGATCACCGGCCAGGTCAGGCCGGAAAAGGTTCCGGCGAGCGCAGCGGTGACGGGTGTCGGAGTGATGCTCATCAGAGCAGCGCGATGCGGTAGCGCAATCCCGGCGTGCTGCCGAATTGCGGCGGCTTGACGAAGTGCTCGTGGAGCACGCCGCCGTTGGCCTCGATCACCCGCTGCGACGCGAGATTCTGCGGATCGGTCGTAATCTCGACGTACGACAGCCCTTCCTCCTTGGCCGACGGCAGGAACCGACGCAGGGCCTCGGTCGCGTAGCCGCGTCGCTGCTTCCAGGGGACGACCGCGTAGCCGATGTGGCCCAGGCAGTGCGGCGGCAGCGCGTGCGTCCCCGGCTGCCAGCGCAGGTTGATGAGCCCGCAGAACTCGCCGTCCCAGAGCCAGCGCCGGTAGCCGGGCAGGCGCGGGACCTTCGAGCCGTCCGGCAGCGTGACCGTCTCGCCCTGCGGTTCGCGGTCGGCCTGGGTGGAAAGGAAGTGGTCGCGGTCGGCCGCGATCAGCGCGAGCTCTTCCTTCGAGGCGGTCTCCGCGCGCGCGCTGTCGGCCGACCAGCCGCGCTCGAGCGCATCGACATAGCCCGGCAGGAAGCGAAGCGAAGGCCGGACCAGAGCGAGCTGCATCGCTCGCGCCGCGTCGGCGCTATTCATCGAGCAAGCCGCCCTTGTAGAAGCTCCAGGCGGTGCCGTCGTGCAGGTAGAAGTGGCCGTTGACGCAGCCTTCCTTGCCCGGGAAGTACTCGCGATACGCGCGCGGAACCAGGCGGGCGAGCGCTTCGTCGTCGAGCTCGTCGAACTGCTCGGGCGTGATTGCGCTGCCGGCCCGTTGGCGTCGTGGTTCCATTCGCGCGGCCGACCGGTCAGCCGCCCCCCGACGAGTCTCTCAACTGGATCAGCAGCGCGTCGCAATTGTCTTGCAGCGTGGGCAAGGGTGCGCTGGTCCATTGCTGGGAGATGCCGGCGGCGACCGCCTGAACATCGGGCTCGAAAGGAACGTTGGTTCTTTGCGCATCGGCGCGAAGGAATGCTTCTCCCGAGGCGACGTGCGCCTTGTTTCTGTCGAGCCACGCGCGAAACGCCGGCTCGAACCTGGCCGAGTAGCCCGAGATGCGCGCCGAACAGGCCGCCGCCTTCTTGGGCAGGACCTGCGAATCGAGGAAGAGCAGTGCGTCTTGTTCCGGCGAAGCGTGGGCGGGGCCCGTCATGGCGGCCGTCATCGAGACGGTGAATGCGAAGGCAAGTGAGTTTCTGTGCACGGGCTTGAGAGGTCTTGGGTGGGTCGGGTTTCGCCGGAGGGGCTGCTTCTCACAGCGATCTGCCGTCGAAATGGGTGACGGGGATGGCCGAAAGATCGATGCCTTCCAGGCAGCGAATATTGATCGCAGCCATCTCGTTTCCTTTGGGATCCTTGCCTTCGGCGTAGGGGTGGATGCCGCATGTCGGGCAGAAGCGATGCTTCAGGAGATGCTTGTTGAACAGGTAGACGCGCGAATTTTCTTCCGGCGTGGCGAGCTTGAGCGAACTCCTGGGAACGAACCAGAGGAGCGATCCCTTGCGCTGGCATATCGAACAGTTGCACGCCAGGCCGTTCTTGATCTCGCCCTCGACCTCGAAGGCGACGGCGCCGCAGTGGCAGCTTCCTTGGTATCTCACGGTGACGCTCCTCGTCTGTTGTGGGCCGGAATTTACGCGACCGGCCGCCCCGGGGGTGAGTAACACGGTCGTCGTGAATTCCATCCGCGTTGTCGAGGCGATGCGTCGGGACGAGCCACTAGAATTTGAGCGAGGCCCGTGCGGCCGAATGCGACCGCGAAGCGCGCGCCGCAGGGGACCCGATGCTGATACTTGCGCTGATCTCTGCCGTGGTGCTGCTCGTCTGGATGGGATTCTTCATGATGGGCTCGTTGCCGCTGCTCATCCTGAAGCACGATACCCCCGTCGATTCGCGTTTCATCCGCGGCCTCTTCAACCTGTATTACCTGGCGATCATGGCGACGGGGATCGTCGGCGCGGCGAGTGCCGCCATCGCCGGCCGGGCCGCGCCGGCACTGGCCTTGGGCTTCGTCGCGGCGATCGGCTTTGCAGGCCGGCATTGGTTCATTGCACGCATGGACCGGGTGCGCAGCACGATGAGCGCTGACGATTCGTTCGGCATCCGCAGGTTCCGGCGCCTGCACATCGCCGGGATGCTGTTCAACGTGTTGCTGCTGGCGGCTTTCTGCGTGGGCCTGACGCGGGTCTCTCTTTAACCCACCTATCTTCCCGACGTGGTCGCGCCTGCCCCGGCCGGTTTGGCAATGCATTCGAAGATCAGTTCCACCCGCGCGAAGTTGTCTTGAATGTAGGGCGGCTTGGCGGCGGTCTCGACGAGACCGTGCATCGCTTTCCCCTTGCCCGTGCAATACGCCCGGGCCCTCTCTTCTGCGCCGGAGCGCACCGACTGCAGCGGCACCATCCCCGTTCGCGCTTCCTCGAACACGCGATAGCGCTCCTCGCCGGGTGTGGGCCGGGCCAGCGTGATGGTGTCGCCGCCGTAAGTGCTGCCCTCGAAACGGGACTTGCTCGTGTCGGCCGGCTGGATGGCTGGGGCGGCGGCACAACTCGAGAGAAGAACCCCGGCCGCCGTCGCGGCGGCGACCCAACGCGTTCGGTGACGTGAATGGTCGGCGCGGTGCGGGCGACAAATCTCGGGCTTGCGCTCCATGATCCTCCTGCTTACCAGCGCCAACGCTCTTCGCGTCGCAGCCACGGCACGTGTTGCTTGGCTGCCTCGAGCGCTTCCTGACCCGAAGCGTATGTGAGCTGGGAGTACCTCCCCAGGCTTTGCCATCGGCTCGAGCCATCGTACTCGCTGCGGTATTGCTCGAAACCGAACGTCCCGTCTGCGCGCATGAAGAAATCGACGCACTGCGTAGCGTCCTCGGTCTCCAGCGATGCGAGGACGGTGGCGGGTGGTGCCGCGACCTGCCTAGTGCGGCTCACGGCCGTAGCGGATCGATTGCACGACGCTGCCGCGAAAGCGGACGATCGCCGTGAGTTGCCCGGGACCCCGCTCGTACAGCCACTCTTCGACCTGCTGGCACGGCACGTAGGCGCTCGCGAACGGTTCGGGCACCGTCTGCAGTGTTTGCGAGTAGTACACCGGCGCGCAATAGTTGTCCTTGAGCAGCGGCTGACCGCACTTGTAGAGCACGGAAATCTTGGAATCGCCCTCCGACGCGCTGTAGCCATTGCAGCGCAGCGACTCCGCGCTCGCCGGCGAAGCGTGCAGCGCAGCGAGGACGATCAGGCAAGCGGCCAGGATGGATTTCATGCTCGACTCCTTGCTGATGTGAGAGGTCGAGCGGCTATTTTGCGACGGAAGTGACCACCACGGCGTCGGGGACCCGGCTCGATGCTCACATCCTGCAGTGGGCAGCCTTCACGTACGGCTCCTTCGGGCACGCGACGAGGCCATCGATGATGCGCAGGCGCATCGACCCGGGCGCGAGTGCTGCATACGACGCGCGAGCTTCCTGGAGGGCGGTCATGTCTCGACGAAGGAAGGCGAGAGTCGCCCTGACATAGGCAACCCATTCCGCCGGCGCCTCGGCGTCGAGCGCCTGCTCGAGGGGAGCGATTGCTTCCTGTTCGCGGCCGACCATCGCCAGGACCTGGCCGATGTGAAAGGCGATCTCCCTTCCTTGCGCGAGGGCCAGGCGGCCGCGATGGGCCTCCGCGTACCGGGCCAGGAGTGCGACGGCTGAATCGGCACACCCGGCCGCGGCCAGCGCGCGCCAGCCGAAAGGACCGTCTCGCCCATCGAACTCGCTGTAGGGCAGCGCGGTTTGAGCAGCTTCCTCCGATGCCGGAATCGTGCAGGTCGACGCCGCGGCGACGAGGAGCGCGACGCTGAGACTCATGGACCGGCGATCCGTTCGGTCATACGCGCCCGGGCGATGGTGTTGGCTGACGCTCGCCATGAGGGGCCGACGCCAGGCTGCGAACAGTTATGCCTCAGCGTCGGCCAGACGGTCAAGCCTCTGGCGGGCGAGAGTTGCCTCGGCCCCACCGCCCACTCGATGGAAGGTCAGGCCACACACGCGACCGCGGTGAACATGACCAGCGCGCCCGGATACAGCTTGACAGGCTGACACACGGCCCGGGCCGGCGGCTCGACGGGGAAGTACTCCCTGAAGATTTCGTTGAATCGCTCGATCTGGCCGATGTCGAGCAGATAGAGCTGCACGAACATGACGTCCTGGTAGCCGCCTCCCGCGTCGCGCAGAAGCACCCCGAGGTTTCTCAGCGCCTGGTGCGCCTGCTCGGCAAAGGACGAAAGCATTTCGCCGCTCTCGGGGGATCGGCCGATCATCCCGGCGGTGTAGAGCATCCCGTTCGCAGCGACCGTCGCCTGCGAAACCGGGTTGTACATGGCTGCCGACGCTGTTGTCTTGATGACGCGCTTCATAGGACTCCCTGCGACGAGGACAAGATTCCTGGCCCTTGGTTCAACCTCATTGCGATCGCAACTCGTGCCAACGCGGTGGCTTTGCGAGCCAGCCCGCCAACAAGCTGACCACGACGATGGTGACCAAGGAGGTCGCCGCCATGGCGGTCACCGAGGGAGGAGGCGGTGCCACCGTCATGCCGATCGCCGTGAAGCCGAAGACCAGAAGAGACAACACCGAGATCCAGAGCTTCCTCGGCCTCGACAACGCTGCACCGGACACGAAGAGGTAGAGACCTGCGAATGCAACCAAGGCTTCGATGGCGAGCGCCACCGGCATCTCCCGCCACAGCCAGAGGCCGACCTTGGCCGAACGGGCCCCCGCGATCGGCAGCTCGGGCGCATGAACCAGTGCGTCGAGCAGCCAGTGCGAGAAGACCGCCGCCGCGACGAGCGCAGCCGCGCGCAGCTTCGCGTGGCTCACGCGCGGATACCAGAGGAACGTCGCCGCGCCGGCCAGGACCGACCAGCCGATGCTGGCAGCCAAGCCGTGCGAATACGGGAAGACGAACTTCGGCTGGTGAGTGGCGATGAAGTCGGCAGGGATGGTCGCGGACTCCCAGCCGAGGAGGACCAGCAGCCAGAGCACGAGGTCGAGAAACAGGGCGGCAAGACACACGAGGCCGAGGTTCACGCGCCGCTCGATTCGCGCGATGGCCATCGCTGCTCCGACGTGACCTGCAAACATGGTGACCGCGGTGGAAACTCGGCCTAACGGCTCGCTTCGAATCCGCCGCCGCGACAGGGGGTCGAGGCACTCGTTCCGAGTACGTGTCGGATCTTCATGGCGACGCAATCGCCGACGTACGAGCCAACGTGATCGCCTGCTCCGGGCACGCCGCAACGCACTTGCCGCAGCCTTCGCACGCATTCGGGTTGATGAGCAACGCCTGCTGCCACCTGTGCGCGAAGCCTTTGATGCGGGCTGCGAATTTGAGCTTGCTGCGTTCGGTGCCAGGCAATGTGCCGACAGTGAAGACGCCGGTCGGACAGACCTTCACGCACACCCCTTTGCCCTCGCACCGACTTCGGTCGATCACCGGAGCAAAGGCGCCAGCGGGGTGCTTGCAATCGCCAGGATCGGCCAAGTACGTGCTCCGGTGAAAGAGGGGCTAACGGAGTGACGCGCGCGGCTCGGTTGCATGACCGGCCATGAGGAGCATCCCCAACGCCGCGGCGACGAGGAGCGCCAGATCCTGCGGCACATCGAGAAAAAACGCGGCCTGAAAGCCGATGAGACACCACAGGACCGGCACCGCCAGTGGAGAGCGTGGATGCGGTACGACCAGGAAGGCGAGAACGCCGATGGTGAACAGGGTCGTTGGACACGGCAGGCCGAAGGTGGGCATCGCGGGATAGCGGTGGCCCGCCCACACGGACCAGGCGGGGTAGACGACTAACGCGAAGAGCACGAGCAAGACACCGGCAAACGTACGCGCCGAGCGAGCGAACCGGAACTCGAGCCTGTGCCGGATGACGCCCTCCCAGAGAAAGACCATTGCGCCGGCGATCGAGACGGCCGAAAAGACGCCCGCCAAAGGGTTGATGGCCGCGAAGAACGCCCAGTGGTAGGCCACACCGAGCCACGCCCAAAGAAAGGCAAGGATCGCGGAAACGCCGATACCCGACCAGCGTTGCCGAAACCCAATGAGCGCGACGGCGACGAGCGCGACCGCGAGCAAGAACACTTGGGCAGGCCACAGCGCCTCGTTGTAGGCGCGGAAGACACCGAAGAACTGCTCTGCCGTGAACGGAAGCGCCATCGCTGCTCGACGCGGCTAGCGTCGGAAACGGGCTGCGGCGGGCAAGCGAAGCTTGCATCGAGACGTCCGCTCGATCGAGAGGGTCGACTTCAATGCTTGTGCCCTTTTCCGCCATGCGCTGCCGCGGCCCCGTAGCCACGAAGCTCACCATAGAGGGCGTTCTGCTCTGGCGTGAGGATCTCGACCTGGGCGAGATGCGCCTCGAGATGGGCGTTGCGTATCTGCGCCTGGAGCTGGGCAATTTCTTGCAAGACCTGGGACAGGCGTTCGGCAGTGATCGTCTTGGAGGCGAACAGACCGTCGAGTTGACGCTCCTTGTCGACGAGCGCGCGGCCTGAAGACCTTGCCTTCACAGACATGGCAGCGAACAGCGTCTCCGTACGGGCCCGCTGCTCGGGCGTGAGACGAAGTGGGGTAGCGAGCTCCAGCACATGCGCTGGCCCGGCAAAGCCGTTCAGTTCGGCGGCCTTGGCGAAGCCCATGCCTTCGCCCGAGAGAAGCGAACCGACCTCGTCCCGCGAAAGTGCCTTGATATCGCGCGACTCCTGTCCGGCGTAGGGCGATGCGGCGAGAGCGGTGAGAGCGAGTGCGGACAGACCGAGAGCAGGTGCCAGGTTGCGAATCTTCATAGTGCGTTCAGTTCGTGGCTTTGTCGAACAGCGCGGTCTGGCGTGCTTCGATCACCTTGATCTGATCGGCGGTGCGCTTGAGGCTGTGCCTCGCAAAGAGCGGCGCCAGTTCGTTGTAGGTGAGCCAGACCTTGCCATCCGAGTCCTGCCAGATCAGGGCTCGATTCGGCAAGTCCAGGGCGACCGTCGGTGCATCTTTGATCAGAGGGACGCCAACTTTCGGATTGCCGAAGAGCACAAGTTGCGACGGCGGCAATGCAGCGCCTGCTTCTTTGTCGGCGTTTGCCGTGTGATCCAACTGCCAGAACAGCTTGTAGGTTCCGCTGGCTTCGATCGCGGCGACCAAGCGAGATGTCGTCTCGGCGACAGAGAACTTGCTGGGGCGAGTGACGATCCCGGAGTCCTGGGCTTGGGCTGGCGAGAGCGACACCAGGAGCGCGAGTGCCGCAAAGTACTTCTTCATGCTTCCTCCCGCGGACGACCACGCTGATTGTGACGCCGAACGTTCGACATGAGCGCCGGGCCCAAGGGTTGCGCGGCAGCCTCGGGCTGTCCGCTCGACGGAGGTTGACGCTCATCGCTCTACGGGTCCGGTGACTTCAGTAAGGAGTTCCGTCCTTGTGCACGTACTGACCTTTGCCGCCGATGCGAACGACTCGAAGATCGTCTTCGGGGTAGGTCACCTCATCGCCTGGCATCCTGTCCCCGATCTCGAGATACAGCACCTCGTCTGACGTGTCGTTGCACAGGTGGTGAGCGTTTCCAGTCCCAGCCCTGAAGCCGGCGCACATGCCGGGTGCGAGCTGGAGCCGACCTTCATTGGTGTGCAAGGTGGGTCGACCACGGACGATGTAGACGAACTCGTCCTGCTTCGTGTGAGCATGTCGAAGCGATGAGATTGCGCCCGGTGCCAGGCGGGTGAGATTCACGCCGAAGTTCTGGAGTCCGAAGAACTCGCCGAGCTGACGCTTCTGCCGGCCGTCCATGCGCGCGGCGAACGGCTCGGGATAGGAAGAAACCCAATCGCGAGGAGGCACCTCGGAAGCGTCTATGGCCATCGGGATCGTGGTTTGGGGCATCGCAACCTCGGACGGTTGTGGAGTGGGTCAACTGAAGGGATGATCCGGCGGCCGTCGGTCACGGAATCGTGGCGTCCGCTCGTTGCAGGAGCGACGGAGGAACCGACAACCCCAGGCAATTTGCCTCTTCTACGGGCGGCCGATTGGGTTCTCCCTCCCGATATAGCTGCAAGTCCAGGCGCGTAGGAAGCCAGTTACGCGACTCGCCGTGCTCGCTCAGTTTCTGACACAGGCGTAGTACTTGGGTCCCTTCACGATGGTCTTGTCGAAGTTGCACTTGGTGGCAATCTCCGAGTCGGTGTCGATGAGAATGACCCGATCGGAGGCGGCGTGGGCCAAGGGGATGAGATTGCTGCCGAAGACACCTGCGATGAGCCCGGCGGCAAACGCAGTCGATGCAACGACACCAGACGTCATCTTCATAACGACACTCCCTTTGCCTGTGGTTGCGAAATGTCAAAACGCGCTCAGGCAAGACACGCTTGACGAAGCACGTGGTGCTTCTGGTCCGTGGCACGTCCGCTAGGTGGAAGGGTCGGGCTTTGTGCGTCGCCCGGTGCACGGACAGCATTCGCCCGCAGCACCCAGCACGACGAGAACGACTGTCGCTTTACGCCTGTTCATCGGGTCCCCATGGCTTGCCTAAGCACCTGCCGGGGGCTTCATGCTCAGAACGTACCGTCGATGCGAAGCGCTTCCAAGCGAAGCGCGATCCGCTCGATGGCGGGGTCAAGCGTCACTTTGGCGCAGCCGGGAGCAGCCCATAGCTGGCCATGACAGCGATCAACGCCGACTTGTCCGGGGGCCCTCCGGCATTGACCACGGCGGCGACATCTCTGAAGTACTGAGCCCCGATGTCTGGAGAAAGGACGATCAAGGCGCGAGCGGTTTCCGCGAAGGGGTTGGAGAACGCATGGGGCACGCCCTTGGGGGTGCTCATGGTTTGGCCGACGGTCAGATCATTCGTCTCGGCTCCGACCGAATATCGAAGGGTGCCCGCCAGGACGTACACGCATTCCTCATTGTGCGAGTGACTGTGTGGCGGAGGAACGTTTGAGCCCGGCGGCACGGTCAGTTCGAACATCCCCAGACTCTGCGTGTGCGAGCCGTCGACGATGTAGTTGATGCCAAGTCGACCCACTTTGATTTCAGTGGCGCTCATGGGATCCCTTGGTAGTTGAGCCTAGACGGCATTGTGCTGGGCGACCACTGCAACGCCAACAGCCAGCAGCAGACAGAGCGGCGAATAGACCCACGTGTCGAGTCGGGCGAACCGACTTCCGCGGACTCGCTTGAAAAATCCGACGTACTTGAACTCGCCGATGGCCCGCGCGAGCAGGCCAAGCGCCAGCGCGAACGACGACCAGGTGAGCAGCCGGGGCGGAATGCCAAGTTGAACCAGCCCGCCCGTCGCCGCGACAAGACATGCGAACAGGAGCAGCACGAGACCGACAGCTGCCGTAGCCTGGGCCGAAGGCACGAAGAGCGGCTTACCGTCGGCGCTCGGGACGGCGCCGCCGGCGCCGGCAGACGGGAAGAGCGCCATCCGAAAGTGCCACAGCGCCAACACCACGAAGGCGACGCTCACGCACAGGGCAACGGCCGTGTTGCTCACAGATGTGAAAGATGCGTGGGCGCAGCAAACCGGTCGTTCGCCCCGTCGACGCAGGCCACGGGGATGCGAGAGAGTTCCTCCTCCGAGACGCCCTCCAGGCAACCGATGTTGACGCCGTACATCTCTCCAAGGGGTGTCTCGGTTCCGATGCCGAACGGACGGACCCCGCAGTGCCTGCAGAAGTAGTGCAGGTTCTTGCGCGTGTTGAATCGGTACTCGGTCAGCTCGGCTTCGCCTGCCAACAAGCGAAAGTGTTCTGGCGTCGCCACCGCAGGCCAAAACCGGGTTCGGCGGCAGATGGAGCAGTTGCAGCGATACGAATCCTGCGAGAAGTCGAGTTCGGCCTCGAACCTGACCGCTCCGCAATGGCAACTGCCGCGGTACGTCTTGAGCATGGAAATAGCGCGAAGTCTAGGGCGCGGGCTTCGGAGTCGGCGAGTTGTGGAAGTGCACGTTGCTTCGGATTTGCCTGGCACAGGTCAGGCGGCATCCGGCACAAGCTCGACCTCAGCTTCGATCTCGACCGGAATGTTGAACGGAAGCTCGGCCATTCCGACGGCACTGCGCGCATGCGCTCCGACCCGGGGCCCGAAGACGCTCAGGATCAGTTCCGAGAATCCGTTGATGACTGCGGGCTGGCGGTTGAAGCCGGGAGCAGAGTTGACCATGCCGAACACCCTGTTCCAGCCGGCGATGCGCTCCAGGCCGCCGAGCTCGCGCTTGAGACTGCCCAGGATGGCCAGACCGGTCAGCTTGGCGGCCGCATACGCCTGCTCGACGGAGACCTGGGTGCCCACCTTGCCGAGCGGCTGGGCGAGTGAACCATCGGCGTTCGTGGGACCGTGCCCGGAGATCAAAGCTCGCGAGCCGACGACCCGAACCCACGGAAAAGGCAGAGTAACGCCAGGCGGCATCTGCAGCGGCTCCGGCAGCACCAGACCCAACTCCTTCAGCCGCTCTTCAACGGTGGGCATCGGCTCGGCTCCGCGGTGACTTGGTGGCGACTGGTTCATGAACCCGACCCTTGAAGCGGGGTGGAAAGTACCACCAGGTCGCGAGAACGAGCAAGGCAAACACGGTGTACCCGGCAACGAACACCCAAGGCGGCGCGCTGTAATAGAGCAACTGCTGAAGCCAGTGCTCGATGAAGCCGCCGCCGTACGATGCCGCGCCGGCGCGCGAACGAAGCCACATTTCGAAAGTGGTGAGAGGACAAACGAAGTCGAGCCAAGACTCCGCGACGACGATACCGATGGCTGCAGCATGAGCGACTCGAAACCAGGCGTTGTTCACCCACTCCCAGTGTTCGAGATTGCCAACGATGACGAGCAGCAGCCCTGCAACGACAAACGCCGCAATGCCGACGTGAATGACCAGCACGGCGTTGGCGAGCAGCAGACTGAGCGAGGGATCGAGCAGCACAGGTTGGAGGGGTTGGGGCGTTACGGCTGCGGCCGCGGAGGTCTGGTGGGGGGACGCCGCACCTTGGCCGGGGAGCCAGACGGGAGCCACGCTCCAAAGGCGGCAAGCGCCTTCTCCTCGCTCAGCGCACTGGCCTCCTGCAGGACCGCGGGGGGCACCCATTCTGGAAATGGGACGGCGCGGCTCACGTGATGACCGGACGCCGTGTGCTCCTCTCGGACCCGTGAGATCTGTTCGGGCAAGAAGCGTCCGGCCAATTGAGCAAGCGCCGGCCAGAGGCGCCGATGAACGAGAGTCACCTTGCCATCCACAAGACGGCAAACAAGGACTTCGTCGGACTCCGCAAGCGCCCGCAGCGTGGCATAGATGTGCTTGCCCTCAGGATGCCCCCACCAGCTTCCCTTGACGGGCCGGCCAACGATGGCTTCGACAAGGTTGGGTGCGCTCCCCTTTGCCGAGGCCAGGACGACGCCGCGCTCCTGCACGAATGCCCTGGCATCATCGACGGTGAAGCGCGCCGGGCGGGCGTTGCTCATGGCGGCTAACGTTCGACGTGAGCGGCGGTCGGAGGCAAGCGATGCTTGCCGGAGGACGTCCGCTCGATGGAGGGATTAAACCTCTGGGCGAGGCCGAGGATCAACTTGTCGTCTCCCCCTTCAGAGGCGCCGGCAATGCCGGGCCCGGCCAAAGGACGCGTTGTTCACGTATTTCATTGAAGAACCAGTCGTGGAAGCCGCGCGCCAAGATCCACTCGATGCGGTCGCCACGCCAAAAGATCCTCTGCTTCTCCAGACCATCGCCGCCAATTCCGGCCATGAAGCTGCGCGCGCGCTCCAGGTCGGCCGCGCAGATCGGCAACGATCGCATCCGCTTGAACCAGCGCGTGATGTTCGGATGCCGGTCCGGCGAGTGGGCCACTTCCATCGCCCGCGCGCTGGCGATGTGGGGAAAGAGCGATATGTCTGCGATGGACAAGGGGCCGCTGAGGTACTCGCGTTCCGTGAGCTCGGCTTCCAGTGTGTCGTAGACGAGCGAAAGATCAGCACGCGCGGCTTCAAGAAGTCCCGCCGGCATCGTGTCCGAGCGTTCGGCCCACTTCCAATACGAGATATCTACCAAGATCGGGTCGACGAAGGTGTCTGCGGCGCGCTCCCAGGCGCGTGCGTGGACTCGAGCGTCAGGGGCGCCGGGATACACCGGTGGATCCGGATAGCGATGCTCGAGGTAGCTGACGATGTCGCTGGAGTTGACAACGATCGTGTCACCGTCGACCAAGGTCGGAACCTCGACCCTCCCATTCACGGCTTTCAACTCCGCGTGGTTGGACTTGAGAAGCCCGTCCTTGACTTGAAACGCCAGTCCCTTGAACTCCAGGACCATCCGCACCTTGCGCGCGAAGGGGCTGAACGCGCTGTCGAATAGTTGCATGTTTCCTCCAAGCGGTCCTTCGCGTACTCGGACGGGTGAGAGACTGGCGTCGTGGTGGGCATTCTTACAGCGGCTTGCCGATCAGCCGGCGCGCGCGCTCGACAAGTCGCTGCGCATTGCGGTAGGTCGGAACCTCGACCCACAAGCCCTCGACGAGCGCCCGATCTTCCCCACGCGCGCGGGCCGCCTCGAATCCGTCGACGATCGCCGCTGCTCGACGCACTTCGTCGGTGCTCGGCGTCAGCGCAGCATTGATCGGCCCTGCGTGCTCGGATCGCACCAGCGCCTTGCATCGGTACCCGAGGCGGCGCGCGTAAAGCGTCTCGCGCACCGCGCCCTCGACGTCGCTGAAGGTGTAGGGAGCGTCGATCGGCTCGACCGCCGCGGCCCGGCATTCGAGCAAGAAGCGCCGACGCGAATGATCGAGCTCGACGGCGTCGGCCTGCCGTTCGGCGCCCAAGTCGGCAGCAAGGTCCTCGGCGCCGAGAAGCGCCGCCCGGATGCGCGGGCTGCCGCTTACGATGGTGCGAACTTCGACCACGCCGAGGGCTGTCTCGCACACAGGCAAGATCTCCGTAGCGCCAGGCGCGATGCCGAGGATGCCCTCCCAATGTGCGAGCGCGGCGTGCAGCGCGTGAATTTGCGCGGAGCTCACCGCCATGGGATAGGCGACGACGGCAGGCCGCGCCGGCATGGCGGCTGCCAGATCGATCGGGCCGTCGGCGTCGAGCGCATTGATGCGCACTGCGGCTACGCGGCCCGCGTCGCGCCAGCGCCGCAGCAAGCTGGCGAGCTTCCCCCGAGCCTCCTCGCGCCGGGCCCGCGGAGTGAAATCCTCGAGGTCGACGATCAGCGCATCGGCGCCGCTGCGAAGCATCGCATCGTGCGCGTCAGCGTCGGCACCTGGACCGAATAGCCAGGTCCGTCTCAGGTCGGAATCGTCAGGTGGCATAGAGCGTCAGGCACACGGTACTCGAAAGCCCAGTAGTACTGCCACTCGCGATAGACGGGAGACTCAACCAATCCCGTTCCCGCGAGCGCTTGGAGTTGCGCCTCGGTCGGAAAGTTCTTGAGGATTCGATGCTTCGAGCCATCGTCCAGGCTTCGGCTTTGATACGTGTTGCCGTTGGCGTCCTGCTCGGTGATGGCGGATGAGCTGCCTTCGACGAACAGATTGTCCAGCAGCACGACGCGCGCACCCGGCGCAAGCGCCGAGTTGAGGCCGAGCAGGAACTCGCGCTGCCGTTCAAGCGGAACATGGGAGAACCAAAACCCCGCAAAGGCCGCGTTGAACGAGCGACCGAGCCGGTCCAGCGCGTAGGCATCGCCGATGTGGAATTCGGTATTGGGCGCGGCGACGCGCTCCCTGGCGATTCGGAGAGTTTCCGGCGATGAATCGAGTGCGAAAACGCTTGAGGCAACTGGAGCGATGAACTGCGTCCAGTAGCCCGTGCCGCACGCGACCTCCAGCACCGTGGTGCCGACCAGGACAGAGGGGAGCCACTGCTCGATCTGGCGCAGATCCGACTGGCGCTCGGGCTTCAGGTACACGCGGTCGTACTCACTTGCTCGAACCGCGTAGTACGACTGCATGGGCGAGAGGTTACGTCGCAACCGGGGCCCTCATATTCGACCAACTGAATTTGACATCTTCGAGCTGCCGCTCGGGTTCGAAGCCGCGTTCAACGACGATGAACCCGTGCTTCTCGTAGAAGCGGCAGGCCACGGCGTTGCGTGCGAACGTGTACAGCCAAAGGCTACCCGACGACTCCGCCTTTGCCGACGCCAGCAGCGCTGACCCGATGCCCTGGCGATGCAGCCCCACTCGCACGTACAGCTGGCTGATGGACGCCGAGGACGCCGCCACGAAGCCCACGAGCTGTGAAGAGAGAAAGGCGAGCGAAACCCGGTTCGTCGGCAAGACCTGCGAAACGAAGTATTCGAGCTGCTCCGACAAGGGATGCGGGTCCGTCACACCCACGCCAAACTCGAAGGACTCGCGCCATAGCCTCACCACGGGCTCAAGGAACGAACCATCGTATTCAGCGATGACCGGCGACATGCGACTCCGCTTAGGCGGTAACGTCATTGCCAAGGATCTCGTAGACGTTCCCGTCGGGCGCGAGGAAGTGCTGCCATATCTTGCCGGATGCGCGCTGCGGCTCCTCATAGACGAACTCGATGCCAGCGCTGAGCAATCGAGCGTGGGCAACTGCAAAGTCGTCGACTTCAAGGGCGACGACAGGACCGCCTCCGAAGAAATCGTGGTGTTCGTCGAGCTGACCATAGACGTGTACTTCGGTCCCATCCTTCAGCCTGAATCGGCCCGATTTGTCGTCGATCGACAGGACGTCCAGACCCAGCACGTCTCGGTAGAACGAGTTCATCTGATCGAACTGTCGTGTCCTGACTCCCATCCAACCCAAGCGTGTTACTTTCATGCGAAGCCTGAGGATTCGTCATATGGTCATCTGAGAGCTGCTTGCAGGGTTTCCCGATACTTCTTGTTCCTGCCAAGGTCGTTGTGACCGACCCCTTCGATGACCGTCATCCTGGCGACCCCTGGATCGAAGCGGCTCATCAGCTTCTCCGTGCTGCCGCGCGGGATCTGTTCGTCGTTTTCGGCCCGGATGATCGTCGTCGGAACCCTGATCCGGGGCGCGAACTTGCCCGATTCGTAGGTGTCGAGTGCTAGCCACCGGACCGGGAGCAACGGGTACATCTGCGCGCCGATCTCGACGATGCTGTCGTACGGCGTGATCAGGACCAGTCGCGAAGGTGCGACTCGGCTCGCCACCTGCACCGCCACGCCGGTGCCCAGGCTGCGACCGAAAATGGCGACGTCGGTGTGGCGCGCGCGGACCTTCTCGAACAGCGCGAGGCCGTCGGCGACATTGTCCTTCTCGGTCGGAAGGCCGGTGCTGCCGCCGTAGCTGCGGTAGTGCATCAGGTACAGCGCCTGATCGGGAAAGGCCTGGGCGTACGAATCGAGGTTTTGCGATACGTCTTCGCCGTTGCCGCCGAAATAGACGATCGCCTTTGGGCCGTCGAGTGGCCGCACCGTGACGACAACTTCGGCGCCGTCGACTGCCAGCCTGAGCGTGGATTCCGCTGCCGTGACGGCGCGAGGCTGGGGGTAGTAGATCAGCGAACGCTGGAAAACGTACATCGCTACGCACAGACCGGCGTAGCCGACGAGTGCGACGGAAAAGACGACGTAGACCGCTCGCGTCATGGCTGCGCTAGGTGAATGGCATGGGGGATGGCATCGCGGCGTGGCGCGTCACTGGGTACATGGCGTCAGTACGGAGTGCCGTCCTTGTGGGCAAACTGAGCCTTGCCATCCGATCTGACGAATTGCAAGTCGTCATCCGGAAATGTCACTTGCTCATCGGGTGTTCGATCCCCCATCTCCAGGTAGAGAACTTCCTCCGTGGTCTCGTTGAGCAGGTGGTGGGAGTTTCCCGTTCCAGCTCTGAAACCGGCACACATGCCTGGGGCCAGTCGCATTCGCCCTTGATCGGTGTGCAGAGTGGGGTGCCCGGAGACGACGTAGACGAACTCGTCCTGCTTCGCGTGTGAATGGCGCAGCGAGGAAACGGCGTTCGGAGCGAGGCGCGTCAGATTGACGCCGAAGGTCCTGAGGCCGAAGAACTCGCCGAGTTGACGCTTCTGTCTGCCCTCCATGCGCGAGATGAACGGTTCGGGATAGAACGAGACTGCTGCGCGGGCAGGGATGTCGACGGCACTGATCGCGATCGGCGGCAAGAAAGATGACATGGACACCTCCGGATGGTGGATTCGTGGCCCGAGAGCGACGAGCCCTGGAACGTGAGAATGGCGCTATGCATTTTTCGAGCATCGCAGAGCGGTGAAATTCGCCTCGACTACCTCTTGCCCCCGAGCACGAGCAACAAGCCGCCAACGACGATAGCGCCGACGCCGGCCCACATGGGCACGTTGACGGTCTGCTTTTCCTTGGCAGAAAGCTCGAGCGGGCCCAGCTTCACAACGGTCGTGTCCTTCGTGTAGCTGAACCCGCCATAGGCGAGACCCAGGATGCCAGCGATGACGAGGACGATGGCGATGACTTTGACGGGATTCATGGGGAGCCTTTGCCGGCAGGTTTAAGCACGGTTGTGCGGGATCGGATCAGACGTCATTTCGGCACGAATACGGATGAGTTGCAACAGTGGAGTTAGGTCTCACCAAGCTGTCTCGGCCCAGACGGTGTTTGGATGTCGGCAATCAGGCGGCACTCGTTGCCCTTGGTCACGGTCACTGGAGCTTTCGAGACCAGTCCTATCTTGGCGAACAGGGCAACGACTTGGGAGGGCGCGGGATGTCGTATCTGCAGCCGTCGAAGAAGCAGCCCGCGTGGCGGCAAGGCGGCCGCTGGATTGACGCCTGAAGCGCGCTGAATCAGCAGGGGAGCGGCACCGTCGAGAGGCAGGCTGCCGTCTGCTCTTACCGTCATCTTCCAGGTGTGATGCTCACGGCGCATGGACTCGACCTCGCCGAGCTCTGGAACCGCAGCCTTCGCGATGTCATCAGTGCTTGCGACCCAGGCGGCCAGACGCGCAGGCGAGCCTGGAAGCATTTCATCGAGGCCGAACCATCGTGGCCGCTTCCCAGGACCTGCCCCGGGGTCCGCCGAGATCACTTCCAAGTAGACATCGGAGCCGAGGGCCAGCAGCAGGTTGTGCGTCGCCATGCCGGGATGCGTCCTGCCTGGCCCAGGCAGGACGCCGAGGGCACCCTGGATGTAGGCGGCGCCGGCCTCTAGGCTCGGCGCGACGACCGTGATGTGGTCGAGGCGAGTGATCATGGTCGCAGTGCGACAGGAACCGGGAACACGCCCGGGCTGACTCCGATGGCGTCTTTGACCCAGACGAACTTCGCGTCGGGCCATGGGCTACCGTGGCGGACGACTTCCGGTGGATTGCCTTCGTAGTAATGCATAACGCCGGAAGCGAGTCGCACCGAGGGACGAACAGACCGGGCAGCGAAGCACCGAAAACTCCGTAGGTCTCTTCGGGCGTGTAGATCGTCTCGAACCCATGGTGCGTCCTTCCGTGCGAAAGGCGATCAGGCTGCCTTCAGAAAAGGAAACAGTCGGGGAGACGTTTCGACTCTGTTTTCCGCTCGATGGACGGGTTAGGCCTCAGTGGGACCGCTATGCAAATGCGTCTCGCGACCACTGGATGTTCTTCTTCGTGCGGTCGAAGAAAGGGGCGAAAACAGAGAGCAGGGCGACCTCTCCGCTGTCGACGATAGGTCCGTGCACGGTGTCCCGGGGGATGAACATCAAGTCTCCGGCTTTGACTCGCCTCGTCTCCTCTCCGACCCGAAAGCCACACTCACCCCGCAAAACGAGGACGACTTCGTCGTGGTGGGGCTGGCTGTGAAGCACGTCGACACTTTCTCCGAGAATGTTGACGTTGCAGGACAGGTCTTGACCGTCGAACAGGAACGATCGTCTGATCGGATCTCCCGCGGTTTCTGGATCGATAGCGAGCCCGCGCAGGGCATCGTCGAGCCGGTGGAAGTATTGCGTGTCCATGAGGAGCTCCTGTTGCTGGCGCCGCCAACGCATTGGGTTGGACCTGAAGCGAATTCTCGTGCACGATGAGGCGTCCCGGCCCTTCCGCCGGCCAAGACGGAGGCAGCAGATGATCAAGGTCAGCGTGATGTACGCAAACAAGCCCGGTGCCCGGTTCGACCACACCTACTATCGGGACAAGCACATGCCGCTGGTAAAGGCGCGAATGGGGAATGCCTGTCTGTTCTATACGGTGGACAAGGGTCTGGCGGGAGGAGGGCCGGGCGATCCGGCCACCTACATCGGCATGTGCCACATTCATTGTGACTCTGTGGACTCGTTTCAGGCTGGGTTTGGTCCACATGCAAAAGAAATCATGGCGGACATTCCGAACTACACGGATCTGGCTCCTCTGGTCCAGATCAGCGAGGTTGTGGTGGGAGGTCCGTAGCGTTGGATGGGGCGATGGGCAGCGGTCGCTGGTCATCGCTCCGGTGCGACTCGTCGCGGAGATTCCACTTCAGGGCCTCGTCGATCACAGCGTGCGAGTCGCGTCCCACCGTCTGACACTCGCCGTTGGGCACAACCATCGCCGCGCTGGGAAAGGAGATCAGGTACCTGGCCATCGTGCTCTCATCTTGAAAACGGGGCATGGTCTCGCGGAAGGCCCCGCCACAGGCGGAGGAGTTCGCTCTACCACACCGTGTAGACCATGAAGAACCCGGCGACCGTCATGACCGTCAGCGCAGCCAGGAACAGCAGTTCGATGACCCGCGTCAGCAGCGCGGCGCGCTTGTGCGAGCGCGTCCGCAGCGCAAACGTGATGAGGTAGATGCAGAGCAGGAAGGTCGCCGCGCACATCGCCAGGACGTCGTCGATCGCCGTCGCTGCGCCTCGGTGGGAGTTGTTGATGAACGCGACGATGCCGATGCAAAGTCCCGCCAGGGTGCCGCACAGCGAAAGCAGGCTCGTCAGCTCGTCGCGCTGAATCGGGGTGTCGCCGGAAGTCGTCATGTCCGAACCGATGCGACGAGGCCGCGCGACTTGCACTCGATGTACCCGATGCGAGACTTCATGTATTGACCAACGTCCGCTCGATGGAGGGGCTAGGCTTCACGTTGCACCTTTGCTTGCTGAGTGACGAGAAGATAGGCATTGAGTGTCTCGAAGGACGATACGTCCGTGGTGTGCTCATCTTCGCTTGGCCATTCGAACCGCGCAAGATGGTCTGCCGGGTGTGTGCCGCACGTTCGAACTCGCGAAACAGGACTGGATCGATCTCGCTCATGCGAACGTTCGCTCGATGGAAGGGTCAGGCGTCACTGCTCAACAGCTTGCGCATGCTCGAGGAGGTGACCTTGTACCCGAGCGAGCGATACAACGCCTCTGCGCCAGGGTTGTGACCAAACACATTCAGCCGGAGCGCCGGCAATCGCATGTGGACGGCGAGTGCCTCGAGCGCGAGAAGAGCGGCCTTGCCGTACCCTTTGCGCTGCTGGTCGGGACGAATGCGGATGTTGTAGACGTAACCTGCCTTTGCCTCGCCCACGCCAACGATGCCGAACCAGACGGTTCCGACACTCGTGCCCGAGGGGTCGTGAACCTCATAGAACGAATGGTCCGGAGTGTCGAAGCCCTGCGGAAGCAATTGATCGAATTGGGCCTTCGCCTTGGCCAGCGCCTCGCCGGCCGACCAGTTCCCGGCAAGAACATGATCCTGCGCGTACCCCTCGTTGGCCTCAGCCGCGAACGCGGCGAAGGCCTCACGCGACATCGCAACGAGCTCAGCCATGGTGGTCAGGTCGCCTGACGTTTGAGCCCAGCCGCTCGCGGAGGCTGGCGAAGCCAGCCGCAGCGAGTCGGCTGGAGCGAAAGGGTCGGTGTCACACAGATTGTCTATCCGTCAGTCGATCTTCAGCCCGAGCGCTTTGACGACTGGTGTCCAAAGAGCGACGTCGGCCGCGAGGGACCGCCGGAACTCCTCGGGATTCGAGTCGAGAGTGGGTTCAATGCCTGCGTCGATCAATGACCGTTGATAGGCCGGTTCGGCGATCGCGGTTCGTGTCGCCTGCGCAATCTGTTCGACGATCTCCTTCGGAGTCCCGGCTGGTGCGAGCAGCCCAATGGAGCCCCTGACCGTCATGCCAGGGAAGCCCAGTTCGGCGGCCGTCGGAAGCTCAGGCGCAGCGATGAGCCGCTTGGCACTCGTCACGGCAAGAACGCGCAGCTTGCCGGACCGGTGGAGTTCGAGCACCTGCCCGGTCACGCCTGGCGTACCCATCGGAATCTGTCCACCGAGCAGGTCTGTGACCAGCGGGCCGGTTCCCCGGTAGGGGACCTGGACGATGTCGGGCGTGCCGGCGAGCGACTTGAACAACTCGCCGGTCAGATGCTGTATCGAGCCGACGCCGGCGTGCCCGTAGGACAGCTTGCCGGGATTGGCTTTCGCATAGGCGATCAACTCCTTGAGGGTCTGAACCGGCACCGAAGGGTGCACGGCGATGCACAGAACATTGGCGGCCACGGCCGCGATCGGATCCAAGTCTTTGACCGGGTCATAGAGCGGCTGGCTCTTGAGCAGGGCCTCGTTGACATGCGGCAGCGTTCCGCCGAGCAACAGCGTGTAGCCGTCAGGTCGCGCGCGCGCGACCGCGGCGGCGCCTAGCGAAGCGCCGCCGCCACCGATGTTGTCAACGACCACCGTGCCCAGCAGTGGCCTCATCTTGTCCGCCAAGGGGCGTCCGACGGCGTCGTATGCACCGCCTGGAGGAAATGGAATCACGAGCCGGATCGGCCGCGATGGATAGGCTTGCGCCCGTGCCATGCTGGAGACGACCGCTAGCGTGACAGCGCCTGCGGCCAGATGCAGAAATTGTCGACGGGGAAGTGTCATCGCGGTGCTCCTCTGGTACCGCCGATGTCGTTCGAGTACCCGCGCGAACGGCGCCGCTAAACGCCCGAAGCGGCCTTTGGAACGTCCGCTCGATGGAGCGGGTTAGGCGGCAGCACTCGTCCGTGCGACGTAAGACTGCCAAGGAATGAGCACCGGCACCAGCAACTCTACGGCTGTTACCGCACCGAAGGCGACTCCGGGCGAACCGCTGACGAGCCAAGCAGCCACCCGACCGAGGCCGCCAAGAAAGACCACGAGACAGACAAGCTTGAACAGTCCGGTGTGGCGCTCGATGTTCGGAATGAACCACCAAGCTACGAGGGCGAGACCGACGTCCCAGCCGGACATGAACCGAAACTGGCTGTCGAGTTTCGGCGTCGCCGCTTCGAGGGGAATGTACATGGTGACGCCCGTGAACAAACCCAGCGTACCGAAGGCCAGGGGTAGCAGACCCAACACCGCGATGGTGACCTGGAGGGCGCGCTTCATCCGACGCCTAGGCATGGTGGACTAGAGGCCAAGTGCCTTGAGTGTCTCCGGCGCGATTTCCTCGAAGCGGCGATGGAACAACGGATGCGCGGGATCACCGAAGCTTACGGACGCGTTGCGGGCGTCGTAGACGGCTGCCCCGTGTCCGACGACCGTCTCGTGTTCGAGAACGTCGAAAGAGATTGTGCCGGTCGTCGGCTCGAACGAGGCGAGAACTTTGACCCCTCTTGCGGGAGCTCCGCCGGCGATCGCGCCGACGCCGTCAGGTCCAAGGTACAACGCCTCCCCCTCGAGCAAGAGTTGCCCTCTTAGAACGGACTTGTCGGTCGCCCAGACGCCGACAAGGCCCTTTGGCAGCGAAGCGGACATGGCCGGGCCAACGAAGCACAAGACCGCGAGCACCACGAAGATCTTACGAAGCATCGTGGGTCTCGGCGACCAAGGCCTTGACGAACAAACGGTTCTCGAAGCGCTCATTCTCGAACTCATGGTTGGTGGAACCCAGTTCCTCGTACCCCTGACTCGCGTAGAAGGCCAACGCCCGGGCATTGCCAGCCCAGGCAGGGAGTCAAAGTGTAGATGCGCCTGCGGTACGCGCGAAGCCTTCGGCGTGGTGCAGCAGCAGCGCGCCGACGCCTCGGCGGATGAAGGGCGACTGCACATAGAGGCGGCTCAGCTCGGCCGCGGGACTCATGGCGACAAGAGCATGGGTTGCGCCCAAGGAGACGCTTGCGAACGCCACCAGGTGCCGCTTCCGCTCGGCGAGCAACACCCGCACTTCCTCCCCGGCTTCGCGAACAAGGATGTCGCTCACGGGGCCTAACGTTCGGGATGAGCGGCAGCCGCAGGCAGGCGCAGCCTGCCGGAGGAAGTCCGCTCGATGGAGGGGTTAGGTGTCTGCTCGTTCAAGCGCACGGTCTCGCTCGCCTTCGAGGCACAGCTCGGGCTCACGGTACCAAGCCTTGTGCGGCGAGATCTGACCGCACGCCGGGCACTGGGTAAGGGGCCACTGGAGGCCACAGCCTGGACAAACGCCGCCCGTCCAGAAGGTGTGCCACAACGTGGCACAGCTGGGCACGCATTGCCAACGATCCTCAGCCCGGGGCCGGTACTCGCACTTCGGACAGAGGATCTTCTTCTCGCGGGACATAGGTCATTTCTCGACGATGACTACGATCTTGCGCTGTGCCGAAAAGCTGACAACCTCGGCAATGGTCTCTGATTCAGGGAACGACAGTTCCGGGAGCGACCGACCTTGCCAGAAGACTTGCTCGCCTACGGCCAGGCGCGACAAGTGTTGCTTGAGCCTCTCGACTCCGGAGATGACCTGGGTTGGCTCTTTGATCTCACTCAGGATCTTCAGGCGATTCGTCCCCGAAAGCAACGCGAATTGCCACTCGCAGGCGGGACAGCTCTTCCAGCTGTAGAGCTCCACGCCTTTGAAGGATTGACGAGTCGACGGCGGGCTTTCTTGCCCGAGCAGGGCCCCAGAGGCCATCCAAATCACCAGGACGAGAACGAGCGTGCGCATGTGCCGCCTAACGTTCGACATGAGCGGGCGGGCGGGAGCAGGCGCAGCCAGCTGGAGGACCTCCGCCCGATGGACGAGTTAGGCCTCAAGGTAGTTGGACAGTTCGATTAGGTTTTGGTCAGGGTCGCGAAGATAGACGGAGAGAATGGCGCCAATTGCGCCTGTGCGCGCAACCGGCCCTTCAACAATCCGTTCACCGATTGCTTCAAGGTGTCGGACGACTTCTTCGATCGGTGTATTCGTCACCAGGCAGAAATCCGCAGAGCCTGGCGTTGGAACATTGGCCTTCGGTTCGAATTCCTTGCCAACCTCGTGCAAGTTGATCTTCTGATGCCCGAACGCCAAAGCCGTCCGGCCTTGCCCGAAGTTGACGACAGACATGCCAAGCGCTCTGGAATAGAAGTCGCAAGTTGACTGAACACTTGCGACCGTGAGAACGATGTGATCGATGCGGTCTATGCGCATGCGTCCCTCGGGCCTAACGTCGCGATCTCGTGACCAGAACTACTTGGAGTCGTCGTACAGGGGTTTGCCCTTGTCGACGACGTGACCGACTTGAACATCCTTCCTCCTTGATCAGGGCATAGGCCGTCGGCGCAGTCTGTATTGACACATTTGCGTTGTCAACAACGGCACCCTTATTGCCTACCAGAGCCGCGACTCGAAGCCCCTGCGGAAGCAATTGATCGAATTGGGCCTTTGCCTTGGCCAGTGCCTCGCCGGCCGACCAGTTCCCGGCAAGAACTTGATCCTGCGCGTACGCATCGTTGGACTCAGCCGCAAACGCGGCGAAGGCCCTCACGGGACATCGCACCGAGCACAGCCACGGTGGTCGGCACTTCGGTGGTGCCGCTCAGTCGATGAACTTCCAAGTGTCTGCTCCATCGAACCGGCGTACCTGAACGGACTCTTGAAGGCGTGGATCAAAATTGTTCAGATTGACGCCGTGCTTGCCGCCTGGCTCGCGGACAAGTGGTTCCCAATGCGTGGCGCACCCGCAGGTCTTGCAGCGCACGTTGCGCAGCGTCTTGTCGCCCCAGATGTACTCGGCCGTATTCTCCGGATGCCCTTCTATCCGAACCGTGCCGAACTCGTAGTAAGCCCAGAGTCCGTTGAGGCGCCGGCAGATCGAACAGTTGCACTTGGTCGCCTTGTCTGGCGCCGAGGGTAGCGTGAGACGAACTGCACCGCAGTGACATGAACCTTGCAGCAGTTGTTCCTCAGACATGGTGGACTCGCTTTGGCTTCCTGTGCCGCCTAACGTTCGACATGAGCGGCGGGCCAAGGGGCGCGAAGCGGCCCTCGGAAGGTCCGTTCCATGGAGGGGTTAGGCATTTGCGCACAGCAGTTAAGCCCGATTGCCGCCAGGTACGTAACCAACTTCCGGTACATCGAAATTCTCGGTGGAGTGCATGACTTCCCCCGTTGACAGTCGAACGCGAGCCATTTGGCACAGTTCATTCGCTGGAAGAGCGGGGACGTCGGCGAGGAAGACCCAGGTCTCCCAGCTCTCGGACGGTCGAAGACGGACCGGAAGGGGGCGCTGCTGTTGCAACGCATGCGCCCTGGAAGCTGCCTCAAGCCAAACGTGGGTGACCTCAACTTCGCGTTCGAAAGAAAGGTTCACCACGTTGATGAAAAGCGCTGGCCGATCTGGCTCAGTGACGAAGCAAGCCAAGTGCGCCCGCACACTGGTGCTTGGTCGCGTTGGGTCTGCCTTGGCCCTGCGGCCAAGCTCGGCCGCAACTTCGGCGGCCACGTTACCGACAGGTTGGAGTACCGTGTTGGCGCGCAGGTACGCTGGCATTGCGTCGAGTGGAGTGGCCTCTACGATGACGGAGAGGACCCGGCCATCGGGGTTCGGCCACTTTTCTTGCGCGAGTCTCAGCTCAGTGAGCGCGTAACTACCGAACCCCACTGAGGCGGGTGACACCAGGAAGACCAGTTTGTCCGCGGCCTCCAAGTGCTCGCGGATCAGACGATGGAAGCCTTCGCCTGCGGGAAGTGACGTGCGGTCGAAGAACACGCCGTGCCCCTCCGCCCGCAGAGCTAGGCTGACCTCTTCCGCCACGGCTTCGTGCACTCGAGCGTACGAGACAAAGACTTGCATCTACGGTCCGATTTGTGCAGGCAGGGCACTCACTTCGGCACGGGGACTCTGGAGAATGTTTCCGACACCACACGCCAGCGCTGCGCCTTCTTGACGGCAACCCATGTGAACTTGACCGTGCGCTCAGAATTCACGCCGATGACGATCCCTGTGTCGCCATGAAGAAGAATCGACTCATTGTTCACTTGGAACGGCTTGATGTCCGCCATGCGCACCCACTCAATGAATTCTGCGCGATTCATTGTCCGGCCAGAGACAAAGGTGACCATGAACCGCTCGTCTAGCAAGCGCTCTAGAGCTTCCGAGTCATGCCGCACTTCTGCTTCGATCCAGGCGTCGCTTAGAGCAATGAGCTCAGACTCCTGTGCCACTTGCTCCGCGTGAATGGGTTCCAACATCGCTCCTACTGCGCCAAGGAAGGCGACGTGAAGAAGGCACCCGGAAAGCCTCATGCGAGCTCCTCGGGATGGCCTGCGTTGCCTAACGTTCGACATGAGCGGCGGCCGGAAGGGCGAAGCCTGCTGGAGGACGTCCGCTCGATGGAGGGGCTAGGCGTCATTCGGGGAGCGAAGGAGCTCACTGCCGCTCAGGTAGGGGGCCACGACCTCGCGGGTTTGACTGCTCTCGACGACGGGGACGATTTCGAAGGTCGCTCCCGTTCCCTGCCAGTGAAGCACCCACTGCTGGAACAGTCTGAGGTCTTCGCATTCCATGAGTTGAAAGCATCTGGCGAAGTTGGGCTCGATCCAGCTATTGACGTACTTCAAGCCCTCCGGAAGACCGCGGCCCTCTCGGCTCACGCGCTCATATACGGGAAGCATGTTGTTGCCTTGGAACCGTTCGATGACCATGAAAAGCATTGCGACCTCTCGCGGGCTGGCGGCCCATTCTGACTCGAGCCTGGGCTCACCGTCGAGAACGGGCGCCCACCCTAAAGGCCAGAGGGCAGGCTATGGTTCATCACTTACCCTCTCGGAGTGGGTTGCCATCGCGCCCGCGACGGCCATCGTTCGACGAGATCGAGAAAGAGAGGCTCGACTCTATCCGGATGCTTGGCCGCTTCGTCGGCCAGTGCACCAGGCGCCTCGTTGAAAGCGAGAGTGGATAGGTCATCCATTCTCAGCGGGTAGAGCATTCCGTCCAGGTGATCGCACTCGTGTTGCAGCAGCGCCGCCCATGTACTGCGCGCCTCCTGTTCAACGCAGGTGCCATCAAGTGTCTGATAGCGGATCGAAATCCTCGGGTAGCGAGGAACCTTTCCATGCAATCCAGGGATCGACAGACATCGCTCCCACACGGCAACCTTGTCGTTCGTCAGCGGCGTGATCTCGGGGTTGATCATCACGGTCCAAGGCACCGGCTGGAGGTCAGAACCGGCTGGAATTTTGGACGCACCGATGCGATAGACGACGACGCGCTTCTCGATGAACACCTGTGTCGCTGCGAGGCCACTTGCACCAATATCCTCGAGTGTTTCACGCATGTCTGCGCAAAGACGTGCGATTGCCGGGTCTGTCGGATCGTCGACCCTGGCCGCGACTCGCCTCAGCACTGGATGCCCCATCTTCGCAATAGCAAGAATCGACATGGCTTGCTCCTTGACAACTTGCCGGAGGGCGTCCGCTCGATGGAGAGAGGTTAGGCGCCACCTTGCGGCATGCGCGTGGAGTGCAGAAACGCAAGCCGCCACCTCGATTCTTGACAGCGAAGCACGACCGACTCGAGCCATGACATCGGAGTTGGCTCAGAGTCCTGAGCCTCAGCGATAGAACCACGATTCACGTACACGACAACCCCGAGACTACCTTGCACTTCGATCTGCGGCGAGTTCACCGACCATCGGTAGCGTCTGCCCTCTGCGTGGTATCTGC
>Ga0207645_10000392_pt1 | contig 36035 bp, 35 predicted proteins | sample KBSM53metaG_FD_184331 | JGI IMG/M metagenome (GOLD analysis project Ga0207645, IMG submission 184331) | Miscanthus rhizosphere microbial communities from Kellogg Biological Station, Michigan, USA - KBS M5-3 metaG (SPAdes) (version 2) | ecosystem: Host-associated > Plants > Roots > Rhizosphere >...
TCGCCTGGTGATAGGCGTCCGTCGCTTCTTTGAGTGCAGATCCCTGCTGATCCAGCGACACGCCCTGCCGAGCCATCGAATCGAAGATTGTTCCCAATCGATAGGGAAACCGGCCGTCGAGGGGATTTAATTCAGTGGCCAACCGTTCCTCTTCAACCGCTTTCACCAGCCACTGTGGCTCTCTGGATTGCTCAAAGCGGTGAAGTGACGCGCGGGCAAGAGCGTCATGATAGCCAGTGGTGCCAGGATCGATCCATGACGCCCATTCAAGCCAATACCATGCGAGATCCTGTCTGCCTGCCTTGGCATGAGCCTGTCCATGGCTGAAGCTGTACCAGGCGGCTGCCGGCTGGATAATCAATGCCGACAACAGGAGGCCGAAGAACAGAATGAGAGCGAAACGAGCTGGACGAAACGAAAACGGCATCCGCCACTGTCCCATAGCGGACGCATCAATTGGCTTGAATCTTAAAATAGCACCGCCGATCACGATCATGCTCATGACTAACGCCGGCTCATGAAACACAGAATCCACTGCCGCATGGGAGAGAATGGCCAACACCGCCGCAACCCCTCCCACGATGAGACCATGCTCCCAATCTGGCAACTGATTCTTCACTACTGTCTTGACCTCACAGATCCATACCCAAATGCCGAACAAGAAAATCCCCAATCCAGCTATTCCCAACTCAACTGCGATTTGCAGGAACCCACTATGCGCTGATTCCGCTCGTTTACCGTAACGCACAATACTCTGGTCGTTGGGAAACCGGTACTGAAACGACGCATATTTAAACATCCCCAGCCCTGTTCCCCATGGATGTTCGGCGATTCTTTCCAAGGAGCTTTTCCAGATATCGACTCGGCTGTAAGCGTACGGATCCTGTTTTGACACTTCGCTCAGCCTCCGGCTGAGCGGATTCGGCATCAGCGCCAGCGCAACGATGATGAGAGCGAGCGCCACTACCGCTTTTTTCTCGAAGCGCGACCACGTGATGTATAGAGCCGCGATGACTAACGCCCCTAACGCTCCCCGCGACTGCGCCAATATGAACGCCGAGAATGAGACACCCGCGGCACCGCACAGCACCACTCGCTTCCAGCCATGCGACTCCCTCCACGGCACACTGGTTAACATTCCAAGCGCCACCGAGAAGGTGGCGACCTGCAAGGTGGCAAAGAAGTTGGGGTTGAAAAACGTTCCCCTCGCTCTGAGTTCTCCCAACCAGGCGTATTGTGCGATTCCTAAGAGTCCTTCGAACATGCCCATTCCGACGAATACCATCATGACTTGACGTGCATGCTCGCTCGTCTTCACGCCTTGAGAGACGATTGCGTATAACGCGCCATAGCAGAAGAGACTAATCAACCATTGGACACCTGCGTTCTTGTACGGCGTGATGGCCATGGACAAGGTTGCCCATGCCAGAAAGATCCCAACGACCGGTAGAACGCGACAGCGATTCAAGACGAGACAGCCTTGCCTCATTTGTTGAATCAACCACGAACACACCACTCCCAAGATGGCCAGTCGCATCGTCATCACGGGAAAATACGTTGTTCCTCCATCAATGAGAGGGAGGTAGATGATCAGGCTTCCTAGAAGCACGACGGTGGGAGGGATGCTCCAGAATAACTGGAAGCGCATCGATGTCGCTTCATAGGGAGAAGTGTCTCTGTTGGAGCATGCGATCATGGATGGCCGACTTGGGAGGTCCTTCGATGAATACCGTCAGAGAACAATCGTTAGGTCGCTACACGGAATCCACAATCAAGCCGACTCTTTCAGATGCTCTAGCCAATACCGCCCCCAAAGGCAAAAGGGAGGAGAACCCTGTGGCTCTCCTCCCTCTCGATTCGGCGGTAATTGATCACCGCCTCGCTTACTTATGTCGTCGCCGACACGTCGTTCTTGTCGTTTGTCAATCTCCGCTGATCATTCATGTGCCACTCGTCACACGCGACGTCACCGTCGATGTTCCCAATCGCGCCTGCGGTAAATCCGGTCGGACTCGCCGCGACAGTCGCATTGGTGGCAGGAGCCACGCCCGTGTTGCAGGAACCAGCAACAACCGCTGGGGCTCCCGGGAATACGGTCGGCGTTCCAGGACCAGGGCCGCCGACAGTCGCATCAACTGCATACCAGAACGAGTAACGAGGATTTCCTGAAGGCGTGTATCCAATCAAGCCGATTTGAGACGGTGCATACGTTTGTGGAGCCGTCTCAGCTTGAAACGCGACCGCTGAGGTGAAAATCGCGCCAAGCGCAACCTTGGCCTCTGCCTGCTTCGATTTCGCCTGGTAGGCGATGAAGTTCGGAATCGCGATCGCGGCCAGAATACCGATGATCGCGACCACGATCATCAACTCGATCAGGGTAAAACCCTTTTGACCTTTAAACGGCTTACACATCGCTGCTCCTCCTTGTTGATGGTTCACTGACACTCCCATTGCCGATTTCTTTCTCGGACTGCTCGTCTGCCGTCACCGGGCGTAGTAGCAGGTTCGGTGCCGAAGGAGTTCCCAGCGGCAATGGATAGGACACCCGCCATTTATCAAGGGGTTAGGGCCGATAGCCGTATTGTGGGCAGAAGGCACCTATAACAATCGTTAACGAGTTCTGCTCCGATAAGCCAATAATTGTCATCCCGTGCGGGACGAAACATCGGCACCATGCGTATTGGCTTACGTAAGGTGGCCAGATGCATTGCCGTTTCTGCGAGATGCGACTCTCTGCAGACCTTCGTTTCCGGCCCATCCAGTTTTGATACAGAACAACACGATCAGATACGGTGAGCGCACGAGCATGCTGTTGAGGGACCCGTCAACGGCTGGAGTCTAGCAGGATTGCAAGTGATGGCAAGGAGATGACTGGTTCGCTGTCGGCTATTGCGCGATCGGGAGAGAAGGTTTTTGGCCCGCGACCCTGCGCTTCGCCTGCTGGATCCGCTCTTCTTGGGCTGGATCTCCCATCCCTTGCTCGCGAAAGCGATCCATCAGCTTGAGGTTGGTCGGATCGAGTTCCAACGCATGGAGCCAGGCTTCCCGCGCATCCGAGAGGCGTTGCTGCGTCGCGTAGATGTCGCCGAGATGCTCGTAAATGACCGGATCGTCACCGACCAGCGCCGCGGCACGCTTTAATTCCACTAGCGCTTCCGACACCTGGCCCGACTTGAAGAAGGCCCACCCAAGGCTGTCCACATAGTAGCCGTTCTCTGGCTTGAGGGCGACGGCTTGTTTCGTGAGAGAGACCGCCTGATCGATCCGGATCCCACGCTCCGCGTAGCTGTAGCCGAGATAATTCAGTGCGTCGGCGTGATGCGGATCGAGTTTGATGGCTGTTTCCATTTCCTGGACCACGTCATCAAATCGGTTCAGCTTGTCATAGGCGGTTCCCAGGTTGAAATGGAGGTCGGCATTCTTCGGATTGTGACGAATCCCTTGCAGAAAGACTTCCGCCGACTTGTCGTACTGTTCCTGTTGAAGATAGGCGAGGCCTTGCACGATATGGGATTCCGGCTGTTTTGGATTCAGGGCGATGGCCCGTCCCAGATGCTCAGTCGCTTCGGGAAATTGTTTCAGGCGGTAATACAGCACGCCTAGGTGAAGGTGTCCTTCGAAGAAGGTCGGCTCGAGCTGGACGTTGAACGCATAGGTCTCTAACGCCTTTTGGGTATCCTTGGATTCTTCATAGATGTACCCGAGGTAGTCCCGGACTTTCACCTCCGCCGGTCGCACCTTGAGGATCCCATTCAGACGATCAATGGCCTGAGCGTATTCCTTCTGCTCGCCATGGATGAGGGCCATCCGCAGCTGTGCGTCCAGATCCGACGGATCTTCCGCAAGGAGGTCCTCCAGTTCTTTTCTCGCGCCCTGGTAATCCTTGGCATCGACGTAGATCCGCACGAGTTGGTGTCGGATTTCACGGTTACGAGGATTGACGTGCTGCAGATATTTCTTCAACACCGCGACAGCCTGGTCCTTCTCGTGTCTGGCCTCATGCATGGAGGCCAGCGCCAAATACGCTGGCTCGAACGCCGTATTCACGGTGATGGCGCGCTCAAAGCTCGCCATGGCATCGTCCACCTTTCCCGTTTCCAGCAGGATGCGCCCTAAATGGTAATGCCCGACAGCATTGTCGGGTGCTCGGGCGATCCCGGCACGCATCGCCTGTTCCGCTTCGGCCGGACGCTTGAGGTTCAGCAGCAAGAGTCCCTTGGTAAAATATGCCTCGCCGGACTCGGGATCCAGTTCGATGGCCCGATCGAGAACGCTCAACGCCTTATCACTCTTACCGGCCTGGGCCATGATGCCGGCCATGTGGGTGAGCATGCGAGCGTCGTCGGCTTTTCCATCCGCCACTTCCTCTGCATACCGCAGCGCGTTGGGCATGTCCCCGAGCGAGAAATACAGGGTCGCGAGCCGCGCCTTGACCGACAAGGCCGTGGGATCCGCCTTCAGCGCCGCCTGATACTCTTTGAGCGCCTGTTCCGAATTCTGGGCGAGTTCCGCTTGATACCCCAACATGAAATGGTAGGCGGCGGAGGCATCCGCCGGGCGGGCGGCTGACGCCGCAGGCGTGGGTGCTTCCGCAGCTTCGGCCGATCGCGCCACCTTTGTGGGCGGAGGCGAGGCGCAGGCCAAGAGAACACTCAGGGACACGAGACCGCACGCGCAGCGCACGCACCGTCCATCCACTGCGGTGCCGTACCATCCATTCCGTGTCATAGGACGAACCAGCGGTCATTCATGAGGTGAGCCGAGCACACTCAACGATTATACGAACCGGTCGGGGCAGGGTCAAACGACTTCACGATTGTCGAGACTTTCAAACTTGGCGTAACGGTCATGGAAGAACAGTTCTTTTTTTCCGATCGGACCGTTGCGATGTTTACTGACAAGAATGTCTGCAATTCCTTTGCGTTCGGAGTTCTGATCGTAGACGTCCTCGCGATAGATGAACATCACAACGTCGGCGTCCTGCTCGATTGCGCCGCTCTCGCGGAGATCCGCCAGCATCGGGATCGGCGGCTTCCTCGCTTCAACGGCCCGGCTGAGCTGCGAGAGGGCCACGACCGGCACGTTCAACTCCTTGGCCAAGGCCTTGAGCGACCGGGAGATGTCTGAGATCTCCTGTTGGCGCGACTCGGCATCGCTCCGCCCCTGCATGAGCTGCAAGTAGTCCACGATCAGCAAGTCGAGACCCCGCTCCGCCTTCAACCGACGGGCCTTGCCGCGCATTTGCTGAACCGTGATGCCGCCCGTATCGTCGATATAAATGGGGGCCTGCTCGAGACGGCCGGCGGCTTCCGCCAGACGCCACCAGTCCTCCTTCTGCAGTTTGCCGGTGCGGAGCGCATGGGAATCGACACGCGCTTCGGAACTGAGCATGCGCAACACGATTTGGGGCTTCGACATTTCGAGACTAAAGATGCCGACCGAGGTTCCCGCATGCAGCGCCGCATGAGCAGCCATGCCGAGCACGAGGCTTGTCTTGCCCATGCTGGGCCGTCCGGCGATCACGACAAGATCTGAGGCTTGAAGCCCTGCCGTGATGTCGTCGAGATCGTAGAAGCCGGTTGGCACGCCGGTCACATGCTCTTTTCTCTTCGAGAGCTTATCGACCAGATCGAGGCTCTCCTTGATGATGGCATTGATTGGACTGAAAGACCGGTCCAACTTTCCTTGCGCGATGCTGAAAACCGAGCGTTCGGCAAAATCGAGCAACTCATCGATCGGAGCCGTCCCTTCGTACCCGCGGGTCAGTACCTCCGTCGAGGTGTGCAACAACTCGCGCAGCAAGGCTTTGTCGCGGACGATCTTGCTGTGGTAACGGATGTTCGCCGAGCTCGGAACGATCTGCACCAACTCCGCCAGATAGGCGGCGCCGCCCACGGCTTCGATCTCGCCTTGCGCCTTGAGGCGCTCGGTCAACGTAATGTGATCGATGACTTCACCGCTTTCGGAGAGCTCGAGCATCGCGCGGTAAATCTTGCGGTGCGCCGTCCGGTAGAAATTCTCCTCCACAATCAGTTCCATGGCTTTCGCCATCGCCTGGTTGTCCAACAAGACGGCGCCTAGCACGGACTGTTCCGCCTCCAGGTTCTGCGGCGGGAGACGCGGCTGCGACAGATCGATGCCCGGCATAGTTTTCATTTCGAGGCTCCCTGCCGCCGACGGGACCGTCCGGAGGCCACCAAGGCCGCACGTGACATTTTCTTCATGACCGGCCGGTGGGGACGTCCGTTCCGTCGCGCATGCTGAATTCCAATCTTCTCGAAGAGGGCGACATGGTCCTGATCCAGTCCAGGCGCCCCCACGACGACCAACGCCTTCGCGCCTTGTGCCTCTACAGCCGCGAGCGCGTTCGACACCAACGTCTGCTCGGTTCCTTTGATGAGCAGTTGGACCACCCGGCGACGCCCTTGCCGCAGCTTGTTCGCGAGGTCAATCACCGCCCGTGCGGATCGATGCGGCCCGGCCACCACATAGTCAATCCTCGCCTCTTCCGCGTCGGCCTGAGGCCATTCCACGGCTCTGAAGAGATGATCCACATCCAAAGCAAAACCAGTCGAGGGAAGATTCCGACCAAAGCGGCCGATGAGATGGTCATACCGTCCACCACCTCCCAACTCGGCGCCGACCCCGGAGGCGAACACGTCGAACACGACACCGTCGTAGTAATCAAAGCCGCGGAATTCACCGAGATCGAGCAGTAGGGCGTCGCGATGGCCGGCGGCGCACAAGAGGTGATAGAGCTGTGAAAGCCGATCGAGCGGCGCCAACAAAGCCGGATCGCCGGCAGCGAGCACGCGACCACGCTCCAAGACCTCTTGCTGCCCGGTGAGTTCCGGCGCTTCCCGAATGGCCTTGGCCGCGGATTTGGCGATCCGTTCGCCCGCCAGCAGCTCTTCGAGCCGCGGGAGGTCCTTCTTGGCCGCCGCCTGCTCGGCGCGCTTCTGCCCCTGCGGCGAAAGGCCTGACCGCCTCAGCAGTCCTTTGATGAATCCGACGTGACCGAGTGCGATCGTAAACGACCGCAGACCAATCGCCTGGAGACATTCAATGAGCAGACTGATGATTTCATAGTCGCCCGACACATCGTCCACACCCACCAACTCGGCGCCGACTTGAAAGATTTCCCGTCCGCGTCCGGCGTGCTCCGGTTCATACCGGAACACCGACGTACGATAGGAGAGCCGTTGGGGAAGTGCGTCGCCGGTCAGCCCCATGCCGATCGTCCGCGCCACCTGAGCCGTGGCGTCAGGACGTAACAACAATGTCCGCCCCGTCGTCCGATCGATGAACTGATAGCAGGTCTCCAGCAGCTCTGCCTCCAGTCCGGGGGCCAGCACGTCCAAGTATTCAAATGTGGGGAGAATGATCTCGTCATAGCCCCAGCTCGACACCTGCTCGAGCAACTGCGCCTCAAGACGGCGGACCTGTTTGGCAGCACGCGGCAGGATCGTCGCCATGCCGACCGGAACGAGCGAGCGTTCACGCGACGAGAGCACGTGCGCCGGCGTAGGACGCGGCTTCGGAGGAGCAGTCACCATGGTGATCCGTTGGAGCGTGCGAATGTTTCGGCGTGAAACATTCAGGCTTGGAACATTCAGGCTTGAGACCTTCAGGACAGAGCAGCGACCTTGACCGACAGAATGTCTTTACTGGACTTAATGGTGTTCAGCACCTCGCCCGGAAACGCCTGGTCGGAGCCGATGATCAACAAGGCGTTCCCACCGCGTTTCTCAAGCGCGCACTGCATGCGCACGATGTTGATGCTGTTATCCCCCAAGACTTTTCCCACCATGCCGATTACGCCCGGGCGGTCGATATTGTGGATGAACAGCAAGTGGCCTTCCGGCACCATTTCCACCTTGAACTGGTCGATTTCGACGACGCGAGGATCCTTCTTATGGTAGAGCGTGCCGGCGACTAGATGGGATCGCTTGCCTGCCTCCACCCGGACGCGGATCAGGCTCGTGAAGTCCCCGGCGTCCGTGCTCTTGACCTCTTTGACTTCGATGCCGCGCTCCTTGGCCACGATGGGCGCATTGACGTAGTTGACCGGCGCCTCCATGATCGGAGCGAGCAGACCTTTGAGCACGGCAATGGTTAAGGGTGCAATCGACAGATTCGTCACATCGCCGCTGTATTCGACCGTCACGCGCTCGAGCCCGCCTTCGCAGAGCTGCGTTTCCAGTTTGCCCAACTGCTCCGCCAGCGTCAGATAGGGCTGCAGTCTCGGCAGCAGTTCGGGAGAAACCGAGGGGATGTTGACGGCGCCGCGCGCGATGCCCTTCGTGAAGTAGTCGACGATCTGCTCGGCGATGCCCACCGCCACGTTCTCCTGGGCTTCCGTCGTTTGCGCGCCGATGTGCGGCGTGCAAATGAAATTGTCGAGCGACAACAGCGGATTGTCGGCCTTGACCGGTTCTTCCTCGAAGACGTCGAAGGCAGCCGCGGCGACGCGCTTGCTCTTGAGCGCTGCGTGCAGATCGCCTTCGTGAATGATGCCGCCGCGGGCGCAATTCACGATCATGACCCCTGGCTTCATCGTGCCGATCGCCTGGGCGTTGATGAGATTTTTGGTTTCAGGCGTCAGCGGCGTGTGGACGGAAATGATGTCTGCCCGCCGGAACAGCTCGGGAAGTCCGACGATTTCCACGCCCATCTTTTCGGCCCGATCGGCCGCCAAATACGGATCGTAGGCGATGACGCGCATGCCGATGCCTTGGGCCAACTTAGTCAAATGACTGCCGATCTGCCCGACCCCGACAATCCCGAGCACTTTGTTGAAGAGTTCGACCCCCATGAACTTGTCTTTTTCCCACTTCCCGGCCTTGACGGACGTGGTCGCCTGCGGAATCCGCCGGCTCATCGCGCAGATCATCGACATCGTGTGTTCGGCTGTCGTGACGGTGTTGCCGCCCGGCGTATTCATGACGACGATGCCCCGGCGCGTCGCGGCCGGCGTATCGACGTTATCCAGGCCCGAGCCCGCACGCCCAATTACTTTGAGTTTCTCCGCGGCGGCGATGAGCTCTTCTGTGACCTTTGTTCCCGACCGGACGATCAAGCCGTCGGCATCCTTGATTTCCTTGAACAGTTCGTCCTTCGGCATCTTCGATTTCACTACGACGGTGAAGCCGGCCTGTTCCAGAAGCTCAACGCCCTGTTTCGAGAGACTATCGCTCACCAGAATCTTCATGCGTACCTGCCTACGTAACCATCAAGAGTTCTTGTGCCTTCGCGACGCCGCTCCCGAGTTTGACCGGATGGCCCAGCCCTTTCAGCACCATTTCAGTCGCCGCCATGGCCGTAATGACATCGAACCGATCGGCATAGCCCATATGGGACAACCGAAAAATCTTGCCTTTCAAGTGATCCTGCCCTCCGGCCGCCGTAATGCCGTACTGCACCCGTAAGTTTTTGTAGATGGCCTGTCCATCGACGCCGTCCGGCGCCGACACGGCAGTCAAGGCATCGCTCGGCGACTCCTTGGGAAACAAGGCAAGGCCCGCGGCCTGCATGCCTTCGCGCATCGCCCGGGCCAATTGCCCCTGGCGTGTGAAAATCTTTTCGAGGCCCTCGGCCTTCAGCATTTTGATCACTTCCTGCAATCCGATAATCAGAGACACCGTCGGCGTGAAGGCCGTCTGATTCTTGACCTGGTTCTCGCGTTCCTTCTTAAAATTAAAATAAAAGGCCGCATTCTTGGCTTTGTCCGCGTGCCCCCAGGCCTTCTCGCTGACGCTGACGAAGGCCAGCCCGGGCGGGAGCATCAGAGCCTTTTGCGAACCGGTGATCACGACGTCAAGGCCCCAGGCGTCGGTCTTGATGTCGAACACGCCGAGCGCCGTAATCGCATCGACGATTAAAATCGTCTGGTCATGGGCCTTGACGATCTCGCCCAACGCCTTCACGTCGTGCGACACGCCGGTCGAGGTCTCGCTCGCCTGGACATAGACGGCCTTGATGGCGGGATCTTTCTTCAGCGCGTCGGCCACCAGCTGGGGATTCACCGCGTGGCCCCATTCGACCTTGAGCTCGGTCACCTGCACGCCGAATGTTTTACAGATCTTTCCCCAACGTTCTCCGAACTTTCCGCCGTTGATGCACAGGGCCTTATCACCGGGGGACAGAAAATTCGACACCGAACCTTCCATGCCGCCGGTGCCGGACGCCGCCAACATCAACACGTCGTTCCGGGTCTGGAACAACCACTTCAGCCCCTCTCGTGCTTCGGCGAAAATGGGGTCGAACTCGGGAGCCCGATGATGGATCATGGGCCTGGCCATCGCGAGCAGGACTTCTGGCGGGACAGGCGTCGGACCGGGGGCTAGCAGGTACCGCTTGAGCATTGACGGATCCTCCTGGAATGGAACGTACGAAGGGGCTAGGAAGGGGCGACGATACCACTGCCTTCCGAAGAGTGTCAAGGCAATGGCCGCGCAGGTTTATCGTGATGTTGCAGCGTCATGTGGGCATGAGAGATCGAGCGACGGTCTCATGCGCCTCCGCTGGCTGCTACGAAAGATGGGATTCGTCCCTCGTGCAATTTCTTGACAACCTTCCTCACCATAGATACTCTAACGGCACGGATGATGCTTATGCTGTTCCCATTCCATGCCGCGGTGCTGACCTTTCTGCTCTGTCTCGCACCCGCCACAGGTCTTTCGGTGGCGGTGGCGGAGACCGCGGCCCCCAGCCAGATCGCCGAGGCGCCCGTCATCAACCCGTCGGAGGAGCCGGCAGCGGATCCGGCCGATGAACCCGACGCGAATCTGGTGCCGGTCGAAACGGAACTGCCTCCAGACTCCCAATCCGCATCCGAACCGCACCCCGATAGCCGGGTCCCAAGAGTTGAAGACCTCCTCACGGTCACTCCTCCACAGCAGTCGCCTGCGTTACGGTTTTCGGATTCATTCGACGCTCCAGCCGAAACGGCGCAAACGACGCCCTCCGGCACGCTCACAGATGTGAGCGAGCTCTACAATGTGCCGATCGTGATCGATTCTTCGGTGCAAAGTCATATCCGTTACTTCAACACCTCGATTCGGAACCGGTTCGAACAATGGCTGGTACGATTGAGCCGTTACCGGCCGCTGGTGGAGAATATTTTCACTGAATTCCACCTTCCGAGCGATCTGGTCTATCTGTCACTCGTCGAAAGCGGATTCAATCCCTACGCCTACTCACGGGCCAAAGCGACCGGTCCATGGCAATTCATGAAAGGCACGGCCAAGGTGTATGGCCTGCGGGTGGATGCGTACGTCGACGAGCGACGCGATCCGATCAAGTCCACGGTGGCCGCGGCTCGGTATCTCCGAGATCTCTATGATCTGTTCGGCGCGTGGCCGTTGGCCATGGCGGCGTACAATGCCGGCGAAGGCAAGGTCATGAGGGCGCTCCAGAAAGCCCGGGCGGAAAGCTTTACCGACATTTCAAAGACGCGGTTGATCCGGCGCGAAACCAAGGAATATGTGCCACGGTTCATGGCTGCGACAATCATCGCCAAGAATCCCGACCGCTACGGCTTTCCTCAAGAAGCCAGCGCGCCTCATCAGTTTGAGGAGGTAGTCGTCACCAGACCCTTGCATTTTCATGCCATCGCGAATGCCACGGGGGTGCCCTATGCAGAACTCCGGCTCCTCAATCCTGAACTCCGTCGGGACGCCACGCCGCCAGGCGACGATGCGTATCTCTTAAAGGTGCCTGTCGGCACGAAAGCCAAGGTGGAACAGCTCCTCGACCGCATCCCCACCTATAAATTCCCGCCGCTGGCCAGGTCGCAATTTGCGTCGGCCAGCTCTTCTCGGTGGTACAAGGTCCGTGTGGGAGATACGCTCGAGAAGGTCTCCCGCCGATTTCGCATCCCGCTGAAGACCCTCAAGACGAGAAATAATCTGATCGGCCCGACCATCAGACCCGGAGATTTCCTCGTCATCAGTCGGTAACGTTCAAGCCAACGCGATAGCATTGGATTCCACAGCCACTGAAGCTGCGGGTGAACGCTTACTTTTTCGACTTTGTGGGGGCAGCGGGCGCTGGAGGCGGAGCCGCAGGCTCCTTCGATTTGACGTCGAGCACTTTGGTTCTCATCGCGGCTTCGCTGGTGAACGGCGAACTGGGGTAGGTCTTGATCAACTCCTGATAATGCGCGATGGCCCCCTCGGGGCGCGACTGCGACTCTTCCAGGCGCGCCAATTCAAACAGCGCTTGATCCTTCAATAATGCCCCCGGGCTTCCCACGATCGCACTGAACGCCTTCGCCGCCTGGTCGCGGTCGCCCTTCAAGAGATAACTGTAGGCCAGGCGCTGTTGAACCAGTGCTCCCAACGCTGGGTTGCCTCCGTACAGCACCAAGAAGCGCTGATAGGTGTCGATGGCGGCAGCCAGATCGTTGGCCTGGAACTGCGCGTTGCCGAGATGAAATAACGCCAAGGGCGCCGCCGCCGTGCGGGGATATTGTTCCACGATTTCCCGATACTTGGCCATCGCCTGCTTCAAGAGACTCTCTGCGTTTTTGGAATCGGCGGTCGAACGGGCCATTAAGAGAAGCGAGGCTTCCCGATCGAGCTCTTGCGCCTTCTCGGTCGCTTGGCGGTCCAGCCAAAACACTCCGCCGACGGCGGCGCCCGCAAGCAGGAGCACGGCGAGGCCGACCAACAAGGGACGCCGGTATTCCTGGAGCCGATGAAGTTGATGCTCCAATCCACTCAGCAGATGGGCTTCATCGACCTGAAGAGTTTTGGTGGGAACTTTGATGCGGTAACTCATTGAGACCAAGTGATCGGGTGCCCCCATTTCCTCGGACGACCCTTGCGCCTTATACTAAGATCGTCGCAAGCTTGTCAATGCAATGCGCCACGCCCGGAAGTTCGCGTGTGCTGCCCCCGCAACGTTTCGTCCTCGCCGCCATGTATGTTTGAAGACTACCTCGAGGAGTTGGCCGCGAAGCATTTGACGCGGAGGTTGCTGCCGCTGGAATCGGGCACGGGTCCAGTCGTCCGTATCGCAGGCCGCGACGTGCTGCTGTTCGCCTCGAACGACTACCTGGGCCTGGCCGGTCATCCCGAGGTGGTGGCCGCTGCAGTTCATGCCACAGAAACCTATGGAGCCGGATCGGGCGCGGCGCGGTTGGTATCGGGGTCGCTGCCGCCGCACCAACAGCTTGAGCAGGCCCTTGCGCAGTTCAAAGGCGCGGCATCCGCACTGACGTTTGGCTCCGGCTACCTCGCCAATGTCGGCGCGATTCCGGCCCTGGTCGACCGCGGCGGATTGATCCTTGCCGACCGCCTGTGTCATGCGAGCCTGATCGACGGCTGCCGCCTGAGCGGCGCCGACGTCCGTATCTACCGCCATAACGACATGGAGCACCTGGCGGCATTGCTCGCCAAACGACGAGCGGGCCGCCGGACGCTCATCGTCACGGATGGAGTCTTCAGCATGGACGGCGATCTCGCTCCTCTACCCGAGTTGGCAACCCTCGCACACTCATATGAGGCGCATCTCTATGTGGACGACGCACATGGCACTGGCGTGATGGGCGCGCACGGCCGTGGAACGGTGGAGCACTACGGGGTAGAAGCGCGCATTCCTCTTCATATGGGAACGCTGGGAAAGGCGTTGGGCAGTAGCGGTGCCTTCATCGCCGGTCCGGACCCATCGATCCAATATCTGCTGCACCGCTGCCGGTCCTTCATGTTCGGCACGGCACCGACGCCCGGTTCCGCGGCCGCCGCCGTCGCCGCGCTGCAGATCGTTGTGCGTGAGCCTGAGCGCCGACGACGACTGTGGGACAATCGTGAGCGCCTGTGTGCGGGCTTCCGTCGGCTGGGGTTCACGCTGGCACCGACCGCCAGTCCGATCATTCCTATCCTGATTGGTCGCGCCGAGACGGCGCTCCGGTTTGCCGAACAGCTGCTCGCCAACGATATCTTCGCGCCCGCAATCCGTCCCCCCACCGTTCCCGCCGAAACCAGCCGCATCCGCGTCACGGTGACGTCGGAACACGCCGCGGCACACATCGATCAGGCTCTCGTCGCCTTCGAGCGAGCCGGGCAGATGACCGGCGTGCTCTAATCACTCGCGCCGAATACGGAGATTTGATTGCTTTCTCGGATTCTTGTGGCATCATCACGTCGATATTAGTCGTCGCCCCGGGTGACCTTGCCAGGGCCCTTTCCACTAAGGAGCTGTCTTCATGGATATTTCCAAGCTGTTGACGTTTTCGGCCAAGGAAGGCGCGTCGGATTGCCACATCAGTGCCGGCGAGCCGCCCATGATCCGCCTCCATGGAGACCTGAAAAAACTGGACCACCCGCCGTTGACCGCAGAAGAAACCCATGCGCTCGTCTACGACATGATGAGCGACGCGCAACGAAAGAACTTCGAGGAGAAACGCGAGTGCGACTTTTCATTCGAATTGGGCGACATCGCACGGTTCCGCGTCAATGTCTTTGTCCAGAATCGTGGACTCGGCGCCGTGTTCCGGAACATCCCGACCGAGATCATACCGATGGAAAAGCTGGGGCTCCCGCCAATCGTCCGTCAGCTCTGCGACAAGGAAAAAGGCCTGATCCTCGTGACCGGTCCGACCGGCTCCGGCAAGTCCACCACCCTCGCCTCGATGGTGGATTACCTCAACAACACTTTCGAAGGCCACATCATCACCATCGAAGACCCAATCGAGTTCGTTCATAAAACGAAAAAATGTCTCGTGAATCAGCGTGAGCTCGGCGTTCACACGCTGTCCTTCACCAATGCGCTGAGATCCGCGCTCCGCGAGGATCCCGATATCATCCTGGTGGGAGAAATGCGCGACCTCGAAACGATTCAGCTCGCCCTGACGGCCGCGGAGACCGGGCACCTCGTCTTCGGCACCCTGCACACCTCCAGCGCACCAAAAACCATCGACCGCATCATCGACGCCTTTCCTCCTGCCCAGCAGTCTCAAATCCGCACACAGCTGTCGGAGGCATTGGAAGCCGTCATCACGCAAACGCTGCTCAAGAAGAAAGCCGGAGGCCGAGTCGCCGCCCTGGAAGTCATGGTCGCCACCACCGCCGTCCGCAATTTGATCCGGGAAGGGAAGCTCCACCAGATTCCTGGCATCATGCAGGCCAGCCAGAAAGACGGCATGCAGACGATGGACATGGCTCTAGTCGAGTTGGCCACAAGGGGTCTCGTGACCAAGAACGAGGCGCAGTCGCGCAGCATGACGCCGAACTTGTTCGGCGCCTCGGCGTTCACGGGAGCGGCATAACGAAGAGACCTCTACACGGGAGCCAGGATGGATATTCGCACACTGCTCAAAGTCATGGTCGACCAGGAAGCCTCGGACATGTATTTGACGGTAGATTCGCCGCCCACCTACCGCATCCATGGGTCGACGCAGCCTGCCAACACCCCGCCGTTCACCAATGAGCAACTGGAAGCGCTTGCGCTGGCCCTCATGCGGGGCCAGCAGCGTGGCGAATTCGAAGAAAAGATGGAGATGAACCTCGCGCTGTACTACAAGGAGCTCGGACGGTTCCGCGTCAATATTTTCCGGCAGCGAGGCAACGTGGGTCTCGTCTTCCGTCACATCAAGGCGGAAATTCAAACGGTCGAAGACCTGCGGCTCCCTTCGATCATCAAAGACATCTCCATGACGAAGCGCGGCCTCGTGCTGGTCGTCGGCGCCACCGGCTCAGGAAAATCCACGACGCTCGCTGCCATGATCGATCATCGCAATTCAATCCATCAAGGCCACATCGTCACGGTGGAAGATCCGATCGAATTCGTCCATAACCACAAAAAGTCGCTCATCACTCAACGGGAAGTCGGCTTCGACACGCTCTCGTTTCAGAACGCGCTCAAGAACACGCTGCGGCAGGCGCCGGACGTCATCCTCATCGGCGAAGTCCGGGATACGGAAACCATGGAGGCCGCGATCACATTCGCCGAAACCGGACACCTCTGCATCGGCACCTTGCACTCCAACAACGCCAACCAAGCGATTGAGCGAATCATGAACTTCTTTCCTGTGGAGCGGCACGCCCAAATCTATCTCCAACTCTCGCTCAATCTCCGCGCGATCATCTCACAACGGCTCGTGCCTTCCACGGACGGCAAGCGAGTGCCTGCCCTGGAAATCATGATGGACACCCCGCGCATCAAGGATCTGATCAAGAAGGCCGAGGTCGACACGCTCAAGGAAGCCATGGAACAGGGTGTCGAGGAAGGCTGCCAGACCTTCGATTACGTCCTCTTGCAGCTGTACAAGGAAAACAAAATTTCGCTGGAGCAGGCGCTCATCAATGCGGACAGCGCCAACAATCTGCGCTTGAAAATCAAACTCGAGGGCCTCAAAGGCGACGACGCAATCAATGCACTCCTGGACAAAGGCCCACACGCCACAGGCGAGACGCCTTTCAAAATTCAAGGCGGCGCAGCGGGCAACGTCCGGCCGATCCGAAAACCATAATTCCTTCGCCGCCGGGCGCGTGTCAGGCGGCGCTACTTCTCCTGAGCCGCGTCTTCCGCTGTCTGGACTTCCAGATACTCGGCAATTTTCTCCAAGGCCAGCGCGCTCAATTTTGCGCCGTACCACGTGGGCATCGTCTCGACCGGATAGCCGGGTGCCACGAAGAGGCCGGGTTCGATCACCGACTCGACGATGTATTCGTGAACGGTTTTCGCGTTGCCTCGATACAGTGGATCATGCAACCGTTGGGGGCCGCTGGTGCCAAGCCACAATGGAGGGCCGACGCGGCCCTCCGCTCCTGCAATGCCTGGGATGCGATGACAGACGGGACAACCGGCCCGTGTGAAGATGATCGCAGTCTCCTCCTCGCCGGTGACGAGAGGCACCATTTCAGGCACCATCACCGGAAGCGGAGGAGTCTTGGCCACCGGAGCCTGGCGTGGGGACAGGTACGTCCACAGCAGCCCCAAGACGAGTGTCGCTAGAATCAGCGCGTTGATACGTCGGTCAGACATGAAGAGGATGATCCAAACAGATGTGCGGGGGCACGATGATGATCATCCGATCACGCGGGGCTATGGCAGCTGCGCCCTGGCGGTTTACTGAGTGGCGCCCATCGCACAGCGAAATCCGATGGTACGTTCTTCGTACTCCGGCTCCGCGGAGACCCGAGCAGTGACGCGCAGAGACAGCGGAAGATCTGCCCATGACCCCCCTCGAAGAACGCGCTTTTCTCCTTGGGCAGGGCCAGTCGGATTCTTTTTCGGACTGTTCTGATAGTAATCGCGATCATACCAATCCGCCACCCATTCGGCCGCATTTCCAGCCATATGATTGAGCCCATAGGGGCTCTTGCCCCCCTCTTTCAAGCCATGGCGCACGCTCATGCCTTCGAGACCACTCGTGACTGCGGCCAAGGTGATGGCTTCGCTGACCCAGAGACCTCGATTGTAATTCGCGATGTCGACGAAGGGCTGCATCGATCCCCACGGGTAGCGCCTGGCGTCCGTTCCCCGCGCAGCCTTTTCCCACTCGGCTTCGGTGGGGAGCCGCTTCCCAGCCCATGTACAGTAGGCTTCCGCATCGGCCCACTTCATTCCGATTGCCGGGCGGTCACCGACCGTCGTTGCCGCTTCATCATCCCAGGTCGGAGGCGAGTCGTGCTTCCCTGAATCGAGGAATTTCCGGTACAGGGCCAACGTCACCTCGTATTGATCGATGTAGTACGCATCCAATTCCACGATATGTTCAGGACGTTCGTTGGGGAGTCCGTCGTTGCTGCCCATGGTAAACGGACCGGCAGGGATCAGGATCATCGGTGCACCGTCCTTGCCTTTAACCGTCTCAACTGACCTTGCTTGGCCGTCTTTGCCCGGAGGCGGTGGGGCGGCGGCGAGCATCAGTGCGCCCACGGCCACGAGCGCTAGCGACCAAGGGATCATCCCCGCGTTTCCCATAATTCCTCCGTATCTGGAAGTTGCGCAAACAGCATAGGTAAGTCTACCCAGCTTACGGAACAAACTCAATGGAACGACGGCTCGAGGACTTGATCTGCGATGGCGAGGGGGCGATGTGTCAGGCAAGGGAAGGGGAAAGAACTGCTATGTGTTCAGCGACCCAGGGCCTCGGACACCCGGCGAGTGAATGGAGGGGACGTTGGAACCGGCCTCCAGTGGTACACCGGCCGCGAGCGATCTTCAGAGTCGGCTCACGATCTCACTAATGAATGGCGGCGGACCGTCGATTGATCGATTCAATGATCTCGTCACGGAGCTGCTCAACAGCGGCTTCCTTTGAAATGACAGTCGTCGCGCCAGCGGCAGTCATTGCCTGGCGGGTGTCATCATTGGCGTAGACCGACAACCCGACCACGACGACATGGGGATACACTCGTTTGATCAGCATCGTCGCTTTGATTCCGTCGAGCCGCGGCATATTGATATCCATGACCACCACGGAGGGTTTCAACACCTGGACCGCCTCAAGCGCTTCTTCGCCATTACACGCTTCTCCGACCACTTCAAAGTTCGGGTAGGTCGCCAGAATTTCCCGGAGCGTCTGCCGGACGTTTTCAACGTCGTCCACGAGCAGGACTCGAATGACGTCCGGTCGGCCGGGCGTGCGATTAAAACGGCGTGTTACCTGAGACATTACAAACTCCTTCCCCCTGGTCACGAGGCCGTAATGGCCGAGCACAGCAACTCCACACGTGCGCGGCCGCTCCTGTCCGTTGACGATATGAATATAGGACTATGGCTTTCTGATGGCAAATCGCAGGACCATCCCGTAGTCTCATGGAAACTCAGGCATCCGCCACCTAGGCGAATGCCTAGAAACGGTTGTTCGTGGTTCACCGGAATTCGATACTTTTTGCGCGGAACGGTGGCGATAGCCTTGACAATGGTCTGATCCAGAATGTCGCCCAAAGTTCCGCTCTTCTGCAAAGCCTTGCGCGCCCCGTTCTTCAGGGCCAGCGCCAGAAAGCGTCAGTAAACCCTATATCCCTGTCCCTAGTTCATGAACTAGGGACTCCCCTAGGAGTCGATCGCGCCATTTCTCCTTCAGGCAATGTACTTGCTACTATCTCAATCAGGCACCTTGGACATAAATGCCAATGCATCTCGAGTATAAGGGACACACCATCGAATTGATCCCCAGCGCCGAAGGCCTGATGTGGGCCTGTCAGTACGTCATTATGAAATTCAATGAGACAGAAATCGCTGGTTTTCCAGACGGCAATACCTACGACACACGAGAGGACGCTGAGGCTGCGGCGCTGACAAAAGCGAAATGCTTGATCGATGAATCTGCGATGCGGAAACATGCGTTAGGAAGCGGTCTCTCATAGTTCGCAGACAGCCAAGAAGACGAGAACGCTTGTCCGATTCGGTGACAAACCATCCTCCGGCAAGTTGCCCTAGGAGGGGCCCTCTCCGCGATCCTCAGACCGCCAGTGTTCGGCCGTGGCCCAAGGCGCTTTCCCAGTGGTGCCGCGATAGAGAACGCGTATCGTGCGCCTCATGGAAGAGGCAGTCGCTCCCGCCGCACGAGCAGAATTAGGAACACGGGTCCTCCGTATCGTGCACCGACACAACATGCCATACGGGCTAATGCATGATGACTATTGGACCTGATCTACTGGTCTTTATCTCGGCCACCAGAGCGCTGTTGCATGCGCTCAAGTACCAGCCGTTGAACGACGAGGAACGAACTGAACTCGAGTTGTGCCTGCGGGAACTCAACGCTCTACTTCCACACGACCGCAAACGCCACGCGGCATGACCCAACACCATTGCCACACATACACTACATTTGGCGCTAGGTCCGAATCAGATTGATAGCTGGAAGCCTCGCCGCGAATTACTCGCAACGACGGTTAGGCACCGCCTAATCGGCCACGTGCTCGTCCACCGCATATCGAACGAGATCCACGAGATTGCGCAATCCCAATTTTTGAAGAAGCCTCGTCGAGGCCGTGAAATCCAGGAAGATTGAGGTCCAGGACGACAAACGCCCAGTGGCGGCCGCACACCTCCTCGAGAACTCCTTCTGTGCCTGGCGAGGTCGTGATCGATAAAGCGGGTACCGCTTTCTGCAGAAGGTCTTTGAGCCCTTCTCGCACGATGGGGTGATCGTCGATTACTAGTCCCTGTTGCATGATGACCTGCGGCGTTTTAGGCGACCGCGATGCGCGGCGTCATAGAGGAGCACGAGTACCTTTTCTTATGTGGTTCTGTATGGGTGGGTGATTTTGTAGGAGTATAGGCCATTTTGGCTATCAGGTTTCGTCGACAATGCTAGCGCTTAGAAGAATGGAAGGAAGACAAGAATACGAAGCTCACTTTGAGGAGGATTGGCCAACTCCGTGGCCCGGTCAGCTGAGGCTGAGGCCGCGATCAGCACCTCAGGCGGCGGTCATCGGTCTCGGCGCCTTTTCTGGATACCATCGTCGGCCGCAATTAAAACACACGTATTGAAGGATCACCACGCCTGTTTGCAGGTCGACCGCCGTTTCGGCTCGCAAACTACCTTGGCATCTCTGGCAGCGCTGTACGTTTGTTGTCCGCTCTGAAGCCATGGAATATTCTCTCATGAGGCCGTCTTCGTATTCTGGGTAAGACTGAGCCTGAACTACACCAGGAAAAGTTCCTGAGGTCTTCGTCCTCTTCCCTGGTCCCGTGTGAATCACAAGGGTCTGCCCTAGTCGACTTAGGTTCTTCTCCCCATATCCTGTATAAAGCTGACCGAAGAGGGAGCGTTAGACATGCTGGAACATTTGCTCGGATCGTTTCCCAACGTCATACAACTTTTGCGCGATGACCATAAGTTGGTGCGGTCATTGTTCGCCCAGTATGCCAAGGCCAGCAACGGGGAAAAACCTCAAATCGCACACCGGATTATCCGCGAGCTGACAATCCATGCGGCTATTGAAGAGCGCGTGATCTACCCAGCCTTTCGGGCAGTGTTTCAGGATCCTCACATGATCTATGAAGCCGTCGAGGCGCATCAGCTCATGCACGTCTTGCTTGACAAGTTGAATAAGTTCCGCCCTGGCCCCGGTTCAGCCACGTTCGATGCGAGATTTAAGGTGCTCAGAGAACTGGTCAAACATCATGTCGACGAAGAAGAAAGCCGGGTCTTCCCGAAAGCCGAAGCCCATGAGCTCGATTGGAAGGGCTTGTTCGAAAAGGCACAAAAAGTCAAACAGCAGCCGCCGGAAAAACGGCAAAAAAAGAGCCGGTCGAAATCATCTCATCCCCGGGCGGCCTAACAACAGCCATCACTTATGCGAACACACACGAGAGGACTGATATGAAACGATGTGCCGTGCCGTTGTGTACGTGTCAAATTTCAGAGGGAAAGGAATTTTGCAGCGACGAATGCCGTAACAGCCTGCCGTCGGGCCTCTGCCATTGTCCTCACAAGGAATGCCGCGGCCATACGTCGAAGTTGTCCGGCGAGTCGCAACAGCGTTAATCGGCAGAGCGGCCGTCCGCTCCTAGAGGTTCCTGACGCCCCGTGCTTGGAAGGGATGGGCGCGATCGAAGGAGAAGTTGGAAGAGGGCTAGGCCCGTGGCTTCGGGCAATCGGGAGCTTGACGCGCCTTACACAACTGATATCTGCCGTTTTCCGCCCAGTATCGTAACGATTCATAGACATCGGCCCACGAGTTAAACGACTCTGCACTGAGTTTCTTTCCGCCGACGCGCCGATCGACGCCTGCTCTCAGCACCTCTCCGGTTTGTGAGTCGGTCACCTTTGCCTCGATCACCGCTTCCCCTTTGAATGCCGGCTTTCCCGTTGCGACATTCTTGAGCATCGAGCCCACGGCGAAGGCATTCATGGGCGCCGGAATGGTCGACACGACGTCCAACATTGGCCACGACTCTTCGAGATGGGTGATGGCCACTTGCGCCCGTAAGGTATCGGGACCAGGCTTGTCCACCATTTCATAGTCCTTCGAGACTTCCTGATAGATCAGCGCATAAAACGTGTCGGCCATGAGCTGGGCCTGAGGCTGAGAGATGCCGTCCATCTTAGAGTGCGCACCTCGGAAGAGCAGGACAGGATCGAGCATGAATTTCTTGTAGGTATTCGGCGGAATCTGAGCGACACGTGGATTTTTATAGGTGAGCAGCGACTCTCCGGCATGCTCATCGCCTTCGACCATCTTAGGATACAGATCCTTCAGAAACCCCAACCGCTCGACAGTCCTGGCCTGCTTTGTGGCGGCGCACGCCGGACCAGCCAGAATTCCCGTAATGAGCAGGACGCTCAGCAGCCGCATATTCATGATCACTCCCTCTCTCTCAACTGTGAACCGCAAAGATCCGTACACGGTATGTAGAATATCAGCTGGACAAGCGCTTGGCTCTGACCGCAGCGAGTGCTTCTTCAATGGTATGAACCAGCTCTTCGACCGTCGTGCTCTGCTTCAACAGGCACGCATGAGCCCCATTGTGCTTGGCCATATCGAACAAATTCGGATGAGGCAGGTGCGTGAGGACGATCACGGCCACCTTCGGGCGCTGCCGGTCGGGAACTAGTTCGAGCAGAACGTGGAACCCTGATTCGGGCATATCCAGATCGAGCACAACACAATCGACCGTGCGAGCCCGGCAGACATCGAGGCCGGCCACGGCGCTGGAAGATTCCAATACCGTATAATTCGCAGACGAGCGTCTCAGCGAATCAGACCAGTACTTGAGGTCCTCTTCGTTGTCGTCGATGACCAGAACGGTCGCGGGTGTCGTCCTCTGTGTGAAAGAAGACGCAGTGGACATACTCCTCACTCCTCGGAGGGGGGGCATGCTCTCCGATCTCAATATAATTGTCAAGCGGCGGACTAAAAAACGGGCAAATTCCGCCCACTGCCGTCTATTCAACGTCCTAGGCCCGCCTCCGGTTACAACACCTGAGCGATGTTCCCACGCAACACCCGGTGAGCCTTGCAACTTACTCAAACCTCTGATACATCTGCCCCGTTTTTCACACACGCACGAGGTGTTCATGTATCGCGATCTTGCCTTGCCCCTTCTTGTCGTCGGCGTCATGGGATGTACAAGCGTTCAATACAATGAAGTCGACTGCGGAACGCTTCCCAGCGATACATTTTGGTCTGGAAATATCGCGCTTCAATGTCAGGAGTATCGAAGGCTGCAAGCGGAAACGGCCTATCGGGCCGAAGTGGCCCAATCACTGAGAAGCTACCGGGAGTGCCTCAGCAAGCATGAAGGGTCTTTGACTGGCGCTAAAGAACAGTGCTCCGTGTATACTCAAGGCCTCCGCGATTCGCCAGGCGCCTCCCCTCCGACGAAATAGCTGGAAAGACACCTCTGTACCGGGATGCAACTGTCTTTACCGCGGGATTTCCCATGGCATAACCGGCTTTGCGGGGGTCTGTCGCGCCTCATGCTCGCCGCCGCCGGACAACTCCCCTCTGCGCTACGAGGTTCCGAGCTCGTCCCGATAGCCGTGTGGGCGGCGGCAATTCTATTGATGGGTCTGGCGGCACTCGTCGCCAGCGGCTGTGCCGCATCTGCCGAGTCTAGCCCTCGGGCTGAACTCCGGAGCCCGTCTCAAGGACCCCCTGACATCCCAAGGGATGAACCGGCGGATCTCACAACAACTTTATCCCAAATCTTCGCCACACCCGTGCCAGCCTCCCAAGTCGCATGCGGCATCCCCATATGCTTGCGCAGTTCTGCCAATTCGCCCGTTGCTCATGCAACCGGCGAATTTCAGATGAACAACGACGTCCCGCTGCGACCACCCCTACGACAAACATGGTTTCATCACCCAGCTCTTGTCCCGCTCGGAGATGACGCGGAGTTCGGGCTGCCTCATAGCGAGTTCCTTGCGCACCGTGGCGCCAGCTCATTTGGGAATTTCCGGAACCCCTATGCTGGGCTTCGCGATCAACCAATCCTTCATCGGGACACTTCACGCGCACCAGTTACGGATGCGACGCTCCAGGACGTCGGCCCTCCCCCGCCCCGCCATACACTCAAGACATTCGGGACGCTGACGGCCCTCAGTCTGATTGGCATCGGCGTGTATGCCTGGGCTCCGACATCGCTGACGGGAGCCGACCACGAGGATGAATGGGAAGAGGCCTCGGCGCATTTCAAAGAGGCCTGGACCAAACCACCCGTCATTGATAAAGACCGGGCTGCCGTAAATTATCTCGGGCATCCCTATTTCGGAATGAATTTTTACCTCTCTCAGCGAAATTACGGGGAGAGTCCTTTGTACTCATTTCTGTTCGCCACGCTCACCTCGACCTGCTTCGAATATTTCATTGAGAGCTGGTCGGAACGGCCCAGCATTCAAGATCTGCTGATCACCCCGATTGTGGGATCGATCCTCGGCGAACTCGTGTTTCGGGCCACGCAAGAAATGAGAAAGGATGGATTAACGACGGGTGAGAAAGTTATTCTAACCGTCATCAACCCGCTGTATGTGTTGCAGAATGGTTACCGGTAGGCGGTGACTTCAAGGGTTATGATGCTAGGCAGCAGCGTTCTTGATGCAGTCATACAATTCGTCGACAGCCCTTTCCTTGGTCAATACCTTGACCGCTCCGGCCCTCAGCATCGCGTCAACCTGATACCCTTGTCCGGTGACTGAGAGGCCGACAACGCTCACCTGAGCATGCTGGCTCTTGAGATGACGCGTGGCAGCCACGCCATCCATCCTCGGCATGCTGATGTCCATCACGACGACGGCCGGCAGCACAGCGGACACCTTTGACACCGCCTCTGCACCGTCGCCTGCTTCATCGACCACTTCGATATCGGGATAGGATTGAAGAAGCGTCCGTAAACCCTGCCGAAACATGGTGTGGTCGTCCACAAGTAACACTCGAATGCGCTGTGCGGTGACCATGATGATCCCTCGAGCAGCTGGACGACTATGGGTCTGGTGTTCGAGATCGGAAGGACTAAATCAAAACCCAAACGGGTGCCTCGTGCACCTGGTGCTCAGTCTCCGCCAAGGTGAGCCCACTCAACCGCCATCTCCATCCTGAGGCGGGCAGGATCAGAGGTCTCTTTCTCTCTGTCGGTGGAAGACACCTGTTCCATGATCCCTTGCTCATTCAGAGATGAGGCGTCCAATGGTCGCTGAGCATACCAGTTGACGTTGTGCATGTGCCTTCTCCTTGAGGAGATACGAAGGACAAAATACTGGAGAAGCCACAGATTTGTAGCTCGGTGATTCCCTAGCCAACTCCATGACGAGGTTTCTAGAAAGTTTTCTAGGGCAGAACAATGTCTGCTTGGTAAAAAAAGGATCGCACCTGAAGGGATTGTCAAGGATCGTCTTCGGCAGCATTATTTTGAATGACCTAGGGTTTGTTCGTTCGCTGTCGGCGGTAGAATTATCTTTAGTGGTGAGCCGTCGGGCTCGAACCCAGGGCCTCGACTTACAAGTAAGGATCTTAGCAGCGGATTGATTTTGCGAAGGTTTCTCACCAACATTCAAGAATTCGAGGGAACCTGTCTGGGTTGTCGGGTGAGGGTAATTCCGCGACCACGGATCGTGCGCAATTGACCGTCGTCCAGGCCTTCGATAGAATGCGGCCGCGAGCGTCGTCTTGGACCGCTGATATCAATCCAGTCGGCTTTTATGACCGATGGGCCACGCCCTTGGGCTTCTGTCATTGTCCCCATCAAGGATGAGCGAGAGAATCTTCCGCCTCTCATCGAGAGCTTGCTCTCGGTCATGCGCGTGCATCCCTCCTCGCGGACTCGTCCATTTGAAATTATTCTCGTCGATGACGGCAGTACCGACGGGAGCAGTGAAGTCATGGATCGATTAGCTGCTCAGTATCACGAAGTAAAAACCTTCCACTTTGATCGTAACTACGGGAAGACCGCTGCGCTCGATGCCGGGTTCAATAACAGCGACGGTGAGCTCATTATCCACACTGATGGAGATCTTCAACAGGACAGCGAAGACATCTTGAAGTTGTTGCCCTATATCGAAACCTATGACCTAGTCTGTGGCTGGCGAAAAGATCGACAAGACAACCTCGTTCGCAAGATGTCGTCGTGGGTGGGCAATTTCATCAGAAATATCTTCACCCATGACGGTGTCCATGACACGGGGTGTCCCTTAAAAATTTTTCGTCGGCCCGTCATGGAACGAGTGCAGCTCTTTGAAGGCTTGCACCGGTTTTTCCCGGCACTGGCCCTCATGTGTGGGTTCACGGTCAAAGAAGTCTCCGTCCGTCATTATTCGCGAATCCATGGAGTGTCAAAATTTGGTGTGGGGAACCGCGTTTTTAAAAGTCTGTACGATCTCATTGCCGTTCGGTGGATGATCCGACGTGTACTCACCTACAAATACCGGAATCCGTCGTCTGCTCGCGGCGCCCTCCGGCAATAGAATACCCGATGTCGCAAACGGCCCTTCTCTCCACCTGAAATTAGCTGATAGTAAGCATGGATTTGCCCCCCACGCCCCCCGTCCCACGTCTCTCGAGCCTCGCCATTCTCATTGCGTTAAGCGGCATTCTGTTATTTGGCGGCTTGGGGTCGGTTGGTTTGACGGACCGCGACGAAGGACGAAATGCCGAAGCGGGTCGTGAAATGTTTGAAACCGGTGATTGGATCACACCGACGTTCAATTATGAACCGCGTTTTTATAAGCCGGCGTTCGTCTATTGGCTGATGACGGCCTCCTATCACCTATTTGGGACAAACGAGTTTGCTGCCAGATTCCACTCGGCACTGTTCGGAATGGCACTGATCCTTCTTCAGTACTGGTTCACGGCTCGTTGGCAGAATGAGCAGGTGGCGTTGCTGAGTTCGCTCATGTTGCTTCTCAATTGCGAAATCATCTTTCTCAATCGCATGGCGTTGACCGATAGTGTATTGGTCTTTTTCACGACCGCGGCGCAATGGGGACTCTGGGCAGGCCTTCACAGTACAGGGCGAGGCCGACATTGGTTCTGGGTTTTTTATGCCGGGATGGCATTCGCCACGTTAACCAAGGGGCCCGTCGGATTCATCATCCCACTTCTTACGATGAGTCTGTATTTGTCCCTCACGCGCCGGTGGACCGGCTACTGGCACCGCGGATTCCCTCTGCTTGGATTAGGAGTCTTTATCGCTCTGACGCTCCCCTGGTACGCGACCATGTTGTGGATCCACGGGCTCGCGTATGTGACGGTTGCGAAAGCCCACACAGTCGGCCGCTTCATGGCGCCCATGGAAGGACATAGCTTCGGACTGTTTTTCTACTTTCCGGTCCTCCTTTTAGGGTTTTTCCCTTGGAGCGGCCTATTGCCCATGGCAATGTATGAGGCTGTGCAGGGCTGGCGAAGTTTGCGCAGGAGATTCGATGCATCGTTACCTCACAGACAAGACATCGAACCTGGCGCCGATGAGTTACAGCTGTTTGCAACCGTCTGGATCATCGGCGCATTTGCGTTTTTTACCCTTTCCGCCACGAGGCTCCAACATTACATTGCCCCGCTCTTTCCCGCGGCCGCTCTGTTGACGGCGATGTACTGGCAGCGAACGCTACTTGAACCGCTCCGGAAAGGCGTGCGGGCGTCCATCTATGTGATGATGGGACTTGGATTCTTATTAGCGTTGGTCTTTTCGATGATCCCATGGACCTACAACAGATTTCTGAGCAAGATGCTTAAAAATTTTCCGGCAGCAAACCTTCTAGACCCGAGCGCCTGGAATGCAGGACCCTATGTGGCTGCGATGGTTCTGCTCGTCGGCATGGCAGTCGTGGGATACTTCGGACTGTATGAACGACGTCGTGCTGGAGTATTTTGGGCTGCAGGGGTGGCATTTGCGTTGGTAGCCTTGATCGCCATCAGGTTAACCTTCCCCCTGCTGAACCGATATTTCATTGCTCCACCGCAGGAATTGGCCTATACCGCAGGTGCGAGCCTTAGCCCTAGCGATCACTTCATCGTCTATGGTTCCACCAAACCATCCGCGGTGTTTTATGCGCAACGTAAAGTCATCTTCGTTGACGTGGGAGAGGAAAACACGATCACAACTTTGTTGAGGCAACCGGGCAAGACGATGGTGTTGTTGCCGGAACCCTACCGCTTAACCTTGCCTCCTGAGGCGGAAGGCCTCATTCCGGTGATGAAACAATATGGATATGTGCTGCTTTCTAACCAGCCGAAGGTGACGATTCGCGAAGAGCAACCTGCATCGTCTACCCCCATTCCGGCCGAGTAAGCATTCGCAGTCCCTTTCAATGGCGCATTTGGCGCACCTGATTATTTCATTTTCAGGGAAAATCAATGGTGAGCGTATAACCGACTGAAAACCCTGACCTGGCGGTTGGTCGCAAATCAGACGTCCTCTTAACTTGTTCCGTTCCCTGTCCGGCTTCCGCCGCTCCCCCAGATGAAACTCACCTGGAAGAAGTTCACATAGCTGGTCGGAAAGTTCCCCACGACGGCGCCTGCCAAGGGTCCCCGATTTTGGTTCACGGATAAGTCCCCGCCATAGGCCAATTCATAGCTGAACGCGACGTTGAGTTTGGGACTGGCCTGCCATTCTGCGCCCAGACCGAATCGGAATTGCTGGCCAACCGGCAGCGACACTGAATAGTTCTTACTCGGAATCATCGAACTGTCCCAGGCAAAGCCGGAGTTGATGAGCCAGGCCTGATTGACCCGATAGCGGTTTCCCAGCGCCACGTGGTAGGTATCCTGGTAATTGAGTGAGGTGGTTGTGCTTATGGTTGCAGGGGTACCGGTCAGGCCGATTTCCAGCTTCCCGAACTGACTCCAGTCCTGCCAACCGAAATCCAGCATCATCGCCCAGCGATCCGTAAATTCGTGGTATGAACTCACCATCACGGATTGCGGTACTGTGACGCCCAGGTCAAGCTCATGGTTCAACTGCCCGCGGTTTTGGAGCGCGGTTCCAATGGCACCCGACAACCCGGTGAAGGCGGGAGTGGCTGCGAAATTAAGCTTCACCTGGGAATAATAGGTGACACCGAACCTGGTGCCCTTTCTGGGTTCGTAGAGCAGGCCGACATTTCCTCCTCCTCCGACGGTGGTGTCGTTCATTGCCATGTTCCCATCAGGGGCGTTGGGGTTTAGGATCGTATCCCGGTTGTTAATGGCGGCACTGTAGTTTAGATACCCGATCATGACGTTGGCTGCGACGCCGATCGACCATTGCTCATTCATGCGATAGCTGAGTCCTGGCATGACGCTAAGGCCGAGCAGAGTGTTATTCAAGGCGTAATAGCGGCCGACCCAGCCTGCGTCGTAACTCATGCCGAGTCCAAAATTCGAAAAGATGCCGAGGCCGATTTTGAAATCTTCCCCTAGACCGTGCACATAAAACATGCTCAAGGCCGGAAGGACGCCGATCGGATTACCGCCGCTGTTTCCATCCACCGTCGTTCCGGTGGTGGGAGAGAAGGCGACTCCCGCCTGTAGCAATTGGGCTCCACCCTGAAACTGGTTGCCTTCGAGCCGGCTCATGCCGGCTAGATTCTTTAATAGCGTGGCTGGATCCTGCGCCCGTGCCGCCCAGCCGGCGCTAGCCAGACCGACATCGGAAGTGGCAATTTCATAGAGTGAGAGGCCCCCGGCTGTGGCTGGCAGTGAGGTGAGTGAAATCAGGCTACAGGAGGCGAGGACCGACCTGATGAAACGAAGGAGAATTGGCTTCATGCGGATCTTTTTTGAAACGTGATGACGACAGACCTCGCTCATGAGGACAGCCACTTAGGGAGTGTTACCTTGTACCGAATCATTCATCTGTTGTCCAGTCGTACTCCGAGGTCACATCAGAAGCACCCAGATCGTAAAATTTTCTCCATCCTCAACCGCACACTCGCTTCATGATGACGATGCTGTGGCCTTGAGATGGTTAACGGAAAACATGCTCTGTCCAAGAAATGAGCTTCCGAAGAGCGGCAGGGTGTCAAAACAGGTGTGAAGAGCTGGTTCCTATGCGGAAACAAAGGGGATTGAAAAGGTCTGGTTTCCCCAACGGGATTGGAGGACTTTTGCAAAGGCTTGACTGGCTCCTGGAGCATACCCTTTAAGGGAGTCGTGAATGCCGCCTGACCTGCGTTTTACGACCATTCAATCACCAAAACTAAGGGTGCGCGTAACATCCCGTTGCAGAGTATTTCGTCTATGTCAGCTCCGCACCTGCCCCCAAGGGGACGGGGCCCTCCCGATAGAGAGACCCGTCCACCTCAGCGGGAGCGCCGTGCGGAGTCGCGGCGCCACCCACAAAGGAAGAGAATCAGGCTCCGAACTATTGCGGTTGTCATTGATCTTCATCACGCCTCACCTCGACCGGCTACTTCTGCTGGATCTTCCCCTCAAGGCCACGAGCACAGCGAAAGCCTGTGCCATGGGTCTGTAGCGCAAATCCCCCCCGACCTCTTGCTGATGTCGTAATATCGGCCATCGGGCTGTGCCAGGACCCGCCGCGAATCGATCGGACCACTCCCCTCTTGTCAGGGCCCAGGGGGTTCTCATCCGGCGCATGCTTGTAGTAGTCCGGGTCGTACCAATCGGAGACCCACTCTCTGGCATTGCCGGCCATATCTTTCACCCCATAAGGCGAGTCTCCATCAGGCAACGATCCGACTGGATACAATGTCTTTTCGTCCTCCCACTCCCGGTCAAAGTTTGCCCGCTTCGAAGTGGCTGGCTCATTGCCCCAGGGAAATAGACGGCCATCCGTACCACGAGCGGCCTTTTCCCATTCCGCTTCCGTTGGAAGCCGCTTCTTCGCCCAAGCGCAATAGGCCTTGGCGTCGTACCACGTCGTTTGCACGACAGGGAGCTGCTCAATGCCGTTCGCAGACAGTAGCGGGCCTGTACCATAGGGATTCGGAGGGTTTCGATGGCCGGTGGTCGTGACGAACGCCATATACCGTTCATTCGTTACTTCGACTTGATCGATCGCAAACGCCTCGAGATACACGGATCGTTGCGGCCACTCATCGGCTCGACCCTTTCCTTCTGGATTGCCCATTAAGAATTTTCCGGCTGGAATCGTCACCATGGGAACTGGGTCAAGCTCTTTAGAAACCGCCGCTGGCGGCGCCGCCATCACCGGCGACTGCGCGACAGCACAGGCCGTGACGACCATCGCCGCGATCATTCCCCAGCGAATTGTTCTCCTCCTCGGAACTGGTGTCATTTCTTCTGCTCCTTGCTCCCCTCGATAGCTTGGGACGTATGGATTTTGATTTCACCGACGAGACGCTTCACCTGACGTCTATTCCCCCGCTCGGCAGCCTCTTGCGCCTGAGTGACGAGGGTTCTGGCTTCGTGCAGGTGCTGCTCGATTTCGGCCTGCAGAGCAGGGGAGGCGATTGTTCCACCTAATGCCGCGCGGTGATAGATCTCCCACGCACGATCAACATCGTGCTCGGTCTGATGGACCGCCTTCGCGCTTTCCGGGTGCAAATGGTAGGCCGGATCGGTGGGGGCAGCCAGGACAGAAGCAGCCCCCATTAACAAGCTTAATGAAATCCCGAAAACAAACGTTATGCAGTATTTCATCTGTACGCCTCCGTCAGGATCACACCATTGCTAGAACCGTTCATTATTCCGCTCAAGACCGTTTGAGCGAATGCTCAATCACCTCACGGAGCTCCAACAGTTCAACATTCTTGGGATCAATGGCTAGGCCACGAGCCACTGCTTGCTGAGCATCTGCAAACTTCTCTCGCCCCATTTCCACTAAGGCAGAGATGTAGCTGTCCCTAATCTGCTGTTCGATCACGGGCGGGGCAGTCTTGGCGCAACGGAATCCCAGGCCCACGCCATAACTGTTGTTACGCGGGTGATTCCAGAACCGGTGGGTCGCTCTCACTGTGCCATCCGGCGCGATCCACGATCCGCCACGAATGACTCGTTTTTCCCCGACCGTCAGCCGATCAATATACGTACCAGTTCCGCCCATCCATACGGGTTTGGCCGGACCGCTTGGATTCACCATCGTTTCCAGCCGTCCATAGTAATGCGGGTCATACCAATCAGAGACCCACTCGAAGACATTTCCCGCCATGTTGAACAGGCCATAGTAACTCGCGCCCTCTGGATATGAATTTACCGGCGTAGTCGCGTCGTGCTTTTTGCCATAATTGACTTTGGCTGGATCGAAGTCATTGCCCCAGGGGTAGAGGTTCGCCTTGGGACCACGCGCCGCCTTTTCCCATTCAGCTTCGGTTGGAAGGCGCTTTCCACGATATTCGCAGAAGGTTTTGGCCTCTTCCCAATTCACTCCGACCACCGGCTGTTCCGGCTTATTCAAGTGAGGATCATCCCAATAAGCCGGCGCGGGATGCTCTTTCTTCCTGATGAAGTCGCCATAATCCTTGTTTGAGACTTCGTACATATCAATGAGATATGAATCCAGGAACACCATGTGGCCCGGCCCCTCGTCGTTCAACGCCTCAGCCGACCAGGGTGTCTTCATCCTCCGGTCATAGGCCGTGAGCTTTCCATTCAACTCTGCCGGCTCTCCTTTATCCATCCCCATCATCGATGGCCCATGACCGACGTACACCATTTCTTTGGGGATCAACGATTCTTCTGCATGACTTGTCCAGGCCAGCATCGTCATGCTTATGACCAGGACCGTCAGCATCATGGTTTTTGCCACATTCATCACAATCCTCCCGTCACAAAGTCCGACCCGGGCGGGGGACGGTATCACCGGTTCACCCCCGCCCGGTCTGTCGGCTATTTATTCTTCATGCTCATGCTCTTCTTGATCAGATCGCGGGTCGCGAGATATTCCCTGTTGCCCGGCTCCGCAGCCAACGCTTTTTCGATAGAGGCCATCGCATCGGTGTTCTTCTCCGCCCCCATCGCGACCAATGCTTGAATGAAGGCATCGCGTCCTGCTTGCATGGCTTCGTCCGAAATCGTCTGCGCAGATTTCGCGCAGCGGAATCCGAGCCCAACTCCATAAGAGTTATTCTCCGGCTGATTCCAGAACCGGTGACTTGTGTGTAATGAAGTTTCCGGAGCGAGCCAGGACCCACCGCGCAGCACCTTGACCGGACCTTGATTGGCAAAGTTGTAGCCCTTCTCGGCACCGCGTGGATTCAGGGCAAGGCTCTCCTTATAGTGTTTCGGGTCATACCAATCCTCTACCCATTCGAAAACGTTCCCTGCCATGTTATAGACCCCGAATCCGCTCACTCCTTCGGGGTAGAAATCCACCGGCGTGGTATGGCCAACATTCTGCCCATAGTTGGCTTTCTTGGGATCATGCTTGTGACCCCATGGGTAATGATTGTCGCCTTCTGGACCTTTAGCCGCTCGCTCCCATTCCGCTTCCGTCGGAAGACGCTTGCCTTCCCACTTGCAGAATGCATTCGCGTCAGTCCAGCTCACGCCGACGACCGGCTGATTAGCCTTGCTGAGCCGTGGATCGTCCCAATAGGCCGGTGCCGGATGACCGGTGGCTTTCATAAATTCTTTGTACCGAGCGTTTGATGCTTCATACTTGTCGATCAAATACGCATCGAGCACGACCTGGTGCTTTCCTTCGTCTGAATGCTCGTTGCTACCCATAGTGAACTCTCCCTTGGGGATCGGCACCATGTCCTTGTCGCTACTCGGCTGGTCTGTCGCTGTTGCAATGGAGACGGCTCCTGCCATCAATATCACTCCCAATCCGACCTGAAGAACCGTTTGACTCCGCATCGGAAACCTCCTTGGTTTTGAAAACGAGATCACTCTAATGGTTGAGAACACTGCGTGAATTGTCAGTTCACTTGATTGTGCGGCACCAGACGCTGATATTCCTGGGCCGTGGCCTCGGCCATGTCGGCCGCCATCCCCATGGCTCGAGCCTTCTCCAGGGTACGCGTGACCTCTTCCTTTTCAGCCGCCCGGTGCATGGGTACCCGGCCTTCCAGTTCCAGCCTTCTGGCCTGATCACGTAAGACGGCCACCTGCTGGCGATACTCGAAGGCTCGATCCACCGCCTCTCTCGCAGTAACGAGTTTGACAGCTTCCCTGGAGGCCACGTTCGTGGCGGACCAATCGGCTGTACATCCCGTCATCGTCGCTGCGACAATTATGATGAGCCCATATGTCAACACTCTTGCTCTCATAGCGCCTACTCCTTCCCGATTAGAGGTTGTGTTCGCTCAGCCTCTCTATTTGCCTAACTGCGATCCATTCCTGCCGAAGCCGCCGATTGCGCTGGATGACTGCATCGACGACTTCTCCACATTGCACGCAGCGTTTCGCTGCCAACGCTGGCTCGGCGGCGCTGTTTAGTAGATCGAAGCTGAAGTCACTCACCATGAGCCCCCCACACCTCGTGCACATCGATTCATGTGAAACAGCAGAAGACAGTGCGCGGTTCAGTAGCCGATCCATCCTCGTTCTTTCAGCCGAAGCTGTTGCCATAGCCACCTCTATGTTGTTTAATGTTTGTCGCATGTATGTCTAATGTATAAAGGCATTTGGTGCCTTATGTCAAGTGTTTTACATATAATATTTGACAAACATTGGACAGTGCAATACAATGGCCAAAATGTCATGAATACGCATAGAATTCACATGGTTGCAAAAATTACAGGACTCTCGAAGGATGTCATTCGTATCTGGGAGAGGCGATATGGGCTTGTCAAACCTTCACGAAGCGCAAATCGTTATCGCGAATATAGCGACGAAGAGTTGGCACTACTCCGATTTGTGAAGGCTCAGATGGAACAAGGCGCAACAATCGGTTCACTCGCAGCAGAGGGACGCGAGTCACTCGTCGCACGCATGCAGGCCACAACACCGCTTTCTGCGGAAGAACAGAAACCTCATGACCGTCTGGTAGATGATTTGATTGGATCGCTTGACCCGCTCGATAAAGCGGGGTTCGAGCGCAAGCTCAACGGCGCCGTGGCTGTCATTCCGTTTGACGAAGCCGTCCAACGGATTTTATTCCCACTGCAACGACGTATTGGCGACCTGTGGCACGAAGGTCGATTGAATGTTGCCGTCGAACACTACGTGACGAAGCTCGTCCAACAAAAGTTGTTCTCAGTGATGAACCAGCTCCCGGTCAACGAATTCGGCCCGCGAATTCTGATCGCTTGCCCCGAAGGAGAGTCGCACGAGATTGGCGCACAAGCCGTGGCCTACATCGCCGCAACAAGAGGTTGCCAGGTTTATTACCTCGGTCCTGACCTTCCCAGTTCAAACCTCGTTGCGTTCTGCGAGCAAATCAAGCCCGATTTGGTACTTCTCTCGCTCACCGAGGCGAAACCGGAGGCCGCCACGCTCCAACAACTCAAGGAGCTAGAACCTCTTGCCACCCGCTGGTCTGTGGCCATAGGGGGCCAAGGTGCTCGGGCGATTGGCGAGCTCCTTCGTGAGACCAGGATCGAACTGCTTGATGATCTCACCGCACTGCACAGTCGCCTGATGATTCTCCTCTCAACTCGCATGTTGAGCTCGCGCACCTGATCAAGAACTCGCACAGCTGCATGATATGATATGTGATGTGTCGTTCATCCGGCGAAAGAGCGCAGATGCCTATAGTCTTTTCACAGACCGCGTCAGCCCCGGTGTTGACCTGCGGGTTGTTAGTTCGCTTCCACTTGAGGGGCCCTTGAACGACCACGACTTCAATTGACACTATCTTGAAGGATGCTCCTGACATGGCTCCAGACAGGGCTGAGTTGTCCTGTCCTGGTAGCAGCGTGGTAGCAAAGGCAGATTAATAAGGCGCACGCCTGTCCCCTTGAGAGGCGTAGGAGCTAATTCTAGGAGTGCGGTGTCAATGAATGAATAAGAAGAATAGGAGAAAAGTACGTGTAATTAGGGTATGGCTTGAACACCTATCGCGAGCAGACGCGAGCCAAATTCCCTCCCCTGTTGCCCTGGATTTCTTTACCTAGTAAACACAACTATACTGCCTATCCTACTAGAACTCCAGGAGGGTCTACGCCATGCGCCTTGCAGAGGATGTACAAAAGTTCGCAGGTGCCTGTGAGCGACTTCTGGCGACGGCGGCAATCAGCAACCGAACGTTGACAGAAGACGAAGCGAGAATTATCCAGTATTACTGCA
>Ga0207645_10000394_pt1 | contig 35984 bp, 24 predicted proteins | sample KBSM53metaG_FD_184331 | JGI IMG/M metagenome (GOLD analysis project Ga0207645, IMG submission 184331) | Miscanthus rhizosphere microbial communities from Kellogg Biological Station, Michigan, USA - KBS M5-3 metaG (SPAdes) (version 2) | ecosystem: Host-associated > Plants > Roots > Rhizosphere >...
ATCGAAATGGCGGCGTACTTCACTTACTACCTGGTTACAAAGACGTAGACGCCCATCATACATCGTCATCAAAATGCCTTCGATAGCAAGCGATTGATTCAACCTGTTCTGTACTATTTTGATCGTGTTTAATAATTTTCCAAGACCTTCCAATGCAAAAAACTCGCATTGCACCGGCACAATCACTGAATCCGAAGCTGTCAATGCATTTACCGTAATCAAACCGAGTGAAGGAGAGCAGTCAATAATAATGAAGTCGTAATCATCTCTTACCGGCGCCAGCAGGTTCTTCAACACCATTTCGCGGTTTGGATAGTTGATCATTTCAATTTCAGCACCAACAAGATCAATATGTGAAGGAACAAGATCAAGATTCGGAATGTCGCTTTTCAGTATTACGTCTTTGATCGCCGCCTCATTCACCATGCAGTCGTAAAGGCTATGCGTTATATTGTGAAGATCGAAGCCTACGCCGGTCGTGCTGTTTGCCTGCGGATCGCCGTCTACCAGCAGGGTTTTATATTCCAATACTGCACAACTTGCGGCTACGTTAATAGCTGTAGTTGTTTTACCTACTCCGCCTTTCTGATTTGCTACTCCAATAATTCTTGCCATGCACGATACTCCGTTGGGATTTTGGATAATTGATCTATTTTGGGAAAAATGCAAATGTAATGTAATACCCTTCTTAAAAATGGGGTTAAAAAGAGATGTGAATTTTTACATGAGTTTTCCCCATTTATCCGGAAATGGGTAGAATTTGTATTTCATGAAGACTTTGTATAAAACTATTACCCGCGACGTTCAATTTTTTATAGTTGTTTTGCTGACCGTTCCTGATATGCTTCTTTGATCTATTTACTTTTCCCAGTTCTTACTTTATTATATTCTCTCTGCTTTTATCAAACGGTGAACCTTTTTCAACATTTATGTTTATCTGTATTATTGTTGTTTAACCCATTTCTCAATTTATAAAAAATCGCCTCATAACTTTACCGTTTCACCGGTTGCGGGCAACAACAAGTATGTTTTGCCAGCTCATTGCAGGAAATAAACGGATCAATAAGAATTGTTTTGTTACCGGCAATCGCCGCAAAACGGGAACAGTCATAGTACGTGAATTGTATATTTTGATTTTTATAGCCAATAAATTTACGGGTACCGGTTACAAAAGCCCGTAATACAAATTAATTTTACATGATTAAAAATAAATCGTCATTACGGCGATATGTAAATGAATTATACCATTATTTCAGGCACAAACCGCGGCGGCAGCAATACATATAAAATCGCCCTTCTTTACCAGCAACTTTTAAAAGAAAAAGGAATAGAGGCTAAATTGCTTACGTTGGAAAATGTGAACCCGCTGTCGGAGAAAAAAGAGTTTAAAAAGATTGAAGATGAAATATTGAAACCGACAACCAAATACATTTTTATATCACCGGAATATAACGGTAGCATACCGGGCATATTAAAATTGTTTATTGATGAAGCTGACTGGAAAACAGCATGGAGAGACAAAAAGGCGATGTTGGTAGGTGTATCCACAGGCAGAGCAGGCAATTTGAGAGGAATGGACCACTTAACAGCCATACTGCATCATATGAATATTCACGTACTACCCAACATGCTTCCTATATCGCAGGTTGATAAATTTGTGGATGTAAATAACAAGGTTACCGATAAGGGAATTCTTACGGCCGTTGAAAAACAGATCAATCAATTCATTGCCTTTTAAAATAATTTTATTCCCGGTTCGTCTTATTCTTAATAATCTTGCTTTCTATGCGCAATTCTCCTTTCTGGTGGATCCTGATATCCGTAATGATTTTGCTGGACATCTATGTGTTCCAGGTTTTAAAATATATTTCACAAAGTGCAGGTGCAAAGACAAAACTGATTATTTACTCAGTCTATTGGGTCATTTCTGCTTCCGCAATCCTGTTCCTGATGATACTTCCTTACCTGACTTTTGAGCAGCAACCAAAAGTGTTGCGCAACACGATATTCGCAGTTATCGCCGGGTTATTTTTTGCCAAACTGATAGCCTCTGTATTTTTTCTTGTCGATGATATTCGCCGCGGTATACAATGGGCAGCCGGTAAATTATTTTTTTCAAACACCGAAGGAGAAACGATGCAGGAAGGCACAAAAATTACCCGCTCAATATTTTTAAGCTGGATCGGAATGATTGCCGGAGGCGGATTGTTTGGCTCTCTCGTATATGGCTTCGGTAATAAGTACAAATATCATATAAGAAAGCAACGATTGTCGTTTGCTAATCTGCCCGCATCGTTTAAAGGACTCAAGATCGTTCACATATCAGATATTCATTCGGGAAGTTTTACAGATAAACACGCGGTGGCACATGGCGTGGAAAAAATCCTGGAGGAAAAGCCGGACCTCGTTTTGTTTACCGGAGACCTGGTGAACGATATGGCTTCGGAGATGAAAAATTATATGGACGTGTTTAGTCGTCTAAATGCGCCAATGGGCGTGTTTTCCACGTTGGGTAATCATGATTATGGTGATTATGTGCAGTGGCCAAGCATGGAAGCAAAAAAGGAAAACCTGGAACGGTTGAAAAATGTTCATGGCGAATTGGGATGGCGGCTGCTGATGAATGAATATGTAGAGCTGACCCGCGGTGATGAAAAAATCGCGCTGCTGGGCATTGAAAACTGGAGTGCCAAAGCCCGGTTTCCGAAATACGGCGATCTGAAAAAAGCGTATGAGGGCAGTTCCTCCTATCCGTTTAAAATACTCATGAGTCACGATCCTTCACATTGGGATGCACAGGTACGGCCTTTGTACCCGGATATCGACCTTATGCTGTCGGGGCATACACACGGTATGCAATTCGGGGTGGAAATTCCCGGCTTCCGCTGGAGTCCCGTTCAATACATTTATAAACAATGGGCGGGCCTTTATGAAGAAGGCAACCAAAAGCTGTATGTAAACAGGGGATATGGATTTTTAGGATACCCGGGCCGGGTCGGCATTCTGCCCGAAATAACCGTGCTGGAGTTGGTATAAAATTTTCATTACCTCAATAAATCCTTCATTTAGATCGTTATAAGGCGGTATCAGGTTAAACCTTTATTCCCTGGAAGCGTCATATACCCCGATTATTTGATAATCACCTATGGAACTGCGACTCAACTGCACGAAAGCATGGTTAAAAAATGGTTCATCATAGTACTTACCATTTGCAGCGGCATTACCGTGTCCGCACAAAACCGTTCTGATACCTCAATAAATCGCCCCGACTCATCCGTAAATTCTGATATAAAAAACGCAGGTGACAGCTTTAGCGACCTCGATGATATTACATTAGACGAGCTCGAGCATTTTCTTGATTCCATTTTGTCTCCACGCAGTTATTTTCTTGCCAGTGTGCAAATAGGGAAGGGCTATTATAATTACGAATCCAAATCTTCCTACCTTCTTGAAACATCCAAAAAGATCACGTATTCCCCGGTATTCAGTTATTTTGATAAAAGTGGCTGGGGCGTGAATGCTGAAGGTTACGTCATCAACGATAACAAGAAGTTTAATCTGTACCAGGGTGGTATTGGACCTTCCTTTGATTACCTGAAGAATAAGAAGCTGGCAACGGGTATCGCGTACACACGCTATTTTACAAAAGACTCGTTACCCTTTTATACATCGCCGTTAAAGAATGAACTGTATGCTTATTTTATCTGGCGAAAATTCTGGGTCAAGCCGTCCGTGTCACTCACGTATGGGTGGGGCAGCCGCTCTGATTATGAAGAACGCGAAGACCAGATAAATTCCATGCGCCTTCGCCGGTATGGCTTTACAAGAATAAAAACCACCGAATCGATAAAAGATCTGTCCGTCATGTTTTCTGTCCGGCATGATTTCTATTGGCTGGATGTGTTGGGTTACAGCGATCATATTCGCGTTACACCGCAAATTGCTTTTACAAGTGGTACCCAAAAATTCGGTTTTAATCAGACATCCAATTCGTACCTCACCACTGTACATACGGGTGCAAACATTATGTACAATTCTGAAAGTTCTTTTCTTGCAGATAACACCGATTTCCGTCCCTTATCATTAGCCTTGTTTTTACGTGGAGAGTATTCGTTCCGTAAATTTTTTATCCAGCCGCAGCTGGTAATGGATTATTATTTCCCGGCACCTGATAACAATTTCAATACATTGTTTTCAGTGAACGCCGGATTTATTTTCTGAGTTCTTAGGTTTCGGGGGTCAATATTTCCCACTAAGCCCACAGAGAACACAAAGATTGTAAAATGAATAAAGTCCGTGTGCGCTTTGTGTCCAGATCGCTATCGGGATTGCGGGATATCTTAAATCAAAGAGATTAGGATATCCTTCACATTTAGAGAATAATAATATCACCGGTTTGCTGTTTATATACCGGTTCGCTTACAGAATTAACAGCAACTTTTTTTCTGTTGGCACTATACTTGAATTTTACTGGCATTAAATCCTAAAACACGCAGTTATGAAAACAAAACTCCTTTGTTTAATCACCGTACTCCTAATTTCACAAGCAATGATGGCCCAGTTTCATCTGGGTTTACGGGTCGGTACCAATCTTAGTAAAATAGAGGGAAAGTCATTCAAACAGGAATTCCAGTATGGGTACCTGTTAGGTGGCTTTGCTGAAATCGGTCTCGGGAATAAATTTTTCCTGCAGCCGGAAGTATTATTTAATCAATATACTTCAACACTCGACAGCAATTTCAGCCATATTTACCAGGGCGCTATTACCAATGATCAATCAAAGGTGAAATTGAATTATCTCTCTATTCCCGTAATTCTGAATTATAAATTACTCGGCCCGATTTCCATACAGGCCGGGCCACAATATGCAATCTTGATCGATCAAAGTAAAACGCTGTTGCAAAATAGAGGGCGGGCATTCAAAAGCGGTGACATGTCGCTGCTTGCCGGGGTTCAGGTAAAGGTAGCAATGCTGCGTGTAACCGGGCGGTATATTGTCGGGTTGAACAACATCAATGATATCGACAATCAAGATAAATGGCGGAATCAAAATATCCAGTTATCCGTTGGATTGGCATTTTAAATCAGATACCTGGTGAAATAAATAATCCCTCCTGGTTGGGGGGATTTTTTTATTATGGACCAGGCTGATTGCTACTATTAAATTTATGTTCCGCTTTGGCGGGACACTTTTACGTTCTGTTCATTATACACCATTGTTGAAGTGTTCCTGCTTCCGCGATCAGATGGAGGACCTTCAGATAGACTCGTTTACTTTGACATTCTGTTCGGCTTTTGGCATTGTGGAAGTGTCTTTGCTTCAACGGTACAGCGTGTGGTTTTGGGCTTGCAGCTTGTAGCCACTTATGTCACTATTTCCGGTTTGTACCTGCTGTTCCCGGGATTTCATCAATAGGCACGAATCTTGACAACTACACTTTCTATTGTATATTTAGGCGCTGCGACATGCAGTGCCATTTTGTCTAAAGAAAGAACGGTTATGAGTTTTGAGAAAATATTTATGAAACCAGAGGACGACACAGATTTTTTACCCATTATTCCGCTAAATGAAAACGAAGGAGATAATGCTGACGGTGTTGAAATTCCCAATGAACTTCCCATTTTACCGCTTCGCAATACAGTTCTTTTTCCCGGCGTAGTGCTGCCGATAACGGTTGGAAGAGATAAAAGTATAAAGGCAGTTAACGACGCCTATAAAGCTGACAAACTGGTAGGTGTCCTGGCTCAAAAAGACAGCAATGTTGAAGATCCGGCGTTTTCTGATCTTGTAAGCGTTGGCACCGTTGCGAAGATTGTAAAGCAGATCAAAATGCCCGACGGCGGTACAACGGTCATTATACAAGGCAAGAGCCGGTTTAAAGTGGACCAGGTAACAACCGAGGATCCTTATTTCAAAGCACGGATTCAAACACTGACCGAAGAAGAATCACCTAAAGATTCAGACTTTGAAGCTTACGTTGCCAATATAAAAGACCTGGCAACCGAGATTATTCAGTTATCACCGAATATTCCTTCAGAAGCCTCTATCATTCTTCGCAATATTGAAAACCCTGCATTTTTAATTCATTTCGTTTCAGGAAACCTGAATACAGACATAAAGGAAAAACAACGGTTACTCGAACTGAGTCATATCCGGGAGAGAGCCGATGTGCTGATGCAGTTATTGCAAAAAGAACTGCAGTTTGCTGAATTAAAAAATAAAGTAACCAACAAAACAAAAGCGGAACTCGATAAACAGCAGCGTGAATACTTTCTGCAGCAGCAGATGAAGAGCATTAAAGAAGAATTGGGCGGTGATAGTAATGTGCAGGAATTAAAGCAAATGCAGAAGAAGGCCGAAGCAAAGATATGGCCGTTGTATGCTAAGGAAATGTTTCAGAAAGGTATCGAGAAGCTGGAAAGGATGCATCCCAGTACACCTGATTATTCTACCGTGTATAACCATCTTGACCTGATGCTCGAATTACCGTGGAATGATTATACCGAAGATCATTATGATCTGCGCAAGGCAAAGAAGGTATTGGATACCGATCATTATGGAATGGACAAAATAAAAGAAAGGATACTGGAATATCTCGCCGTGTTGAAGCTGAAAGGAGATATGAAAAGTCCCATACTTTGTTTTATTGGTCCTCCGGGTATTGGTAAAACATCGTTAGGCAGAAGCATAGCCAATTCAATAGGAAGAAAATATGTGCGGTTAAGTTTGGGTGGATTACATGATGAAAGTGAAATAAGGGGTCATCGCAAAACATATATCGGAGCGATGCCCGGTCGTATTCTGCAATCATTACGAAAGATAAAATCATCAAATCCCGTAATGATTTTGGATGAGATAGATAAAGTAGGCAATGATTTCCGCGGCGATCCTTCCAGTGCATTATTGGAAGTTTTGGACCCGGAGCAGAATCATACGTTTTATGATAACTATCTCGAACTGGAATATGATCTGAGCAAAGTATTATTTATAGCGACCGCAAATAATATTCAGAACATTCAACCGGCATTACGCGACCGGCTTGAAGTTATTGACCTTAGCGGTTACGCGGTTGAAGAAAAAATGGAGATCGCAAAACGTCACCTGGTACCGAAGCAGAAAGATCTGCATGGGTTGAAAAGCAGCAATTTCAAAATAAGCGATAAGATTCTTGAAAAGATCATCCAGGATTATACGCGGGAAAGCGGTGTACGTGAGCTGGATCGGCAACTCGCATCCATCATGCGTTACCAGGCCAAGCAACTAACGTTGAAGGGCAAATTGAAGTCAGCGGTTTCTGCAGATGATATTGAAAAAATATTGGGTAAGCAGAAGTATAGTAATGAGATTTATAAGACGGCAAATATGCCGGGTGTGGCCGTAGGTCTTGCCTGGACATATGTGGGCGGTGATATTCTTTTTATAGAAACAAGTTTAAGTGATGGAAAGGGTGAACTGCGTCTTACCGGGAATCTTGGAAACGTGATGAAGGAAAGTGCCAGCACCGCATTAACTTATCTTCAATCGAACGCCAAAAAATATAAACTCGATTCTAAGTTGTTTGAGAAAAAGAACATTCACATACATGTGCCGGAAGGTGCAGTACCTAAAGACGGTCCCAGTGCGGGTATTACAATGATGACCGCAATCGCATCGGCACTGACGGGTAATAAGGTGAAGCCTTATCTCGCTATGACGGGTGAAATAACGCTTCGCGGGCAGGTATTACCGGTAGGAGGCATAAAAGAAAAAGTATTAGCAGCAAAGAGAGCGGGTTTGAAAGAAGTTATTCTTTGCTGGCAAAATGAAAAGGATGTGCAGGAAATCGAATCTACTTTTATTAAAGGCATACAGTTCCATTATGTACGCAATATGAGCCAGGTGCTCGAGCTGGCTTTGCAGAATTAAGGAAAATCAGATAACCTATTTGTCATTGCACGTGGGATACCGTCTTTAGTGAAGACTTCCCATCAGGTAAACGGTGGAATCGTTTAGCAACGGTAAATTCTGCTTAAACAAGGTGTTTGCTACAACTCTGAACTGGTTGACGGCGGAGATACTATCGTAAAGCTGCGAATAATTTTGGTCGGGCAGGTAAACAGCATTTTGAATTTTGAACCTGGAATGTCGTGGAATTGACTGATCATACCTGAATCCGTGATCGCCCATTACAATGATGGCTGCTTTTCCCTGCGTATTTTTTTGAATGGTATTTACAAGCGCATATATTTTCTCATTGATGTACTTCACACTGTTTAAATAAGAAAGCCTGTCATTTTTTTCGTTCATGATTTCACTCTTTTCTCTTATTGTTCCGGCACTATCAAAGTAAAATGGCGGATGCGGAATCATAAAATGAGCATACACAAATTTTGGAGTGGCATTTTTTTTAGCCGTTTCCTTATTGAGAAGGTCAAACGTTTTATTAGCGACATTTAAATGTTCAAACAAAAGATCATCGGCAAAAGATTGTATTTTAAATTTTCCCGTAACCAGGTTCCACAGGATCTGTTTTTGTATCCGGCCCCACAATGTTTGATCGGTTATTAATCTCGTTTTAGCAGTAAACAGACTTTCACGCAGCCGGGTTGGATTTCCCGGTAAATCGAAAATTGAATAGTTCACTATATTGTAGCCCAGGTAGGAAAACAAGTGAGCAACTTCGCTCTGCTTCACAATTTCAAAACAATCATAATACTGCGCATTTGTATAGCTCATTCCGTCTGTTATGCCTTTTAAATAAGACATATTCAAAAGCGACGCCATTGAGAATGGCGTGTAATTGTAGTTTGAAAAACTTTCTTTCTGAATACGAAATCGCTTCTGCACAAAAAAACTATCCAATTGGCCATTGTCATAATGAAAATCGTCTTTTAACGAAGACGAAGAAGCATACTCATCAAAGAGTAAAAAATAGATATCTGGTTTTGAACAGCTGTCGCAAGGGCGGCGCTCCTGCAAATTATTTGCAGATGAGTAGACTGAAAGTTTATTTTCCGTAGGATAAATAGCCTGGTTGATTATTACCGCAATATCAACGACTATCAGTATGATAAATAAATAATTGAGGTATTTATTTGCTTTGACAAAATTTGATGAACTCCTTTTCAAATAAATGCCAAAAATGATTGCTATGATCAGGAAAACCGGTATTAATACAACATACCTGGTAAGCGCCGGTGAAATTTGCTTTAAAAAATCCTGTGTAGCACCATAGAAAAAGAAGATGCAGAATAAAATAAAAGTGATCAATGCAGCTTTAATGCCATTGCGGTATATCCACAAAAAAAATAAAAAGACGATAGTTGAACATAAACAATAAAAGAGTAGAATAGGCAGATAGTCCTTTGGCTGGACAGAAGCGAAATTTTCCTTCACTCCATGGATGATGAAAAATAAAGGAAGTAAAATCACGCTCAATGGCCATCGTTCGAATGATCCTTTCAGGCTTTTTCCGGTTTCTCTATTCTGCATCGATTGTATTTGATCCTTCGTTTATTGTGGCGGAAGATTGATCACTTTCATTTTGAATAGAACTCTTTCTGTTTTACCAACAATCTTCCGTTCAAGAATTGAGAAATATTTTTCAAAAATGCTAACGAAATTCTTTTCATTATATTCCGTGTAAATATCTTTCTTGTTTTTCAACAGCATTTTTACTTTTTCATCCTCTTTTGGTACAAATTCAATAATAAGGTGTTCGGTTACCCGGCTGAAAAAGGCTGCTATTTTTTCAAACGGAATGTTTTTCCCGATTGCAAGATGATGAATAAGCGCCAACGCCAGCACAAGATCTGCTTGACATCTGCTAAGAAATGAACTGTGTTCCTCATTATTTACACCAATTGCCGGTGAGGGATTAGAAAGATCAATTATGAGCGGCTGAATATTTTTAATAGAAGCAGATTTAATTTGATTGTAAAAGTTATTGATGCATAACGAATCAAAATCTGCTGCGACAACCGGGATGTTTTTTTCGGAAAGTAGTTTGGAAAATTCTCCTTCATTGGCTCCAAGATCAGCCGCCCTGGTTATGCTTGGAATAGCTTCGATCCATGCTGCAATTATTTTTTTCTTCTGATCAATATAATCATCGCGCTTGCCCGCTTCTTCATAATAAGCCGACCATGTACTTTCCTGTTGTGAAAATCGCAGTCCATTTACAAGTGTTTCGAGACTGTTGACGAGGTTCAGCATTTTTTTCTTCGAAAAAATAACTTTCCGGTTATTATTCGCTTTATTTCCTCCGGAAATAGTTGCATGAACATGTATATGCAGATACGTGTGCAAAGAGAACCTGCTTTTTGAGGGCAATAATTTTTTTATAATAGTCAATGGAATGCCTTCCGGATAGGATAGTGATAGTTGCTGAAAAGAGGTTTTATGATAATGCATTAATAACAGCGGCCCCAGGAACGATTCGCAAAATTGACGGTAAGCAATCCAGGGTTCTGTTTCGTTATATTTTTCAAACGACAAAGTATCGATGAAAATAAATTTGCCTTTATGCCACTGAATATTATAGGGCGTCGCATCTTTCAAAATCAAACCAAACGAAACAGCATCTTTCACCAATTGCAACGTTAACAGCGCTGCATCCTTCAGCATGTCGAAGCTCCACTCGTAAGGATAGGATATGAAGTCTATTTTTTCAGGCTTTAATGTAAGATAACCTTCAGGATCACCCGACAGGTTTTCATCTATCGTTTGATGCGAAATGAGCCTGCTTTCTTCCGTCAAAAATTTATAACACCCGCTTTGTATAAAATGATCGTAATGCTCTTTAAATACTTTGTTCACCTGCCGGTATAAAACGCCATCCTTTTCAAACATAAATCCTGAAGGATCGCGGTATGAAGCTGGATGCATGAAAGCGTTGGGTGACATCAGGCTGGAGGATTATCCTTTGGCTTTTTGGGAGTGCGTGTAAACAGGGACTTTATATAAAGTTTGATATTTTTAAAAAACATAGCCACACCTAAAACACCGGCAACTATTAACTGCACGAGATAGCTTCCACTGCCGGGATCAATATAGAGCAACTGATGGATCATCATAGGTAACTAAGATTTATTTTCGGAGTTAAAGTTAACAAAGTTTCGTACATGAGCTGGATGGTGTTTTCAATATCACTTTTGTGCAGTACTTCAACTGTGGTATGCATATAGCGCAACGGAATGGAAATGAGAACAGAAGGACAGCCGTCATTTGCGTAAGCAAATGAATCAGTATCGGTGCCTGTGCTGCGGGTAAGCGTTCTCCATTGAACTGATATTTTTTTATCTGTTGAAACTTTTTCTACCAGTGCCAGTAATTTATTATGTACTGCCGGTGCATACGATAAAGAAGGACCTTTACCGCATTGCACATCTCCTTCAATCATTTTATTGATCATTGGAGTAGTCGTATCGTGTGTAACATCCGTAATGATAGCGATGTCTGGCTTAATTCTTCTTGCGATCATTTCGGCGCCGCGTAAACCAATTTCTTCCTGCACGGCATTCACAATATATAAACCATAAGGAAGTTTCTTTTTGTTTTCTTTCAATAGTCTCGCCACTTCCGCAATCATATAACCGCCGATCCGGTTATCAAAAGCACGGCCAACATAATAATCATTTGCGAGCTCATCAAAACCATCCTGGTAAGTAACTACTGCGCCAATATGAATACCTAACTGCTCCACTTCTTTACGATTTCTTGCACCGCAGTCGAGCCACAGGTTGTCTGTTTTTGGCTGCGGTTCTTTTTGATCCGGAGCACCCATGCGTGTATGAATTGCCGGCCATCCGAACACAGCTTTTACCGGTCCTTTTTTTCCATGAATAAAAACACGCTGCGCCGGCGCTATTTGCGGATCGACACCTCCGTTTCTTTTCAGGTATATTAAACCTTCGGCACTTACGTAATTAACAAACCAGCTTATTTCATCTGCATGAGCTTCTATTACAACTTTGAAATTGTTGTCGGGGTTTATAACACCAACAGCCGTCCCGTACGGATCGGTAAAATGAGAATCCACATAGGGTCGCAGGTATTCGAGCCATAGCTTTTGACCGCTGCTTTCAAAGCCTACGGGTGATGCATTATTGATATATTGTTTTAAAAACTTTAGCGAGTTTTCTGTAATAACTGATTTCTTTGCCTTTGCAGATTTTGCCATGTAGTTGAATTATTAATTTGCAAAAATAACTATTGTTAACTTAAGCGTATGATGCCATTTATAATATTTCCTCATCCGGTAGCTGCCGGGGCCAAAGCACGCAAAGGATAGGCCTGGTGGTCTTTGTGTCTTGGCGGCAGATTGAAAAATATATGTCATCCCGTTAAATGCCGAAGATAATCATTAGCAATGCAGAAAGCATCATAAGACCGTCGAGCAAAAAATAGAAGAAAAGATCGTCAAGGCTTCGCTTACCGCTTTTATAAAACAGGCCCGTCAATATTCCGGGTATCAATAAAAAACAAACGGCTTTTACGCTATAGCCATAACGCAGAAGCAGCAGCGAAGCAACAGCAAAAACAATTAATGAAAGGGAAAAAAGGGTGTCGATCCCTTTTTCACTAAACCAGGTGATCATACTCCGGATGCCCGCTGCCTTGTCATCTTTGCGATCTCTGAAATCAAACAGGATGCAGATAGCGTATACCAGGAAAAAACGCGACAGCACAAACAGGATAACGGGCGGTTGCCATGATTTACCGGAAATAACTACCGGCAAAATTGTTGTGGCATACATCCATACGAACGAAAGAAAAATAGTCTTTCCCACTGCAACTTTTCGAAGGGCACGAAAATGTTTCTGCGGGATCTTTGGCGCTGAATAGAGGAACGTAATAACCGCAGATAACGCAAGCCAGAACCAATGTTGAATCAACGCGAAGAAATAAAAGGAAGTGCCAGTTATTCCGATAAAAAAAAGGATTACGTGAATATACCGGTGTTTGTTCGTCCATTCAATGCGAACGGAAGCCACTTCTGAATGCGATGTAAGATACCAGTGAAAACTATAGCTGGAAAGAGTAGCAAAGAATACAAAATAAAGCAGGTTGCTGTCCGGGGGCTGATTTATTACCAATGTATATGTCTGGTACACCATTGCCACCGCACAAAATGCAATAAAAATATTGCTGAAAATAAACAGCCACAAAAGGCGGCGTAATAAATCCAAATCTAAATTTTATCAGGGAGCTATTAATCTTATTTTCGAGGACTCGCTATAGTTGCTGCGGTGATTTGCGGCATCTATTAAAACAAGTCCAAGAGTGGCTGTAGTGTCTTTGCTTACTACGTTGGGGAAGCCAACATAGGCTCCCTGCGAGTTGTTTGTATTATATTCAAATTGAATAGTCATATCACCCTGCCTTGTTTTGGGAGGTAAACCGAGGCCCCCGAGGCTGGAGCGGAAACTGGTATCTACGTAAGTCGCGGTGTCTGCATCGTAGTATTTGGTAATAATTAAAACAGAATCCACGTCGCCATCATCATCTGTATATTTTGCATCCAACGTAATAATTGTAAAACCACCGTTAGTTCCTTGTCTTACTTCATCGGGAGAAATAGATTTCACAGTAACTTGCGGCTCGGTTGTGAATTTATCTTTTTTGCAGGAAAAGAATACGACCAGGGTCAGAAAAAACAAGCCTGTAATGATCTTCATGAATATCATTTTATATTTTTCAAATCTACGATTAAATACTTTTGCAGCCTAAAGATGAGTGGTAAATGGAATCATAAAATTTTCGGGGTAAATGAAGCAACATTTCCATCTCTTGCTCTCGAAATTTTCCGGTTCCAGCATGCCAATAACCCGGTCTATAACGCTTATGTAACGGCTCTTGGTATTGACGCAAGAAACGTTTCATCTCTTTTCGACATTCCGTTTTTACCCATCCGGTTTTTCAAAACGCACACTATAAGCACTACATCGTTTACCCCCGACGTCACCTTTGAAAGCAGCGGCACGACAGGGTTTAATACAAGCCGTCATTTTGTTTACGATAAGCAGGTTTATGAAGATAGTTTCACAAAATGCTTCGAACATTTCTATGGCCCGGTAAAGGAGTGGTGCGTAATCGGATTATTACCGTCTTATCTCGAACGGCAGGGATCATCCCTGGTTTATATGGTAAATGACATGATCAACAAATCGGGCTACCGGGAAAGCGGGTTTTATCTCGATGAATTTGAAACGCTGAAAAAGGTATTGATGATGCTGGAAGAAAAGCGCCGGAAAACGTTATTGATCGGGGTGACATTTGCATTGCTTGATTTCGCAGAGCGATATGCTTTACCGTTAAGCAAAACAATTGTGATGGAGACGGGCGGTATGAAAGGCAGAAGAAAGGAAATGACACGCGAGGAAGTGCATGATAAATTAAAGAAAGCATTTCAAATATCACAAGTGCACTCGGAATACGGAATGACCGAATTATTATCCCAGGCTTATTCGAAAGGAAATGGAAAATTTGAGTGCCCGGCATGGATGAAAGTACTGGTAAGAGATGAGGATGATCCGTTAACAATACGAGTAGAGGAATCAAACAGCAATAACAAAGAATTGACCGGTGTATTAAATGTAATTGATCTCGCCAATATTTGGTCGTGCAGTTTTATTGCTACGGATGATGTGGGTAAAGTTTTCGAGGATGGTACGTTCGAAGTACAGGGAAGAATGGACGATAGTGATATACGCGGTTGCAACCTGTTGATAGCTTAATTTCAGGTGTGTATGAAACGGCTGTTATTTATTACCCCGAATAAATAATCTTTTCTCATATTCATCGTTAGTCTGCGCCATTTTACCGATAATGGCCAAAAACAATTGTATTTCCGCTGTAACTTGCTGTTAAGATTTAATTGATGAATAAATAATCATTAAACCGAATTTACTTACGGACGGTTGAGTATATTTCTCGTTGTAGGATTCATTTGGTTCAAAATAAGGCGCTATACGGCGCCTTATTTTTTTGTGTATAACCGAACCGGTCGCATAAAGACTTCATCGTCATTTTTACCCCATCTGCCGAATAACCGCGGGAATGCAGCCTGCCGTTGCCACTTTTGCACCATAAACCATTGACAGATGTACAGATTGCGATTATCCGTATCTCTGCTATTGATTATAATAGCAGGGAAAAGCTATGCGCAAAAGACGGACACCCTTTATCTGAAATTCCCCGAAGCTGAAAAGATTTTTCTGCAAAACAATCTTGCGTTATTATCGGCCCGTTACGATATAGACATTAATAAGGCTTATAAACAACAGGCCCGCTACTGGGACAATCCGGTATTAAATACCGATCAGAATATTTATGATGGTAAATTTTTTCGTCATAAAACAGTGGACGGGCAGGAATACGGACAGATCTATGTGGCATTACAGCAACTCATACTGACTGCCGGAAAGAGGAATAAGTTAATCAAGCTTGCGAATGATAATGTGCTCACAGCCGAGCAGCAATTCAATGACCTGTTGCGCAATCTCCGGTTTTTATTGTCTACCGATTTCAATACACTCGATCAGTTATGGCAGACCAATATTGTATATAAGAACGAAATAGATGCCATGCAAAAAATGGCAGCGGGAATGGATGAGCAGTTGAAAGTGGGAAATGTTTCACAAAAGGATAATATCAGGGTAAAAGCACTTCTTTACGGCTTACAAAGTGACCAGGCTGACTTGTACAGGCAGGTCGCTGACATTCAAAAAGATCTTCGTGTATTGCTGAATGTGAGTGATAGCGCATTTATCGTACCGCAGCTGAATATGCTTACTCCCGTGGAAGGACTTGTTCTGCAACCTCTTCTTGATTCAGCAAGAAACAGTCGGCCGGATTACTTATTGGCACAAACAAATTTGCTGTCACAACAGCACAATCTTGCTTACCAGCAGGCACTGAAGACGCCTGATGTTACTGTTGGGGTGGAATATGACCGCCTTAGTAACTATATACCGAATTATTGGGGTCTTGCTGTTTCGCTGCCTTTACCGGTGCTGAACAGAAATAAAGGAAATATCAATGCTGCAAAATTCAGTATAAAGCAAGCTCAAACCGGTGTGCAACAGATCCAGAACCAGATAGAACAAGACATCGCGGCTGCTTATAGCAAATGGTTGATTGCCTCTTCCATTACCAATTCCGCTTCAGCAGAATTGGGCGATCAATATGACAAGCTGATGCAAAATATGATATCGAGTTATAAACAAAGACAGGTGAGCCTTATTGAATTCATTGATTTTTTTGACGCGTATAAAGATTCACACTTAAAACAACTGGCACAGCACGCGAATCTGCGGAATGCAGCAGCGGAGTTGAATTATACAACCGGTACTTCAATTATTAATCTTCAATAACCTTATATGAACATTATTTTTTCCCTCAGAAAAACCATTTTCATTGGTGCAGGTGCAGGCATGTTGCTATACCTGTCTTCCTGCAAAGGAAAAGCGCAGCCGGAAGCGGATTCGAAAAAGCAGGTGTGCATCACCGATTCATTGTCGAAAATAATAAAGATCGATACGGCCACTGTTTCCAACGTCGATGATGAAGTGAAGCTGTCAGGCGAAATAAGTTTCAATGATAATAAGGTGGTAAAAGTGTTTCCGTTCAGCAGTGGTAAAATACTTGATGTAAAAGTCTCATTGGGGGATAGAGTATCCAAAGGACAAGTACTCGCTGTTATTCAAAGCGCTGATGTAGCCGGCAACTATGCTGACCTCTCTTCTGCAAATAATGATATCAGCATCGCAAAACGTCAAATGGAAAATACAGAAGCCCTGTATAAAAATGGTATTGCCAGCGAGAAAGAATATTCCGAAACAAAGGAAAATTATCAGAAAGCAATGTCTGCAGGCAATAAACTGCAGCAACAAATTGATATTAACGGTGGCGGACACACGTCGGCAAATGGAACATACGTGATTACTGCTCCCATGAATGGTTATGTAGTGGAAAAGAAAACATCGCAGGGTGCATTTATCCGCAGCGATAACAGTGATAACCTTTTTACCATCGGTGATATAAGCGAAGTATGGGTATGGGCCAATGTATATGAAACAGATATTTCGAAAGTAAAGGAAGGATATAAAGCGAAAGTAACAACCCTCGCTTATCCGGACTCAACATTTACAGCAGTCGTGGATAAAGTGAACCAGATACTCGACCCCGAAACCAAAGTGATGAAAGTAAGAATCCGCATCCCCAATCCGGGCAGGCAATTGAAACCTGAAATGTTTGCAAACATATTGGTGCAAAACAGGGAAGGCAGAAAAACAGTAACTGTTCCGTTTGCAGCAATTGTGAGTGATTACGGAAAAAATTACGTTATCGTTTACCACGATAAATGCAATCTTGAATTAAAGCAGGTAGAGATTTTAAAAACAGTTGAAGGGAAAACGTATATCACATCCGGACTTAACGGTGGTGAACAATTGATTTCCCAAAACCAGGTATTATTATTCAATGCCCTTAAAGATTAACCGGCCAGGATTTAATTGGTATGAACAAGTTTATTAAGAGGATCATTCATTTTTCTCTAAGGCACAGGTATTTTGTTTTTTTCATGACGGCCGTACTGATAGCCCTGGGTATCTGGAGCTATATGGAAACGCCGATAGAAACATTTCCGGATGTGACCAATACACAGATCGTCATCATATCGCAATGGGCCGGCCGAAGTGCAGAGGAGGTGGAAAAGTTTATAACTATTCCTCTTGAAACGGAGTTGAACAGCGTGCAGAAGAAAACAAATCTCCGTACAAACTCTTCATTCGGGTTAAGCTATATCACGATCATCTTCGACGATGATGTAGATGATGCATTCGCACGTCAGCAGGTGATGAGCCGGATTATTAATGCTGATTTGCCGGATGGAGTGCGACCTGAAGTGCAACCGCCATATGGACCCACCGGTGAGATATACCGTTATACGCTTCAAAGCAAAACCGAGTCTGTACGCGAATTGACAGCGATACAGGATTGGGTTTTAGACAAACAATTTAAACAGGTGCCCGGTGTAGCCGATGTGAATACATTCGGTGGTGATGAGCGGATATTCGAAGTTAGTGTGAATCCGCAATTACTGGTTAAGTACAATCTTTCTTCACTGGATGTGTATAATGCGATCAGTAAAAGTAATGTCAATGTCGGAGGCGATGTAATTAAAAGAAACGGCCAGGCTTATGTAGTAAGGGGAATTGGTGTAATTGACGACCCGGGTGATATTGAGAATATAATTATAACAAAAGTAAATGGTGTACCACTGCTGGTTAAGAATGTCGCATCGGTAAGAGAAAGTGGAAAACCGAAACTTGGTTCGGTATCAAAGGATGGCGCACCCGACCAGGTGGAAGGTATCGTGGTGATGCGGAAAGGAGAAAACCCCAGCGATGTTCTCGATAAACTTCATGAAAAGGTGGAAGAGCTGAATACGTCCATTTTACCGGATGATGTGAAAATTATCCCTTTCTATGACCGCACGACGTTAATGGATTATGCACAGCATACGGTTATTCATAACCTGATTGAAGGTATAGTGCTTGTTACGGTTATCGTGTTACTCTTTATGGCAGATTGGCGTACAACCGTCACCGTTGGTATCATTATCCCATTGTCCTTATTGTTTGCCTTTATCTGTATGCGGTTAAAGGGTATGAATGCAAACCTGCTGTCGATGGGCGCTATCGACTTCGGTATAATTATAGACGGCGCGGTGGTGATGGTAGAAGGTTTGTTTGTTGCATTGGATGAAAGAGCGAGAGAAGTAGGTATGGAGAAGTTTAATAAGCTGGCGAAACTGGGTTTATTTAAACACAAAGGAACGGAAATGGGTAAAGCCATTTTCTTTTCCAAACTGATAATCATCACCTGCCTTGTCCCGATTTTTGCTTTCCGCAAGGTAGAAGGAAAAATGTTCTCTCCATTGGCCTATACGTTAGGATTTGCTTTGTTAGGCGCGTTATTGTTTACGCTTACACTTGTTCCCGCTCTATCGAGTATTTTATTAAAAAAGAATGTCAGGGAGAAACACAACCCGGTTGTTACATTCTTTGAAAAGGGTGTAGGTAAATTATTCAGAATTGTTTACCGCAACCAGAAGAAGAGTGTGATCATCGCCTTTGTGATCATGATTCTTTCATTTGCCTCATTCAAATTTCTTGGTTCTGAATTTTTACCCCAATTGAATGAAGGCGCATTATGGGTTACTGCTGAATTGCCCAGAAGCGTTTCGCTGGATGAATCAGACAGCATTTCACAAAAGATTGAAGACATCATAAGAACGTTTCCCGAAGTACATCACACATTGGTGCAGGTGGGTCGCACCAATGATGGTACTGACCCGAAAGGATTTTTCAATGTGCAGGTAGCGGTTGATCTCTATCCAAAGGAGGAATGGAAAAGTAAGCTGACGCCGGATGAACTCGTAAATGAAATGGATAAAAAGCTAAAAGCTTTTCCCGGGATTATTTTCAACTATTCGCAACCGATACGTGATAACGTAGCGGAAGCAGTAGCCGGTGTACCTGCTGCATTAGCCGTAAAGGTTTTTGGTAAAGACTTTAATATACTGGACAGTACTGCAAATCGTGTATACAATGTTTTGAAAGATATAAGAGGAGTAGAAGATTTAGGAATTATCCGGAACCTGGGTCAGCCGGAATTCAGGATAGTACTTGATCCGCAACGGATGGCTTATTATGGCGTGAATACAGCAGACGCAAACGCCGTAATTGAAATGGCGATTGGTGGCAAGGCGGCAACACAATTATACCAGGGCGAACGAAAGTTTGATGTACGTGTGAGATATATGGAAGAGTATCGTGCAGACCAGGAAGAGATCGAGAACCTGATGGTGCCGGCAAATGATGGTTCAAAAATCCCATTGAAAGAAATTGCTGATTTCAAATTTTTAACGGGGCCGGCATTTATCTATCGTGATAACAACCGTCGTTACATCACAGTTAAATTTTCTGTACGGAACAGGGACCTCGGGAGCACTATAAAAGAAGCGCAACAAAAAGTAGGTAATGCTATTTCGTTACAAAAAGGATATACGATGAGCTGGAATGGTGAATTTGAAAATCAACAGAGAGCAACAAAGACATTGGCTCAGGTTGTACCGGTATGCCTGCTTATCATTTTCCTTATACTCTTTGTCACGTTTGGCAACGCAAAGGACTCTCTTCTCACTATCATGAATGTGCCGTTCGCACTGATAGGTGGCATATTGGCATTGCATATTACAGGGTTCAACTTCAGCATCAGCGCGGGTATTGGTTTCATTGCGTTGTTCGGCGTGTGTATACAAAATGGAGTTATCCTGATCAGTGTATTCAGGAAAAATCTTGAAGAAGGTATGAACATTCACAAAGCCATTCACGATGGTGTCATTTCCCGTGTGCGCCCGGTCGTTATGACCGCATTGATGGCAATGATCGGTCTTATTCCGGCTGCGGTAAGCCATGGCATTGGCAGTGAAACACAAAAGCCTCTGGCAATAGTTGTTATCGGGGGATTGGTTACCGCTACCATCTTAACATTATTAATTCTGCCGGCGATTTATGCGCTGGTGTACAATTTTATTCATAAAAGAGAAAACAGGCGATTATTAAAAAAGACAGGACTTGTATCAGGCTAATACTTAAAATATGATTTAAACCAATTTACAAACCAAAATTCTCACCCCATATGAACCGTTTTATCAAGAGTATTATACATTTTTCTCTCCGTCACCGCTATTTTGTTTTTTTTCTATCTGCGATATTGGTAGCGATGGGTATCTGGAGTTATAAAGAAACGCCGATAGAAACGTTTCCCGACGTAACCAACACGCAGATCATCATCATTGCCCAATGGCCGGGACGCAGTGCAGAAGAGGTAGAGAAATTTGTAACAATCCCGTTGGAGACGGTATTGAATTCTGTTCAAAAGAAATCAAACCTGCGGACGACTTCTGCATTTGGGTTGTGTTATATCCGTATCATTTTTGATGATGACGTTGACGATGCCTTTGCGCGGCAACAGGTATTCAGCCGGCTTGGCGGAGCTGATCTTCCGGACGGCGTAAAGCCCGACGTGCAGCCACCGTATGGACCTACGGGTGAGATTTACCGTTATACACTACGAAGCAAAACGCAGAATATACGTGAGCTGACCACCATTCAAAACTGGGTACTGGACCGCCAGTTTAAGTCTGTGCCGGGTGTAGCCGATGTAAACAGTTTCGGCGGTGCTGAAAAAATATTTGAAGTAAGTGTGAATCCGGATTTGCTGACTAAATACAATCTCACGTCATTAGATGTATATAATGCGATAGCAAAAAGCAATGTAAATGTCGGCGGCGATGTAATCGAAAGAAACGGTCAGTCCTATGTGGTACGGGGTATTGGTATTCTTCGGAATAAAGAAGATATCAGTAACATCATCATTAATAAAGTGAGAGGTGTGCCGCTGCTGATAAAAAATGTTGCAACAATTGTAGAGTCAGGTAAGCCAAGACTGGGACAGGTAGCCCGTGCAGATGATCATCAGCGTAATGACGATGTGATTGAAGGAATTGTTGTAATGCGAAAAGGTGAAAACCCAAGCGAAGTACTGGAGAGAGTGCGGGCAAAGGTGAATGAACTGAACAACTCGATTCTGCCTAAGGATGTGAAGATCGATACCTTCTATGATCGTACCGTATTGATGGATTACGCCCAGGAGACAGTGATACATAACCTGATCGAAGGGATTATCCTGGTCACCGTCATCGTTTTGATCTTTATGGCCGACTGGCGGACGACCGTTACAGTTAGTATTATTATTCCTTTATCGCTGCTATTTGCTTTCATATGCATGCGTATAAAAGGAATGAGTGCAAACCTGCTTTCGATGGGTGCGGTTGATTTCGGGATTATTATCGATGGTGCGGTGGTCATGGTAGAAGGATTATTTGTGGCATTGGATCACCGGGCGAAAGAAGTAGGGATGGAGAAATTTAACCGGCTTGCCAAATTAGGTTTGTTTAAAACGAAAGGAACAGAGATGGGAAAGGCCATCTTCTTTTCCAAGCTGATCATCATTACCTGTCTCATACCCATATTCGCTTTTCAAAAAGTGGAAGGGAAAATGTTTTCGCCATTGGCCTACACACTCGGGTTTGCTTTATTGGGCGCTTTGCTGTTTACATTGACATTAGTCCCGGCTTTATCAAGCGTATTGCTTCGAAAAAATGTGCGGGAAAAGCATAACCCGATCGTTATTTTCTTTGAAAAAGGTGTCGGTAAATTGTTTGACTTCGTTTACAGGAATCAGAAAAAGAGTGTAATTGTAGCATTCATCATAATGATACTAAGTTTCTTTTCGTTCAAATTTCTAGGAACGGAATTTTTACCTGAACTCGATGAAGGTGCATTATGGGTGGAAGCGGAATTGCCTATGAGTGTTTCACTGTCTGAAGCGAACAGTATATCGAATAAGATGATTGATGTGCTTTCAAAATTTCCAGAGGTAAAACAAACGCTGTCGCAGGTAGGCCGCACCAATGATGGTACAGATCCGAAAGGATTTTTCAATGTACAGATACAGGTTGATTTAAAACCCAAAAAGAAATGGACAAGAGATGTAACGGAAGATCAGCTCATAGACGAAATGGACGCACAGTTGAGAAAGTTTCCCGGTATAACATTTAACTATTCGCAACCGATCAGGGATAATGTGGAAGAAGCCGTTGCAGGTGTCAACGCAGCGTTGGCTGTAAAAATTTTTGGTCCTGAATTTACTGCATTGGATAGTCTTGCGGATGCAGTGAAGGATCAATTAAAAACGGTACGTGGAATAGAAGATCTTGGCGTGTTGAGGAATCTTGGCCAACCGGAATTCCGGATACAACTCGATCAGCAGAAGATGGCATTTTATGGTGTAAATACGGCAGATGCCAATGCAGTCATTGAAATGGCGATCGGTGGTAAATCAGGTACTGAACTGTATGAGGGTGAACGAAAGTTTGATGTGCGTGTGCGCTATCAGCAGGAGTACCGGGCTACACAGGATGCGATAGAAAACCTGATGGTGCCGACAAATGATGGAGCAAAGGTCCCATTAAAAGAGATTGCAGGCATTCAAACATTGACCGGACCTGCTTTTATTTTCCGTGATAACAATACACGACATATTGCAGTAAAGTTTTCAATACGTGAGCGTGATCTTGGCAGCACTATAGCAGAAGCGCAACAGAAAGTAAATGCTAAAGTAAAGCTGCCGGAGGGATACAAGATGACCTGGAATGGTGAATTTGAAAATCAGACAAGGGCAACTAATACGTTGGCGAGAGTAGTGCCAATATGCCTGCTCGTTATATTCCTGATTTTATTTGTTACCTACGGAAATGTGAAGGATGCTTTCCTGACTATTATGAATGTGCCGTTCGCATTAATTGGGGGCATATTGGCATTGCATATTACGGGTATCAATTTCAGCATATCGGCAGGTATCGGGTTTATCGCCTTGTTTGGCGTTTGTATCCAGAATGGCGTGATCCTGATATCGGTGTTTCGAAAAAACCTTGATGAAAAGATGACATTACACAAAGCCATACGTGAAGGCGTTATTTCCAGGGTGCGGCCGGTAGTGATGACTGCTTTGATGGCGATGATCGGTTTATTGCCCGCTGCAGTGAGTCATGGCATAGGCAGCGAAACACAAAAGCCGCTGGCGATAGTTGTAATCGGTGGGCTGATTACAGCAACCATATTAACGCTGTTGATATTACCCGTTATTTATTCAATGGTATACCGGTTTATGCACAGGCGGGAAAACAGGCGATTATTGAAGAAGACAGGATTGGTTCATTAGAAAATTTTAAAAGCATGAAACTTCAAATTTGTTACAAGGCTCCGGTTCATACTGTCAATGGTTGGGCCTTGTACGGGCCCCGTATCCACGGGGCTTCTTTTTACAATTAAATGTTTGTTCCGGTCTCAGCCAGGACAAATGATAAAATAATTTTGCAGAAAGAACAGGTGGCTAATGATTGCAGTTGAAAAAATAAAGCAGGTTCTGAAAAAAATTTACGGTAAGGAAATACTCGCAGTTTTCCTGCTGCTGATTGCCATTTATTTTTTCCGGTCTGAAAGAAGAGAGCTTACCTCTATTGTTCCTCATTTACAACAGGCTGATACACGATGGATAATTGCTGGCCTGCTGATAACCGTTATATACATTTTGATGCAGTCGTCCATGTATATCAATTCCTTTGCTGCGGTTGGTTCACGCTTAACGCTGGGGAAAGCAATCGAACTTTTTTTGAAACGGAATTTTCTCAGTGTATTCCTACCTGCAGGTGGTGTGAGTGCGTTGGCATATACTCCCTCGCGTATCCGAAAATCAGGAATGAATCGTATACAGATCCACCAGGCTTCGGCGATTTATGCATTTACCGGGATTGTAACTGTTTTCATTGTTGGTATTCCATTGGTGATTTATACGCTGTATGGTTCAGTTCACCTGGGTAATATCTGGATAAGCCTTGTATTGATTGCTGCCGCTATCTTATTCTTGTATTGGATAGTTCGTTCATTCAGGCAGAAGGGGGTGTTATATAATTTTATCGGGAAAAAATTTCCTTCTCTTATTCCCACGATAGACGAATTGTTTAATGCGGAGGTATCCGTTATAAGGATGATCTATTGTTTATTGTGTTCACTGGGAGTGGAGTTTACCGGTATTTTTCATGTTTTTATTGCCATGATGGCAATAGGATTGAGCGGATCCATTATGGTTGGCGCTGTTGCATACATCGTTTCTGTTTTGTTAATGATCGCATCTCCTTTCTTACGTGGGTTGGGTGCAGTAGAAATGACAATGGTGTATGTATTGAAATTATATGGCTATCATACAGAGCAGGCACTTGCTGTTACTATATTATATCGTGTGTTTGAATTCTGGATCCCACTCGCACTCGGTATCATTGCATTTGCATGGCATGGAAGACAACTCTTCGCCCGTTTGTTTTCGTCTTTACTTGTATTCGCGCTGGGTGTTGTCAATATTATCTCGGTAGTTACCCCGCCACTCATTCACCGGATGCGATTGCTCAGGGAGTTTATTCCTGCTGCATCCATACACGCCTCAAATCTGCTGGTATTACTTATAGGTCTCACATTGATCGTTACCGCTGCTTTCCTTGTTCGTGGTTTGCGCAATGCCTGGATCATTGCATTGGTTTTTGCGTCTGCCTCACTGGTGGGACATATAGCAAAGGCGCTCGATTATGAAGAGTCTATGCTTGCCGCATTTACGATTATCGTGCTTGTGTTAAGTGCGAATCAATACCGGTTGAAAAGTCATCCGCGTTCTCTACAGCTCAGCCTCATTACTGTTGGTCTTGTATTTGTTTCAATTCTTTTATTCGGGTTTATCGGTTTTTATTTTGTAGATATACGGCATTTCGGAATTGATTTTACATGGGAGCAATCATTGATACATGCGGCAAAAAGTTTTTTATTGATCAGCGACGATGGTCTTCAACCGGTAACACGTTTCGGTCGGGAGTTCGTGGCGTTGATGAATGGACTTGGTTTTATCGGGTGGAGTTATCTTGTGTTTGCACTGGTACGTCCACGGGTTCGTCTTTATCGAAAGGCGGCACCGGTTAATTCAACTGAAAAAGCAAAGGAATTATTGGAATTATACGGTGATTCGCCCGTTGACTTTTTTAAACTGAATGATGATAAGCTGTTGTATCTATCCGATTCGTTTGAAGCATTTGTTGCGTACCGTATAGCCAACGGATTTGCTATCGTTCTGGAGGAGCCGGTGTGTGCGGAAGAAGATAAAGTACCGGTGCTGCGGGAGTTTGACGCACATTGTAAAAAGATGGGATTAAAGACTGCTTTTTATCGCGTGGATGAAAACAGTATGATCTATTTTGATGAACTGAAAAAACGAAAATTGCTGATAGGGCAGGAGGCCATCATTGATGTAACAGTCTTCTCACTCGAAGGAAGAGATAAAAAATCGTTGCGGAATGGCCTCAACAGTTTGCAGAAAAAAGGGTTTAAAACTATTTTTTATACACAACCGCAAACTGACGAACTGGTTGCTGAATTGAAAGATGTATCGGATCAATGGCTGCAGGCGTATAATAAGAAGGAAATGATCTTTGCACAGGGCATGTTTGATGAAACCAAATTAAAAGTGCAGGATATCATTGCCATTCGTGACGCAGATAATAAACTGGTTGCATTTATGAACATCATCCCCGATTTTGCACCGACGGAATGTACATACGACCTGATCCGTAAAACGGCTGATGCACCGGGAGGTTGTATGGATGCATTGATCATAGAATTGATTAACTATGCAAAATCGAAAAAACTTTCTTTTCTTAACCTTGGTCTTGTGCCTATGTCCGGAATATCACAGCCGGATAATACGGCAGAGATGGTGGTGAAATATGCATTTGAAAAGATCAGGCGCTTCCGGCATTACCAGGGTTTGCGTGAGTTCAAGGAAAAATATGCTTCCATGTGGTTGAATAAATATCTGGTGTATGAAAATGATTTTGATCTCATTCAGTTACCGGCGGCGTTAAATAAGGTAATGCAGCCCGTTTCAAAATCTATACTTTCATGAAAACGATTAAGTACTTCCTTATTCTTTTTTTATTCACAACAATTTTTTGCACTTCTGTCTTTTGTCAAACTAAAAAGCTTTCACTTCCGGTTGCAGTGTTCAGTGGCAGCGATACGTCAAAGCCCGTTTTATTTTATATTACCGGTGATGGGGGGTGGAACAAATTCTCCACTGCTTTTGTGCAGCATCTGAATAATAAAGGCTATGAAATAGTTGGTTTGAATGCACGGGAATATTTCTGGCATAAAAAAACAGCGCAGCAAACAGCAGATGCTATGTCATTGATCATTGCCGGACACATGAAGAGCAGGAAATCAAAATCATTTGTGCTGATCGGTTATTCGTTTGGAGCAGACGTAATGCCCTTCGTTGTCACACATAGCAAAGCAGGTATCATGACCAACCTGCAGTATATCATTTTAATGTCGCCGGCAGCAAAAACAGATTTCGAGGTACACATCACTGAACTGATTGGGTTAGGAAGCGGCAATGGTGAGAGTGTTTCCGCTGAGGTCAATAAAATTTCACATCCGGTACTATTTGTATTTGGCGATAAAGAGAATGACTTTCCGATACACGATATACATATCAAAAATTATAAAACAGAGAAATTGCCTGGCGGCCATCATTATGATGGCGATCCTGCAGCTGTGAGTAATATACTTTTGACATATTTGAAATAAACAATTGATCGTTTTTTCTTCATCGCATCTGCCTTTCCCGGCTCATCTTATGATGCTCTGTTGCAGCTCGATTATTTTTTCCGCAAACGTCAGTTGATCGCAAATTTTATTTAGTTGGTCGAAAAAATTTATTTATAAGAGGAAGCAGAAATAATTTTCGGTTGCGCATCTGATTTATAAATACATAAACTGTTTTTATAAGCAGAAGTTTTATTTCAAAAAAGCAAACAAATGGACAAGCCCATTAAGAAGAAATTCTGGAGTAAAAAAAGAATCCTGACAATTGGAGGTGTAACGGCGATTATAACATTAATTATATTCAGCTATATAGCGACTGCAGGAAAAAGTAAATTAAACACTCAAATTGACCGGATAACAATCAGTGATGTGACGATGGGCACTTTCCAGGAAACCATTCCTGTAAACGGTACGGTGACTCCGCAAACATCAATATATCTTGACGCACTGGAAGGCGGCGTGGTAGAGGAAAAATATGTAGAAGACGGCACAATGGTTAAAAAGGGCCAACCGATTTTAAGATTGTCAAATACTAATCTCGAATTGAATTTGTCGAACCAGGAAACAGAAGTGTTTAATGTGCTTACACAAATGCAGATCGCAAAAAACAATGCACAGCAAAATACAACCGGAAAAAGAACACAATTGGCAGACGTAAACGTTGCTTTAAAAGAAGCCACACGCATATATAAAGCGGCAAAGGTTTTATACGAACAAAAGGCGATTGGCCGGCAGGAATTTGAAGAGGCAGAAAATAAATACAACTATAACCTGGAAAGAAAACGATTGGCTGTTGAGATTCTTCAACAGGATTCGGCATCCAATAAACTTCAGTTCGGTCAACAGCAACAATCTTTTGATCATGTAAATAATGCATTAAAGTTAATGAAGAAAAAAGTCGGCGATCTTATTGTAAAGGCTCCGGTGGATGGCCTGCTCACTTCATTAAATGCCGAGATTGGACAGAGCAAAAACCAGGGTGAACGCCTTGGGCAGGTTGATGAAGTAAATGGATTTAAAGTAAGTGTGGATATTGACCAGAATTATTTGTCGAGGATATATACGGGACTTAAAGGACATTTTGATTTTAAAGACAGTTCTTATGAGTTGGTGATAAAGAAATTGTTTTTACAGGTAACAAACGGAAGATTCACTGCTGATATGGAATTTACAGGGCCGGTACCAAAGGGTCTCCGCCGGGGGCAAACATTGCAGATTGTGTTGGCATTAAGTGATGAAAGAAAAGCGCTGTTACTTGCAAGAGGCGGCTTTTTTCAACAAACGGGCGGCAATTGGATATTCAAATTAAGACCCGATGGCAAATCTGCCTTTAAAACGGAAATACAACTCGGCAACCAGAACATTGGGTATTATGAAGTATTAGCGGGATTGAATCCAGGTGATAAAGTGATTACGTCCAGTTATGAGACTTATGGTAATATACAGGAGTTGGTGCTAAAGAAATAAAATAGCCGTTACAAATCCCGAATTGTGTCTTATCGACTTTTCAATAACAACAGATGCATAGCCCATATAGTATCTGTCACATATTTCCGGGTAAAGAATGTAAACGAAGTACATAAACAAAAAAGCGACCGAAGTCGCTTTAAGTGCCCCGGAACGGAGTTGAACCGTTACGACCGTTGCGGGTCACAGGATTTTAAGTCCTGCGTGTCTACCAATTCCACCACCGGGGCCAATAAACTTTATGAAAGAACTTTCGCTATTTGCTGAACAGGCTTGTTGCGGTACAAGTGTGCGACGCAACAAAAGCCAAATAGCAGCAATTCAGCCGGGCTAAAAAAAATCCTCCGCCTGTGGGCAAGAGGATTGAGAGCGGAAGACCGGGCTCGAACCGGCCACCCCGACCTTGGCAAGGTCGTGCTCTACCAAATGAGCTACTTCCGCTTATATCCGCCAAACCTTATCTACGGCGGCAGATTCTATAAAAGAACTAAAGGGGTGCAAAAATAGCAAATGAACCCTTTTGAAAAAAATTTTTACGGCCTTATTTAGTGTCGTATTTCGGCGTGTAAAGCGTGCTGTTTTGCACTTTTACCTCAGGTTTGTCAAAGCGTTTTGTGGCCAGCATATAGCAACCACCCAACACCAATGCAAGAACACAGGCAATCTGCAGGTAAAACAGGTATGCAGAAGAAGAAACCCAGCTATGGGTGAAGTCCCTGTCGTGTACCTTTTGTAACTCCTGTTGATATTCCTCTGAGTGTGTACTCATATGTTGATTTTGTGCTGCAAAAATAATGGTTCAAAAATAAAAAACAGGAAAGCTTACTGAATTATTTCCCCAAAGTATCGCTTCTTCTTTATAAAATGCTGCCACACGAGGTTGTGGGGATATACACCATATAACTTACCGTTTCGTGATGAAGGAAATATACTTCGTTTCTGATAAAATAAGACCCATATAAAAAAGGCGATGTGTGCACGCAATATTGCCAAAAAATAACCTGCATCACCGGTAAGTAAACCTTTCGTCGCAGAAACAATATCGAGTAAAATGCGATAAATCGTTTTCCATCCCTTTTGCGATGAGGACAGGTTTTTGTAAAGCATGATATGGTTATTCCTGAAATTCAAAAACGTTTTTTTCGAGTTTCCTTTTGGCAATGTACCGCCGCCTACGTGATATACCGTGGCAGAAGGGCAACTGTAAATTTTATAACCGGCGAGTTGCAGGCGCCAGCATAAATCGATTTCTTCCTGGTGTGCAAAAAAATATTCATCGAAACCGTTACATGCATGAAATACCGATGCACGGATAAACAATGCAGCACCACTAGCCCAAAATACCTGTGCGGTATCGTTATATTGTCCTTTATCTTCTTCGCTCACATCAAAAATTCTTCCTTTGGCAAACGGGTAACCATATTTATCGATCCATCCGCCGGCGGCACCGGCATATTCAAAATAATTACGCTTGTTGTACGATAGTAATTTTGGCTGACAGGCACCGATTTCTTTATCGGCTTCGAGTAAGTCAACCATTGGTTCTATCCATGATGGTTGAACTTCGACATCCGAATTGAGCAGTATGTAATAATCAGCTGTTATTTGTTTTAATGCTTCATTGTATCCTTTGGCATAACCAAGGTTGCGGTCAAACAGAATGATTCTTACCTGTGGATAATGTTGCTTCAAAAAAGAAACAGAATCATCGGTAGACCCGTTGTCGGCTACAATAATGTCAATATTTTTATACGTTGAAGCGAGTACATAAGGTAAAAACTGTTGCAGGTAGTGACGCCCGTTCCAGTTAAGAATTACAATGGCTACTTTTGGTATTGCGCTCAATGCAGGGTAAAATATTTTTTTCAAAAATACGGGAAGCCGGACTAACCTTTTTAAATTCGGAACATGTTTCAGCAATTATTTAACTGGCGGGCATTACTGGCGCTGATAGCCATTCTAATTGTGACAGGTACTATATTTTATTCCCGCTATCTTGCTCAGAAGATAGCCAATGAAGAGCGGCAAAAAGTAGAACAATGGATTGAAGCCGGCAAGTTCGTCATTAATTCTCCCAGTGACGCAGATACGAAACTCGCGTTAATGATATTGAGAGAAAACAGCGATGTACCGATAATTGAAACAGATGAGCGGGACAGTATAACCAGTCATGTAAACATCGATACGGCAGCGATTGCAAAAGATTCTACCTACCTGCGTAAAAAGCTGAAAGAATTTAAATCGCAGAATAAACCGATCGCATACCAAACCAATGCTGCAAATCCTGCGCAACGGAATATCTATTACTATGGCGAATCGTTGCTGCTGAAGGAGATAAGATATTATCCTATTGTTCAGCTGATCATCGTAACACTGTTTATTATTACAACAATTCTTGCCTTACGCAGTACGTATAACTCTATCCAGAACCAGGTATGGGCAGGTATGGCAAAAGAGACTGCCCATCAGTTGGGCACACCGGTATCGTCATTGGAAGGATGGGTGGAAATGCTGAAAGAAAAACCGGAAAATGAAATGATCGTACATGAACTGGAAAAAGATGTCAACCGTTTACGGCTGGTTTCGGATCGTTTTGGTAAAATAGGCAGTTCACCGCATCTTGAGTATACAGATATTGTGAGGCATATCACGAATATGGTGGAATATATCCGGAAGCGTGCCACCGATAAAGTCAATTTTTCAATCGATACACATGAAAAAAAGGAGTTGACGGTGCTGCTTTCTGCACCCCTGTTCGATTGGGTAATTGAAAATCTCTTAAAGAATGCATTGGATGCTATGGAGGGGAAAGGCTCCATTAAAATAGACATCCAGGAAAACCCGCACACGGTAAACATAGATGTAACCGACACGGGTAAAGGTATCAGCCTCCAGAATATAACTAAAGTCTTCAAACCAGGATTCACTACGAAAAAAAGGGGGTGGGGGCTGGGTCTGAGTTTATCCAAACGTATTGTTGAGCAATATCATGACGGGGAAATATTTGTAAAAAATTCCGAGCCGGGAAAAGGCACTACTTTCCGGATTGTTTTAAAGAAATAGTCATTAGATTTGCAACCCCAAAACCGATTCAGTTAAAAGTTGAATATGGAGAGGTGGTATTCGAATGCTGCAAGAGTTTTCTTGTGAAGACAGCCAACCTTCAGCATTAAACTTTCAACTTGAGAAGCCCGGGTGGCGAAATTGGTAGACGCACTACTTTGAGGTGGTAGCGCTGGAAACGGCGTGCTGGTTCAAATCCAGTCCCGGGCACTTTAACTCCTTGTAAAAAAATGATTACAAGGAGTTTTCATTTTTGCATTGCACGGTTTTTAACGCATTTTTTCGCTAACTACCTCTTTCTCAGACATCGAATTGACGCGCACTTTCACGATCCAGCTTATTGGATTTAAACGGGCACAACACTCCTTTAACACGCTAAGCATGTTCTGGGTTGACCTAACTAAAAAGTATATACGATTTTTCTTTTTGCAGTGTTCCTCACTTTCTATCTCTTTTAACAATCGTGATCATTCGATTGTTTCTTTACATAATAGCCTTTCCAGCTGGGCCAGGCTCTCTTTATTTTGAGCAATGACATATAGTTTATCACCTTTTTGCAGCTTTGTTGAACCGACGGGTGTAATATAGATGGAGTCGCGTTGTAGGGCAAGAATGTTAATGCCGGGCGGTATACCGAGCTCCACGATCTGTCGATTCGACGCCGGTGAGGTTGCCTCAATAAATACCTCAGTCATTTCATGATTGGTACGCATATCTTCGTCAGTTTCCCCGGTTTTTCGTCTGGCCCTTGCCGGTAGAGACACATGCAGTAACCTGGCAACCCAGGCCAGCGTCGTCCCCTGCAGTAATACTGAACTGATGGATATAAAAAAGACAAGATTGAAAATCAGTTCGGCATCCGGAACGCCCGCAATCAACGGGTATGTTGCGAACACAATGGGTACGCCGCCTCTCAACCCCACCCAGGAGACAAACAATTTGCTTCGCACATTTGATTTAAAAAAGGCGAGGGAAATAAATACGCCCAACGGCCTGGCCACGAACATCAGGAAGGCAGCCATTAAAAGACCGATTCCTATAAGTGGAAATATTCTTGATGGAAACACAAGTAAGCCCAACGTCAGGAACAGTACGATCTGCATGATCCAGGCCTGGCCGTCATAAAATCGGATAAGGCTCCGCCGGTGGACCATTTTGCTATTGCCGATGATAACAGCACTCAAGTAAATCGCAAGAAAACCATTGCCGCCAATAGCGTGCGTAACCGAATAGGTGAACATAGCAAGGCCCAGCACTAATACGGGATACAAACCAACGGCCTCCAGTTTAATGTGGTTGACCACCCAAACGCTGCCTTTTCCCATAAGAAAACCGAGTGCGCCTCCCAGTAAGAATTCTTTGAAGAAGCCAATAATAAATTCACCTGCGTTACTATGATCGCCCATAATGGCCGATGTGAGTGTTATGGTAAGGAAATAAGCCATCGGGTCATTACTGCCGCTCTCCAGTTCAAGCACCGGTCTTAGCCATCCCTTCAGGGCAATACCCCGGTTGCGCAGGATCGAAAATACCGCCGCCGCATCGGTGGCGGAAACTATTGAACCCAGCAAGAGACCCTGCAGCCAGCTTAGACCTAATACCCACCAGGCAAAGAGACCCAGGGAAGCTGCTGTCAGGAAAACGCCAAGCGTCGACAATGCAACTCCTCTCCAGAATACGGGTTTAATGGTTTCCCAGTGAGTATCGAGACCCCCGGAGAAAAGAATAAAGTTAAGAGCCGTCACACCAATGAAGCGTGCGACGTTTGCATCATCGAAATGAATACCACCGATTCCTTCGGACCCGGCCAAAATACCGACGATCAAAAAGAAAATCAGTGTGGGAACACCAAGCCGGTGGGTGGTTTTACCGGCAATAACACTGATCAATAAGAGTACTGAACCGGTTAAAAGAATGTTTTCCGTATTTATATGCATATTGCTTTTGTAAGCCCCGCCGGGCAGGACTACTTTTTCGTTTATAAATGACTGTTATATGGTCGGATTGTCAGGCCTGTGAGTTCTTTTGCGCGCAGCATCTCTTTTCTGGTCGCTTTTGTGAACCCACGTCAGCAGGAAAACAATACCCGCGACAAATCCGGCCACAGCCAGTACTGTAATTGCAGTTGCTATTCTTTTTGTTTTAAGATGAGGAAATCAAATGAACCGGCGAAAGCCGGCGCCTTCCCAAAGGATTGTTTACCAAAAATTGTGTGAAGGGTAAATAAAAGCGAGGTAACTTTTTATAGTGAAGTTAGTTTTGGAATAGCAGGGAAAATTGAGATGGACACGCGGCCATACCCCATTTAATTGATGGCCTCTTATAAACTGAAATATTTGTACGTTTTTTGAAATCGTGGGATTCGCCGAAGTTGAACAGGATGCCCTCTCCATATCGGATTTTCCCGGGCGCCCGCGATGAATAGATTGCTCCGTAATATTAGATTCACTAGTCTCCTGATTTTCCAATGCCATTGCTTTCGTCACAACACATATAAGAACCTGGAACATCAACAGAAAAATAAAACGCGGGATTTTATTCATATCGCAAATGTACTGGAAACTCTTTTGTATTCTTTTACAATACGGATGGATTACAGAGGTGAAATATCCGTATTGCTTACCGCTAAATTAACTTTCTGATTATTCTATAGCTCTCCTGATGAGTAATCCAATGAAATTCATAATTACTGCTTATCCCGGGCAGACAAAAACGTACTTCCTTGCACAAATTATACCCGGCTATTTCATTTTTAATTCTCTGGCATCTGTACTTAATGTTGTCCGCTGGCGCAAAAATGACGTTCATTGATTGTCGTACCTGGTGGCGCAATATGATTGCGCATATGCATTGCAGGTATAAATGCATGAACAACCACCAGGATCTTGATGTCGAAGCAGTCCGCTTTCTTTTCTTGCTAAGTTTGATTTTCTTTCTAAAAAATGATGCCTTTTTAACTGTTTACTTATCGAGATAAATACCCTTTAGTTCATTAATTACGTTACCTTACAGGTAATGCAGGTTACGTTATCTGCAAATAAATTTCAAACATGTCAAATATTGTAGAAGTTGTTGCGTCTGATAAAAATCTCACTACTATGTCATTTAGCGTTAAAACGGCCGGCCTGGAGCCAGAACTGAACAAAACAGGTCCTTTCACTGTTTTTGCGCCCACGGAAATAGCATTTGGTAAGCTTCACGAAGGTGAACTCTCCGGCTGGCTGAAGCCTGAAAACAGAATGAAACTTACAGGTATTCTTAACGGTCATGTGGTAGAAGGTAAAACAAACTTCAAAGATTTCAGGGACGGGCAGAAATTAAAAACTGTAAGTGGTGAAGAGCTTTTTGTAAAAGTAAACGGCAGTGATGTTACTGTCAATGGAGTAAGTGTACAGGGAAGAGATAAACAAGCCTCTAACGGTGTGGTACATTCGATTGCCAAGGTTATGGTGCCGCTTAATTAAGCCTGTAAGATGATTTCTCAATGCATATAATCAACCACCAGTAATACTGGTGGTTTTTATTTCTTAATACTTGTGGACCTTCAATACAAATATTAACAGCCGGAAAAATTGCAGTTTAGATGACATTTTCATTGTTGCGTTGTAATTCGTTTGTTACAACCTCGTAAAACGACGCGAAACGTTCGAATAATTGCCGATATAGATCAAAGCTTAACCAGGCCACTTGATCGGCACTGGAGACAGGTGAAGGTAATATCAGCACACGTACGAAAAAGAGTTTCTTATGAGTTGCCTGCAAATTTTCCCTTCAAATAATTTTCGAAATCCTGTTGGAAAACGCGATTGCTGCGTGAGGATTCAAATAATGCTTCGATGCAACCGGTAAATAACGTATTTGAGATAACCAGCTCCGTCAACTCAGGGTTGGCTTTTATCCAGTTATCATTCAGAGAATGATCTTTCAGAAAAGAGACAATGATTTCAGCTTTAAAAATCTGCGGAATTTTGTTTGTCTTTTCGTTGATGTTGTAAATTTCATCAGGTAAAGAAGAGAAATTCTCCTCGTTAAATTGTTCCGATTGACTAATAAGGTATTTGTTATACTGTTTCATAAAATTTTGAGAGAGAACACATGCTATACTTTTGCAGAACGTTTGTAGCCGCTGGCTCTGC
>Ga0207645_10000396_pt1 | contig 35936 bp, 33 predicted proteins | sample KBSM53metaG_FD_184331 | JGI IMG/M metagenome (GOLD analysis project Ga0207645, IMG submission 184331) | Miscanthus rhizosphere microbial communities from Kellogg Biological Station, Michigan, USA - KBS M5-3 metaG (SPAdes) (version 2) | ecosystem: Host-associated > Plants > Roots > Rhizosphere >...
TTCAACTCGCTGCAGCTACTCCTGGCGGCTGCCCTGAACGAGATATCCAGGCGGAATGTTGGCCTCGAACGAGTTGGCAAAAGCGATCACTGAAACTCCGGGTCGCAGTTGATATTGAGGACCGCCCTCCATCATCGGCGTTTTGTCATCGTAACTTGAATACTCGATAGTCGCCTGCTGAGGATTGCTTCCCGGAGTTCGCATCACCGCTTTGATGTCCACAACTGCCTTTGCCTTGATATCGAACTTTGTTCGTTGCAACGCGCGCACTTCCTTGACAGAGCCAACATAGACAACGGGTGCTTTCCGTCGAACCGATTCGATAAAGCTACGTATGTTCGCACCGAGCAGATGCGCAGCACCACCCGAGATCAGAACACACGCCAAAAGAAACGTGCAGCTTTTCGTTTTCATACGTCACCGTCTCGTTTTCGACTCATTCACTTGATGCAATGAACACGTCCTTGCGCGGGAATGTTTTTTCCAGCCAGTAACGGATCCGGGACGTTGTGTTGAAAACTGAGATCGCCCATGCCGTCATTCTCTTAAAGCGTTTCGCGTGTAGCGATCAAGCGAATCCTGAAGAGCTGGCCGGGAGGTGAGCCGCGTTTTTACGCGTCCACCAATCCTGGGTCGTTGCCCCAGGCTCATACTCAATATCGCGCCTTTGGCGCTAAACAGATGAGAGACTGCGCAGAGCGTGCAAAAGCCTTTTAGTACAATCCCAGCGCCTCGACTGTCGCTTCATCGATTGCTCCCGTAACCTCCAAGCCGTAATCACGCTGGAAGTTCGCAATAGCCGCGCGCGTATCGACGCTCAGAGAGCCGGTGATTGGACCGTAATAGTAGCCTGCGTCTTGCAAGGCGGTCTGGACGTTCGCGATCACTTCGTCGGGGAGCAAATTACTGTAGGTGTAGATCGGCCCATCGTAATCGTAATAGGTCTGCAATGGATCGTAACCATAGGCTGGATACCAGTAGCTCCCGTCCAGGAAATAATATCCGGTGGTAACGAAAACAATCGTGTCACAATGATTGTGCCACCAGTTCCGGTCATGCCACTCGTGCCAGTGACGGCGGAACGCTTTGTCAAAGGCGATGCGATCCTTTTTGTTGTGCAACTTTTTACCGTGGGTGTCTTTCGGTGATTCGAGCCTCTCCCGCTGAGGTCCCGCTTCTGGATCACGGTTTGTGACATGCCGTTGAGGATTTATCGCCGCTAGGGTCTGATTGTTAGCCCCGAGCGTGCTCCGTTCACGCATTGTCTCCGGCGTACGCAATTCAGTGTCACGCGTGCCCGGATCCAGAATGTTTCCTTCGCGGGTAACAACGCCGCGTCGTTGATGCATTGCCGCCAATGTGCGCAACTCAGTTTGGCGTGTCGCTGGATCAACTGTAATAGGTTGTTGCACTGGTCCACCGCGCTGCGCGTTTAACGTTGCAAGACCAAGATTGGAAGTCCGGACGGGCGGCGCATAAGTGCGCTGCTGATTGGCTGGCGGCTGCGCGATCGTGCGCGGCAGATTCGCGTTAAACCTTTGGGGGTTCAAACCGGTTGGCCGAGGAACGACCTGCGGGGCCACACGTGCGCTCGCAACTGGCTTTGCGGCGGTCGCTGGTGCGCGGCGGCTCGCCACCACTTGCGTCGAGGCAGTTTGCACGGTCGCATTGATTGCTTGTCCGGTCGCATTGTGAAGATTTCCCGCAAGCGCCGCGGCCACGAAAAATGCGGAAAATGCAGATCGATTCACTTTTAGCCTCCGCGCATTTAACATCATAAATACCTCGTAGTTGCAAACTTTGACTGCAACGCCCTCAAACTTGTTCAGACAATCATCAAAAATATTTTGCTCGCCAGCGAGGGGACGAATGAGTTTTGTCAGCGTTCAATTTTGAACCTTAAGATTAGCGGTATTCATACCTCTTTTCTGAATACGGCTCTTGGCATGGTGGCAATACACAATCGTCTCCATGCGGATGAGCACTCTGCTGTGGAAAAGAGCGGCGCGAGTGTGATTTCTGACCATCAGTTCAAATCCCGGCGCGGTTTCTTTTGAACGAGAATGGATCGCTAACGAGCGTTCCACTGTCACTTCGGCCGGGCTCGAGCACTGGAGTTGGATTGAAACCGATCTGACTCGGCACATTCTTTTGGTCTCCAGCGTGCATAATCTTCAGGAGTATTCAGGTCTTTAGAAACTGCACGATCTTCAACCGGCACCCGAAGGCGGAAAGCTTCGCGCGTCCGGATATAAGTGCGAAGGTCAGCAACGTCGCTTTGAGCCAGCTCTCGGAAATTACCGGCTGGCAGAATAATCGGGTGTGCGCCGCGTCCCTGCAGCATTGGCTGGCAAATGCGCGTGGGATTTTTCCTCGCAGCATCGAGCAACAGGCGCAGCGTCGAAGTTTGAATGTGCGGTTGGTCGCCAAGGGAAATAACCCAGTGCGTCAACGTTGGAAGCCAACCTGTCCAGCGACTGGCTTCCTGCAAAGAACTAAACATTCCCAGTCGTGGCGAGGGGTTTTCGATCCAGTCCGACGGCGAGAACGCTGCATCCGCCAGGGCCTCTCGTAACGCCTGGTTTGACGGATCAATAACAGGAGCAATTTGAGTCGCTCCGCTACTGCGCCATTGCTCGAGAAGGTGCGTCAGAATCATCCTTTCACCCCAAGGCAAAAGGAGTTTACATCTGCCCATGCGAGTGGAGGCGCCGGCCGCAGGAATTACGACTCCGAACGCGACAGGGGCTTCCTTCAAGGCGCAATTTTCTCTCGTTGTCGGTTTGTTGGTAGCGATTCGCACAACGGACGCCCATCAGCAGCGCGCAGAACCATGATTACCTCAGCCAGCACGCTGACCGCGATCTCCGCCGGAGAGTCAGCTCCGATATTCATTCCGATTGGAGCGCGAACACGGGCGAGCGCTTGCCGCGAAACACCACGTCTGGATAGCTCGTCGAAGACAGTCAGGACTTTTTTCTTGCTGCCAATCATTCCAAGATAACCCATGCCCCCCTCCTCAACAGCCGCAGCAAGAGCTTCGCGGTCGAGATGGTAATTGCGACTGACGAGAATGAGCGCATCGCGCTCAGACCATTTGCGGGAGCGGACAAATGCTTCTGGCGATGGCTCTGACAAACAGCGAATGGACGGATCGAAATGTGGCAATCCAAGCAGGTCTTCGCGGTCATCGAGCACCGTGACTGCAAAACCGCATTCCGAAGCGAATTTTGCGAGGGCGCGCGCGCAATGCCCGGCACCAATAAGGCAAAAAAGCGGCGGACGCGCTTGTGGCTCGATGAAAACGGTCACCTCTCCTCCACAGATTGCGCCGAACGATTCGTCGCTGGCTTCGTGCAGCGGGTAGGTTTTTAAGATGGGCTTCCCAGTAGTCATCGCCTTGCGCGCTTCTTCGATGACCAGCGATTCGAACTTTCCACCACCAATCGTTCCGGCGATCCGGCCGTCTTCGAAAATCACCATTTTCGTACCGGCTTCGCGAGGTGCGGACCCAGTCACCTTTGCAACTGTCGCGAGAGCGCAGGCTTCACCCGCGTGCGAAGCTTCCAGTAATAAACGATGAATGTCTTCGCTCGCTCTATTCTGTTTGCCGGAGTCTGAAAGCAATCGTGTCACTTTACTTCGGCTGGCTAGCTGGCCTCGGCATCGCGGAAGGCCGAGCGATTTGAGTTGCGGCCAGCCGCCATTGGCTGCCCTCATGTACCAGCACCCGTGTGAAAAACATTTGGATGGGGGCGTTATTCGGGCTGATCCTTTGCGAGGTGCCTTGGCTGACGATCACGTCCGCGGCGACCGCGTGGGAGACGAGTGGCGTATCCTCGAGTCTTGCACGAGCGGGGAGGTTAGCCATGAGCCGAGTAAGGGTGGATTCAATATTGGTCCGTCCCTTCACAACGTCGCCCCATTCGTTTTGGAGGGTGGCGTTCTCGGTAAGCAAGGCAGCCATCCCCTTCGCATCCCGACGGTCAAAGGTATCGGCGTAAGTCACCTGGAACCTGAGGACGATTGCGTCGGTTTCGCTCTGCGAGAGAAAAATGGTTTGGGCGTCAGTGGCTGCAGTTGAATCCGCCATGACGAGCGCTACGGCGAGAAAGAATGTTTGAGTTTTCATCAAGGCTTCAGCAAGCCTGCTTGATGCAGATCGGCGAAGGATGCCGGGCCGGTGCCGCTCTTTGGATCAATCTTCCACGGCCACTCCGTGCTGTTGAATGGAACGAGCGGGGGCAGAATCGGTTTCTTGCCGAGATTGGCCATCTCCTTCTCGATTGCAGCGCGACCGCCCCACCCAAGCAATTCGTAATCCATCAGCCGATCGTTATTGAAAAACATCTTGCCGAGCGCGCGGTCGGAGATGATGCGAGCAAAGGCCTGCATCATGAGTTCCGGTGTGGTTTGAAAATCAGTCGTTTCCAACAAGAGCAGACGGTCGTTAATGGCCTGTTCGCCGAAGAATTGGACCAGAACGCTGAAGAGGATGTTATTCTGGCGCGCAACGTAGATGGAGTTAGCCAGCGCGTATGTGTGATTCCAATCATCGCCGAGCTGTTTTTTCCAGTCGGTAAGAACCTGAAACCAATGGCCAACCTGGTTAGAGGACGCAACGGCAATGAGTTTTTCGAGGTTCGGTTCAACGCCGCGGGCATAGTTCTCCACGTCCTGGTAGGTGTAGCCGCCGTTCTTCAGACAGTTGTCCATGAAAGCGAGCACCTGGCGCAAGGTGTCCTGCAGGAGGGCCTGTTCTTCTGGTTTGATCGCGAGATCGACGATGGCATCCTTTGCCGTCTGGACCTCCACACGATAGTTCTTCATCAAAGGCATCCAGGAATGATCCTCCCTGGAATTTGCAATGTAGGGAGCGACGCAGGCATACGTGGCCATGGCGCAATGCCCCACCGACTTCGCTGCCTGATAGATCGGCGGCACGGACGGCGCCTCGACCGGCTCCTGCCCGGGGCGATAAAGGATGAAGCGCCCGCCCTTGCCGCTAAACAAAGCCATAATGAGCGGCACACGTGCGCGAATGTTTTTCTGATAAATCTCCAGCGAGTTATCGTAAATATTGAACATCGAATGGTTCAATTGGTAAACGGCGTCAAAGGCACGCTGTTCCTTGGCTGGCGGCGCAGCGGCTTTGATCACGACTTCCTTCAAAAAGTCGGGCACCGCTGGATCGGCGGCATGGGATGATGCGATGCAGACCAGCGAGAGCGCGGCTGCGGCGAGGATAGTGGATTGGGTTTTCATTATATTTTCCGTTGTGGGTTTCATAGGTTTCGGGAAGTGATCGAGATTTTTACCATGGCAGCAGTTGCCAAAGCGCGGCTACTTCGAGCGCAAAAAGAATGACGAGAATGGCCACGCCTTTCGACGTGACGCGCAAAGTCGACGCGTCGTCGGGGAAAAGCCACCAGCCGAACCAGCGCACGAACAGCGGCATGGTAATAAAGCTGGTGGCTGCGACGCTTAGGGAATTACCGACGAATGTCGCCAAGGACGCGTGGAGTCCGAACTGACTGAGCACCGGGTTGAGAAACCGCAACTCGAGCATCACGACTGGAAAAAGCCCAAGCAAAACGAGCATGGCAGTTTTCCAATTCGGCGGGCCTTTGCCCGTTACCGGATCGATCGGCACCCATCCGGGAAATGCTGTCGCCAGACGTGTGAGTTGCTCGTGTTCGATAAAAGCCTTGGACTCCTGCAGGAGACTCTTGCGCTCCGGAGCGTTCATCCACGCCTCGAGCTGGGGCGCGCTTTTAAAGCGAATGATCGTGGTCCACAGGCCCCCCATTTCATCCGGAGGCTGGACAAACATGCCGCGATAGCCTGGATAACGGGCCTGCGCCGCTCCGATGCGTGTTGTCCACCCGCGGTACGCGTCCTCCATGCCGGGCTTGATTCTCGAAAAGATCACTTCCGTGACGTCGCCTGCCGGTTGCACGCCCGCTTCGCCGACCTGCGTGACTTCGCCGAAGTTACCGCCCTCGAAGAGAGGAACTCCTTCCGCAAGGATCTCCGCGTGTTCTTTAGATTGCTGCCAGGCGGTAAGATCATCCGCCGATCGGAAGTTGATCACGATCGTCCACTCGTTTGACCCGTTCGCTCCGGGCATCATATCGCTGCTGACATAGCCGGGAAATTTGCAGATCGCCGAGTCGTGGCGCGTCTTCCAAGCTACAAACTCCGCATCTTTTCCGGTACGAACGCGGGTAGTCGCAATAAGGACCACGGGGTTGCTCATTGGGCTTGATTGAGCTGCGCGAAAATGCGGTCAGCGCTGAACGGCAGGCTGTCGAACCGGATGCCGGTAGCGTCGGCAAGTGCGTTGCCGATAGCAGGTGCGACCGGGATGATCGGTGTCTCGCCGGCGGATTTCGCGCCGAGCGGGCCGTAGGCATCGTACGTGTCCGCGAAGAAAATCTCAGTTCTCGGAATGTCGGCGAAAGCGGAGATGCGGTAGTTGCGGAAAGTTGGATTGACCATTTTGCCTCGCCCATCGAAGACCATGCGCTCGAACAGCGCAGTGCCGATACCTTGCGCGACGGCGCCTTCGATCTGTCCGCGGCATTGCATGGGGTTGAGAATCGTTCCTGCGTCGGCTGCGTGGACGCTTTGCAGAATGCGAATTTCTCCAGTGATCCGATTCACCGCGATGCGGACGCCGTGCACATTGAAGCACGTCGTGCGCGGCGAGCCGTAGGCCTTGCGCATCACGCTCATCTTATGTCTTGCATCGGGCACCGATTCGAACAGCTCGGACAGCCCGACTCTTCGTGAACCGCATTCCACTGCGTCATCGACCAGGCGACACTGCTCGAGCGGAGTGGATGTGAAATCGCTAGCCATCTTGAGGAGATTGTCGCGCAGATCTTCCGCGGCGAGGCTTACGGACTTGCAGGAAACGCTTGTGCCAACGCTTGAGAAGGTGCCCGTGTCGTAAGGTGCACGATCGGTATCAGCGTTGATGATATCAATGCGGGACGCAGTCGTGTTTAGGATCGCCGCCGCGATCTGGCGCATGGTTGTGATTGTTCCGTTGCCCATTTCCGTCGCTCCGTTGGCAAGGTGGTAGGTGCCATCGGCCCGCAGATTGAGGTGCGCCTCGGAACGCTGCTCGGTTGGCGGGATGCAATCGTGCATGTGGATGGCGTGGCCTTTGCCCTCCAGCCACTCGTCGCCTTCGGGCTTTGTGGTCCCGCGGCCGCTGGCCAGCGCTTGCTCGACGAAGTTCATGCATTGGTCGAGGCCGTAACTACCGATCTCTGCGTCGGACGGGCCTTCCCAAATGCTGTGCACAGCATCGCCCGGGACGACGACATTTTTCCGCTGCAATTCCATCAAGCTCATGCCGAGCTCGCGCGCCAGGTCGCCCATCGCGGATTCCACCGCGAAAACTGTTTGTGAGGATCCGTAACCGCGAAAAGCTCCGGAAGGCACGATGTTCGTGTAAACCGCGTAGCCTTTGCCCTTCATGTTGGGGCAGCGATAAATTTGCAGCGATTGGCTGAGCGATGCGGCCAGCGTTTCGCCGCCATGGTTGCCGTAGGCGCCGGTGTTCGACACCACGCGAATTTCCATCGCGGTGAGAGTGCCGTCGCGTTTCGCACCGACTTTCAAGCTCGTCTTCATCGGATGCCGCGAGACCCCTGCGATGAATTCCTCCTCGCGCGTAAACTCCCATTTCACCGGGCGTCCCGTTTTTAACGCGGCGAGCACACATAATTCCTCGCACAACATCTCCTGCTTGCCGCCGAACCCACCGCCGACACGCTCGGTGTAAACGTGAACTTTCTCAGGATACATGCCGAATAGGTACACGAGCTTGGCCTTGGTTTGGAACGGCGCCTGCGAGCTCGTGCGCACGTGCATGCGTCCGTCCTCGCTTTGGTAAGCGATGGCTTGGTGCGTCTCAAGATGCGCGTGCTGAATCTTGTTGGTGAAATAGGTGCGATCGATAATCACGTCCGCTTCCTCGAAACCTTTTTCGACGTCGCCATATTCGCTTTCGATCTCGACGAAAATATTCTGGCCCGGCCGCTGGATACGAGAGTCTGCATCCTTGTGATGCAACACTGGCGCGCCAGGCAGCATGGCCTTTTCAGGATCGAAAACCGCGGGAAGAACTTCGTAATCCACCTCGATAAGCCGGCAGGCTGCTTCGGTAATGCCTTCTGTATCGGCGACGACGGCGGCCACTCGCTGACCGACAAAACGCGCGACCTTGTCCAGAATGAATGTGTCGTCGGGATCGACACGGTAATCGTCGTGCAGCGCCGAGGTGTAAGGGCGCTGTGGAACATCCTCCCACGTGAAGACCGCATGAACACCCGGCAGGGCGCGAGCCTTTTCCGTGCGGATCGCGACAATGTTTGCGTGGGCGTGCGGCGAACGCAGGACCTTGAGATGGAGCATTCCGTCCATCTTCACGTCAGCGGTGTAGCGGGCCGTGCCGGTAACAATCGAATGGGCGAGCGGATTTTGCAGGCTGGTACCGCAGACGTGGCCGACGCGATCTTGTTCGACGTGGCCGACGCCTGCCAACGCATCCTCGATGGCGTGGTAGCCGGTGCACCGGCAGAGATTGCCCTTGAGACGGAATGGAAGGTCCTTCTTCTCCTCCTTGGAAAGACTCGCGGACGTCATGATCATGCCCGCGGCGCAGAACCCGCACTGGAATGCCTGCGCATTGAGGAACGCCTGCTGCATCGGGTGAAGCGCCCCGTCGGAGGCAAGACCTTCGATGGTTTTAACCTCACGTCCTTCCGCACGAAACGCCGGCACGAGGCAGCTGTGGACCGGTTTTCCGTCAAGCCAAACGGTGCACGCACCGCAGTCGCCTGCATCGCAGCCCTTTTTTACGCCGAACCATCCCAGATCACGCACGAAGGTGCGCAGGCATTGGCCGGGGCGCGGCTCGGCGTCGAAAGTCTGTCCATTGATTTTGTAGGTCATGGCGAATTTCTAAACCGACAACTCTTGGCGAATTTCTTCCGCGAAGTAGTAAGTGAGATGCTGGCGGTGCGCAGGCGAACCGTGCGTATCGTCGAGGTAAAGATCGAACGGCACAGCCTCGTCGATAGCATCCTTTACCTCGCTCGCGGACGGAACACTTTTGAACCGGAGCTGCACCGGCCGGAGTGTCGCGGCAGTGATGGTGAGCAGAAAGGTTTGTTGTTCCGGACAGCGCGTCCCGATCAGCAGCACTTCCGAGCGTCCGAGGTGCGTCAAAGTGAAACGTTGAAACGCAAAGCTTTTCTTAAGCGCGCTAGCTGGAAGATGAATGCTGCGCAGGAGCTCTCCCGGCGCGAGAACATTGGCGTGATTGCCGGTGACAAATTCAATCACAGGCACGTCGCGCGGCTTTCCGCTACGCGGCCAAAGTGTGCAAACGCCTTCCAGCGCCGTAGTAAGTGAAATCATCGGGCCGGCCGGCAGCGACATGCAGATGTTCCCGCCGACAGTCGCTTCATTCCAGATTTTGAAAGATGCAAGGAACGAGCGACAACATTCGCGGAAAAGCGGCGCCGCAATCCAATCGGGTGGCGCTTTCTCCACGAATCGATCGAGTTCGACAACTCTGCAAGTAGCGGCAATCTCTAATCCATCCTCCGACGCTTGAAGCGCGGGCCACTTGAGCGTCTCAAGATCGATGAGAGTGTGGGTGTTTACCTGCGGTTCCGAAAAAAGCCAGGTTCCGCCGGCGAGCCAGGCAAAACCATTTTCCCATTTTGTGACTGCATCCGCGCTCGCGGGACGCCGAACCTCAGTAATTGTATTTAGATCCACTTGTTCAGGGGGAGGAAAAGTCCGGTTTATGCAAAAACTCGGAAAAGATGTAAAGAATTTTCTTTGGCGCGGGGATTGGCCGACCCCGGTCGCGCACGTTCCTCGAGACTACAAAAGCGGCGACGCTACATTGGTCGCGTTCTAACTACTGCTTCTCGTCCGCAACCTTCAGTACCGCTTCAACGTCTGTGACCCAGACAAGCTTCTGATCTTTGAAATTTTCGAGAACGCGGCGCAACGCCGCCGTGCCACTGGGCGTCCCGATCACAAACGGATGGATGCCTATTGCGACGACCGTGGCCTCACGCTCGGGATGACTCTCAGCTTCGCGGGCCAGTTCGGTTACATAGTCGATCCACAAGCGCTCCATATCACCTGGCTCTTTGAAGCGCGACAGATATTGCCCCATATCAACTGTGACTGCCGGATAAGGAATCAAGACCAGCGGTCCTGACTTGGTGCTGAGGCGAGACAGGATATCTGAGTCCATGCCGTCGAGGGAATAGGCAATGCCTTTCGCGGCTGTGGCTGTAAATGTATCTGCATTGGGGTATACGCTTGGGCTTGTCCATCCACGGGACCTCACGCCCGTATCCTTCTCGATCAAATCCAGTGTGCGTTGAATGTAGGCTTCCTGCTCATCGATGCCACGTCCAAGCGGAAGGAGCTCGGTCGAGTTGTTCATACCGTGTGCGATGATAGGCGCCTTTGGCATCAAGGAACGAAATTGCTTCCAGACATCGGGATTCTTCTCAGGAAACAGCGCATTCAAGGCAATGCTCAACGGCATCCCTTGTTCATTAAAGAGCCTGCCGACCCGAGGAATACCCCATTCTATCGCGTATTGACGAAACGACTCATCAACAACATCCGGGTCCCGCGCCACCATATCGGGCCGAAAATTGGGGCCGTGCCCAAAACCCCACACCTCGATATAAAAAATGAAGCAGACCGCGACCTTTTTGCCGCCCGGCCACGCTCTCACATGAATGGATTCCCGCGACAAGCCGGTTACCCAGTCGCTTGTATTTTCACCGACTACTGGGCCCGCTGAAATGAGCAGGCCGATCACCCCCAAAATCATGTTGGCGGCTGAGCCGGGGAAACTTTTCCAATTGTAGTTCGGCACGTTGTCTCCTGCAGTCTTTGCTCACGATGCGGTACTCGCATTGTAAATCTCAAATGAGAGCTATTCGTGACGAATCATAGAAACGACAATGGTCGGTGCCAGAAAAAAAGTAGCAGGAGATTTTTTCCAACGCTAAAGAAACGATAGTGCATTAACTTGCCATTTTCTAATCTTGAAGATAATGCAAAGCGAGTTCAGAACAGAGGTGGGCAGCAAGTGAGATATGTCTTTACATCTTTCCCTCTCTCGATCCGCATGGAATATTCTACGGCCACATTGGAAAGGCGTGAGATCTCGCGAAAAATTTTGGAGCCTACGGGATTACGCTCCCGCTAGTGCATCCAATAGTGAATCCCTTTCTGTCGGATATCGGCTCCACGGCTGAAGCTTTGGAGCCTACGGGATTCGAACCCGTGACCTCCTCAATGCCATTGAGGCGCTCTACCAACTGAGCTAAGACCCCGAAACGGAATTTTAGACTGTAGATTTTCGACTACCGATTGCAACTACCGAGCGACGATCGAAATTCTCGCGCGTTCGGCAAGATCAACAATTTGATCGCGCTCGAGCAACAAGGTTCTTCCCGCCTCGGCCGCCACGACTCGCAACTTCGCTCCTCCCGCGATATGAATTGTTTCAACGCCGATTACCGGAACGTCGAATCGTATGTCTTGATTTGGCTTGGCGACCTTGACCATGACCGCACCTTTGTGCGCGAGTGCGCCACCACGCGTAATCGCGTTGTTGGTGCCTTCGAAAGCTTCGACCGCGAGAATCGTTCCGTCCTTCACGATTACAGTCTGGCCGATGTCGAGCCGGGCAATTTCCTTCGCCGTTTTCCAGCCAAGTTCGACATCTTCTTCCTCGCGACGCGATAACTTTGGTCCCGCAATCAATCCTGCCGGTGCGAGTTGATCTTCGAGGAACGTCGTGGCCGGCAGAAGGTCGACTTCTACTTTCATCAGTTCATCAGCGATGGCCGCAAAGATTGTTTCTGCATTTCGCTGCTTTAGTTTTCCCAGCAGAAGGAGCGCTTTCCAGTCCGGGTGCAGATCGAAAAGATTCCCCGGTGCGATTTGCCCGGCCATAATGGCATGATGAACTTTGTTTTGATCAAAAAACTTCAAGAGCCGATTCAATTGTCCGACGCGCATCCACTCGATGATATCGACATGTTGAGCAAGCGCCGGATCGGTCTCACCGGTAAATGCGGCGGCAATGATTTTTTTTACACCGGCTTTTCGTGCCGCATCAGCAAGCAGCCGAGGATACACGCCGTTTCCGGCGATGATTCCCAGAGTGTCGGGACTCGTCATTCTTAGCGGAGCGAAGCGAAGTCGAAGAATCCCGCGTTGAAGCCCAAAATATAGCTCCACGGGATTCCTCGACGTAGCTCGGAATGACGGGGCTTCATTTACCCGTGGCGGCGCCGTTTGACGTGCAACTGAGCAAGCGCTTTTTGCAGCGACGCTTGAATGGCAGCCACCTGTTCTGGGGTCTGATCTTCTTTCATCGCCGCTTTGGCGCGCTCGACAGCGGCCTCGGCCGCCGTAATGTCGATCTTCTCGGATTCAAGCGCCATGTCAGTTAAAACCGACACAGCGTCGGCCTTAATTTCGACAAAACCTTCGCCTATCGCCATCGCCGTTTCGCGGCCGTTTTTCAGGACACGCAGCTCACCTGGCACCAAGGTCGTTAGTAGCGGGACGTGTTTAGGGTAGACTCCCAGCTCTCCTTCCGAACCCGGCAACGTGACCATCTCCACGTCTTCGGAGTAAATTTTTTCCTCAGGTGTTACAATCTCGAGCTTCAGGGTGGCCATTGATTAAAGTTACAAGGTTACAAGAGTTACAAAATTAAAACGGGACCCGCCGCCGAACATTTTAACGATGCAACTTTTCAACATTTTAACTCTCTTTGATCATCTCGATTCCGCCCTTCATATAGAAATTTTGCTCGGGCACGTCGTCATGTTTGCCGTCCAGAATTTCCTTGAAACCGCGTACTGTTTCCACAACCGGAACATATTGGCCCTTATAGCCGGTGAAAACCTCTGCCACGTGGAAGGGCTGGCTAAGGAACCGCTGAATCTTGCGTGCGCGCTGAACAGTGACCTTGTCCTCCGGGCTTAATTCGTCCATTCCGAGAATCGCGATAATGTCCTGCAAATCCTTGTAACGCTGCAAAACACGCTGCACGCCGCTTGCAACGTCATAATGCTCCTCGCCGACAATCTCCGGCGCCAGCGCTTTCGATGTGGATGCCAGCGGATCGACCGCAGGATAAATTCCGAGCTCGGCGATGGACCGCTCAAGCACGATGGTCGAATCCAAGTGCGCGAAAGTGTTTGCCGGCGCGGGATCAGTGAGATCGTCTGCTGGGACATAGACTGCCTGGAACGAAGTGATCGATCCCTTCTTTGTCGATGTAATTCGCTCCTGTAAATCGCCCATCTCAGCAGCTAGCGTAGGTTGGTAACCAACCGCGCTTGGTGTTCGGCCCAGCAACGCTGAGACTTCCGAGCCCGCTTGCGAGAATCGAAAGATGTTGTCGATAAACAGCAGCACGTCTTGGTTGCGCTCGTCGCGAAAGTATTCGGTCATTGCGAGCGCAGATAGCGCAACGCGTAAACGCGCGCCCGGCGGTTCGTTCATCTGACCGAAAACCATCCCTACTTTCGACTTCGACAGGTCTTTTTGATCGATCACGCCCGCCTCGCTCATTTCCTTGTAAAGATCATTGCCTTCGCGGCTCCGTTCCCCTACCCCGGCAAAGATGGAAACGCCGCCATGTTTCATGGCGATGTTGTTGATTAACTCCTGGATCACAACAGTCTTGCCGACGCCTGCGCCGCCAAATGCGCCGACTTTGCCGCCTTTTGTGAATGGGCAAACAAGATCGATCACCTTGATCCCTGTTTCCAGGATCTTTGCCGTTGTGTCTTGCTCCATGAGCGTCGGCGCCGAGCGATGGATGGGGTAACGCTTGGTGTAGTTCACCGTGCCGCGGTTATCAATCGCGTCGCCGGTAACGTTAAAGAGACGGCCAAGCACCGCCTCGCCTACTGGTACGGTGATCGGGCCACCAGTATCGGTCACACTCATTCCGCGCTTCAACCCTTCCGTCGAAGACATTGCGATGGAGCGCACCCAGCTTTCGCCGAGATGTTGTTGCACTTCAAGGGTCAACTTCGTTGGGTTGCCATTCACTTCGTACTCAATTTCTAGGGCGTTGTAGATTTTCGGCAGCTTCTTTTCGTCCGGAAATTCCACATCCACTACGGGACCGATTACTTGAACTATGTTTCCGTTATTCATAAAGCTTTACTAGCCACCGAGCGCCATTTGCGCCGTGGCGATCTCGAGCAGCTCGGTTGTGATGCTAGCCTGACGCATCTTGTTGTATTCGAGCGTGAGATCCTTGATAAATTGATTCGCGTTATCGGTGGCGTTCTTCATCGCCACCATCCGCGCGCTGTGCTCGGACGCGCGCGCGTCGAGGATCATCTGAAAAACCTGGTAGGAAACATAATACGGCAGCATCGAATCGAGGACGACCTCGGCGTTAGGCTCGAATACGTAGCCTATCATCGGATCGACACCTTCATTTTCAGCTTGAGCGGCTTCGCTCTTCGGCAAATCAAAACTACTGATCGGCAGTAATGTCTCCACGACCGTGCGCTGATTGATTGTGTTGATAAAATGCGTGTAGAGCACGGAGACTTTGTCCACCTCGCGCCTCAGGAATTTTTCCATGCAAAACTTCGAGATCGGCTTTGCTTCAACGAAGCTGGGTGAGTCTTTCAATTCAAAATCAGCCAATAATTCGCGCTTTGTTCGAGCGATAAATTGTCGCGCTTTTTTCCCGGTCACCACAAAAGCTGTTTTCGCCTGGTCAAAGTTCGACGCTTCACGAAACAGATTTGTGTTCAGCGCTCCGCAGAGTCCCTTGTCTGTGCTGATGATTAAAACCAGCTCCTTTTCCAGTGGGCGAACGGCAAGAAGCGGATGGAATCTGGGATCCGTCCGTTTTTGCAACGAGACGAAAACCTTATTCATCGTTGCTGCGTAAGGGCGTCCGGCGAGGGCATGTTGCTGTGCTTTACGCATCTTGGACGCAGCCACCATTTGCATTGCTTTGGTGATTTGCGCGGTGTTGCGGATCGATTTGATTCGGCGCCGTATGTCCTGCGTGTTCGCCATCTAAACGCCTAGTTAGATTACCGCCAGGTGGTCTTAAATTCGTCGAGCGCCGCTTTCAATTGCGACTCGAGGTCTTTGTCGAGCTCCTTTTTCTCGCCGATCGCCCCTAGCAATGCTGCTTTCCGCGTTTGCAGCCAATCCTGAAGCTTAAGTTGGTATTCCTTGACGCGATCGACTGGAACAGCATCGAGGTACCCATTTTGCAACGCCCACATCACCGCCACCTGCTCTTCCACCGGAATCGGGTTGTACTGTTTTTGTTTAAAAAGCTCGACAATGCGTTGACCGCGATCGAGTCGCGCCCTCGTCGCGGCATCCAGATCGGAGCCAAACTGCGCGAATGCAGCCAACTCGCGGTATTGCGCCAGATCGAGTTTCACCTTGCCGGCGACCTGCTTGATCGCCTTGATCTGGGCGGCCGATCCGACACGGCTGACAGAGAGTCCTACTGAAATCGCCGGCCGCACACCTTGATAGAACAAATCAGTCTCGAGGTAGATTTGCCCGTCCGTAATCGAGATCACGTTTGTGGGAATGTAGGCAGAAACGTCGCCAGCCTGGGTCTCGATTATCGGTAACGCGGTTAATGAGCCGCCGCCGAATTCATCGCTCATGCGTGCGGCGCGTTCGAGTAATCGCGAGTGCAAGTAAAATACATCGCCCGGATAAGCCTCGCGACCCGACGGCCGCTTTAGCACTAGCGAAACCTGCCGATAAGCCACTGCGTGCTTCGACAAATCGTCGTAAATAATGAGCGCATCCATTCCATTGTCCATGAACCATTCGCCCATCGCGGCGCCAGCGAACGGCGCCAGATACTGATTAGTCGCCGTGTCGGATGCAGGCGCAGAGATGATTGTCGTGTAAGGTATGGCGCCTTCTTTCTCGAGAGTATTGAGCACTCGCGCCACGTTGGAATTTTTCTGGCCAACTGCGACGTAAATGCAGTAGAGCGGCCGATAATTGCTGTCCTTCGCGTCTTCCGCAGCTTTGTTCAATCGGGCCTGGCTGATGATGGTGTCGATTGCAATGGTTGTTTTACCAGTTGCGCGGTCACCGATAATCAACTCGCGCTGACCACGACCGATCGGAATCATGGCGTCGATCGGCATGATACCGGTTTGCACCGGCTGATTCACGCTGCGCCGTTTGATCACGCCCGGTGCAATTTTTTCAAGGGGATAAAACGTCTCGGTTTTGATCGGGCCTTTGTCGTCGAGAGGCTGCCCGAGCGTGTTCACCACGCGGCCCAACAGCGCCTTGCCCACGGGAACGGAAAGAAGTCGGCCTGTCGTTTTGGCTTCGTCGCCTTCTTCAACCAACGTGTTGTCGCCCATCAGAATTGCGCCGACTTCAGTTTCTTCGAGGTTCAACGCAAGACCGAATACTCCGTTTGGAAATTCGATCATCTCGTTGAGCATGACGTCACTCAGACCTTCGATGCGCGCAACGCCATCCCCCGTTTCGCGCACGACGCCAACATTGCTCTTGGTTGTCGATGTTTTTAACCCTTCAATTTTCGTTTCGATTTCTTCGAGTATGCTGCTCATGATTTTGCCTTGATTAAAGTTCTTGTTGAAGACGTTCGAGCCGGTTGCGCACCGTTCCGTCCCACACATCGCTCCCAACACGAATACGCATTCCGCCAAGAAGCTCTGGATTAACGACGAACTCGGTCGTCAGGTCGCTGCCGTATTTCCTTTTTAAATTGGTAACGAGCTCCGAACTCGTCGCGGAATCCACTTCACTCGCTGACTCAACTCTGGCCTGGCGCTTTTCCAATTCGAGCCGAAGCAGACGACTGTAATTTTTCAGGGCGTCGATGTAATGACGCGGTTTTTTCTCGATAAGTGAATCGACAAGCGACGCAATTCTCCCCCGGTCGAGTTGGCCGTCCGTAAAACTTGCCCGAAGCATTGCACGCGAGAGCCGGCGAATTTCCTTGTTGATCTTCATCAGGCCAACTGACGAGCTGCTTCATCCTGCAAACGACGTTGATCCTCCGGCGTTAACACCTTCCCTGCCACTTTGGCCGTGGTATCAACTACGAGGCGCCCAAGCTCGCGCTTTAAGGATTCCATTGTACGCTCGTGCTCAATCGCACTGGCCTCGCGCGCCTTGGCAATGATTTGCTCCGCGGCAGTAATCGCTTCCTGCTGCTTGCGCTCAGACAGGTGCGCGGCGCTTTCGCGCGCCTCATCAATCATTTTTTGAGCGTCCGCATTCGCCTTTGCCAAAATTTCCTGGTAACGCTTTTCTGCTTCGGCCAGTTCTTTTTTGATTTTCTCCGCGTTGAGCTGGCCTTCTTCGATCTTGCGCCGGCGCTCTTCCAGCAGAGCAAGGATCGGTTTGTAAGCGAATCGTTGCAAAAGGAACGCAACAATGCAGAAGCTAATAACCTGCGACAGAAACAGCTTCCAGTTCCAGCCGAACGTATCGGCTGTTTCGCGCAAGATGTCGGTTACGCCTCCGCTGCTGGCGGCAATTATCAGGTTCATAAACTAAGTTTCGGGCGCAACATTGATTGCCTTCCCGGTGAAGATTAGTGAACGAGATACAGCGCGTAGAAAACGATCGCCTCGGTCAACGCGATGGCGAGAATTCCGTGCACGAGCACTTGCGTGAACGCACCGGGATTGCGACCGACCGCGGTGGTCATTCCGAGGCCGGTCAAGCCGATTCCGATTCCGACGCCCATCGCGGCAAGGCCGACGTGAATGCTTCCGCCCAGTTCTGCTAGTATTGGTAGTATCATATTTTTCTTAGTTGGTTTTGCGATCTCGTCACGAGATCGTCGAAAAATCAGTGTGCGTGCTCCGGTCCCTCCTGATGTTCTGCAATCAACATTGTGAAAACCGCAGTGAGCAGCATGAAAACGAGCGCCTGCACAAATCCCACAAGCACTTCGAGAAAATAGAACGGAATGGGCAGGATCGGTGACAGCCACGGATTCATCGTGGACATCGCTTCGAGAATGCTTTCGCCAGCGTAGATGTTCCCGAATAATCGAAAACTGAGCGCAATCGGTCGAAATAGAATCGAAATCACTTCGAGCCAGCCGACGGCGAAAAAAATGACGACCATCAGGATCTTCACGATTCCGGTCGTCTCACCTTTTGGGCCAAACAATTCTTTCAAGAATCCTCCGACGCCGTTGGCCTGAATCGCCCAGACAAACCACATCACGAAAAAGATGGCCGCCATTGCGGTCGTCATGTTCAGATCCGCGTTGCCACCGCGCAGCAACGGCCGATCGACATGGAAATTTCCCGAACCGTCGTAGTGACCCCAGCCGATTGTTCCGATTCCCGGAATCAGTCCGAACCAGTTCACGAACAGAATAAAAATGAAAATCGTGGCAAAAAACCAAAATCCTTTGGCCACCAACTCACGGCCGATGATGTTTTCCAAAAAACTGTGCAAACCCTCAACCAACCACTCCCAAAAATTTTGAATTCCGCTGGGGATGGCCTTAACCCGCCGGGTTGCGATTTGTGAAAAAACGATGATTCCGGCGGCGACTAGCCAGGTCACCAGCATCGAGTTTGTGATTCCGAAGCCGCCGAAATGAACGAGCATCTGCGGTTTCAACGAGACGCCCTCGTGTTCAGTCGTGCCCGCTTCGGCTGCAAAGGTCGACGTGGCAAGCATTACGCTGGAGGCCAACGCCAGGATCGACATCAGTAAACAACGGTAGCGCATTTTTGTAAGCACAGCTGTAGCCAGCATCGGTGATGCCAGCCTGCCAAGGTCATTCGCCTTCATCACGCAATCGCGGGACTCTGGCGAAAAAGCCGCCCCGGCTTACAACCTGGACGCGCATATCAAAGCGCGTTTTGCGCCGGATGACAAACAAAATCTCAATCCGACCTCATTTTGCCGGCGCGTGCTCGGCAAACTCTGGAGCAAATCGAGTGATCGGCTCGGATTTCGACGGCTCGGCGGCGGCATTCATGGCGATCGCTTCTTTGTAAAACGATTCCAACAGATCGATTTGCGCCTCCTGCTCGAATCGATCAATGACCGCGGCGCGCGCGCGCAATCCCATCTCGCTGAGAAACCCCGGTGAATGTGTGATTTCCTGCATGGCATTCGCCAAGGCAACGTGATCTTCCTCGGGCACCAGCAATCCGGTGCGACCGTGCTCGACCGCTTCCGGGATGCCACCGTGCCGCGTCGCTGCCACGGGCAAACCGGTCGCCATCGCTTCGAGAAGTGAATTTGGTACGCCTTCCTGATCCTGATTCGGTGACGTTTCGCTCGGATGCACAAACAGGTGCACGCTGCTGTAGAGCTCGAGCAGTTTTGGTTGTGACAGAAAACCGAGAAAATGAACGTCTTTGAAAATGCCGAGCCCGGCAGCCAGCATCTCTAATTCCCGCTGCAGCGGCCCTTTGCCGGCAATGAAAAATTCCGCTTGCGGATTGTCTTTCTTAAAAATCGCGAATGCGCGTAAGCTTGTCGCCACGCCTTTTTTCGGAATCAATCGGCATGCCTGGACTATTCTCCAGTTGCCATCCGGGGGCGGCTGCCGATCTACAAAAGGAAACTCTTTTAGTGGAACTCCAGTTCGATTAATTCGGAGCTTCTCGGGCGGACAGCCCAAGTGGATTAGCCGATCGGCCAGCGATTGGGATCGCGCAAACAACAGCGGAACAGCGTCAAAGAGAAGGCGCAACTTGGCCGGATAATCCTTAATATCCTCCTTATGTGCCACATCAGCTCCATGGAAGGACACAACGCACGGTTTATCCCACTGCTGAATGAATGGAAGCAGGTGGACGCCGGTGTGCCCAAAATAGATGTGCATGAGATCGGCGCCATGCCGCGCCAATAGCGAATCGAGTGTCTGATACTCACCCCGGTAAACAATCGGTGGGCGCCGCTCCACGAATTTCAGCCAACCGTGCGCTAGCAGGTTGGTGCGTCGCTTCGGAATAACTTCTATATTGTGAAAAGGAAATCGCTGAGCATTCTGGACTTCCTTGGTAACCACGAACGTGTCGACTCCGCGAAGCGACTTCACTTGCCGGTAAATATGCAACATCTCCGACTTCAGAAAGCTGGTACAATAGCTCGCTATAACTAATCTACCCATGATAGAGTGCCCAGTTTGCTAGGGATTTTGGGCTTGTCCAACTTTAATCGCCCGAGGAAGCCCTGCCAGTTTTAATTACACTCGACTGGCCGTTTGCGCCAGGCGCTTTCCAGCCATTTCTCCAATTTCGCTTTCAACTCATCCATCCCCTCACCTGTTTGCGCCGAAACTGCGCCAATTTCGACAGTTGAAAATCGATTTTGCAACGTCCTAAGATTTTCTCGCGCCGCGGCTAAATCCATTTTGTTCGCGATAATATACCATGGCCGTTTTGACAACAATGGATCGTATAGATCGATCTCGCGCCGAAGGTTTCGCAAGTCCTCAGTTGGGTTTCGGCCTTCGCTTCCGGCAACATCAATAACGAACAACAAGATTTGGCAGCGCGTGATGTGGCGCAAAAATTCGTGCCCGAGTCCAAGACCAAGGTGCGCGCCTTCAACCAAACCGGGGATATCGGCAATCGTCGCCCGTCGATAATCGGGAAACTCCACCACGCCGATAATCGGATGCAGCGTCGTAAACGGATACGCTGCCACCTTTGGCCGCGCTGCCGAGATTTTCCGGAGCAACGTCGATTTGCCCGCGTTCGGATAACCGACCAGTGCAGCATCCGCAATCGTGCGCAGCTCGAGGAGGAAATGACCCTGCTCGCCTTCCTCGCCCTCAGTGTATTGGCGCGGGGCGCGGTTACGTGAACTTTTGAAATGCACGTTGCCCTTCCCGCCAGCGCCGCCGTGACAGAGAACGAATTCCTGGCCATCCCGCGTAAGATCGACAACTAGAATTTCTGATTTCTGATTTCCGGTTTCCCTGTCTTCATCCTCCCGAACTGGGTAAACGATTGTGCCCGCCGGGACCTTCACGGTCTTTGGTGGAGCCGAGCGACCATGCATTTTCTTGCCCTGGCCATGGCCGCCGTTCCTGGCCTTGATCAGAGGCTCGTAAAAAAGACTGGATAGATTATCGACATGCCGATCCGCCCGCAGAACGACGTCGCCGCCGCGTCCGCCATCGCCGCCATCCGGTCCACCTTTGGGCACAAATTTCTCCCGCCGAAAACTCACGCATCCACGGCCGCCTTTGCCGGCTTGCGCAAATACTTTGATTCGATCGATGAACATTTCCTTCGCGAGGTTGAATCGTTAAAATGTTGAAGCGTTGAAGCGGAATGGTGCCACATCTTAAAACGCTTCAACGCTGCAACGTTGCATAAAGAGCCTTTGTTTTCGCCGCAATTGCCGCCCAACTAAAGTTTTCTTTGGCGCGTTTGCGGCCGGCTTTTCCAAATTTCTCCCGCAGTTGCCGATTTTTCATTAGCTCGTTGATTTTTGCGGCAAGATCGCGTGAAAATTTTTCCGGATTAGGCGGTTCGAATGGGCTCTCCTTCATTTGCTCAAGCGGAACCAGGAAACCGGTCTCACCGTCCACAACGACTTCCTTGATTCCGCCCACTGCGCTCGCGACGACCGCGGTTTCGCACGCCATTGCTTCAAGGTTGATGATGCCAAACGGCTCGTAAATCGAGGGACAACAAAAGACGGCCGCGTGCGAATAAAGCTCAATAACTGCATTTCGGTCCACCATCTCGTCGATCCAGATAATCTCAGAGCGGTTTCTCATCGCGCTCTCGACGGCATCCTTCATTTCCTCGGCGATCTCGGGCGTATCGGGCGCGCCTGCACAAAGCACGATCTGAAAATCCGGGTCCATGTACGGAATGGCGCGGACAAGATAGACAATCCCCTTTTGGCGCGTTATTCGGCCGACAAAGAGCAAGTACGGCTTGCCTGGATCAATTCCATGGCGTCTGAGTGCTTCTGTCGAACTGACCTTGTGATATTCCTCCGGGTCGATCCCGTTGTGAATCACATGCACACGCGCGGGACCGACATCAAACAACCGTTCGATGTCGCGCTTGGTTTCCCCCGAAACGGCGATGATCGCATCGGCCATTTCTAAAGCAGTCTTCTCAATCCAAAGCGAGAAATCGTATCCACCGCGGAGCTGCTCCCGTTTCCACGGCCGAAGTGGTTCGAGCGAGTGCACTGTGATCACGAGTGGAATTCCGTAATTCTTTCTCGCCAGAATCCCGCCGAAATGGCTGTACCACGTATGGCAATGGACGATGTCGGCATCAATGTTCATTGTATTGAAATCGGTGCAACGGCGCACCGCGCCGAAAGCCGATTTCAACGGCTCGGGGCAGGTGAAACCACTCGTGTCGAGTTCGAACCCAGTAACTTTTAGATTTCCTTCCTCAATCCGCTGATCGCCGAAACACCGCACTTCCACCGCCATCGCTTTAGCCAGTTCACGTGAGAGATAACCAACATGAACGCCGGCACCTCCGTAAATGTGCGGCGGATATTCGTTCGTCAGGAAGAGAACCTTCACGTTGATTCTTTAAACATGCTGCGCCCGAAGCGCACGCAGTTTTACTGCCGATGTTGGCCCTGACTAATTCTTGGTGAGTTCCGAGCGATTCCGCCATACGGTGCCCGGAGCCTGGAAGAGCGTCGCAGCCGTGTCCGCATAGCGATTGCCCTGGGGTCTGGACGAGTTCGAGCACGGCTTGCTGATAAGCCTGTTGCGCATTATTTACGGAGAATTGAGGAGCTACTTAGCCACTCCCGAGACTTGGTCTCGCAGTTGCTATTTTGCCCTCATAGAATTACCGACGACTGGGGCAAAGGCGCATCCAAATCAGAACAAAAATGTAACCAGCGAGACTCGTTGTCGGTCATTAGCTACTGAAGCGCAAAACTAAGCAGCGGAACAACAAACTGAAACGTAAACTATGAAACGAAACCTATTAACAGTTATAGCCGCCAGCGTGATCGCGCTTGCCGGCTTTGTCACAGTGCAAGCCCAACGTGAACCTGGCGGCGGTGGCCGCGGGCACGGAAAAAGATTTACGGTTGAACGATTGACACAGGATCTAAATCTGACGCCTGAGCAACAGACAAAAGTTCAGCCGATTGTCGATCAGGCCAAACCAAAGATCGCCGCTATTCGCCGGGAGGCGATGCAGAAAACCAAAGCGGTGATGGACAGTATGGCGTCGCAGATCCGGCCGCTGCTCACACCTGATCAGCAGAAGAAGCTCGATGAAAACATTCAGAAAGGCTCATCGAGAAGGCATGATTCAACAATCCGCGAGAATTCTGAAGAGAGCGACGAGTGAGGCAAACGCTGCGGCCCCGTCCTGCCAGCGCGAGTTCACTGAATGAGTAAAGCCGTACCATCATGAAAGAGACATTCTGGAGTAAACTGCGCGAGTTATGGGCGATTCGCCGGCGCTGCCAACAGATCACCCTTCAACAACGACGGAATCGGCTTCCGCAATCACCGAAATTTTATGACCGAACGCAGCGACTTACTAAAATTGTATTGCTAAAAACACGCACACTTAGGTCAACTGGACAGAGCGCCCGATTCTTATCGGAGACGTAGGAGTTCGAACCCCTGTCTCTCTGGCATATAGCTTTGGTTGGTCTTTCGCAGGAATCCGCGACAGGCGACTAAATCTTCGCAGGACATCTGAATTCGGCCTGCCGTGCGGATCCTGGAGGTTTAGCCATGAGACGGCTTTCTTTTCCTCGATCTCGAATTCGCCAGCTTTTTTCGAACCGATGAAGCACCGATTCAGGTTCGCACGCAGCCGTATCGTCTTGGTGTGTCAATGCCAGCAGTCAAATTCGCATTGATGGTCTGAACCGAATGACTGTCGATCATTCGGTCCGTTAGGCTACCGTCGTCGAATCCAACCATGCTGACATGCACGGCTGCACCATCGCGAATCCACTCGCGATCACTAATCGCAAAGAAGATGTCTCCCGTTTCTTTGATCCGCTTTAGTACTTCGCGATTTGCCGCTTGCGAGGTTGCGCATAATCTGCCCTAGCGCGATATGAAGATTGGTTTTTCTCAGATCAACGCGACCGTGGGCGATTTGGGCGGTAATTGTGAGCTGATCATTGGCGCTTATGAGCGTCTCGCTGCGGCAGGCGCGGAATTGGTGCTGACGCCGGAGTTGGCGACCACCGGATATCCTCCGCAGGATCTCGTTTTCAAGTCGCGCTTCGTTTCCCAGAATCTCGCCTTGCTCGAAAAGTTGCACGCCCGCGTGGGCACGGCGGCGTTGCTGGTTGGGTTTGTCGATCGCAACGAGGGACGCGGCAAACCATTTCGCAATGCCGCTGCTTTGCTCGAGCGAGGCAAGCCGATCCGCAAAACTTACAAATCTCTTTTGCCCACTTACGATGTTTTCGACGAGGACCGTTATTTCGAGCCGCCCCGCCACGTCGAGCCGGTTGAGGTGCATGGGAAAAAAATTGGCGTGACCATTTGCGAAGATATTTGGACAGAACATTACCTGCCGCGACCATTCTACGATGTCGAACCGGTGCGCAGTCTGGTGCAGCAAGGCGCGGAGATCATCGTCAATCTAAGCTCGTCGCCGTTTAGCTTGCATAAACCGGCGATTCGCTACGAGATGGTGGCGGGGCTCGCGCGAGCGCATCAACGCCCAATCTGCTATTGCAATCTCGTCGGCGGCAACGATCAACTGGTGTTCGATGGCAATTCCTTCGCGGTGAATGCTGCCGGCAAATTGATCGCGCAACTAGCCGCGTTCCGTGAAGATGAGAGAATCGTCGATACGGATTCGCCCGCGGCGATTGAATTCCACGAAGGCAAAACGCCGGAGCAACTGTTTGCTGCGCTTTCGCTGGGAGTCCGCGATTATTTTCGCAAGTGCAACTTCCATTCGGCCGTAGTCGGCCTCAGCGGTGGAGTCGATTCCGCAGTCACCGCGGTGATCGCGGTCGATGCGCTAGGCGCGGAGAACGTGACCGGCGTCTCAATGCCCAGTCCCTACTCCTCGCGCGGCAGCATCGATGACGCGTGCGCACTGGCCAAGAATCTCGGAATTAGATTTCTCCAGATTCCGATAACCGACGCGTTCAAGGATTTCAAATCACAGTTCAAAGAAGTCTTCAAAGGCCTGCCAGAAAACGAGACCGAGGAAAATATGCAGCCGCGCCTGCGCGCGATGACGCTAATGGCACTCTCGAACAAGTTCGGCCACCTCGTGGTTAGCACTGGAAACAAGAGCGAACTGGCCGTCGGCTATTGCACACTTTACGGCGACATGGCAGGCGGGCTCGCAGTGATCAGCGACGTCCCGAAAACGATGGTTTATGAGCTGGCGTGCTGGATCAATTCCGATTATGCAGCGCGAACAGGCCGAAAAGGCGACTCGCCCTCGGTCGCCGCGGCGACCTCCGAGATCGCAGGAATCATTCCAAGATCGACAATCGAAAAAGCGCCCAGCGCGGAGTTGAAACCAAATCAAAAAGACCAGGACACACTGCCGCCATACGAAATTCTCGATCAGATTCTGCAGCTTTACGTCGAGGAAAATTTGAGCGCGCGCGACATCATCAGCCACGGGTTCGACGAGAAGACCGTCCACTGGGTGCAGCGGCGTGTTGATCTCAATGAATACAAGCGCGAACAGGCGGCTCCCGGGTTAAGAGTCACCAGTCGCGCCTTCGGCATCGGCCGCAAGATGCCGATCGCGCAAAATTACGTCGATTAACAAATATGTCTCTGAGTGCCAGCTTGGTTGGTGGGCAAGCCGTCGTTGAAACCAATGTCTCACGTCCCGCCTTTATTGCGATCAACCGGCCTCCGAATCGTGCTTCTTTAAGCAGTTCGGCCACGAACGTTTCTCTCGTAAGAAGACTCTTAACCACATCATTGCCAGGGTTTTCGCCGGTATTGTCGGAGTAGCCTTGACCGGAAGGCTGGCGCCGATCGTCCAACAATTCCTCGCCGAGGTCGAGCGATTAACGGTTGAACGCTTTCCCCGTCCCGAGGTGACGTGCGATCCGCGCTCTCCCATTTACGAGTTGCGGCCGCGTAGCCGACCCCAGGCCGGAGCAGATGCCGGCATCAGGTGGCTCTGGTGGCACAGCGCCAAGGAACTCGGGTTGCGAACGCGGGCTAATCTCCTGCTCAAGATCGTAGGCAAGACCAATAAGTGTTCCTTCACTCAGGGCCCCGCTGTACATCCAAAGACCGGCTGGCTTACCCTCAGGCGTTAGACCCACCGGAATTGAGAGGTCGGGATAACCTGCCACCGCCGCCGGTGATGACGCGAAGCTGTAAGTTGGCGCAACAATCGCATCGAGCTTGTCCCTCTGCAGCGCTCCATTGATGCCTCCCTGCGCGAAGATCAGATTAGCCATTCTGGCCGCCAGATAAATCGGATCGGTCAGGTCTCCACTGGTCTGCTCGGACAGCTCAAAGATCTCCTGCCCGAAGTATTTCATTTCTTCCTCGCAGTGCGCGATGTTGAACGCGATCAGATCCGCCAACGTTCGCATGTTTGTATGAGTAAGCGTTGCGAGGTAGTCCGCGATCTGGCCCTTGAACTCGTAGAGCAGGACCGTGAGTTCATCATCGTAAAACTTGAAGTCGTCAGCGAATGGATCGCCGGTATCGGTAAGGACCAGTATTGCTCCCAGTTGCTGCATAACATCAAGCCCTTGCTGCGCGACCGCAACCAGATCGGGCTCGCCGCCGTAATCTTCCGTGAAATAGCGTTCGTCGATGCCGATACGCGCGCCGTTCAGGGCTCCGCGTTGGAGGAACGGCGTATAATCACTTGCCGGCGTTTGCATCACGCCCAGCATAATCGCAACATCAGTAACAGTGCGGCACATGGGACCAGCTGTGTCCTGGCTGTGCGCGATCGGAATAATTCCGTCTTGGGAAACGAGTCCCACCGTCGGCTTGAGTCCAACGATCAGGTTGTTGCCCGACGGGCAGACGACCGACCCGTCAGTCTCGGTGCCGACCGTTGCCGCGCAGAAATTGGTCGCTGCTGCTACTGCTGATCCCGAACTAGAGCCGCAAGGATCGAAATCCAGCAGGTATGGATCGCGGGTAAAACCGCCGCGGGCGCTCCAACCGTTGAACGGCGCAAATCCGCGGAAGTTTGCCCACTCCGAGAGATTCGCTTTGCCAAGAATTACAGCGCCAGCCGCGCGCAACTGTGCTACGAGCACTGCATCCGCTGGTACGTGGCTATTGACCAGCGCGAGCGAGCCCGCCGTGGTTTGCATGTTGTCGTCGGTCGCGAGGTTGTCCTTGACCAAAATGGGAATTCCGTGAAGCGGGCCGCGAACCGTTCCCTTGCGACGTTCGTTGTCGAGATGTTGCGCGATTGAGATGGCATTTGGATTTGTCTCGATGACCGAGTGAAGCAAAGAATTCAGCGCTTGGATGCGGTCGAGGTAACCTTTCACCAAATCCTTGCTGCTCACCTGACCCGAAGCCATGGCGGCCTGGAGATCGGGAATCGTTGCTTCAAGAAATTCAAAATCATGTGCGGCTGAAGCAGATCGTGAAACCAGTGAACTGATCCCCCCGGTTAGCAACGCCGCGCTTCCGAGAGCGGTCGTGCCGATAAATTTCCGGCGCGATACGCTGTGGTCGAGGCCAGGACGGTCAGAGTCTTGCTTGTTCATATTATTCTCCGGTTGCACTGTTTTCGCGAGTGAACAGACGTGAACTTGTGGTCTAGCGACCTGTCGCGGAACGATGCCGGTCTAGTCGATTTGAATCGCAGGGTGGATGGTATTCGCAATATCAACTCCATAACGCTGCGAAAGTTAATCGATTCTGATCTCGAAAGCGGACGGGAAAATTTTCGTTCCTTCCGCGTTATGGAAGCCCTGCCTTTCCTCCGCAAATTGGCTGACTCTCGGGCCGCAATTGCTTTGAAGCACGACTAAACTCGGATGGTTCTTTGTCAGTGACAACGCACATTATCCCGACGAACCGAGAACGCGCATCGCAGCACCAATTACTTCGATGAAGAAGCCGCGGTTTGTCCCAGCGCCGAAGATCGTCAATCGCAGTGACGATGAGCTTGTTGCGCTGGCGAAGGAATTTTACTCGATGATGAACAGACGCCGAACCGTGCGCGATTTTTCCGAGCGGCCGGTCCCGCGTGAAGTGATCGAGCATTGTATTCGCGCGGCCGGGACGGCGCCGTGGGGGCGCGGCGTTCGTAAAACTCTTTCTCCGCCGCCTCCGCCGCGATGCGAATCTTATGTTTCACGACTGGATCGCTCACGGCAACGAAATGCAGGACTGCTCGTAACCGCCGTGCACTCGTGTGGTTTGATGTCGCTTACGCACACGCCCAGCCCGATGGGATTCCTGAATCGAATCCTGAGCTGGCCGTCACATGAAAAACCATTTCTGTTGCTGGTTGTCGGCCATCCCGCAGAAGACGCGCGCGTTCCGGATATTTCGCGAAAACCGGTGAAGGAAATCAGCTCTTTCGTGTACCCCGCTGCCGACTAGTTGGCAGTCATTCCGAAGCCGTTCGCGCCGGCAACATCCCGGATTTTCAAAAGGCGCTCTGGTGAGCGATCCCGACGGGCATGACGTTTTGTTGATTCAGAAGTGAATGCCATAATGTGTCGCGAATGTTATGACGACCGAGTTACGTCTTTTACTCGCGACTGTGATCTTGGGTCTTTTGCAGCTGATTACAGTTTCCCATCTCATCAGCTTTCAGTACGGTTATCGTTGGACGGCCAGTAACCGCGAGCAGCCGGTGCCTCCGCTACGTGGCCTGGCGAATCGCGTGGACCAAGCGACCACGAATTTTCTAGAAACCTTCCCGTTCTTTGCTGCCTTGGTTTTGGTTGCCCATCTTACCGACCGCGAAGGCACGCTGACGCTGTGGGGAGCGCACTTGTACTTCTGGGGACGGATAGGCTACCTGTTAGCCGCCGTGGCCGGTTTTGGGTTATTGCGCTCGATGCTTTTCTGGAACACTGCACTGATCGGGATCGCGCTCTTCCTCGTCGCGCTCCTTTCCTAATCGCCACCAACAGCTAAGTGGTGGCAAGATTCTCGCGGGCAAAACGCAGCGCACGCGCCATCCAGACCAGTTCGTTCAGAAATTTTTCCACCCGACCGACGTAAGCTGGATCGGTAATTTTGCCAGTCCCGGGATCGAACAGTTTTCCCGCCGTGCCGAAATAGACGTCCCAGAAAATCGTGACCAAACCAAGCTCGCGCAGCACCGGTACCAAACTCTGGATCATGCGCGCGCCGCCGAATGGACCGGCTGACACGCCGCAAACGCCGACAGATTTGTGGACGTACTCCTTCAGGTTTGTATCGAGCACGTGTTTCAACAGACCTGGGAAACTGTGATTGTATTCGGGCACGACGAGGATCAGACCGTCGGCTCGCGCGACTGTCGCGGAAAAATCACTGTCCTTGAGCGCTTCCCCAGCGTCGTCCATTCGGATGGGAATTTTCCGGATGTCGATCAATTTCGTTTCGATATCGCTGCGTTTTGATACTTCACCGAAAACGAAATTTGCGGCGAGCTCGGTCAAGCGACCCTGTCGCGGCGTGCCGATGATCACCGGAAGAAAAACAGGCCGGGTAATCTCTTGCGTCGTCATGCTTCAATTTGTCGCGACAGCGTAAGCAAGCTTACAATCAAGGTGCGAGCGAAATCGTTCTGGTCACCATTGCTCCATTGGAACAACACGGCCCAGGTTTATAGCGCATCGTTGCGCACCGCCCGGAAACCGCGACCTCAGTGTAGCTGACCGTGCTTGCGTCTGGGCGGTGCATGCAGATCGAGAACGGCCCGCGTTTGGGCGCATGAGAGCGGTGCAACCGCCGTAACCATTCAAGGCTTCGCGTCGATCGTCGACCTTGCGCCGCGGCGCAAACGCGCTGCCGTTCAAGTTCTGCACGGCTCTCGTCAAAGCCCGACGAGAACCAATGTTGCTGCTGCCACTCATGATTGCGCATGGTCAACCGCTCGAGATTCCAACGCCATTCGGTTGCAAGTCTTTCCGACGGGACAATCGCAATTAACCGAAAGGGACGCATTTTGCGCAACGGCAGCTTCGCTACACCGTTTGCGATCTCGTCAGCGCTGGATTTTCCGGCCAGTTCCCTAACGATTTGTCCACGGCTAACGGGATCATGCCTCGGCTCACGCGCGACGCGGTGCCAATTGATTAATGCGAGGCAAACACCGGCGTCGTTCGTTGAAACCCACGTGCCACCTGTCGGTTCGCGCGGGAAGAGAGTGCGGCGGCCCACGAGATCGACAATCTTCGGCAGCAAAGCGGTAAAGCGATCCAGTTTTTCGTCGCGATTCATCGCCACATAAAACCCCCGCGCGTGTGGGAGAAACGAAACGGTGCACATTAGTCTGCCAGTGGATACGATAGCGCAGCAGCCGAATATTGTCGCCACTTCGGCAGAGGGTCGCCAGGGATGAAGGCGCAGAAGCGCTTTACCCGCCCTGCCGCTTTGAAAACCGCCAATTGATTTGGGAGCTGGCTCTAATTCAGCGCTTTCCTGCTCTCAATCATCTGGATTCCAAAGGCGCTTACGAAAGTAGTCTCGCCAGCTGTTTGGAAGTGAGGGTAGTTCGCTCACGCGACGCAACAGGTCCTGATTAGTTGCATCTCCGCGATAAAGATTCACAACGTCGGCGACGGGAATGTTATGCTCATCTCTTTCCAGCAACTCGATCGAATCGCCAGCCGCGACTTCCCCTTCTTCAAGAACGGCAAAGTAGAAACCGGTACGACCACTCTGCAGGAATCGCTTCACCATGTCCGGGCGGTTGAAACGGATCCCGAGTTTAAAGCAGGGCATCCGCGGCTGGGTCACCACGAACTGTGCAGACCCGATCCGAAACCGGTCACCAATATGGGTGTCCTCAAGCAAGCCCACCGTCGTGAAGTTCTCGCCGAAAACCCCCCACGGCAGATCCATGCCCGGAAGTTCGCTGCGCCAGAATGAGTAATGCTCCGAAGGATAGGCGTAAACGGCCTTATCGATTCCCCCGTGCACCGTCAGGTCAGATTGTTGATCGCCATTCACGTTTAGCTTCGCCACTCGCACCCGACCGACAACCGGTGTCTTGAATATCGACGTGCGGACAATCTTCCCCTTCCATTCTACTTCGCGCGGAAGTCCGACGTTGACCGACAAGAGCTTCATCTTCGGTGACCGCGAGCATAGCGAAGGCAAAACGCGAAGTCACCAAAATCAGATCAGGCGGGCGCCAATCCCGGACGTATCACCGCAGAAACGAGTATCGTCGCGATCGCCGTCTGGCTACATATGCTGTGCAATTGCTTGCGCGCGCCATTGAATGCTTCGCGTGTGCGCGCAACCGCGTCGCGAGGATCATCGGTCAACCTCGCCGCGAAGCTGTACACCGCAGGGTAATAACGCGCGACTAAACGATCAAACCGTGAGCCTTTGCAGCTCGGCCGGGGATTGCCAGCGGTCGGGTCGCATTTTTCTGTCGAGCAAACGGCACCATTCGTTAATCACGGCGGCGCGAAGGGAAGAGTTCATGAGGCTATGCAGTTATCGAATAATTGTTGCACCGACTGCAGGATTAGCAGCGTGATTAATGGGTGGGCGCCTGCCTGGCAGCTACGGGTGATGGGATTTGCGCCGGCTCGCCACGAGAAGGAATCCGCGCGGCCTGAAAGCTCCGCCATCTGTCGAGCGGCATCGCGGCGATGGCCATCAATGCGAGTTGGCTGATCATGAATCCGACCAGCCACGGAAACCCTTTTTGCATGAAACCGTAGGAATGCAGGCCGACGCCAAGCATGTTCACGCCGAACCACGAGAAACTGGTGACGATGTTGCCGAAGAGCGCCATGATCATCAGACCGCGTTGCCGGATGAATCCGCCCCAACGCGCGTGCAAAGTGATTGCGCACCAGAGGACGATCAGCACCGCGCCGTTTTCTTTCGGATCCCAGCCCCAGAAACGGCCCCACGATTGATCGGCCCAGATTCCGCCGAGCACTGTGCCGACGAAACTGAACAGCGTCGCGAAACAAATCACGCCGTAGGTCATGCGCGCAAGTGAATCGGCGGTTTGTTTTTTCAACGAGCGTGTGAAGACACCGCGCACGACGTAAATAATGGCAAGCATACCGGCGAGAAACATGGCGGAGTAACCGGTCGTGATCGCGACGACGTGAGTGGCGAGCCAGATATTGGTATCCAGCACAGCCTGCAACATTTCGAGCGTATCGCCACTACCGGCGAGATGATGCGCAATGATTAGGGTCACAAAACCAATCGCGCCCGCGCACGCCGCGCCGATGCCGTCTTTGAAAATTCGTTCAAGTACCAGCGCGACAATGACCGCGCCCCAGCCAATGAAAATTGCTGATGAATACAGATTGGTGACCGGTGGACGCTCTTGCAAATACATCCGCGAAACCAGACCAAACGTGTGAATGGCAAGCGCGAGCAGTAAAACGTAGAAAGCCGAACGCCTGAAAACACTGCCCGATCCGAGCCATGACGCGCACGCCAGCAGGAACGCGAGCACGTAAAGGGTCATGCTTTGACTGAAGGGCTGAAGCCGATTGAACAAAAACTCGAACGACGCGCGCTTCGTCGTGTTCGGCTGTTCTTTGGCGAACCAATCGGTCACGAGCTGCACATGCTGATTGAAGAGCGTCCGATCGTTTGCACGATAGGCGTCACCGACGATTGCGTATTCCGCCACAATCGGGTGAATTTCGCCGATCCCGACCGATCGAAGTAAACTATTGCCAACGGAATGCCATTCATCGTTTAGCTGATTTGGCGGAATAGCGAGGATGTATGCCATCTCCGACAGTCGTTCGTAACGTTGAATCATCTGAGCGACGTCATCGAGTTTCGCTTTGTCGAAATTTTCGCCCATCGCGCGTTGGCGCGCTGCGGTTGCTGCACCTGGGACACTGGTCGCGAAACGCTGAAGTTCAGCAGTGAAATCTTCTGTGGCCTCAGGTTGAATGCTGTTTTTCAACCGCTGATACAACGCGAGTCCGTTGCGCAGATTCAGGATAGCGCTTTGATAGGCGGAGCGCTGGACTGCTTCGAGCTTGTCCGATTGCGCGGCTTGTTCATCGATCTGCTTCAGGAAAGGCGAAAACTCGGCCAAACTAAAATATTTCCGGTCACTTTGTTGCCAGCCGAACAAGCCGAGGACGTCTGCGTTTTGGACGACGAACACCGGATATTGATCGGCAACGGGAGCATTAAACAGGACATCGGTGAGCCATTGCATCGCACTGAGGCGCCTGCCACCCTCGAGCCGCAATTCCTGTTTTCCGTGAATGATCAAGAGCGAATTGCGCGCGACCGTGTCCACCGGTTTGATCCGACCCCCGACGAGCACCGGGATTTCGCCGAACCTGCTGAAATCGAAATCGTCTTTCGCCGTCTTTGGCGGCAACCAATTAGCCGCGATGCAGGTGCCAGCAACAGCCAGAATGATCCATGGTAAAAAACGTTTCATGCGATTGCCCTCCCCCGTTGTCGTGAAAACCCTACGAGATGAAAACCAAATTGCACAAGCAGACCAGCAGCGACGATCACACACGCTACGTAAGGCGCAATGAAGCTCGGGTTGTGCACCACCTGCAAAATCGTTGCCGAATCGTCTTTCTGAAATCCGGCCTGATAAAATGTTTCGCCGCGATAGCGCAGCGGATGATTCATGTAAATCAAGACGTCGCGGTTCACAGAACGCTCGGGGTCGATCAAAGTCACTTTGCTTGAGAAATCCTTAGGAATTTCGGTTCCGGCATATTTTTCGTGAGTGAACTTTTGCAATGTCACGCTGTAAGGCTTGTAATAGCGCGCCGGACGCATCGTGATCATCCAGGTCCGGCCGCCGTACGCAAACGTCTGCGGCGCACCGAGCGCATCCGAAACCAGCCACGTGCCCAACGAACCCCCGTCCTTCGGCAGAATTTCGATAGCCGCGCTCGGAACATCCCGCTCATCCGGCGCGGTCGCGTGCGTAACAGGCTCGACCGCGATCATTGCACCGGGTCCTTGATCCGCGATCGGTTGCGCGCCTTCGCCTGCCTGGCTCAACATCTTCAAGCGCGAATTTTGATAAAAGTTTCTGACTGCAATGCGGAACGGCAAACTCCAGTGATCGATCTCCCGGTTATGGCGCAACACGGTTTCGGGAATTGCGGTCACCTGATCGAGGTCATCGCCGCTCGTGTCGATCACGGCCAGTTCCGTCTGGCGCATGTCCTCGGAATAATTCCTGGTGTCGCCATTTGCCAACTGCATATGACTCTCCACCGCGAACAGATCGGTGAACAGACCGCCAGCCAGCATGATGATTAACCCAGCGTGGGTGAGATGAATCCCCAGTTTCCGCCAGCTCCAGCGGAACCGTTTCAGGTGAGCGGCAATTAGATTGATCAGCAACACAGCCCCGATGAGATGGCCACCCGGAAAAATGGGAATCTTGAAGCCGCGCCCGTCCGGCGGCCACCAGACAAACATGCTTTGGAAATAACGCTGCTGCGCTTCGTCGATCCCGAGATGGACCTGCGCCAGCGTGCCGGCAAAGATCAGTGCCATCGCCGCCGCAAGACACACGATCGTCAGCTTCAGCGATGTAAAGATATCGACGATTTTGTGCAGCATTCTTTCTAAAATCGAACGGATTCGATGAATTTCACGAAATTCGGTTTTTCTCTTTCAATTGCCGTGGTTGGCCCGGTTGCTTTGAAAAACCAAACGCGTCCGTCGCGTCGCGTCCAGGCCGCAATGGTTCGCGTTTTGTTACCAACAATGTCGGTGGTGGAGAACGTCGTATCTCCGGTTTTGAGAGGAGCGACTTGCGAGGTCACGGCGTTTGCATCCATAGGCGCTAGACCCATTTGTCCGCGCCATCGGTTGACGTTGTCGGCATCGCTTCCGCCATCGCCGGGAGACGTCACAATGGAGATGTCGATCTTGCCGCCTTCGTCTGCCGGAGCGCTGAAACTGGCATAGCGCATCGACGAGGGCGGAACTTCCGTCCAGTCTTCGGGCGTTTTCCATTTGATCTGCGGATTGCTTGAGCTCTGTCCCGCCGCCTCTATTGGCGGCGATTTCGATTCCGTCTGCGAATTGCAAATTTGCGGCCCGCTTATCTGATAATTCGTTTGCGTCACCGTAAACATTACCCGTGACTTCGCGACTCGGCGTCCAAATCGGCAATTACCTTGCGGCTGGACTCGACATCCTGCCGCCATTGAGCGTTGGAGGGATCGCGTTCGGCGAGCTTCTGCGCCATCGCCAAATCGGCCTCTGCCCACTGCCGAGCTTCACTCCATTTTTCCAATAAGCGACAGACTCTGCTCATGTTGAAATAACAAACAGAAAGATCGCGCTGCCACTCCGTGTTCTCGGGATCGCGTTCGCTAAGCTTTTTGCGAATCTCCATACTTGCCTCATAGGAGCGTTGCGCGCCTTCTAAGTCGCCCCGCGCCTGCTGAATGACGCCAAGCTTGTCGTGGGAAATAGAAAGAGCGCGCTGGGACTCCGTGTTCTCGGGATCGCGTTCCGTAAGCTTTTTCGCAATCTCCATACTTGCCTCAAAGGAGCGTTGCGCGCCTTCTGAGTCGCCCCGCGCCTGCTGAATGTTGCCAAGCTTGTCGTGGGAAATAGAAAGATCGAACTGCCACTGCATGTTCTCGGGATCGCGTTCGGTAAGCTTTTTGCGAATCTCCATACTTGCCTCAAAGGAGCGTTGCGCGCCTCCTGAGTCGCCCCGCGCCTGCTGAATGTTGCCAAGCTTGTCGTGGGAAATAGAAAG
>Ga0207645_10000399_pt1 | contig 35900 bp, 31 predicted proteins | sample KBSM53metaG_FD_184331 | JGI IMG/M metagenome (GOLD analysis project Ga0207645, IMG submission 184331) | Miscanthus rhizosphere microbial communities from Kellogg Biological Station, Michigan, USA - KBS M5-3 metaG (SPAdes) (version 2) | ecosystem: Host-associated > Plants > Roots > Rhizosphere >...
CTGTTCTCAATGAGCGCCTCATAACGACCGTTCGCCTCTGTGTCACTCGAGAGAACAAATGCAACATCGTGCTCAAGCGTCATTGTCACGTATGCCGCTTTGCCTGTCTTGTGGTCCGCCACTGTGTAAACCCGGTGAAAGGGGTTAACGATGCGTTCCCTACTCCCATTTCCCGCGATTACTGCCGCGGCGACATCGAGGGCCACATGGCGGAGTTTATCTTGTGTGGGCGCAACCACTCCCCACGTCTCAAAGGTCGTCCTGGCCAGGACTTTTCCACTGTTCACGTCCGTCAGCGTGATAATGCCTTTCGCTACGCTGAGCCGAAGTTGCGCAGGCAGCGGCGTTCGAGGCTCGGCTGCACCTTGCGGCACGGAAAGGCGTTGCCCTTCTGCATCCAGGTACGTGGCAAACAACATTATCACTATTGCCGCGAGTACCAAAATTATCGTCTTCATCTTTACTCTCCTCCTTTGTCGCGATTGCCTTCGATTGGCATCGGTTCGCTCCACAGCGGCACCGGCTTTTGCGTATCGTAGTATGGGTAGCTTGACCGCGGTGTGTGGTACGTTGAGACGCCGATAAGGCCGAAGAGCAAAGCTGGCACTGCCATGATGGCTGCCAGCGCTATTGACTTGGTGAGCCTAGCGAATTTCATAAACAGCCTTTCATTTAGAGGTTGACTGCTCCAAATCCGCGGGGAACGAGGAATCATCCTCACGAGGCGCTTTGAACAGCCGCCTCGCTTCGGTCGACTCGGGGCTCCAGATGAATCTGGAGATCGCGCGAAGCGGTGTCTCAGCGAAGGTTAAGCCCCCCCAACCGAGCCTTTCAGCTCGGCCCAAAGTGCGTTGGGACGTCGGATGACGTGATCTAAAGCGAATTTAGCGGCGCTCCCGACAGCCGTATATGAGACCTTAGTCCTATGCGTTTAGGAGCCGCAAAGCATAACCGAGATGATCTGCAGCAGCGCCGCCTGTTGATTCGGCGATTGCAGGTCTGGAGGAGGCGGAAGAACGTAGCGGGGAAACCTCCTCCGTCTGATTCAGATCCGTTTAGCGACGCCGGGGTTTGGAAAAAATCTCGCCTGTTTGTCAACCAATTCGTCGCGAGCGCCGGTTGCCGCTTCCAGTTCCATAGAAGCAGTCAGCTTTTCATCCACCCGCACAGCGAAGCGCTTTTCGTCATTGCGATGTGCGGCAGCAATCCAGATTGTTCGCCCGTTGGAATCAATCAAATGGCAAATGAAATGTGTCCCGATGTCATCGACAATTCCTGCACACGTTTACTGTCTCTCACACGACGCTGTGATTCGCATTTACGATGCAGCGGGCAACGTGATCCCCGTCAATGTCAGGCCTCCGTGCCTAACGGATTATTCTTTGTCGTAAACGGCCGTGTTCGTAAACTTTTTCCCTTTCGCTGTGCTTCCGTTTACAGTCACGACTCGGCTTTTTCCATCGGCAGACACGACGATCCGGCCCTGGGCTACGACCTTGCCGCCCTTTTTGGAGATCGTATTCAGGGTTTGATCATTTACCTTCGTGTAGGAACGCATATCCGCATTGGGATCGCCCGTGACCTCGGAATCTTTGCCGTTGAATCTTCCTTTCCACTCGCTGTGGAAAGGCTTTCCGTCTGCATCGACGCCGTCAGCCGTCACGGTCACCTTGTTGCGGATTAGACGACTGTTATAGACGACCTTCGTACTCTTGCTGGTGCCGCGTGTCAGCTTTGACTTCGATTCGTTTAGCTTCCACGTCCCCTCGAAAGGATCAGCCGCGTATAACCCCCCAGCGACTAAAATTAATCCCAAGCTCAGTGCAATGGTTTTGGTTTTCATTTCTCTATCGAGGAAGGATTTCAGGAAAAGGTCAATGCTTTTCTTAGGTGAGCTCTGCCAACGAATCATTTTCATGACGGATTGACTGACTGATTAGAGGACGACATGCAGGAAGTGGTCAAGCAATTCGCCTAACGGGATCATAGTCAGGACCAGCGGCGCCACAGGCGCGAGCGAGATTGCGGCCAGTTGCAGCAAGGCGTGCTTGCCGAACGGCACCGGCTTCATGCCCTTCACGATTTCAAAGGTGTTGCCGAGGTCGGCCAGCGATTGGATGTCCGCGCTGCCCACCAGCGGTTCGTCGGCCGGCGCTCCGCCCCGCAGCCATTTCTGATCGAACTCGCGCACGTAACGCTGGGCGAGCCCGCCGTATTCCGCCAAGCCCACGCGTTTGGTGCGAGCCAGGCGCGGGATGAAGACAAGCAGCGGCGCGAGCACGAAGAAAAGCATCATTGTCAGCATCGCGAGGAGTTCCATCTTGAAGTCGGTCAGCTTTGCGCCGCCGTAGAAGATCTTGTTCGCCATCACGCCGGCGAGCAGCACCCCCTGGCCCGCCAGCAGCGGGGCGAAGGCGTAGGTGACGGTGGAAAGAAAACCGAGGCCGCCGGCGCGATCGGGGTGAATAGGTACGAGACGGAGTTCGATCCGCGATACCTGCCAAAGAAACCGCGTCCAGATGAGCAGCCGGAAATACCAGCGCAGTAGGATGAACTGGACGAGGGGCAGACTCACGCAGCCAAGCCACCAACCGGCCAGCGTCGGTTGCAGTTTTCCACTTACCGTCATCCCATACCACGTAGGCATATCCATGGCCGCGTGGCTCCGCCAGATGAACAGAACGCCGACTCCATAGACGAACGCGATCAGGAGCACCTCCGCCAGCACGGAATTGCGCAGGCGCATCGCCGCGGCGATGGCCGCGTCAAATCTCCCGCGCGCCTCGTCGGGCACCAAGCCGCGCTTCACAAACGTCCCCACCACGGGGCGCATCCGCTGATGGACCACGAGTTCCGCCACGATGAACAATGGAAGCGCGAGCAAGAATCGGGCATGCACGTCCACGTCGAGGAGGAACGGCACCTTGACGCTATCGCCCCATGCGTGTGCTTCGACGATCGAGAGAACCAGCAACGGCAGCCACGTAATGAGTGCCAGGGCGATCACACGACGCCACACTAATTCCGCCACATCGCCGCAAAGATGCGCACGCCGCAGGAGCTGAAAGAGCGGTCCGCCGAGGACCAGCGAGAAATCAGGTGGAATATTTGGCTCTGACCCCCGTCTCATGCGCTTAATCGACGGTGGACGCTGGCTCGTCGTCGCTGGGCGCCGGTTTGGCCGCAGGCCGCCGCAGGCGGGCCCAGTGGTGCTGGATGACGACGATCTGGGTGTAGACGATCCAGGCCAGCATCAGCGTCGACAGCAACGCCAGCAAGTTGAAAACAAAAAGCAGCCGTGACTTCCGCGTGTCCAGGCGGACCTGCAGCGCCGCGATGTCCGCCTGCACTCCCTGAACGTTGGCCTGCACTTCGCCCAGCCGAGTGTCGATCCGGTGAGTGAGCCCCTTAAGCGCGGCGACGGTCTCAGCGGTGACGTCGCTGTTCGGCGTCACCACCAGTGCCCGCAGCGTGCCGCGCAGCTGCGTCGCGTCCGCGGACAGCTCTTCGAGCCGGTTAAAGGTCTTGTCCAGCGCCGCCAGTCGCGGAGCGCGGTCGGCCATCATAGGCAGCGAGTTCAGCAGGCTCACTGCGTTGCCGACGGTCCGCAGCGCATCCCGCAGAGGAGCCAGCACCTGCTGCATCTGCGCGATGCGTGGTGCTAGACTTGTCTCCAGGCGTTCGTTGAGCGCGTTGAGCACGGGGCTATTCGCCTGCGCCTGTGCGCCGGCGGCGGTGATGGTCTCAGAGGCCTGCCGCACTTCCGTCCGGCTCGTCGCAATGAGGTCGTTCACCCGGCCCACTCCGGCATCGACCACCCCGACCCCGGTCTCGATGAGGCCAAACCCTTTCAGCGCCACGTCGGTCGCCTTGCGATCAACGTACCACGCGCCGAAGATGCCGGAGAGGCTCAGGCCGATGAACAGCACGGCAAGGGCGACGGCGACAAGGCGAATTGTCTTCTCGAGGATTGGCATGCTGGGTTGCGATGTTCTTTTCATGCCAAGGGCATTGTTATTACCTAACGAGAGGTAGCCGGGATTACCCGGTCCTTTTTCCGGCAAAATTTCGCATAATCCGCTTGGCTCCGCCGGGACGGAAGGGAGGAAATCTGTCGCATGGCGTCGAGTTTATGTGCCGTGGTCTCCTCGGGCAATCAGTAAATCGTTGGAGCGCGGTCCGCTGCCTAGGTGCTGAGACCCAGCCCCAACTCTGATCCGTTTTGCTGAGATTGTTGGTACCGATCGGCATGGGACGAAAGTCTTATTTGAGATGCGGCTCGATCGGCTCGCCATGCTCGACGTCCGTGCAAATGACCCACCAGAGCGCCGATTTTCGCGACTTTTAGGCCGCCTCCGCCGCGTTTACCGTTTTTCGAGAAAGCACCCTCACTATCACTCAAGTAGAAGTCTGCTTTCTAACACCCGAAATTGCTGTGGCACATGTGCGCTGGACAGTGTCAGGCGCGAGGACATCGCCCGGAATTCCGGAACCCTGGGAAGGCATACAAACCATCGTATTACACCGGGGCTGAGACGCCGCCGCGGTGGCCAAATTCCATTAGACGATTGGAACGGCTTGCGACGAGGGGGCCCCTGAGGATCATCGTCAGGTATCTAAAAGTACTATCAACTCAGCCATCCCTGACAAAGTGATAGCCAAAACGCTAGTTATGCTCGGACGCGCGAATGACTGATTTGAGTTCCACAAAAGCCGTCAGCTGTTCCTCCGCGTGCACGACGAAACGCTTTCCATCGTCGCTTGCTTCTTGCCAGGTGTGGCAAAACAGGCGAAGTAAGGACGCGCGCCACGATGGCGTGCCGGATTAACGATCAATTCGGGCTGTGGCTCAGCTTGGTAGAGCGCCTGGTTCGGGACCAGGAGGCCGTGGGTTCAAATCCCACCAGCCCGATTTCGAGTCAGAAGAATAGCTGTCCAAAATACTTTTGCGCAGATGGAATTTTCCGTGGCGATTGTCGGCGCGCTGATCGGCGTCGTTATTCTGTTCTTCGGGCGCAAGCTCTTCTGGTTGTGCGTCGCCGCAGTCGGATTTGCGGCGGGCGTCGAGATTGCCCCCCATCTCGTTCACGAACCCTCCTCGCTGATGGCGTTAATCATCGCGCTCGTCCTTGGCTTGATCGGGACTTTGCTCGCACTGTTCCTTCAGAAAATTGCGATCGCAGTGCTTGGCTTCCTCGCCGGCGGCAAACTGGCCGGCGCGATTGCCGCGGCATTTTTGGTTCACTATGCACAGTACTCTACGGTCATCTTCGTGGCCGGCGGGATTATTGGCGCCATTCTGCTCCTGGTCTTGTTTGATTGGGCTCTGATCACTGTGTCCTCTCTCATCGGCGCGCACCTGATCCAAAGCGCGATTGTCCTGCCAGCATCAGGATCGACCATCGTCTTTATCGGCCTCGCGGTCATTGGCATCCTGGTGCAAGCCGCGTCGTTCCGCAGAGGCAGAGTCACGTAACTCCGATCGTTCTGCGGATCGCTAGTTTTTTGGCTGACAAAGCGGAGCGCAATCGCAAGAATGCGCGCATGAGCTCACAAAAAACCGGGTTACGTGTCGCGAGTATCCTGTTCGCTCTTTTTGCTCTCGGTCACGTCCTGCGACTGATCAACCATACCCAAGTGACCGTCGGAACACATCACATCCCGATGGGAGTAAGCGTGATCGCCCTTATCGTTGCCGCCGGCCTCAGCATTTGCATGTGGCGACTCTCATCCGGTGGAGGAAGCTGACAAGTTTCCAATCGGAAGGCGCGCTGCGAGGGGGCTCGTTGCCACTCGTCATTTGGATTTCGTCATTCCTTCGTCATTCGACATTCGTGCTTCGTCATTTCCCAAGCCAATCCGCCGGGACATCTATGAAAGATCGATCCAGGTCCCCGACTGAACCGCAGCCGAGCAGCTTGAGAGTCCGGATAAGATCCGCGCGCAGGATTTCGATTGCTCGCGCAACCCCGACTTCACCAGCGGCGCCCAGACCGTACGCATAGGCGCGTCCAACCAGCACGGCTCGAGCGCCGAGGCACAACGCCTTGACAATGTCGCTGCCCCGGCGGACCCCGCCGTCAAGCAGCACCTCGATACGATCACCCACGGCGGCCAAAACTTCGGGCAGCATTTGGAGAGTCGGCGCAACACCATCAAGCTGTCGGCCGCCGTGATTGGACACGACCAACGCATCCGCTCCTGCATCCGTTGCGCGTCGAGCATCTTCTCCCGTATGAACGCCTTTGATGATAATTGGGCCGCTCCAGGCATCGCGAATCCAGCGGAGGTCTTCCCACGTCACCACGGCCTGTTCCAAAGCAGCCGTCACATCCGCATACAACATCGGCCCCTGTCCGGGAATCACGACGTTCGCGAACTTCATCAATCCGCCATCCGCCAGAAAAGCCGCCAGCCAGCGCGGTTTTGTCAGGAGCTGGCTCACAAACGGCAGCATCGGTCCAAGTTTGCCGGTCAACATTTCTTTGGCGCCATTTCGGACATCGCGTTCTCGCAGTCCGGCCACTGCCGTATCGATCGTAACAACGAGTCCCGAAAAACCTGCCCCTCGCGCGCGTTCCATTGCCGCTACCGCGCAGGCGCGGCCGCCGACCAAATAAAGCTGATACCAAACTGCCCCGCTCGACGCAACCGCTACATCCTCCAGACGGCAACCCGAGAGAGTCGAAAGGGCGTATATGATACCCGCTCGGCTAGCGGCGCGCGCAGCCGCTTCTTCGCCGCGCGGATAAATGAGCCGGCTGCTGCCGACAGGCGCTAGGATCAGCGGCATGGAGAGAGGCGTGCCAATGACCGTCGTGCGCAGATCGCACGCCGGTGTCGCTACCGCGCAGCGCGGGCGCAGCGTCACCGTCTCAAACGCGCGGCAGTTCGCGCGCAATGTCTGCTCCGCCTCCGCGCCGCCGTCGATGTAGTCAAATACCACCCGGGGAAGCCGACGTTTGGCCGCCCGCCGCAAATCTTCGATGTTGATGACGCGCGGCGATTGAACTGATCGAGCATTGTCATGTTGATCGGAGCGAAACATCTCTGACTATTGGTTTGGCGAGCAGGTTAAAGAAATGATCTGAGATTCTTCGCTCCGCTCAGAATGACAAGCGGAATGCGCCTCAGTGGCGAAAATGGCGCACGCCCGTGAAGATCATCGCCATGCCGCGCTCGTTCGCCGCAGCGATTACATCTTCGTCGCGAACCGAGCCGCCCGGTTGAATAGCGCAGGTGGCCCCCGCATCCGCGGCGGCGATCAACCCATCCGCAAATGGGAAAAAGGCGTCGCTCGCGACTGCACTGCCTTTGAGAGAAAGCCCGGCTTCCTTCGCTTTCCAAACGGCGATACGCGACGAATCCACACGCGACATCTGACCGGCGCCAATGCCAAGGGTGCGATCGGCCCGGGCATAAACGATCGCATTTGATTTCACATGTTTGACGACTCGCCACCCGAACAACATGGCATTCACCTCGGTTTTGGTTGGTCGCCTCTTCGTGACCACCTTCCGGGTGATTTCCCCCGCAATATCCGCGTCCTGGGCCAGAAGACCGCCGCTAACCGAGCGAATATCGGTCGCCGATCTCGCTTCGATTGGCGAAGTTGTTAGACGAATGAGGCGGAGGTTCTTTTTCTTTTGAAGAATGCTGCGGGCCTCGGCATCAAAATCCGGTGCGATGATTACTTCGCTAAAAATTTCACTTATCGCCTTGGCCAGGGGCTCATCAAGCGGCCGGTTGCAAATGATGATTCCGCCAAACGGCGCTTGTTTGTCCGTGGCGAATGCTTTGTCCCACGCGTTGCGAAGATCGGTATCGGAACCCACTCCACATGGATTGGTATGTTTGAGAATCGCAACGGTCGGCTGCTCGAATTCGGCGATCAGATTCGTCGCCGAGCTGATGTCGAGAATATTGTTAAAGGAAAGTTCCTTGCCGTGAAGTTTTTCGAAATGTTTATCGAAATCGCCATAAAGCACCGCGTTTTGATGCGGATTTTCGCCGTAACGCAACCGCATCACTAGCGGGGCCGAAAGTGTAAACGACGAGTCGGTTGCCTGCTCCTTGTTTAGGAACTTGCCGATCGCCCGATCGTATTCGGAAGTTTTAATGAACGCCTTAATGGCGAGGTGCTCACGCAATTTCAACGTCGTCTTGCCATTGTTATCGCGCATGTTCTCAAGCACGATATCGTAATCGGCTGGATCGATAACGACCGTCACCGACTCATAATTTTTTGCCGCGCTGCGAATCATTGATGGTCCGCCAATGTCGATATTTTCGATTGCTTCCGCGAGGCTTACGTCCGGCCTGGCGATAGTCGCCTCGAACGGATAAAGGTTGACTACCACGAGATCGATCGGCTCGAACCCGCATTCGCGCGCTTCCGCCTCATGTTTCGGGTTGCCGCGCTTGTAGAGAAGGCCACCGTGCACACGCGGATGCAAAGTCTTGACCCGTCCCTCGAGTACCTCTGGAAAAGCGGTAAACTTTGATATCTCGCGCACCGGAATGTTTTCCTTTCTCAGTAAATCTGCTGTTCCGCCGGTGGAAATGATATCGACGCCTTGACTCTCGAGGGCCCGCGCGAATAAAGCGATGCCGGTTTTGTCGGAAACGGAGATGAGAGCGCGGGTGATTTTCACCAAAGGGTCAAAATTGTTACAAGAGTTACAAGGTTAAAAGGAACTGTTGTAACGATGTAACTTTTTACGATGTTACCTGATCGCGTCAGCGATCAAGAATCACGTTCTTCGCCGCGGGATAAAGCACCGGGCAGCACCCGATCGTTTCGCAAAACGCTTTGCTGAAATGACTGAGGCTCGAGTATCCCACTTCCGTCGCCGCTTCGGTCACGTTGTAGCGGCCCGTGCGCAATAGCTCGGCCGCGCGTTCCATCCGCACATTGCGCAGATATTGCGGAATGGTAAGACCGACTTCGCGCGAAAAAATTCGGCTGAGATAAAACGGACTGCAGCCCACTTCCTGCCCCAGTATTTCCAGCGCGGGAGGATTTGCCAGATCACGCGCCAGCAATTCTTTGGTCCGCTCCACGCGTTCCCGGGCGACGCGCTTTTGCCGCATGCAGAAAAATTCCGGGTCCTTGGGCGCAAAGAAAAAATGCGCCATGAGTTCGAGCGCCTTGCTTTGGTACCAAATAATCTGGGCTGCTTTCGCCACCGGCGGTTCGGCGAGACTTGCCACGACTCCACGCTGTTCCACCGTCATCGGACGCACCGGCGCAATCACGCTCTCCTCTTTTCTCTCAAAAACGACCCGGCGAATTTGCGGCTCCAGGTCCGCTTCGTTCTGGACGAATTGCTTCTGCAAATGTTCGCGCGAAAATTCGAGCGTCACGAATTGATGATGATCATGCGCTCGCCGCGACGCCGCGAGCGGTTTGTCGCCGATCGCGTAATAGCCGCAATTTCCCGGCGAATAATCGCTGCACATTTTTCCGCCGGCTCCGATCTCGCCGTGCCCGTTCAGATTCAAACAAAACTCAAGGCTGTGCGGATGGAACGTGCGTCCCCAGTCAAACGAACGCTCAATGCGGAAGTCATGCCACTCGACGGCGACGCCCATTTGATCGACATCGCCGTAAAGCGGGCGCCATCCATCTTTCACCTCACGCCAAGCGTGCTGCTCGGCCGCGCAACCGGGATTCATGTTGCCTAATTACGAGTGTTGGTGCGCCGAATGCAAGGCTGGTTTCTTTTCCTCAAGCGCGGCGCGGTCCCATTTTCCGAGCATGGAAGCGGCGTCGTAGGTGCTTTGCGCGAACTCCAATAAGGTCTCATCCGGCGATCTCGCGGTCCGGACCGCTTCGTAAGGCAAAACGAATTCTCGCATGGTTGTGTTATAGGAAGCGGAAGACGGTTGAACATTCACCTCTGCAAATCCTTGCGGCTCGGGATAGGCGTACGAGTAAAAGATCGGCGTCGGGGCGGAAGCGTTTCCCGGCCAGAAACCCAGGCTGCTCACTTCCTGTGAGTAGGCTTCCCGCGTGACCGCGTCGGGTAGATGTGGTACCCCACCCGGATGCGGCGGCGCAGATCGCCCCGAGAAGCGCGTAACCGCGAGATCAAAGCTGCCCCAGAAAAAGTGGACAGGGCTGCACTTGCCGCAGAAACGTGAACGAAATTCTTTGAACACGCGATCGCTTTGCGCCAACGCGCGCCAGAAACGATTGGCGTATTCTGGATCGTAAGATCGATGCTTGTCGTCCTGTTGGAAAGGAATGGCGGGTTCAACCTCGTTCGGCGTCGTGTTAATCGTAGTGTCGATCTGGAGTTCGCTCAGCCCAGCCATTACCTCGCGATAAAAATCCGCAACCGATTTTGGGCGCAGCTCGATCACTTTCACCGCTCCGTCGCTTTTCAGGATGCGCAATTGATGATCGATGAAATCGAAACGAATTTCGAAAATTCCAGCCCGATGGGGGATTGGAGAAGTTGTAAGGCCCCGCGCTGTTAAATAAAACGTGACGTGCCAGGAATGATTCGTCCACGGCGCGAGCGAGAGCCGAATCTTGCCGACGACTTGCGTCCACATGTGCAGCGTTGCGCATGTCTCGTTCCATTCCTCAAATGGTAAAGCTGGCCAAGTTTCAATATGCGCGTCGCTGGCAGCCATGACTTCCTAAGTGTCAGTGTTGTCGCTAACCGCGATTGATAAAGTCGTCAAACGAGCGCTTCACTCTTTCGAACATGTCTCGTGCCTCTTCCTGGGTCCGGTGGAAGCCCTCTTTGATTCGCGCTTTCACACCACTGAAGGGGCCTCTTTCGTCTTCCGTGTCGGAGTCGGTTTGCACGTCTTCCATGGTCGCACCGGCAAACATTCCTTCCGTCCGCCTGACCGTGCCGCGATTTGCGCCGACGTAGATTGTTCCGACCGGACGCAAGGATTGATTTAAAAGAGTAACGATCCAGACGGGCTCGCCGCGCTCATCGGTGCGTAGAGTGTAGCTGACCGTCGCAAACTGCGTATGCGATTTTTCCGCGGTATGACTCGCGACCGCGTAGACGCCGTTGGAATCGAGGTTTAGACGCGCCGTGTCGATCGATGTTCCCTCTGTTGAACCTGCAACTGAGCGGCCTGGCGTCTGATCGGAAACAATGCGTCCATCAGCGACCTGAACTTCGTGCACGCCACCGCGCCCCCCTGGATTCTTCAAAATAACTTTCCACTTCTTCGGCTGTGGATCGCCTTCGACGCCAGTCACTGACACAACATGATTGAGCGCGCCGCGGCCTAATTGCGTGCCAACCACGCGTAGCGCGTCGTAGGCAGTTGCATTCTCCTGCGCCAACGCCGGCGTGATCGAAAGCAAAAATGCAATAAACAATCTCCACATAGTGCAAAATTGAACAGCGGTTTCAGCAAGTGTCCATCGGGTTTTCACGGGGCGCGCAATTGTCGATTCTTCCAGCAATCGTATCGCAAGGAAACACCGTGATCTGTTAGTACATCTCAACCGGCGAGTGTTTGGCATCTTCCGGACTGCGCTGCCGGGCAAGTTCCTCTCCGAGAACGGCGACGCGCAGGTCCCATATTTCGCTGTCGATGTCGCGAAAAGCTGCCTCGGAGAAATCGGCCGGGGGCATGAGTTTTTCCTTGAAGCGCGCGACGCTGGCAAGCGCGCGATCGATTTCGCCGTGCGGCAACGCGCCGAGAATGCGATGCACACTTTCGATTTCGGGAATGCGATGGCAAATCATCGCCAGATCGTTGCCGGCCGCGATGACGAGTCGAATCGTTTCATCAAGGCCGTACTCATTCAGAATCGCGCCCATGTCGAGATCATCCGTCATGATCAAACCGTCAAAGCCCATTTCCTCACGCAGCAGTTGTGTCACGATGCGATGTGACAAAGTGGCGGGCGTTCTGTCGGGTTCGAAACACGGATACCAGCCGTGACAAATCATCATGCTGTCGACTTCGCCCACAAATTGCCTGAACACGGCGAGTTCTTCGCGATCCAGTTCTTCGCGTGTGCGGCTAATCTTCGGCAGCGCATAATGCGCATCGATTGTCGCTGCTGAGTAACCGGGGAAATGTTTGCCGCAGCTCGCTATCCCCTGCCCTCTCATCGCTTCATCAAACGCGCCGGCATTGCGAACAACCTGCTCGACCGTTCTTCCGTAACATCGGCCGCGCAGTGAATTGTCGGCCTCATCATCGAAAGAAATGTCGAGGACTGGGCAAAGATCGAGATTGAAACCGAAAAGCCGCAACAAACGTCCGGTGATATCGCCGTGGCGGCGGATAAGATCGATATCGTTCGTGTCGCGCAATTGCTGCGCGTTCGGTGGCCAATTCCCGATTAAACGTAAACGCGACACGCGACCGCCTTCCTGGTCGATAGTGATAATGGGCTCGATCTCACTAAGGCCGCGCAGATCATCGATCAGTTTGCGCAGTTGAGCGGGGCTCTCGATGTTGCGCCCAAAGAGAATATAACCGCCGGGTTGCACCCGCCGAAACAACCTTTCGGCTCGGGAGTTGAGTTCTTTGCCGGGAACGCCCGTGAGAATTAATTGACCAAGCGAATTATTTTTCATCGGTGGCAGATCATCAACGTTCAGCCTTCAACTTTCAACGCTCAACATAGTGACCCGATTTGCCGGAATGCACTGAGTTGAACGTTAGTCGTTGAGCGTTGAACGTTGAGCGTTTTGAAGATCGCGATTTACGGCGGCACGTTCGATCCCGTTCATCATGGACATTTGATTCTTGCGCGCGAAGCGCGTGAGCAATTCGGATTCGGAAAGGTAATCTTCGTTCCGGCGGCGGTCTCGCCTTTCAGAAGTCTTCCTGTCGCAAGCGCGCAAACGCGGTTGTCTATGCTACGGCTCGCGATCGAAGGTGAAGAAGGATTTCAATTGGACGATTGCGAACTGCGTCGTCCGCCTCCGTCCTACACCATCGACACAATTGAAGAAATCCGGACCCGGAGACCTGACGCGCAAATGTATTGTCTAATCGGAGAAGACAATCTGCCCACGCTGCACAAGTGGCACCGCTTTGATGAGCTAAGAAAAGCGGTTCAATTTATTGTCCTCGACCGCACCGGAAAGTCACCAGATCATCCTTACCCAATCGTGCATCGCAAAATCGATATCTCCGCCACGGAAATCAGAAACAGAGTTGCCTCCGGCCAGTCGATTCGGTATTTCGTACCGCAGGCAGTCGAAGAAATCATTCGGCACGAAAAAATTTACCAGGAGCAAGCGAAATAACGCCGGAAAACCTAGCAAAAACCTGCGCGGAACTCGCCTCGAACAAGAAGGCGGAGGACATCGTCGTCTTGGATTTGCGCGCGATCTCCACGTTCACCGATTTCTTCGTGATCTGCTCGGCCACGTCGGAGCCGCAGCTCAAAGCGGTCGCAAATGAAATTGAAACGCGATTGCGGAAGGATCATTCGATTCGAGCTGTGGCAATTGACGGTTTCCCAGCCAGCCTATGGATCGTGCTCGATTACCTGCAGGTGGTCGTCCACGTGTTTCATCGAGACAAACGCGCCTTTTACAGCCTCGAGGACCTTTGGGGCGACGCGCCATTGCTCCAATGGGAAAAGGCTGCAATGCGTTGATGTAAGTGGGCTCGTCCGCGGCGAGCGTCGATTTTGTTCCTCAGTCGTTGCAGAACGCCGCTCCGATTATTTGGGCGACGTCTTAGGTGATGTTCGCCCGGAGCGACGTCCCGGCAATTGCGAGAGCCAAACCAAGAGTGAAGCGCCGTACTAACGACCACTCCACTGGAATTCGTGGCTACGGCACCTCGACTTCGACGGAGCCGATGTCGGAGGCGGGTCCTTGCGGTCGTCTCACCCCGCGCTGGTCGCGCCCAGGCGCCGTACTGACGTCGCCGACATCGATCGCCGGGCTTCCGGCCATCGGTAGATGGGTGTCGGTCGAGCCGCCGTTATCCTGGAGCGGGCCGAGCAAGGGATCGACACCGGGCAGGTCGCTCGGTTGATCCAGGCCACAGGTGGCGTCGCTGTCGAGATTAAAGCCTCTGGAGATGAACCCGCCCGTGGTGAGGCCCTTGCAATCCTTCACAAACCCGTGGTTGTTGCCGACGATGGTGTTACTCATCACCACCGTGCCTGAAGTCAGATAAATTCCACCTCCCGTGCACTCGCCCTCGTTGTCGGTGACGGTCGCGTTGATCAGGTTCACGGTCCCGCCAAAGTTTGCGATGCCGCCGCCGACGCCGCCGTCGCAGATGCCCGGATCGACCGCAAGGTTGCCGCTGATCGTAGAGTTGATGATCGTGAGGGTCGCATGGAACTCGTTAGCGATCCCAGCGCCGGCGGTGGATTTATTGTCGCGAATGGTAACCCGCAGCAACTGCAAGTCGCCCTCGTTGAGTATACCAGCGCCCTCATCATCGAAAAGAGAGTTATCTCCGTCCTGGATGGTCAGATCGCCGATTTTCACCGGAGCGCCTGTGACTCGGAACACCCTCGAGTTGGACAAGTTCGACGCGACTCTGACCGTGATGCGCTGTTGGTGCCCACCGAGAATTCGCAGCGGCTTGTCGATGAGCAGCTCGCCGCTGGTGAGGACGATGTCGCCTTCGACGGTAAATCGAATCGTGCCACCCGCCGGCGCATCGGCGATCGCCTGGCGCAGAGAACCCGGACCCGAATCGGCCAGGCTTGTGACAATAATATCGGCCGCTCCGAGATGAGCTGGAGCCGCGAGCGCAAAAAACAACGCAATTAAAGAGAAAATCACGGCATATGTCTCCCTCTGGGTTGAGGCTAGAGAATTTTCTGCTCCGATGTCAAACCCGAAGGCTTCGCGGACGCAGGTCCCTCGCTCGGTCTCACGAACCAAACCACGGTCCCGGCCGGAAAAGAAACGCTCCACCGAGCTGATTCACGGGAACCAATCAACGTTTCACCCGCGCTCCTTCAGCAGATGACACCCGAGAATTCGCGCGTCCCGGTTTCGCTCCCGCCCGAGACCGCAAGGCCGCGTTGATGTAAGGGCGCTCGCCCGCGGCGAGCGCCGATTGTATCTCTCAGACGTGGTGGTAAACGTCGCGTCGACTATTTCTGCGTTGGCGATGGCTTCGAAGGAGGCGTTGCCTGTGGCACTGTCTTCCCCGGCGGTGCTGCCTGCGGCACTATCTTCCCCGACGGTGATGCCGCAGGGGATGTGGCAGGTGCCGCCGTAGGTTTTGTGTCCAGCAACTCGATCTCAAAAATCAAAGTCGAATTAGGAGAGATATCGGGACCCACTGCGCGCTCGCCATACGCCAGGTTCGGGGCAACGAAAAATTGATATTTGCCTCCCGTTTTCATCAGTTGGAGCCCTTCGGTCCATCCCTTGATTACGCCATTAAGCGGAAACGTCGCGGGCTGTCCCCGCTTGTATGAGCTGTCGAACTCTTTGCCGTTAATAAGCGTGCCACGATAATTAACAGTCACCGTGTCTGTGGCTTTTGGCTGTGCGCCCGTTCCGTCCTTGATCACCTTGTACTGCAACCCGCTCGCGGTTGCCTTCACGCCTTCCTTTTTTTTGTTTTCCTCGAGAAATTTCGTGCCTTCCGCGGCGCTCTTCTCTCCCGCGGCCTTCTGTTTTGCTTGCATATCCTTTTCGAATGTCGTCATAACCTCCTTGATCTGATCCTGCGTAAGCTGGGGCTTTCCCGCGATCGCGTCGTTTATGCCGGCGGTAAGCGCCTCGGGATTGATCTCGACATTCTGTCGGGCGAGGTTGGAACCGATATTGAGGCCAATGCTATAACTGACCTTATCCTTCTGGTCCGTGAGCTGTGGCGATTTCTCTTGCGCGAACAGGGGCAATGGGAGCAAGAATGCGGCAAAAATAAGGCTGAAACGTTTCATAATATAGAATTTTCCACGCGGGGTTACTCAAATTGAGCGCCGCGGGAACTGGCACGCTAATGGATAAACGTTACTCGTCAAGAAAACAGCATCGTCGAGCTCATTTTCTCACTTCCCTCGCGGCGCTCGCATGCATCGTCGCTTTGCCACAGACGCTTCCCGCGGTCTCCTTCACCCACAGCGAGGTCCTCGAGATCGGAAAAAAAATCTGGCGCAACGAATGCAATGGAACGGTCGCCGGGCTGACTTCATGGAATGAAGGCGAAAAATTCGCGTCGCTCGGCATTGGCCACTTTATCTGGTACCCAAAGGGACAGCGCGGGCCGTTCGAAGAAAGTTTTCCCAAACTGGTCAGCTTTATTGCCAAACGCGGAGCAAAACTGCCAGGATTGCTCTTGGGGGCCGGTGAACACCCATGTCCGTGGAATTCGCGTGCGGAATTTCTTCAGGCTCAAAACACACCGGAAATGAAACAATTGCGTCAGTTTCTCGTCGATACCGTGGATCTTCAGGCGGAATTCCTCATTTCCCGGTTGCAAAATGCGCTGCCGAAAATGCTGGCCGAAGCAGCGTCTTCCGACCGTGCGAACGTTCAGCAGCAATTCGAGCGACTGGCGAGCACGCCCCATGGCTGTTACGCGCTCGTCGATTATGTGAACTTCAAAGGAGAAGGAGTCTTGCACACAGAGCGTTATCAGGGTCAAGGTTGGGGCTTGCTTCAAGTCCTCGAAAATATGCACGGCACGTCCCCGGGCGCCGCCGCAGTCGATGAATTTGCTCGCTCAGCGAAAGCGACTTTGACCCGACGCGTGCAGAATGCTCCCGCTGAGCGGCACGAATCTCGGTGGTTATCAGGTTGGCTTCAGCGCGTAAACAGCTACACTCGGGGTTGATCTATCTATGCTGGCAAAATTTTCCATATTGCTCCGCGTGGTGTTACTGGCTGGCGTTGCCTGTTCGCTCAATGGCCAAATACTATTCGGGCCCAAACGAGCCACTCCCAAACCCGTGGCGCCCAAACCGGCCGCGCCCAAAACAATGCGGAAAGCGTCCGAGCTGATTAGCAGGCAGGAACCAGTCAAAATCAACCAGGCATTACTCAAACAGATTACACCCGACACGGTGCACGTTGTCGTCTCTCTTCCCAAACAGCGCGCCTATCTGATGATGGGCGACCAAATCGTGATCGACAGCCCGATCTCCTCCGGCAAGCGCGGGCATAGCACGCCCACGGGCCATTTCTCCGTTATGGAAAAGGACCCGGACCATCGTTCCAGCATTTATGGGGACTTCGTTGACAGCTCGGGTCGAGTTGTCCGTGCCGGCATCAGCGCCAAAATCGATTCCGCCCCCAGCGGAACGCATTATGTAGGTGCGCCGATGAGGTGGTTTATGCGGCTAACGGGAGAAGGCGTTGGCATGCATGTCGGGATTTTGCCGGGATATCCCGCATCGCACGGCTGTATTCGGATGTCACCGGATGGAGCAAAGCTCTTTTACGATAATGTGAAAGTCGGCACCCCAGCTGACGTAGGAGATTATTGACGAAACACAGATTTTCCAATCTGTGCGCCCAGTGAAGTTGAACTTCGCTGAACCCGGAACAACAGCGCAGCGTGCGCGTGCACACTATCACGTTCCGATCAGCTTTCTCCGAAGCAGATCAAAGCCTGCCTGGGCAGCGATCTGCTTGAACGTTTCGCGGTCACTCGGAAAAAATAATTTCTTCACCACGGTTTCAGCGGTGGTGGCCAGAGCGATGTAAACCGTGCCGACGGGTTTGTCTGGCGAACCGCCGGTCGGCCCGGCAATTCCTGTTGTGGCCAACGCGTATGTCGATAGGGCACGCATGCGCGCGTGTTCGGCGAGAGCGCGCGCGACCGGCTCGCTCACAGCGCCTTGCTTCTCAAGGAACTCTGGATCGACATCCAGCATGTCGATCTTGGCCTGATTCGCGTAGCAGACGTATCCAGCAAGAAAAACCGCCGACGCGCCCGGAACGTTCGTGATGCGATTCGCCAGCAACCCACCCGTGCACGATTCCGCGATCGCGAGCGTCTCCTTTCGACTGGTGAGCAGTTTTACGATTACCTCCTCGAGAGTTTCCTCGTTCGTAGAGAAAATCGATAAGCCCAGCCCGTTTTTGATGATCACGTCAGCGCGCGCGACGGCATCGGGTTCACCGACAATCCGAACATCGACCTCGCCGGGGCGTGCGCAATAACCAAGCTCGATTCCCGGAATAGCGAGAACTTTGTCACCGATTGTCTGCTCAATCGTCGATTCCCCCAGACACGCAATTTTATAGAGCCGTTTCTCGATCGAGGCGGGAACCTGAACGATCGAGCGCAAGATCGGCGTCACGAATGCGCGAAACATTGGTTGAAGCTCGCGTGGCGGCCCGGGCAGAACAAAGACGTGCGGCGAACGAATCACGGGATTGATGTTTGCCTTCAGATATAGGCCGGAGGCGCTTCCGTTTTCGTTTCGAAGGACCTGCGCGCCGGCGGGCACTTCGGCCTGCCGAGCAATGCTCGACGTCCACTTGATTCCGCGCGCTCCGAGTCGCTGCCTTAGCGAAGCGAGCAATTCCGAATTTGTTTGGAGTTCCAGCCCGATTACATCCGCGACGATCTCGCGCGTGATATCGTCGCTGGTCGGCCCAAGCCCGCCGGTCACAAATAAAATCTCAGACCGCCCAAATAATTCCGAGAGGTTGTCTCGGATCGCCTGACCATCGGGAACCGTTCGCCGCTCATTGATGCGCAGTCCAAGCGCCAAAATTTCACGCGCGATAAACGCCAGATGCGCGTCCTGAACGTCCCCGAGCAAGAGCTCTGTGCCAGTATTCAGAACGACAACGCGCATTCGGGAACGTGAATCGTCAAAAGAGTTACAACGTTACAACGGAAGGAGCGTAACCCCTTTTAACGGTGTAACCTTTTAACCTTCAGCATCGGCCAAAAGCCGGTTACGCCGCGTCCTTGTCCTGCTTCTTACGAATGAGCGGAAGCTTTTTGCCTTCGACGACTGCGCGATTGATCGTCACCTCAGCAATATCTTCACGGCTGGGCACGTCGTACATTATGTCGAGCATGATTCGCTCGAGCATCGACCGCAATGCGCGCGCGCCTGTGCCCTTGGTCACGGCCTGTGCTGCCAGCGCTCGCAAAGCGTCTTTCGTCAGTGTCAATCGGACGCCCTCCATCGAAAAGAGCTTCGTGTACTGCTTGGCCATCGCGTTTTTCGTTTCGGTCAAAATTGCCACCATTTCTTCCTCGGTCAGGGCGTTGAGTGAACTGACCACCGGAAGCCGTCCGATGAATTCGGGAATCATTCCGAAAGCCAGCAAGTCTTCCGGTTCAACATGTCGGATCGCTTGCTTTCGCAAGGTCTCCTCGACTTCGAGTGTCGGACTTCCAAAGCCCATCACTTTTTGGCCGATCCGTTTCTGGATAATCTTGTCCAGCCCGATGAAGGCGCCGCCGCAAATAAAGAGGATCTTCTCGGTATTGACCTGGATGTATTCCTGGTGCGGGTGTTTGCGGCCGCCCTGGGGCGGAACATTGCAGGTGCTGCCTTCCAGGATCTTGAGTAGCGCCTGCTGAACGCCTTCGCCAGAGACATCGCGCGTGATGCTCACATTATCGGTTTTGCGGCCGATCTTGTCGATCTCGTCAATGTAGACAATACCGATCTCCGCCCGTTTGACATCGTAATCAGCATTCTGCAGCAGGCGCAGGATGATGTTTTCGACGTCTTCACCAACATAGCCGGCTTCCGTTAGTGTCGTCGCATCGGCAATGCAGAACGGGACATCGAGAATTCTGGCCAGTGTTTTCGCCAGCAAGGTTTTTCCCGAGCCGGTCGGTCCAATTAACAGAATGTTGCTCTTCTCGATTTCAACCTCTGCAAGCGGGTCCGGCTGAAATGTCGCCGATGCATCACCTGGCGCGGAAGGTTGCAGCACGCGCTTGTAATGGTTGTGCACGGCCACCGAAAGCGTCTTTTTGGCGATATCCTGTCCGATTACATATTGGTCGAGCGAGCGCCGGATTTCTGCGGGCTTTGGCACACGGATATTGGACGACTGACGCCGAGCATCCTCATTGAGTTCCTTATCAAGGATGCTTTTGCAGACGTTGATGCAACTGTCGCAGATATAAACGCCCGGCCCGGCAATTAATTTGCGTACCTCGGCGTGGCTCTTGCCACAAAACGAGCACATGGTGAGGTTGGAAGCGCGTGCCATATTAGTTTTAGAAAAGAGCTCTTATCCCCCGGCTTTGCGCGGTAAGGCAGCCTCGGCAACGGCTACCGATCGATTCCCGGAAGGAGGCGTTGCACCGTCAAGAAGCTTCACTTCCTTACGGGATTTGATCACTTCGTCCACCAACCCGTATTCTTTTGCCTCCTGGGCGGACATGTAATAATCGCGGTCCGAATCGAGCCGCACCTGTTCCTCCGATCTGTTCGTATGCTGGGCGATGATTTTGATGAGGCGCTTTTTAAGCTTGAACATGTAATCCACCTGGCGCTCGACATCGCTCGCCGCGCCCTGCGCGCCTCCGGAAACCTGATGGATCATGATGTCTGAGTTCGGAAGGGCGAAGCGTTTACCCTTCGTGCCGGCGCAGAGCAAAACCGCGGCCATGCTCGCAGCCATGCCGAGACAATAGGTCGTCACATCGCAGGTAAGAAACTGCATCGTGTCGTAAACCGCGAGCCCAGCCGTCACCGAACCGCCCGGCGAATTGATATAGATGTTGATATCCTTTTTCGAGTCCTCCATTTGCAGGAAGAGAAGCTGCGCAATGACCAGGTTGGCGATGTGATCGTCCATCGGCGTTCCGATGAAGACGATGCGATCCTTGAGCAACCGCGAGTAAATATCGTAACTGCGCTCGCCCCGGCCAGTCTGCTCCACAACCATCGGGACCAGCACCGACTGCGATCGATTTTCATTGGTTGCGGTCATGATTTTCTTCTGCCACGGGAGGTTCCTGAACCCGCTCGACGCTAACATTCGCCTTGAGGAAATCAAGAGTCTTACCGAGCACAAGCTGTTCTGCGACGCTATCCAAGGCGTCGTGATCCTCGAGTTCCTTGCGCATTTTCTCCGGAGAAATGTTGTAGCGAGCGGCGTCTCCGCGGATTCGCGCATCGATCTCCTGGCGCGACGTTTTGATGTTTTCGCGCTCGGCGATCCGATGCAGAATGAAATTCGTCTTCAATCGGTGCGCGGCAAGACCGGCGGCCGTTTCGATCAGTTCTTTCTCTTTTTCCTTTAGCATCTCATCAGGAACGCCGCGTTCCCGATTTCGTTGCACCAGCTCTCCTAAAACGCGTCGCGTTTCGTTTTTCATCAAGGCAGGCGGCAATTCAAAACTGATGTGCTCATGTAAGTACTTCACGATCTGCGCTTCCTTTGCGCGCTCGACTTCGTGCTCTTTTTCGTGCTCGAGATCGTGTTCGATCAGATGTCGAAGGTCGCCCAGCGTCTTACCGGGAACCAGCTTGTTTGCCAGCGAGTCGTCGAGAGCGGGCAGAACTTTCTCCCTTATCTCCTGCAAAGTGACCGCGTAGTTCGCCTCTTTGCTCGCAAGATCTTTAACCGGAAAATCCGCCGGAAATATAATTGTGATCTGCCGCGTTTCGCCTCGTTTCTGTCCGACAATCTGCTCGCAGAACTTCGGAAGAAAATTGTCGGGAGCGAGATGCAGCCAGAATTTTTTGCCACCGTGCAGGTTCTTGCTTGCCTGCGGCGCGACCTCGGCGATCGGCTTGCCGTCGATCAAACCTTCAAAGTCGATCACCGCAAAGTCTCCCATTTGCAGTTCGCGTTCCGGAACCTCGACAAAATCAGCGGCTTGATCGCGCAAGCGCTCCAGCGCGGTATCGACGTCCGCCTCGGACACTTTCGTATCGGGCAACTGCACGGAGACGTTCTTGTATTCCGGAAGCTCGAATTCCGGCGCGGTCACCACCGTCGCCCGAAAGCGCATCGACTTGTCCTCGCCGAGTTGCACGTCCTCGATGTTGGCCAACGAGGCCACGCGCAGTTGCTGTTGTTCGACTGCTTCGTGATAACTTTTCGAAACGAGTTTTTTGGTAAGCTCTTCCTGGATTTGCTTGTGAAACCTTTTTTCAATGATCGCGCGCGGCGCCTTTCCGGGGCGATAACCTGGAATTTTGGCGATGCGCGAGAAACTGTTCGCAATGGAGTCCCATTCCTTTGAGACCTCTTCAGGCGGCAACTCGATCTGGAGCGTGGAGACAGACCCGGGCTGCGTTTCAACCTCGACTTTCATGAATGGCGTTACTGTAGCGGCGCTCGATGGACGTCGCATTAAGTTTCATTCGCCCGCGACAGGAGAGGCCGGCCTCGCACGTAAACGGAATGGATTTGCGGGAAACCAAACCAATACGCGATCTCGCGATAATCTTCGCAGTCGAAGATCGAAAAGTTGGCAAGCTTTCCCGGTTCGAGTGAACCAATCTCGTCGCCGCGATTCAAACTGCAGGCTGCATTGATTGTCGATGCCGTGATCGCTTCCGCCGGTCGCATTTTCATTTGCGTGCAAGCTAGCGAGAGCATCATCGGCATCGACGGGCTTGGGGACGATCCAGGGTTAAAATCCGTCGCGATGACGACGGCCAGCCCGGCCTCAATCATTTCGCGCGCCCGCGGGTAATCTGTCGATCCAAGCGCATACACCGACCCGGGCAGCAAAACCGGCTGAACTCCCGAGGCTTTCATTGCCGCGATCCCATTCTCGTCAGTCTTTTCCAGATGATCCGCCGTGGTCGCTTCCAATTCCGCGGCCAATTTTGCACCGCCTGAATTGGTGAGTTGATCGGCATGAATTCGCAGCTTGAGTTCACTTTTTTTTGCAGCGGTTAAAATTTTTCTCGATTGCTCAATGTCGAAGTAACCGCGTTCGCAAAAAACATCGCAAAATTCCGCCAGCTTCTCTGATGCGACGCGTGGCAACATCTCGTTTATGACAAGGTCGACGTATTCATCAGCGCGGCGTGCACGCGGAATGGCGTGGGCGCCGAGGAATGTGGGAACAAATTCGATCGGGGTCTCCTCATTGAGCCGACGAATCACGCGCAGCATCTTGAGCTCGTCCTCGAGCGTCAGCCCGTAACCCGATTTCGCTTCAACGGTTGTCGTGCCGCACTTTAAAAACCAGTTCGCATGCTTTTTAGCTTGGTCGAAAAGCTCCGCTTCACTTGCCGCGCGTGTCTTTTCTACGGTTGACCAGATTCCGCCGCCCGCGGCTGCAATCTGTTCATAAGTTTCGCCGCGAGCGCGGAGTTCGAAATCATCGAGACGATTTCCGGCAAAAACCGGGTGCGCATGCGCGTCAACGAATCCTGGCAACACTACCCGACCACCGGCATCGACGAGTTCACTCTGACGCGCGCCTTTCTCAATCTGTGCGCTCGACCCGATCGCCACGATGATTCCATCGTGAACCAGCATCCCCCCATCATGTATGATCGCCAACTCCGACATTTCCGACCGGACACGCGGTCTTTTCGATCCGGCCAGTGTGACAAGCTGGGAAGCGTGGAGAACGGCCAGGGAATTCATGACATCATTGAAGCGTTGAAACCTTAAAGCGGATTTGGATCCGCACTTCAATCCTTCAACGCTTCACGCGCGGTCTATTTTCCAGAAAATTGAAGCGCGTTCAGCGTTTTAGCCGAAGAAGCCGTGCAGCCAGAGATAAATAGCTCCGACAAAAATTGCTGACGACGACGGCGATCAGCCACACTTTCTTGGGCTTGATTTTCGGCGCTTCACTGACCGATACCGCAATGCTTGCCGGAAACAAGGCCGCGAGCGCTTCGTGATACAACCGTCGATCTTCCACCGACATTTCGCCGGGATTATTGAACTCGGTGTCGTTCAGGATGATCTTCGCATTCAGTTTTGCAGCCAGTCGCGCCCCAGAATGAAGCACGGGTGTCTCGTCGATGGCTGGATCATACGCCGCCCTAACGCCAGCCGGCATCTCGTCGGCACTGGCGCGCTCACGGTCGTTGAACTGGATTTTGCTTTTGGGCCTCTCGCTCACTAAAAAGACGAGAATCAAACCTTGCCGCGGCGTTTGACAACTATTTTTCCTGAAATTCCAGAGCGCCGCCTTTTGCATCGACACGCACTATCTGGCCTTCGCGAACTTTGCCTTCCAAGATATCGATGCTGAGCGGGTCGAGAATTTCCTTCTGGATCGTGCGCTTGAGCGGGCGCGCACCGTAAACCGGGTCGTATCCTTCGCGCGCGAGCAGTTCCTTGGCCGAATCGGATAGATTAAGCGTGATCTTTTGTTGCTCGAGACGCTTCGTTAAGCGGCGCAGTTGGATTTCAACGATCTTCCTTAGGTCATCTTCCGTGAGCCGATCGAAAATGATGATTTCATCGACCCGATTGAGAAACTCGGGAGGGAAATTCGCGCGCAACGCATCCATGACGAGGCGCGAACGCGCTTTTTTCGATTCTTCACCGGTGATGTATTGCGAACCGATATTTGAGGTCATGATGATGACCGTGTTCTTGAAATCGACGGTTCTCCCCTGCCCGTCCGTGATCCGGCCGTCATCGAGCACTTGCAGAAGGACGTTGAATACGTCCTTATTCGCTTTTTCGATTTCGTCGAAGAGCACAACTGAATACGGCTTGCGGCGGACGGCTTCGGAAAGTTGGCCGCCTTCCTCGTAACCGACGTATCCCGGCGGCGCGCCGATCAATCGCGCAACGGTGTGCCTTTCCTGGTATTCGCTCATGTCGATCCGGATCATGGCGTTCTCGTCGTCGAACAGAAATTCGGCGAGGGCACGGGAGAGTTCCGTTTTACCGACGCCTGTTGGACCAAGAAAAATGAATGAGCCCAGGGGCCGGTTTGGGTCCTGCAAACCGGCTCGCGCGCGGCGCACCGCGTTGGCAACGGCTTTGATCGCCTCGTCCTGCCCAACAACGCGCAAATGTAAATGCTCCTCCAGCTTGACCAGCTTTTCCCGTTCGCCCTCCTGTAAGCGCGAAACCGGAATGTGCGTCCAACTTGAAACGACCTTGGCAATATCTTCCTCGGTCACTTCTTCGCGAAGCAGAGTTAGTTTTTGGTTCTTGGTTTTCTCGGCCAAGTCGGCCAGCTTTCGTTCCAGTTCGGGGATTTTTCCGTATTGAATCTCGCTCGCTTTGCTCAGCTCACCGCGGCGTTGCGCTCGTTCTAATTCGGTCCGAAGCGCATCAATCTGTTCCTTTATTCTGCGCTGTTCTTCAATGATCGCTTTTTCCTTCTGCCATTCGGCCTTGAGGGCCGAAGACCTTTCTTTCAGCCCGGCCAGTTCCTTTTCGAGCTTCTTTAATCGCTCTTTGCTCGCGGGATCTTTCTCTTTCTTGAGCGCCTGGCGTTCCATCTCGTGCTGCATGACCTCACGCTCGATCACATCGATCTCGGTCGGCATCGAATCGAGCTCGATCTTCAAACGCGAGGCCGCTTCATCGACAAGATCGATCGCCTTGTCCGGCAGGAATCGGTCGCTGATGTAGCGATGCGAAAGCACGGCCGCAGCAACGAGCGCTCCGTCGGTGATGCGCACGCCATGATGCACTTCGTAGCGTTCCTTCAGGCCACGCAGAATCGCAATCGTATCTTCCACGCTCGGCTCCTCCACGAGTACCGGCTGGAAACGCCGCTCAAGCGCAGCGTCTTTCTCGATGTACTTGCGATATTCATCAAGCGTGGTCGCGCCGACCGTGCGCAATTCGCCCCGCGCCAGCATCGGCTTAAGCATGTTCGACGCATCAACGGACCCTTCCGCCGCGCCAGCGCCGACAATTGTGTGCAGCTCGTCAATGAACAAAATGACCTGGCCCTGGGAATCGGTCACTTCTTTCAAGAACGCTTTCAGACGATCCTCAAATTCGCCGCGGAACTTCGCCCCCGCGACCATCGCCCCAATGTCCATCGCGATGACCCGTTTGTTCTTGAGTGAATCGGGCACGTCGCCGCTGATAATGCGCCGCGCCAGGCCTTCTACGATTGCAGTTTTGCCGACCCCTGGATCGCCGATAAGCACGGGATTATTTTTCGTCCGACGCGAGAGCACTTGCATTATCCGCCGGATTTCGTTGTCGCGTCCTATTACCGGATCAATCTTTCCACGTCGCGCCAGCTCGGTCAGGTCGCGCCCATATTTTTCCAGTGCCTGATATTTGCCTTCAGGATTTTGATCGATCACGCGTTGCGAGCCGCGCACCTGCTGCAGCGCCTGCATCAGCTTGTCTCGCGTAACCCCGAGGTCCTTCAGCAATTTCGCTGCGGGAACATTTGCGCCCGTCAGTGCCAGTAAGTAATGCTCGGCGCTTGTGTATTCATCTTTGAGTTTCGACATCTCTTTCTCCGCGCCGTCCAAGACAGTGCGAAGTTCGTTCGAAAGACGCAGATCGACGGCTGCGCCGTGAATCTTCGGACGCCGCTCGAGTTCGCTGGTCAAACCGTCACGCAAACGCATCACCGGGACACCAAGCTTTTCGAGGAGCGGTCGCGTTATTCCGTCGCTTTGATCCAGAAGCGCGGAGAGAAAATGATCATTAGCGATTTCCTGATGATTGGATTGTGAAGCAAGGTCCTGCGCCGCTTGCAGCGCGTCCTGCATTTTCTGGGTGAACTTGTCGATGCGCATGCTTCAAGATAGTGAACGCGACCCGAATGGGCAATTGGTCGATCAAGCCGGAGAACTTTCTCGCGCGTCGAATCAAAGGACGGGCGTTTGACACAAACGCCTCTACAACGATGAGTCTTGGCGATGAGCGCAGAAGAAAAATGGATTGGACCCAAAGCGCTGGCACTTCTGCGGCAGGGTGCTTTCCGCCGTTACATCATTGGTTCGCTTATTTCCGACAGCGGCACGTGGATGCAAATGATGGCGCAAAGCTGGGTCATGAGTGGGCTCACCAACAAGGCGATCCTGCTTGGCTTGGTGAACTTCGCTGCTGGTCTGCCTGCGCTTGTGCTCGCACCGGTCGCCGGGTCGCTCGCCGACCGGCTGGACAAACGCAAGATTCTGGTCGCAACCCAAATCGCGCAGATCATCTTCGCGGTGGCCTTGGGACTGCTGGTAATGAGCGGCCATATCCAGATCTGGCACATTGTCTTTTTTGCGCTTCTGCTGGGGATCGCCTTCTCCTATGAAATGCCGGCCATCTCCGCGCTCGTGCCCGAGTTGGTGAAGCGCGACGAAATCGCCGCAGCTGTTGCGCTTGATCGATCAGTCTTTCACGGCTCGCGTCTGATCGGGCCGTCGCTAGCCGGTTTATTTGTCGGCTGGTGGGGCGCGGCATCGGCATTTTTCACAAACGCGTTTTCATTTCTGGCGCTGATCGCGGCGCTCATCTCGCTTCCGAAGCGGCCCGTTGGCACAGCCGAGGAAGAAGAACAACGGCGCAGCGGTATCCTGGAAGGTTTTCGTTATGTCCGCTCAAATCGCATCATTCTGTCTCTGATCGCTCTGATAGCACTGAACACGATTTTTGTTTTTCCAGCGATCTCAGTGATGCTGCCGCTTTACGTGCGCAATATTCTCCATCTTGGAGCGCAAAGCATGGGATGGCTGATGGCGGTATCCGGCAGCGGCGCGTTCCTTGGCTCGATTGGCTTGCTTAGCGTCGCGCGCGAGTATCGCTTGAAATTCATGAGCGGAAATGTGCTCGCCATCGCGGTGGGGGTTTTTCTCATGTCACGCTCGCAAGGCTTTTTGCTCACTGCCTTTGCCATGGGAGCCATCGCTATTGCACTCTCGATGAATTTCGGTCTTGCTAACACGATCGTCCAGGAGCAGGCGCCAGCGCATTTGCGTGGTCGCGTCTCGGCAGTGGTAGGCATGAGCTTTTTTGGCTTAATGCCGATCGCCGGTCTGATCACGCCCGGCTTCTCCGATTTGATCGGAATGCGAACCACGCTCGGGATCGCCTCTGTGATCTATGGAATCGCCGCAGCCTCAGTTTTGAGTCTCGCCGGGCGTCATGTTTGCGACCAGGCAATCTCGCCTGCGCCGGAACCCCAAATTGAGCCGGTCTGCTGATCGTTTGCCAGGCAAATGACTCACGGAAGCTTTCGGAGATGATCGCCTTTTCCACCTGTTGGAACTCCCAACGCCACAAGGCCGGCGATGTCATGCTTCGCGAAATCAAAGACAAACTTGGATTCGATTTGATCGAGTTAGGCCATGGCATCCGTATTTCGCTGATTCCTGGAATTCAAAAAATGTTCGATGCCGGCGAGGTCCGCTTCAGCAGTCTGCATAACTTTTGTCCATTGCCTGTCGAGGTCATGGCGGCTTCGCCCGACTGCTACAAATTTTCGTCGGCGCACGCGGGCGAGCGAGAGCGCGCGATCAAGCAAACGTTCCAGACAATTGATTTCGCCGAGCGGTTAGGCGCGCCATTTGTCGTCTTGCATCTCGGCGAAGTAAAAATGCGCCCAGTCACCGATCCACTGATTCGGCTCGCGAAAGTTGGCAAATATCTCTCGCGCAGATATGTGAAACTGAAGCTAAGGGCGGTACAAAAACGCGAAAGCATTGCGCCAGTTTACCTGCAGCGCGTGAAAGATTGTCTGCACCGCATCGTCGATCACGCTGCTTCGAAAAATATCAAACTGGGGCTCGAATGCCGGCGGGGGTATGAAGAAATCCCGACCGAGCGTGAATTGTCGGCGCTCCTTGATGAGGTTGCTTCGCCGCAACTCGGCTACTGGCACGACTTCGGTCACGCGCAAATCAAAGAAAATCTGGCGTTTCTCGATCATGCCGAGTGGTTACGCGCGATTGGTCCGCGAACGTTCGGCTGTCACGTGCAAGACTGCATCTGGCCTGCGCAAGATCATCAACCGCCTTTCGCCGGCACAGTCAATCTTGAGAAACTTGTTCCGCTCCTTCCGGCAAACTGCTTATTTGTCTGGGAAATGCGCCCACGCAAGACCGCCAATGAAATTCGGCGCTCGGTGGAAGCTTGGAAAGAACACTTCGGCGAATGAAAAAAATCCTGATCACGCTTTTCCAGCTCACCGTTACAATTGCGGTGCTGTACTGGGTTTATCACGATCCCGACAGACGCGCCCAGATGGCGGAGGCAATCCGACACGCGCAATATCGCTGGGTTGCACTCGGCATCCTTGCCTACGTTGTGGTGGAAGCCGCCGCCGCGTTTCGCTGGCATGTTTTGCTGAAGGTTCAGGGAATTCACCTGAGCTTTCTGCGTCTGTCCGGATTGTTTCTGATCGGCATGTTTTACAACCAGTTTCTCCCTGGAGGCACCGGCGGCGATATCATGAAGAGTTATTACCTGCTCAAGGAAACGCCCGATAAGAAAGCGGGGGCGTTGCTCGCGGTCGTTTTCGACCGCTTCATCGGCCTTGTTGCCCTGGTCGCTATCACCGGAACGCTCATCGGTTTGCGCTATGATTTCCTCGCACAAACTTCGGAGACGCGGCAGTTGCTCTGGTTTTTGCTTTTTCTTCTCGGATCATCAATCCTGTTCCTTTTCTCAACCTTTATCATCAGCGGCTTTAATCTGTTTCATTCGCTGCCGGAAAAATTTCCCGGCCGCGAAAAACTGATCGAAATCGCCGCCGCCTACCATCTTTACGCGCACCACTGGCGTGCTACGTTCGTCGCGTTCGGAGCATCGATCGTGGCGCATCTTGCCACCTTTGCCACTTTTCTCTGCGCCGCTTACGCGCTGGGCGCTGTTGTTCCTATGGTCAATTTCTTTGCCATAATGCCGGTCGAGCGCACGATTTCGGCGCTCCCGATCAGTTTTGCGGGCATCGGGCTTCGGGAAAAAGTCCTGCAGATCATGCTGAGCGGCCTTTGCGGCGTGCCGGAAGCAAAGGCGATCCTCATCGGCTCGCTGAGTTTCCTCATCATCCTGGTCTGCTGCATTCCTGGCGCGCTCGTTTATCTCTTTTACAAACCGAGCGGTGCAGTTGCACACGTAAAGTTGCGCGAAATGCAGAAAGAAGTCGCGACCTTGGAGCACGAGATCAGCGAGACGGAATGAGGTGCGTAATTTGTGACACCTGATTCGTTTTAACGGCGCAACGATTTAATATTTAACGCCGTCTCCTCTCCGTCATTACGCCGCCTCATTTCAATGAAACAGAAACACGCGCGCCCCTTCGTCGCGGCCACCTTCGCAATGACGGTGGATGGCAAAATTACGACGAGAAATTTTACGCCGGTCGATTTCACCTCGCGCGAAGACAAGCTGCACTTGTTCCGCCAGCGCGCTCTGGCCGATGCGGTCCTGATTGGGCACACGAGCTTGAAGCGCGACAACGTGCGGCTCAGCCTCCCGGCTGAGCTGCAGCAAGCCAGAATCAAGCGGAAGCAAACGCCAGCGCCACTGCGCGTGATCGTTTCCAACAAGGGCAGGATCGACAGCGGATTGAAAATTTTTCAATCCGTGACCTCACCCATTCTCATTTTTTCGACGATGCGGATGCCTAGGAAGACTCAGGTCGCGCTCGGGGGGAAAGCGACCTTGCATCTTGCCGAGTCGGACTATGTCAACCTTGAAGGGATGCTGCGAATTCTGCGCAGCCAATACAAGGTCCGGACAGTCGAGTGCGAAGGTGGTCCAACGTTGTTTCGATCGCTACTCGAACGCGGCCTCGTCGATCAACTCAATCTCACGATCGCGCCGTACATGTTCGGCGGAGCCAAAGCGCCGACTTTGACAGGTCTAAGCAAGGAATTTTTGCCGGCCAGCGTACATTGCCGCCTGATCGACATGCGAGTTGTCGGCGAGGAATGTTTCCTCACCTACCGGATCAAGCACCGGCGCTAAACGGGGTTTCAGGATGTTAAATGTTTAGACGCGTCTCGCGCAAACGTAGAACTCCAAACCTTGAGACGAACTCGTTTCCAGCAGTTCTCCTGAGCAATCCTATGGCGCGGGAGATGGCGCTTTTTGCGTCCGCGCGGTTTCGATTTCTCGCCAGAAGCAGAGATTTCCCTGAGGACATAGTAACGCCCAGGATTGACCAGATTCGCTATTGAGCTTTATGACCTGATCCCGAGTCACGACGATCTGGTACTTCGGCGGATGCGAAGGCGAAGGTGAACATCCAAGCGCAACTAGTAACATTAAAAGGAGAGATGCGTCGCATAATCGCAGCGTTTTCATAATTGATGCGTGAGGACACAATCCAATCTAATCGGACGCGCGTGTCCTCACGCCAGGGACATCATCACCATCTGAGCGTTTGAGCAAGCTCCCAAACAGGGGAGAAACTTTTTCGAGCAACTGAGCCGTACCAAACGAATTAAATCTCTATGACGTGCAGGCGAGCGGAAATTGTCGCCGAAGAGGCGGACAGTTTCATTAGGCCGAACGCCTGCTAAACTGGCAAGCGATGGATGCGCGCCGGATCGTTTGCCTTAAACTGATCTTGGCCATTCCCTGCATCTCAGCTTTAGCAGACACTGCAGTAGAGGGACGCGTGGCGTTGCCGAAATCACATTCGGCGCCAGTCCAAGCGAAACGCTACGAGATTGTCACCAAAGGCGGGGTCCTTTCTACACAGCCGCCGCTGGCTGTGGTTTATCTCGATGGTGCATTCCCACGACCAGCTTCGCTGCCGGTGAAACAAGTCGAGCAAAAGGATTTAACGTTTGTTCCAGCGCTCCTGCCGATACAGGTCGGCACCAAGGTTGAATTTCCAAATCTCGATGACACGTACCACAACATTTTTTCCTACTCACCTGCCAAACGATTTGATCTTGGCCGCTATCGTCCAGATGAAAGGCCCATTCCCTCGGAGGTTTTTAACACGCCTGGGCTGGTGACACTCCGCTGTGACATTCATGAACACATGCGCGGGCTCATTCTTGTGCTCGATACGCCATATTTCGTGATGACCGATACCGATGGCCGATTTCGATTACGCGGGCTTCCTTCGGGCCGCTACACGCTTAAAGCGTGGACTAATAGCAGGACTACGCGCGAACAGCCTGTGGAATTGAAGAATGGCGAAACGCTGCATGTCGATTTCCAATGATCTCCGCGAGCGGGCCAAACAAACCCAAGGCGAGAAGTTTCCGTACCAAGCTACTGGTTGCGATGATGCTCGTTGTTTCTGGGTTGATGGCTTTGGCGCTTTATCTTGCTCAACGCCATGTCACGGCAGCAGCGCGAAGCAATTTGCAACAGAACTTTCAAGCCGAGCTTTTATCTCTCGATAAGATGCGAGAACTGCGCAACGCAACGCTCGCGGAACGTTGCGGCGCGCTGGCGTCGAGGCCGCGAATCCATGCCGCGCTGGAAGACAACGCTCTCGATCTGCTGTACCCGAGTGCGAAAGATGAATTGCGCGACTTAATGGAAACCGCGCAGCCATCGCAAGCCGAGCGCTTTCTTCGTGCAAAATTCTATCGCTTTCTGGACCCGGTCGGCGAGGTAATCTCGCCGCCTGTTCCCAAAGATGTCGGGGAATTAAGCCCCAAAGCGGAAGCGCAACTGACCTTGGAGAGACTACCCAAGACGCAACAAATCGGTTATATTCTGGAAACTCCTGATGCCACCGATGAGGTTGTTGATGAAATAGTGGCGGTGCCGATTTTTTCGACTGAGACGGGCGATGTGATCTCGGCTCTTGTCGTCGGATTCAAGCCATTCGAGCTAATCGGGAAAGCCGCCGGTGCTGGAATGAAAAGTGGCATTTGGCTAAATGGCCAATTGCACATGCCGTCGCTTTCAAAATCTTCGCAAGCTGCTTTGGGCAGCGAAATCGCAAAAACGATCACGAATTCTGATCGCGTGCAAAGCAACTTTCGCGTCAACCTCGATGGCGCGCAGCAGCTCTTGTTTTATAAGCGACTTAATCCAACCTCGCTGTTTCCGCCTGCTTATGAAATTTGCGTTTATCCTCTTGCCGATTCAGTAGCGCAACTTCATCGGCTGCGGTGGCAAATTGGGTCTGTGGGTGTCTTGCTGTTGCTCGGTGGTTTCCTAGCCAGCCAATTCGTTGCGGCTCGCCTCTCGCTGCCAGTTGAAAAGCTGGCCGTGGATTCGGAAAAGGACCGTGCGCAGCGAAAGCGCGCCGAAATCGCGCTCGCCTCGACGAGTGAAAAATTGAAAAGATCGACAAGGTACTCGGCTGATGCCTCCCATCAGTTGAAAAGTCCCGTGACCGTTCTTCGTGTGGGACTGGAAGGATTACTACACCGCGATGGTTTCAAACCTGAAATTTACGAGGAACTCTCCGCGCTCCTGCATCACACCCACCGGTTGACCGGCGTGATCGACGATTTGCTTCTTCTCTCGCGCATGGACGCGGGTCATATCGAACTCGATTCCAAGCCGGTGAATCTCAGTCAGATCATCGAGGAATGGCTTGATGATCTTGGCGCGCTCCCCGATTCACCCGAGGTGAAAATCGAGAAACAGTTTCCGGCCGATTTATGTATCGCCGGCGAAAAACGATACACCTCGCTCATCGTGCAAAACCTTCTCGAAAACGCGCGAAAGTACAATCGGCCGGGCGGCCTTATCCGAGTTACCGCTGTTCGGAGCAATGGTGAAGTTGTGCTAACAGTCGGCAACACTGGCCATCCGATTGCACGCGACGCGCAGGAACATATTTTCGAGCGCTTTCATCGTGGCGGCACCGGTTCACACATTTCCGGTCACGGGCTCGGCTTGAATTTGGCTCGGGAACTCGCGCGATTACACGATGGCGATTTGCGATTGGTGCGCTCCGAGGATGATTGGACCGAATTCGAAGCGCGCTTTCTAATCGCGGGGCAAACTTACGACGGCGCGACTCAAACCACATGAGATTATTACGAGCGCTAAGCTTTTGTCTGTTCGCCTGCACAGTGCGCGCGTTTGAGATCGATGATTTTTTAGACCGGCTCGACACCGCCCTTACGATCTCCGCATTTCACGACAATTTCCGCGCGCGCCTCAGCGGCACGCTCGATTTAGAGATCTATCACTTCGAACAGCCTGCGCCCGGCCTCATCGACAGCAGCATCGACACGCTTTTCAATCCGCGTTTGACCCTCTTTCTCGACGCGCAAGTCGGCTCCCAGATTTATTTCTTTGCGCAATCACGGCTGGATCGTGGTTTTGACCCGAGCGATCACGGCGCCGAGGTGCGGCTCGATGAATACGCATTGCGCATTACGCCGTGGGAGGATGGCCGTGTCAATCTGCAAGCGGGAACGTTTGCAACCGTGGTAGGCAATTGGGTACCACGGCATTTATCATGGGAAAACCCATTCATCAACGCGCCGCTAATTTATGAAAACGTCACGCCAATTCGGGACAAATCCGCTCCGTTTTCGCCACTCGGTTTTATCCAAGGGTTGTACTATTACGAAAAGTACGCGTTCAATCCGGTAATCTGGGGACCCAGTTATGCGAGTGGCTTTTCTGTTTCCGGTCGGCTGGGTCGATTTGATTATGCAGCCGAAATGAAAAACGCATCCCTCTCGTCACGTCCGGAATCATGGCACGTCACGGAGGTCGGTTTCGAAAATCCGACCTTTAGCGGGCGCGCGGGTTTCCGGCCTAACGAGGCGTGGAATTTTGGATTGTCAGCGAGCGAAGGGCCATATTTTCGGCCTGAGGCCGAATCCACGCTGCCGCCCGGGCGCGATATCGGTGATTACCGCGAGTTTGTGCTTGGGCAGGATGCCAGCTTCGCCTGGCGTCATTTGCAACTTTGGGCCGAATTTTACGAAGCGCGCTTTGAAGTGCCGCGAGTGGGAGACGCAGACACATTCGCCTATTACGTCGAAGCGAAATACAAATTTACACCGCAACTATTCGGCGCGATTCGCTGGAACCAACAACTCTTCGCGACGATTAGTGACGGCAAGGGCAATAACGTTCGTTGGAGTCAAGACCTCGCCAGGATCGACATCGCCGCCACCTACCGTTTTACGACGCATACTCAGTTGAAGCTGCAATATAGTTTTCAGCATGAAACGACCGGTCCGGGCGATGACAATCACATGCTGGCAGCGCAATTCACCACTCGGTTTTAATTGTGCTTCTATACAGAGATCGTGCTCGGACACGATCCAACTACGGCGACCTGGCGCAACGCGTGCATTTCGAGCGAAGGGTGAGCCCGATCAGCGAATCTCCGAAGATCTTTCCATGACGCGATAAATTGAAGTGCCGTCCCGAGCGACTCCGGGCGCAGCAAGCTTCGAAGCGCGACCGTGTGCATTTACTTTCTTCTGATTCCTCGCGCGTCAGGTCAAAGAAGGTAACAACGCTGTTACTATATGCCGCTTTACAGCCAGATCCTCGAATTTCTAAAGTCCGGCACGTGAGCCAGCGCCCCCTCGATCAATCTGTGAAAGTAAGAGTTGTGCTACGACAGATTTTAAGGACGGTCCTCTTTTGAAAACTCATGCGAGTCCTGGTGGTTGAAGATGACGTTCGGTTAGCTCGAGAAATTGCATCAGCACTTACTGAGGCCGGCCACGATGCAGTCGCCGTGCACAATGGTGAAGTAGCTGTGGATAAAGCTACGGTGACGCCGTTCGATTTGATCGTACTGGATATTATTCTGCCAGGCATGGACGGGTTTGACGTCCTGCGGCATCTGCGTGCGCACCATCTCACCAGCCGTGTGCTGATGCTCACTGCCCGCGGCGAAGTGAAGGACCGTGTCACTGGGTTGGAACTTGGCGCTGATGATTATTTGCCAAAGCCATTTTCCATGCGGGAGTTGGTGGCCCGGGTAAACGCTCTTGGCCGACGTTATCCGGAGGAACCGGTACTCAGCCTTCGAGTTGGCGATCTCGCACTGGATCTTGTCAACCACCAGGTCTATCGGAGCTCGCGCCGAATTGAATTGTCTGTGCGCGAATTGATGCTGTTAAAGGTACTCATGCGCGAGCCGACCCGCGTTTTTACACGCACCGAACTCTGCGAACGCGTCTGGGAACACGAACACGAATATGACACAAAGCTTGTGGAAGTTTT